>Ga0105252_10000469_pt1 | contig 26835 bp, 27 predicted proteins | sample EasRivMeERMZT100_FD_89675 | JGI IMG/M metagenome (GOLD analysis project Ga0105252, IMG submission 89675) | Soil microbial communities from meander-bound floodplain in the East River, Colorado, USA - East River MetaG ERMZT100 | ecosystem: Environmental > Terrestrial > Soil > Floodplain | place... | reverse complement strand
CCTATCGAAGCGAGATTTGACGGGGCCTGAAGCGGGCCAATGGAGAAATCTTGCCTGCGAGCCGAAACTTGCGCCTCCAAGGCCCAACTCCTCTCGATCACGCTACACGGTTTGCGGATTTTCTCCTCTGCCAACCCTCCCAGCCCTAACTCTGTTCGCAAATCTCACTGCTCTGACCTTGCGGCCACCACAATTGCCAGGTCGTGAGAAATGCGGGCTAGGTGCTTTGCGGTTAGACTTCCGATCCCGCCTCCGCTACTTGCCGTACTTACTCGCGAGCTGAGTGAAAAAGCCTTCGCGCTCCAGGTCGGACAGGATCGACTTGTCGATAAAATCCGCGACCTTTTTGCCACGGAATTCCGGTGTCGTAGGCATCAGGTTGTCAATATCGGCTTGGATCACCTCTTCCATGGGAAAAGGTTTTGGCGGCAGAAAATCAACGACGTAATTTTTATGCAGCGTCTCCAACCGGCGCGCGTCGGTCTCGCGCATATGCTTGCGAAAGCTTGCCAGGGCCGCAGGCTTGTTGGCCCTGCCGTACCAGATCCCTTCGCAGTAGCCCATCATGAATGAGCGCGCCTTCTGGCGCTGATTCTTCAAAAACTCTCGCTTCGCCGAAAGATCGCTCGCGCTGGTAATAATTCCCAACTCCTTCAGGTCGGCAAGGATCGATAGCTTCCAGCCGCGCGTCTCGGCTTCGAAAAGATTATCCGGGCTTACCAGTGTGGCGTCGAATCTGCCTTGTAACATCACCGCGATGCGCTTGTTCGATTCCGCCAGACCGGTGGCGAGAATGCTGACGTCGTTGCCCGGCGTGTAGCCGAGCTTCTGCAAAGCGCGTCTCGTCGCGAAGTCAATCGTCGTCCCTGGCCGGCTAATCCCCACAGTCTTGCCGCGCAAATCCTGGGCGGACGCAATCGATGGATGCGCCGCCAATTTCCAAGCCGCCGGCCCAAACGTGCCGATGATCGCGAATGGCATTCCTTTGGCGGCGGAAAGCATCGTCGTCGCGCCCGGCGCGCCAAGAATTTCCACGTCGCCGCTCGCCAACGCGCCGATCGCCGCGTTACCCGCCGCGATCACCACGAGATTGACGTGCAAACCGTACTTCTCAAACAGACCGGCGTCCTTAGCGATCCAGAGCGGAATCCGGCTGCCGGTGACCGAAGCGTAGGAAACGTTCAAAGTCTCAAGTTGCTGAGCGTTTGCCGAAGAAACGTTTAGAGCCAGCGCTAGAAAAGCGAGAGTCCAAACCGAGCGACAATGACCTGTGATCTTCACCCAACACTCCATCGCTCCACGAATTTCCTCAGGTTCTCAGGGTTCCATGTGGGCGACCTGGCACCAGCAAACCGACTTTGTTCACCACGAAGATCACGAAGGCCACAAAGGGTTCGGGTGATTAAGACTCCGAACTTCGTGCCTTCGTCTCCTTCGTGGTGAATACTCCTTCACAGTAAATCCAGTAGAATCATTTTTTCAGTACAAGCTGCGGAAAAACCCGCTGTCCTCAAAGCGCTTGCAGTAACTCATGTCGACCAGCTCTTCCGCTCTCACCTGCGCGGCTTTGGCGTTGAGCCCATGCTGCGCCATTAGCTTCAGCATTGAGTTCACGCCTTCCATCGACGGACAAGGCCGGCGCGGCAGCGCCGCGATCAAACCTTGGTAAGCATTCTCCGCGCGGTCAGGCGCCAAGCGCAGATTGCGTCCCAGACTGCGCACGACGATATCTTTGTTGGCGGGCCGATGCACGAACGCCACACCTTCCGCAGTCGCCCTGGCGACATTTTCAACCAACTGTGGATTGGTTTTGATCAAACTTCGCGCCACGACCACGCCGGAGGATTGAAACGGTACATTCTCCTTGCCCAAGTCGACCAATACTCGATAGCCTTCGCTGACGACGACCTGGCCGATTTCCGGCGACAGACTGGTCGCCTCTACGCTGCCTGCGCGCAGCGCGCCCATCCGCTCTGGTACGCCACCGATTCCGAGCAAGACGATATTGTCCCGGCGCGGCACCAGTCCAAGATGATCGAGAGCGACATAGGTTGCCATCGAAGCAGAGCCGGCCGGCGTTCCGATCGCCACCTTCTTGCCCTTCAAGTCTTCGCCGCTTTTAATCGTCGGTCTAGCGACGAAGATGTAATCGAGCTTGTTTTCCACGCCAAGGATCATCGCGAAATCGCCACCGCCGGTGTTGGCGTTAGTCACATGCGTGCCGCCGACCATGCCAACCAAAACCTGCCCGGCCAACATCGCCTGCATCGCCCGCCCGGCGATGATGAACACCAAGTCGGCATCGATCCCATACTTCCGAAAAATCCCCTGCTCCTTAGCAACCCACCAAGGCGCGACGTTATTGCTGATCGCGCCGTGGGCGAGCAAGAGCTTGGTCGGTTCAGCGGCTGACGTCACCGTCGCGAAAGATAAACACGACAAAAGGATGAACGAGCCAAGCATCTTCGCCACAATCGCTCCGAACATTTTTAATTTTGAATTTTTAATTTTAAATTTCCTCACGCTTTCCACCCATGCACCGTGACATCGACCAACTGCCCCACCGGATCGTGAACGCCCATCTCGGCAAAGCGGCCGTCGCGCGGCTTTTTCTCGGCTTCGCGTTGGGCGCCGGCTTGTTGCGCGACCGCGAGTGTCTCTTCCATATTTTCCACTTGGAAGCCGAAATGGTCGATGCCTTCACGCCCGCCATGCGCCGGCAGCACGGCCATGTTGATATAACCGTCGGTCAAATAGATCGCCCGATTGCCGTCGTCGCGCACCGGCCCGCGCCACGCTTCGGTCATGCCGAATGTCTTCTTGTAGAAGTCGGCGGCCTTCTCCTGGTCCTCCACCTTGATCGCGATATGCCTGATCTTTGCCATGGTTCAACCCTCCTATTATTGATCTTATTGTTCGTGAAACACCATTTTTTCTTTGGCTCTGGGTTTACCGCCGCCATTCCGCCATGTCAACGGAAATGAATTTCACTCTGGCTTCCCGACGCGGACATTCAGCTTGACCGTCCCAGAAACTTGGCGTAGGAAGAGTGCATCTTCAAATCACAAAGGAGCGTTATAACCATGCCATTACATGTAAAGAGCAGCGAGACAAAGGAATACCAACGGGATCAATCCGGCGAGGCCGGCACGGGGCAGATGGTGGTCAAAAAGGGCTACGGCAACGAGTGCAGCCTGATGATCGCGACGCGCCGGCCGGGCTATCACACTAAACCGCACCAACATGAGTCCGAACAGATCAACTATGTGATGGACGGCGAGATTTGGTTCTTCGTCAAGGACAGAGGCTTTCTCTGCAAAAAAGGTGACTTTCATCGGATCCCGGCGAATACGGTGCACTGGGCGTTTAACCGTTCCGACAAAGACGCCACGGTTGCCGAAGCCCACGCACCAGGCTTGATCGGCGGCCGCGCCGGCGATAACGCTAATGCGTTATTCGACGACGGCGAAAAACCTGAAATCCGCGGCCCCGGTGTCAACCAATTCGTGCCCTTTGATCAAGACGGCGCCGAAGCGAAAGTCTTTGGCAAATAAAAGACATCACCATGCGCCGAAAATCATTCGCCAGTCTGCGCAGCGTATACGTCCTATTAGTCCTATTGGCCCTATACTCGCCTGCAGCAGCTCAAGATTTGCGCCGCATCCACTACGGCACGACGACCTCGACGGCTCATTTGCCGATATGGGTCGCTAAAGATGCCGGACTGTTTAGCAAGAATGGTTTGAACGTCGAGCCGGTGCAGATCCGTGGCGGTGCGCTCATCACCATGGGCATCATGAGCGGTCAGTTACCGTTCTCCGGCGCCGGCGCGGAATCCATCGTCGCCGCGCGCATCGAAGGCGGCGATGTGGTCCTGCTCGCCTGCCCGGTTGACTCCGATCCGGTTTATCTAATAGCGCGGCCGGAGATCAAATCGGCGACGGAACTGAAAGGCAAAGCCACGGCGGTTACTCGGCTCGGCTCCACGACCCATTTTTATCTGCGCGCAGCGCTGCGCCAAGTCGGCATCGATCCCGACAAAGAGGTGACTATCCTTCAGCTCGGCACCGGCACCGAAGCGGTGTCGGCGATGGAGAACGGACGTATTGCGATGGCGGCGTTGACCATCCGCTACGCCCTGCCGCTGCTCCAGCGCGGCTGGCCGGTGTTCGTCGATTTGAGCACCACTGATCTAATCTATCCGTCATCCTGTGTCGCCAGCAGCCGGGCATTCGTCAAAGCTGAGCCCAAGCTCGTCGAAGATTTTCTCCGCGCCTACGTCGCCGCGATCCAGTTGATGAAGAAGGACCAAGCTCTCGCCGAGAAAACCTTCGCGAAATGGTTGAGAGAAAAAGACCCGTACTTGATCAAGAAGACCGTCGAGTCCTACGCCAAGCTTTTTAAGCCAGCACCCTACGTACCCGATAGAGGCATTGAAACCGTCATGAAAGATCTAGCCAATCGCAGAGCGATCCCGAAGGAATTCATCGGCCACCCAGAACTCTTTCGCGACAACGCCCCGTTGGAGAGGGCGCTCTCACGACCATGATTTTCGGCCGACAACTCAATCCCCTCGCAGCAGCAATCTTCTACCCTCGCCCGCCTGCGGGAGAGGGCAAGAGCCTGCCCCGGACTCGATCCGGGGGTGAGGGTTCTTCGATTGCGCACACTGGAACGTTGCGGCGAATACACATTGTCACAGTCATTTTTACCCTACTGATTGTGAATCCCATCTTCGCACACGCTCAAGAGCCGCGCCGCATCCTCTACGGCATATCAACTTCTGTTTCGCATCTACCTGTGATGGTCGCCAAAGACGCGGGGCTGTTCACCAAGAACGGTTTAAATATCGAACCGATTCAGATTCGCGGCGGCGCGCTCAGCACCATGGCGATCATGAGCGGCCAATCGCTGTTATCCGGTATCGGCGCCGAGTCCGTGATCTCGGCGCGCGTCGAAGGCGCCGACGTGGTTTTGCTCGCCTGCCCGTCCGATCTCGAACCGGTGTCGATCGTCGCTCGTCCCGAAATAAAATCGCCGGCCGATCTCCGGGGCAAAGCCGGCGGTATCACCCGCCTCGGCTCATCGATCCATTTTTATCTGCGCGCCGGCTTGAGAATGGTTGGCATCGACTCCGATAAAGAGATGACGCTCTTGCAGTTAGGCAGCAGCACCGAGATCACCAGCGCGCTGGAGAACGGCCAGATTGCCGTCGCCGCGTTAACCGTGCGCAATGCCCTGTCGTTTGCGCCGCGCAACTGGCCGGTGCTCGTCGACTTGACGAAAACCGATCTTTCCTATCCCTCATCCTGCGTCACCAGCAGCCGGGCTTTCGTCAAGACCGAGCCCAGTACGGTGAATGCTTTTCTGCGCGCTTACGTCAGCGCGATTCAGCTGATCAAGAAAGATCATAGATTTGCCGAACGAACCTTGGTCAAATGGCTCAAGGACCAAGACTCGATCGCCGTCAGTAAATCGGTCGAAGCCTTTGCCCGGGTATTTAAGCCCGCTCCCTACGTACCCGACAAAGGCATCGAAAGCGTCCTCAAAGACCTGGCGAGCCGCCGGCCGGTGCCAAAAGAATTCATCGGCCGCAACGATCTATTCCGCGACAACGGCCCGCTTGAGAGATCGCTGTCACGATCATGAAACTCATTCGGCTGATCGTTATCCTAACAGCGCTGTTCGTCACTCAGTCCTTCGTCCACGGCCAAGAGCTGCGCCGCATCATGTACGGCACCACCGCATCCCCATCGCATCTGCCGATTTGGGTTGCCAAAGACGCCGGCTTGTTTGAGAAAGCAGGGATGAACGTCGAGCCGGTGCAGGTTCGCGGTGGCTCGTTGATCACGCTCGCGATCATTACCGGAGATCTACCGTTCTCGGGAGCGGGAGCGGAATCAATCGTTGCCGCGCGCGCGGCGGGTGGCGATGTGATCTTGCTCGCCTGTCCGGTCGACACCGACCCCGTCTATTTAATCACGCGCCCTGAAATCAAGTCAGCCGCTGAACTCAAAGGCCAAGGAACTGCGGTCACTCGTTATGGCTCTACGACTCATTTTTATCTCAGAGCAGCGCTGCGTCATGTCGGGCTCAACCCGGACAAAGACATGATCATTCTACAACTGGGCGCAGGCCCGGAAATGGTTGCGGCCCTCGACGCCGGCCGCATCGCGGCGGCTGCGCTCACGACTCGCTATGCGATACCATTCTTACAGCGCGGTTGGCCGGTGCTCGTCGATCTGAGCACGACGGATTTGGTTTACCCGTCGTCGTGCGTCAGTAGCAGCCGGGCCTTTATCCGCGCTGAGCCGAAACTCACCGAAGACTTCCTGCGGGCCTACGTCGCCGGCATCCACCTGATCAAGAAGAACCACCCATTCGCCGAAAAATCCTTCGCCAAGTGGATGCGCGAAAAAGACGCCGCGATCGTCAAGCGCACGGTGCAAGCCTACGCGCGCATCTTCAAATCCGCGCCCGTCGTCCCCGACAAAGGCATCAACAACGTCGTTCTCGACCTAATCAAAGCCCGCCCGGACTTTAAAGAATACTTAGATCGGCCCGAACCCTTCCGGGAAAACGGGCCGCTGGAGAAGGTGCTGAGGGAAAAATAAGAAAATGGAGTAATGGGGTTCAGAAAAACCCAATACTCCAACATTTCATTACTCTAATGCTCCCCGTACGGTCGCAGGATGCGGTGACGAAAGGCATCGCATCGGTTTTGCGCTAGTCGGTCAGTAATGGACCGACCAGGCCGCCGAGGAGCGTGGCGCCTATTAAGACGAAGATCGGGCTCACTTTGCTAAACATTGCGAAGACGAACGCCAAGCCGGCAATGACCCAATAAAACCAACCCGCGAACGCGTAGCTTCCCAAACTAAATGCGGTGATCCCGAGTAAGCCGATCACCGCCGGTCCCGCCCCAAGTCCAAAGCCCTGCAGCCACGGATGGTGCATGTAGCGGCGCACCTGATACGACGCCAGGACCGATAAGACCCACGGGATAAGAAAGACCCCAATGGTTGCGGCCACCGATCCGAAAAATCCGCTAGCGCGATGACCGATGAACGCCGCGGTGATAAGTATGGGTCCGGGCGTGACGTAGGCAAAGCCGATGGCTGCCGCGAAATCCTGCGGCGTGATCCAACGCATTTCTTCAACGGTGATACGTTCGAGTAGAGCGAGGGCCGCGTTGCCGCCGCCAAAGGCGAGCATGCTGATGATTGCAAACTGCGCGAACAGTTCGAGATAGATCATCGCGCTCTCCCTGGATCGCTCGGCGCCAACGCTTTGGCCTCGGCGCTCTGTTTTTTTGCCAACAACTGTGGCGCCAGGATGCCGAGAATGCCCGCAGTCAGGACGATCCACGCTGGATTGACGCGCAGAACGATTCCTGCGGCGCATGCCGTTACAGCTACCACTCCGCCCGTCGGAGTTGTAATCGTCGGCTTGGCCAAACGATAAATCGTAGCGACCAATATACCTGCCACAGCAGCAGTGAGGCCGCTCAATGCGGGAGTAGTCGTGTCAGACAGAAGAACGGTGATTTCCTTATAGACCATCGATAGCGCGAGCATCAGAAAAAAAGCAGGGAGAAGAAAAGCGCCTGTAGCCAATGCCGCGCCAGGCCAGCCACCGAGACGATACCCTAGATAACCAACCACCTGCACCCCTGTCGAACCTGGGAGAAATTTTGTATAGGTAAGGCCCTCAGAAACATCCTGCGCCGTCAACACGCCTCGGTCTTTGACTAAAGACCGCTCAATTAGGCTCAGCGTCACTCCGAGACCGCCAAAGGCAGCCGCTCCAATCTTCAAGAATTGCCACCACAGTTGCGCTAACGACATAACGGCTCAGGCTTGCGCTTGATCGTTCGGAGCGGACGGTCCGCAGGAGAAGGCGCTCAGGGAAAGACAGAAAGTTGGAGTGATGGAGTGTTGGAATCATGGAGTGATAAAGTTCGGAAAAACCCGATACTCCAGAACTCCATTACTCCATCACTCCAATCCCAACTCACTTCCACTCCAAAAACTCCAGCCGCACGCCTTCCGGGCCTTCGAAGAAACAAACCCTTCGACCATCCGGCAAGGCACGCTCTTCGAGGATTTTTAGACCGGCGGATTTGATCTTGTTCACCTCACCGTCGAAGTTGTTGGTGTCGATGGCGACGTGCTCGAGTCCCATTAATTGTTCGAGCTTTTGTTCCTCGAGAAACTGCGTGACGTTAAGCTCGACGCCGTGCAGGTCAAGCCGATAGTTTTTGCTGCCGTCTGGCCGGGTGTTCTCCTTGACGACTTTCGCGCCGGTGTATTCGACGTAGAAGTCGGCAGTCTTCTTCGGATTGGGCGTCTTGAGATGAAGATGGTTGATACGAAAAGCCATGGTTACCTCCTATCGCTCACTCAGTCTTGTCGCTCTTCTTACTCTTGGTGACCGGCTAATTGCAATCATTGCGAACCGCAGCTCAAGCCACCGCGGTATGCGCGCTTGGCTGCGCACCCGGTAGCGCTTTGGTCCTATCCGCAGATTCCGGTTCCGCTGCGCGTCACACCTTGGAGATAAAATCCTGATAGGTGAGCTTACCGCGCGGGTAGGTGAGAGCGCTCTGGCTTAGCCCCAGCGCGACGCACATCTCTGCATACCGGATCGAGATCGCCTTGGTGTTGAAAACCTGCACGTTGGTCATCTTCTGAACCTCCGCCGGGTCGACGATATAGGGAATCAGCGCCCCGCCCAAAGGCAGCACGGCCTGCGCGCCGGTTTCGTCGACCAGCGCGCGCACCAGACTGGCGGTTTTCTCAGTGATCTCCTGGCGGCGTTTCTTGAGGTCCGGCCCGTAGGTCGCCAACGTCTTGATCCCGGTGACAAAGCCGTCCATGCCCATGGTGCGCAGCAACCGCCAGGTGTAAGGGATATGGGGCGCGAGCGGGACGATGATGCCGATTCGATCGACGAGCGTGGCCACCGCGTGAATGGTCGTGCGAAATGGACCGATGACCGGGATTGACACACACAGCCGCGCGCCATCAACGCCGGGATCGAAGGTATTGCTCTGGATCACCGCGTCGTAGCCGTTTTCCGCGGCCCAGACGATTTTGCGGATGATCGCCGGCGCTTCCATGATGTGATCGAGGCCGTTGAGCATCATCTGACTGCCCAGCGCTTCCTCGACCCTGGAGCCTTCGAAGTTATCCGGGAAACATACCTCCACCTTCGTGCCGGGAGAGGCATAGCTATTCAACTGCCTCTCGATCTCCGTGACGTCATAAACCGCCTTCGGCGCCTTATTCAAAAACATAATTCTCATGATGCGTTCCTACCTTTCTCATTGGGTTAATAGACTTTCATGCATGACACGACCGGGACCGTGGCGCCAAGAAACCGCCATCGTCCTTAACACTTTTAAGTCGACGACGGATCGCGCCGCAGCAAGCGCGGCGCCGGCGAACGCCCAGACTCTGACGTTTCGGATCCTATCCGAGTCGGTGTCCCGGACGCAAGAAAGAGTTGAACTCTTTTGGCAGAGAACCTTTGCGGCGGAACAAACGGGTGTATAAGTTATTACCAAAGCTGAAGATCACTTACGCTTTCGGTGCGCCCCATACTTTCAAAATAACACTTGAGATATTTCGACCGCGCACGGCGACCAGTTGCTTTCCCGTCTCCGCCGTCGCCGCCTGCGGCCAACCGAAGTAGCCGCGCCCGCCGCTAATGCTGCCGTAATCTTTGGTTTCGTTGCGAAACGCTTCAACATCGTAGTCGAAGTTCGGATCGAGCTGGCCAATGATTTCTTTCTTGACCAACTGAGGAAAACTATTGAGCGCCACCGAGGTCTCCGACTCGCCGCCATGACCTTCGCGATCAGGGCGCGGGCTTTTATAGAATTGCCGCACTCCGTCACGAAAGCACGAAGCAGTCACTGCCGGATCGCTGACGAAGCCAACGCACAAAACCTTCGCACTGTTCTCCGCGACTAGAATCTTCCGTGCGTCGTCGAGCGCCTTCATGTGATACAGATCGCGATGGCCATTTAGAATTACCAGCCGGTTCAAGCCATGGCGTGCCAGCGACCGGCCGATCTCGACCACCATCGATCGGAGCGTTTCCGGCTCCAACGACAGCGTGCCGGGAAAATCGATCGCCGTCCGCGCCACGCCGTAGTTGATCGTCGGCGCGACCACAATCTCATAGCCGGCTTCTTCGAGATGCGGCGCGGCCGATGCCGCGTAAACTTCCGCGGCAAACGAATCCATCCCCAGCGGCAAGTGCGCTCCGTGCTCTTCGACCACGCCGACGGGGAGAATGGTGAGCCCGAGCCTGCTCTCCGCGAGCCGTTTCACTTCGGGAAAAGTTATTTTGGCTAATTCAAGCATCGTAGATCTCCATATCGAAGTTGAAACATTGGTTAATCTGGAATTAGTGTTGAAGAGTATTCACCACGAAGGACACGAAGAGCACGAAGTTCGGAGTCTTACTTTTCCAAACCCTTCGTGTCCTTCGTGATCTTCGTGGTAAAGAAAATTACGTTGCTGCGCCGGGTTACCCCCATGGAAGCCTGAAGTACCGAAATACCAAGTCTTAATCCAATACTTCACCACTCGATCATTTTCCCCTACCGGAACATCTCCCTAAACTTCTTGCTCCAACTCTCCATCTCCTCGTTGGTCGGCAGTTTCATCGTCACGATCTGCTCATCCTTCACGTCTTTTTTGAACTTGTGGTCGACTTCGGGATGAAACACATACTCGCCGGTCTCACCGACGATGCGCTGGGGCTCCGCGCTGAGGAAATAGTCGGCGAACAGCTTCGCCGCGTTGGCGTGGGGCGCTTGACGATTGATCGCGATAAAGCCGACCGACGCCAGATACTTGCTCATGCGCACGTATTCGATCGGGCCGGGATACTGAAACTTGTCCTTGATATAACCGATCGCCACCGGTACCTCGCCGGATGTCATCGGCTGAATCAGATCGGCCAAGCTCCGACCAATGCGCGGCTCCTGTTTGGCCCACCCTTCCACCAGTTTGAGCCACTTCGGTCCATATAGTTTATCCAGGCTCAAGACGAATTGCAGCGTGGTGACGTGAATACCGGGATTCGCCACGCCGAACTTGCCCTTCCACTTCGGCTGCAGCAACTCTTCGTAGGTCTTCGGCGCCTCCTCGGCTTTCACCATTTGATGATTATAATTAATGCCGTAGGGCAACACGCGCCAAGCGGTCATGCGCATGTCGGGATCACGAAACTGCTGCGGATATCCTTTGGCCGCGGGCGGATCGAAGACGCCGAGAATATTTTTTTCGTCGAGCGCCTGCATGACCGCCTCATTGCCGAGATTGACGTCGAAGATCGGCCGGCCGGCGCGGGCTTCGGTCAGCACGCGATTGACGATTTCAGTGGCGTCGCCGCGCCAGTGTTTGACCGCGATGCCATACTTTTTCTCGAAAGCGTCGGTGATCCGTTTGACGACGTTGACCGGCATCGCGCCGTAGAACACCACCTCGCCTTCCTTCTTCGCGGCCTCGATCAACTGCGGCGTGATCTGCGCCCGGCTCCAGGCAGGGAATAGCAAGTTGGCGAAGAGAATAGCGGCTGCCATCACAGATGAAATGTTCATGGTTCCTCCGATGATTCTTGGCAGTTCTACCGCTGTATGGCCGCGCAGTCAAAACCAGAAAAGGCTTGCTTGACTCTCAACTGAAACTAGTCCAACTGATGTAAAAGGGTTTTCAGGTTTTTCTGTGAAACACGGCTCGGAGATTGCACCGCCGAGGCGCGGAGGGCGCGGAGTCAAGAGTTTTTGATCTAACAATTCTCTGAACTCTGTGCCGCTGTGGTGAATACTCTTCCGCAGTTACCCCGGAAGGCTCTAACATACTAACATCGCCTATTTCACGCCAATCAGCACTCCGTGGACTCGACTCAATCAACAACCCAAGCCGACACATCTAAACGCAATCTCGCCGCCATCGGCGTCATGTTGGTTATTTTCCTTTTTGCCATCGACGCCACCATCGTCAGCACGTCGATGCCGACCATCGTCAGCAAGCTCGGTGGCTTGGAACTCTACAGCTGGGTCTTTTCGATCTACATGCTCACTTCGGCCTTGACCACGCCGATCTTCGGCAAGCTCGCCGATCTGTTCAGCAAACGCAGGTTGATGCTCGTCGGTATCGGGATTTTTCTGCTCGGCTCGATCCTCTGCGGCGCGGCTCAGAGCATGGAAGCGATGATCGTCTTTCGCGCCATCCAAGGACTCGGCGGCGGCGCGATCTACGCGCTGTCGTTCATCGTCGTCGGCGTACTCTTTCCAGCCGATCAGCGCGCCAGGATCCAAGGCTTCATCAGCGGTATCTGGGGCATCGCGTCGATCTTCGGCCCCCTCGCCGGCGGCTTGATTGTCGAATACGCCAACTGGCGCTGGATTTTTTTCGTCAACCTGCCGCTGATCGCGCTCGCCACAGTGCTGATCGTTATCGGTCTCAAGGAAGTCCGTGAGGAGCGCCGCGCCGCTAAGCTCGACCTTGCCGGGACCGGCACGCTACTGGTCGGCTTGCTGCTAATTTTTTACGCCCTGGCCCAGAGCGCCCACGCGCGCCATCCGTTGAACGCCGAAACCGTTGGACTCATGGTTGCCGGCACGGTCATCCTCGTGATCTTCTATTTCATCGAGCGGCGCGCCGCCGAACCGATCATCCCGCTCGATCTATTTCGTCTCGGTCTTTACAAGTCATCCATCACGATCGCGACGCTGTGCGCTATGGGTGTGTTCGGCGCCATCAGTTACATGCCGCTTTATCTCCAGGGAGTCCTCGGCATGACAGCGACCGGGACCGGTCTGGTCATCCTCGCTCTCAGCATGGGCTGGACGATCGGCAGCCTTACCGCCGGGCAAGGCATTAACAAAATCGGCTATCGCTACGTCGCCGCCGCCGGAATGTTATTGCTCGCGCTTGGTTACGGCGTGTTTATCGTTCCGTACTTGAATTTCGGAATTGCCGCGGTGGTCCTAAGTGCAAGCGCCATCGGCATAGGCATGGGGATGGCGAATCTCACTACGCTGGTCGCGGCCCAGACCGCTGTCGCTCATCATAGAATCGGCGTCGCCACATCGACGGTCATGTTGTTTCGCACCTTCGGCGGCGCGTTCGCCGTGAGCTTGATGGGCACCGTGATGCTTGGCCATATGCAAATGTCGCTGAGCCAGATGCGCGCGGCCAACACCAATGTCGCCGCTTCGCTCTGGGAAAAGCTGGCCAATCCGCAGAACCTGTTGGAACCGGCAACCCGAGGGCAAATTCCACCCGAACTGCTGCCCCCATTGATCGCCAGCCTCAGTGACGCGCTTTGGTATGCGTTTCTGACCGGCTTTGTTTTAATGATCGTGGGCGTCGCCGTGAGTTTCTTAATGGCCAATTTGACCCCGGCAACCACGCCGAGACCACAAAGAAATAACCAGTAAGGAGAAGCCGCTTTGACATTGAACCGCTCCTCAGCGAGCTGCGCCGAATTACGCGATGAGATTTATACTATACGCGTCACCCCCGAATGTTTTTATCGGGGGTCCAGTCCCGGAACCGCCTGGATTCCCGCTTAAAGCATGCGGAAATGACGGACTTCGGATAGGCAATTTACGTAACAGCGCTAGCTTCGGGGGGGATCGACCCGCAGAGATAGAACCCGATACCCAAAACTCGAAACCCTAAACCAATTGCTCGCGTTTGACAGATTGTGGCGCAACACTATAAACCAATCCAGAACTCCAACACGCTATCATTCCAAGGTATTAGAACCGATGAGCGATCAATCCACCACCCTCGCCGACGCCGCCACCTCAACCGCTGACTCGCCGACTCTCGAAGCAACACTAAAACAAAAGCGGCTCGCTTTGAGTCTCATTAGCGGTTGTCATGTTTTGAATCATCTCCAATACAGCATCACCTCGGTCATGTTTCCGGTGATGATGACGGAATTGGGCTTCGGTTTAGTCGGATTGGGATTTATCTCCGCGCTCTCCAGCTTCGTCGGCCAGGGACTGCAAGTGATCTACGGTTTTCTGTCGAATTTTTTCAAACGCACTACCATGCTCGCCGTCGGCAACGTCGTCGTCGGCATAACGGCGATGTCGCAGTTCTTCGTCAGCAATTTTCCCCAGTTGGTTGCCGCCCGCGTCGCCATCGATGCCGGGTCAAGCCCGCAGCATCCGCTCGGATCGAGTATTCTTTCGCGCTACTACCCGCAGTCGCGCGGTTGGGCGCTAACCTTTCATCACTCGGCAGGAAATCTCGGCTCGTTCATCGGACCCGCGGCGGCGTCGCTGGCGTTGCTCTACGTCGGTTGGCAAACCGCCTTCGTGATCTTCGGCACCCTCAGTCTCGTAATGGGACTCACGCTTTTTCTGGTTAAAGATCACGCCGGCGGCGCCAGTGAACAAACCGGCGGCGCGGCAAAAGCCAAAGCCGGCTTCGACGCCTATCTGCAGTGCTTGAAAAACCGCAACATCGTCCTCACATCGCTGGTGCTAATGGTTGGCGCAGCGGGCCGCGGCACCGGCGTGAACATGACCTACCTCGTGCCATTCTTCATGCAGAAGTTCGGCGTCAGCGCATCTTCAGGCGGTTTGATTTTAACGCTGATGCAAGGTGCCGGACTGGTTGGCCCCCTGGCGATCGCTTGGTACTCCGACCGCACCGGTACTCGGCGCGGCATCACGCAGATCACCTTGCTACTCTCCGCCGTGACCACGGTGTGGCTCGTGCAGCACCCATCGCTCACTTTTCTATTCTATCTCAATCTCATTCTCTACGGCGCCTTCGTTCAGGCGCGCGGCTCGCTCACGCAAACCATGATCGGCGACTTTGCCACCCCGGAGCTTACCGACGCGGCTTTTTCGATATACTACTTCGTCGGTTTTATCTCCGGACCGATCTGGACGTTGATCATCGGCTACGTAATGGAACACTACGGCTTCACTCAAGCCTTCTATATCGCCGCCGGCACTTACATCGCCGGCATGCTGCTCCTCTGGTTCGTCAAGGAAGACCCGAGACCGGATTCGGATATTCCTCCCGCAATGGCGCAAAGACGCTAAGTGACGGGCCGCGTCCCGTCATCCCCGATTGGATACGAGGAATCTTGGAACGATTTCTCCCTTCGGTCGAAATGACATGTTTTTCTTCCCTTTGCACCTTTGCGGGAGATAATCCGATTCCTCGTTAGAATCCCATGACCGTCCAAATCATCGCCCTCTCGGCAGCCATCGTCTACGCCTTGAGCTTCATTCTATCCAAGCGCGGGTTCCGCACCTCAACGCCCATCACTATCACCTTTGTGTCCTTGCTGATTCAAACCGTCATTTTGTTCACCATCGTGCTCACCGTCACAGGCATTCCAGCCGTGACACCATTCGTGCTCGTGCTCTTCGCCATCGCTGGCGTCCTGCAAGCCGTTGTGCGGCAATTGACTTATATCGGCATCGAAAAGATCGGCGCCGCCCGCAGCGGACCGATCCGCGCCTCCGTGCCGCTTTGGAGCGCGACGATTGCGATCTTTTTTCTCGGCGAAGAGATCACCTCTGCCATTGGACTCGGCACTATTCTAGTGGTCGGCGGAATTTTGCTAATCTCCTGGCACGCCGATGAGCATGTCAAAGATTTTCGGCCCTGGTACATTATCGCGCCGCTTCTTGCAGCAATCTTAGGTGGTGTCGTCTATCCGATCCGGCGCTATGCGCTACGCTTCTCCGACGAACCGATCTTCTTCGGCGCGGTGGTCGGCGTCGTCGGTTTATGTTGCACGGTCTTTTATCTCGCCCTGCCGACAACCAAGGAAAAATTGTCTGGAACCGTACATCGCTCGGCTATTTCATCGCCGGCGGCGCATTTGAATCCTTGGGCCTCCTGCTGGTGCTATACGCTCTCACCTTCGGCCCTGTCGTCATGGTCACGCCGCTCACCGCCACGCTCCCGTTATGGGTCGTGCTGCTAGGCAAACTGTTTCTGCGCGATCTCGAAAAGATCACCACTCGCACCGTCCTCGGCGCCGCGCTAGTCGTCGCCGGCACCATCGCGATCACGCTGGCAAAATAACAATCACTGCGCTTTGTACAACTTGGTAATTGGCTAATTCGTGGATGGTGAATACTGCCGAGCCAACATCCGTAATAGCGTTGCGAAACGGTATCCAAGTAGATGATGAGTATGGATTCACGCGTGCGCCGGAATGACTGCGAGAAAATAAATCAGCTTGGAGCCGAGTCGAGCCCGAGTTACTTATGCCGCGAGTAGAACGTACGACAGTGTGGTGATCGAGGTGCGATCCTGGAGGGACGACGGCATCGGCGCCCTTGTTTCATCTCGTGTTCGGTCCTCGGCACGATCTTTGACCTTTGCGCTGCTGATCTCACAAGCAATTCGTCCCGAGTGCGTCTTCAAGGCACAACGGCTTTGCCATCGTTCCGGAAGGGTTGTACCTCGATCGCAGTTTTACCGCGAATAATCCGGGTTAGGGTGGCGGGCTTATCGCTCGATCGCCAGCTCATTCAATAAACGGAGCAATTCGCCTACGGGGTATTGACCCCGCACGCGACCAAAGGGGATGCTCGCCCCCTTTGGATTCCCCATCAATAGGGTGCCCGCAGCAAGCTGCGGGGAATTATTGGATTAAATCGCCGACCGCCGCGAGCTTGTCCAAATTCTCCACCAGCGAAAAGTAAGTTCTAGCAACGCCAGCTGTCAAACAATTGTAAATCAGCAGCGCGACAGCGACTCAGGTATTTCCAAAAACAGCCTGTTCCCTTTGCCAATTCCATGCTATAGAAGATTCGCCGCTAAAACTGAGTGCCGGCTGGCAACACCAGATTGTCACACCCCTCGCGTACGACAGCCGAACTAAATCGATTAGGGAGGCAAAACGATGGCGAAGATATCCTTGCGAGTAAACGGCAAGTCTCAAGTCGTTGACGCAGAGGCGGACATGCCGCTGCTCTATGCGCTGCGCAACGACTTACGACTCAACAGTCCCAAATTCGGCTGCGGTCTGGCTCAATGCGGCGCGTGCACCGTGATCATGGACGGTAACGCTATCCGCTCCTGTGTCACCCCGGTTAGCGCGGCGCAAAATAAACCCGTCACCACGCTCGAAGGCTTGGGCAACACCAAGAAGATGCACAAGATCCAACAAGCCTTCGTCGACGAGCAAGCGGTCCAATGCGGCTACTGCATCAACGGCATGATCATGAGCAGCAAAGCCTTGCTCGATAAGAATCCCAAGCCCACTGACAGCCAGATCAAAGAAGCCTTGGCGGGTAATCTCTGCCGCTGCGGCACGCATATTCGGATTCTTCGCGCCGTGAAACGCGCGTCGGGACAGTTGGTCTAAGGGAGAACGAAAATGAAAACATTGACCGTTACACGCAGACAGTTTCTTAAATCCACCGGCGCGCTTGTCGTCAGTTTCAACTTCTTCCCGGCACTATCCCCCGTATTCGGGCAGTCGACAGTGGGCGTAGGTATCGATGCCGATCCGACACAACTTGACTCGTGGCTCGCGATTGCGCGGGATGGCACTGTCACGGTTTTTAGTGGCAAGGTAGACCTAGGCACCGGTGTTGAAACCGCACTAGCCCAAATCGTTGCAGAAGAATTGGACGTTCCATTCAACCGCGTCCACATGATCGGTCTCGATACGGCCAAAGCGATCGACCAGGGCATAACCGCCGGCAGTAGAACTATCGAGAGAGCCGGTCCTCAGTTGCGCCAAGCCGCGGCGGCCGCAAGGCAGGAACTGCTCAAGCTCGCCGCCGCTCGTCTTAACGCGACCCCGGAAAAACTGCTGGTTAGAAACGGAATCGTGAGCGTCGCAGGCGAAAGCAAAAAAATCGTGTCGTACGGCGAATTAATCGGCGGAAAAAAGTTCAATGTGAGAATCACTGCCACCGGCACCGGCTGGAACATGAAAGTCGCGCCGGAGGTTACCTCCAAGGATGTTAAGGATTATAAAATCGTCGGCACCTCTCAGAAGCGCATTGATCTTCCGCCAAAGCTCACCGGCGAGTTTGTTTACGCCAACGACGTGCGCATTCCGGGGATGCTGCATGGACGCGTGGTTCGTCCGCCGACGATAATTTCGAAGCCCGCTGGCATCGACGAGAGTACGGTTAAAAATATTCCTGGATTGGTAAGAATTGTCCAGGAAGGAAGCTTCGTCGGCGTCGTCTGTGAAAGCGAATGGGCAGCCATTAAAGCGGCAAAGGCGCTCAAAGTGTCTTGGACTCAGCCTGAAACCAAGATGCCGGCAAGCTCGGAAGAAGTGTTTGATTATATCAAAAATACCAAGAGCCTGCGGGATCAGGTCACTGTTAACAAAGGTAACCCCGACGCCGCGCTCGCTCAAGCGAGTAAAACCTACGAAGCCACCTACCGCTGGCCGTTTCAACTCCATGGCATGATGGGGCCGCCGTGCGCGGTTGCGGATGTCGGCAAAGACAAAGCGACGATTTACACCGGCACACAAGGTTCCTTCGGCACGCGCAAGTCCGTTGCCGAATTGCTTGGATTCGTCGAGACGAACGTGCGCGTGCTTTATCGTGAAGCCTCCGGCAGTTATGGCCGCATGGGCGCCGACGATGTCGCCGAAGACGCGGCGTTGATGTCGCGCGCGCTCGGCAAACCGGTGCGTGTCCAGTGGATGCGCGCTGACGAACATGGGTGGGAACCCAAAGGTCCGGCGCAGCTCGATACAGTCCGGGCTGGCGTCGACGGGCAAGGCAAAATCGTCGCCTGGGACTTCGCCGATCGCGGATTCCCCCTAACTGCTGCGTCAGGCGGCGGATTGCGCCTGCTCGCTTCGCGTCAAATCGGCATGAAACCCACGTCAGACGGCAACTCCAACGGAACCCAAGGCGGCGGCGAGATGTACGCGTTCGAAAATCAAAAATGTACCGCGCCCCTGGTTCCGTGGGTACAAGCCGACGAAACGCCGCTGCGTACCGGGTATCTGCGCGCCCCGGGAGATATCGCGCGCTGTTTCGCCAGTGAATCGTTCATCGACGAAATCGCAGCCGAATTGCGCGTAGACCCAGTGCAGTTTCGCATCCGTTACCTCAACGAGAACAAGCGCGGTGCGGATGCGCTGGTTGCGGTCGCAAAGCAAGCGAAGTGGCAAGAACGAACTTCCCCCAGTGCTGCGTCGAGCGGTTCTAGGGCGACGGGGCGAGGCGTCGCGATTTCCAACCGCGCAGGCACGATCTGCGGCGCGGTGGCGGAAGTGGACGTCGACAAGTCGACGGGTAACGTGACGGTCAAGCGCTTTCTTCTTTCCCATGACTGCGGACTGATCATCAACCCCGACGGTCTTAAAAACCAAATCGAAGGAAATATTGTTCAGGGCATTAGCCGCGCGCTTTTGGAAGAGGTCAAGTTCGACTCAACCGGGATCACTACTCTGGATTGGCAAAGCTATCCGGTGATAAGATTTCCCGACGTTCCGGAGATCGACATCGTCTTGATCAATCGGCCCGAGATGCCCGCGCTCGGCGGCGGCGAGCCGTCGAGCGCCCCGATCGCCGCGGCAATCGCCAATGCGATCTTCGACGCCGTTGGCGTCCGCCTGCGCGAAGTGCCGTTTAGGCCGAATCGGGTGCTGGTTGGCTTGCAGAAAAAAGCGTAAGAGATCCGTTTCGGGTTTCGAGTTTGTGGTTTCGAGTCAATGAATAATAAGAATTCCGGCCAACTCTATACTTGAAACTCGAAACCGATTATAGACACCCCTTTCCCCGATAAAACCGCTCCGCGCCGGGATGGAGCGGAAAATCTAGCGGACCGCTTGCCGAAGACTCGCAGCGTCGCTGGCGCATCGGCAACGTCATTTTTTTTCAACCCGAGTCTTGGCGGCATCGAGCAAAGTTTCTCGCAACCAACGATGGCCAGGATCATTTCTGTGTATCTCATGCCAGCCCTGACACATTGTGAATCCGGGAATATCGATGGGCGGTTTGAGAATTTTCAATGGATGCGTGCTCACGAGTTCAGCGGCCATGCATTCGGGAACGGTCGAAATTCGCGTCGTCGCCTTAAGCAAATATGGCACGAGGAGAAACGTTGAGGCCTGCACAGCTACGCGGCGTGATAGTCCATGTTTCTCCAGCACCGTGTCGACGATCCCGCCGGCCCTTTCGCGCGGCGCAACCATCACATGCTCCATGGCGGCGAAGCCCGCCAATGTCAGTCGACGCGACGGGTGTTGGTTCCAGACCAAACACACGTAGTTGTCATGATACAAAGGCGTCCATACGACGCCAGGCCCGGAGCGCTGCTGCGGCATCAACAGTAAGTCGAGAACTCCAGCGTCCAAATCACGCTCGCTTTCCGCCGAAGGCTGACGGATCTCAAAATCAATCAGCGGCGCTTGCGTCTGCAGTTTAGCAACCAGCGGCGCCAACAGAGTTACCTGCACGTAGTCGATGGCCGCGATGCGAAATCGCCGCCGCGCCGCCGCGGGATCGAAATCCCCCGGTTCGAGCAGTAACGTCTCTAATCCCGTCAGATTTTCTCGCAAGGGACCCGCAAGTTCCAACGCCCTTCTAGTCGGTGTCAGTCCGCGACTCGTGCGTACGAACAATGGATCATCGAAGGTGGCGCGCAGCCGGCCAAGCATTCGGCTCGCTGCTGACTGCGTCAAACCGAGCCGATCCGCGGCGCGCGTAACGTTCCGCTCTTCTAACAAGACGTTCAGCGCGATCAGAAGATTCAGATCGGCCTGTCTGATATTACGCAGCGTCATGGGAAGTAGTCCGATTATGCATTGGACGAAGTTTCTTGTCGACCTTAAGCTTTGGACATCACAAACCCATCGGAGGTCGAATATGAAGACAAACAACGCTCATCAAACAGTCATCGTCACCGGAGGAGCAACTGGGATCGGCTATGCGATTGCCGAACAATTTGTCGCGCGCGGCGCCAACGTAGTGCTTAACGGCCGTACCCCAGCGAAACTAGCCTCTGCCACCGAGCTACTGGGACAACCCGATCGCGTCGCAGTCGTCCCAGGTGACATCACTCTACCGGCCAACGCGGACAGAATCGTCGACGCCGCGCTTGATCGCTTCGGGCGCCTCGATGTGTTGGTCAACAACGCCGGCATCTTCCACACCAAGCCATTTACCGAATACACGATGGAGGAGCTTGCTACGTTTCTTGGATACCTGCGCGGCACGTTCGTGCTGACCCAATCGGCTGTGCGGGCGATGCGACGGCAGCCCGAAGGCGGGGCGATAATCAACATAAGCACGATCCTGGCGTTCAATGGCGTGGCAGGTTTGCCGTCGAGCGCGCCGATGGCGGCTAAAGGTGGAATCACCGCGTTAACTAAAAATCTGTCCATAGAGTTGGCAGCGGACAACATCCGCATCAACGCAGTGGCGCCGGGAGTGGTACCCACTCCGCTCTACGGCGAACTAAACGAGGCCCAACTCAACGCCCTCCACCACATGCAGCCGCTTGGCCGTTACGGCACGCCGAAAGATGTCGCTGATGCGGTGCTGTACCTCGCCAATGCGACCTGGGTCACGGGTGTGATCTTGCCCGTCGACGGTGGCGTCGATGCCGGCGGCGACGGCTCAAACCGCCGCCGCGAGGCGATGGCGACTGCGTAACGCATTTCTAGAGCTGATGAAAAAGGAAGCTTGGACATGAATGCTGAAATAATTCACGATGACAACGATGTCGCGCTACCTGAACCACCACTGCCGGCGGGAAACTACACGAGTGCCATTCGGCATGATTCGTTATTGTTTCTCTCGGGCCAGTTCCCGTTTGCCAATGGCCAACTTGCGTACCGAGGGAAGCTGGGTCAAGAACTCGACGTTGCGACGGGTTATCAAGCCGCGCGTCTGTGCGCCATCAACGCTCTGGCGCAGATGCACAAGGTCTTAGTCTCATTCGACGCAGTCGTAGGCATCGCGCGACTGGAAGGTTATGTGCAAACCGCGCCGGAGTTTCAGGAACACGCCAAAGTGCTCGATGGCGCCTCTGATCTTTTTCACCACGTTCTCGGTGACCGAGGCGCCCACACGCGGGCCGTGATCGGTGTCGCGAGCCTGCCGTTCGATGCTCCAGTGGAGATCGTCCTAACGATTCGAATATCCCCCCGACAGTCATGGTTTTGGCCTCGCCTTCTGGGCTTCGACCGAACCAAACTCATGCGGTCGGCAGACCATCACCTCGCTGAAGGCTCGATCTGGAACTGGGAACGATTGCGAACCAAGCATGAATCGATACCGCGATGATTAAATAATCGACACCAAGCTCTTACAGATACCCCTTCCCCCGATAATACTTCTCTGCGCCCGGATGGAGCGGAAAATCCAGCGGACCAGCTTCAGTATTCGTGCAGAGCTGTTGCATCGACGGCGTCACCGTCGCATCGTAGGGAATTTCCTCACGGATTTTTTCCAGCACGCCGACGATGTGGTACGCCAAGTCGTCAGGGAAATTTCTGTGCACAACGATCGGCCAGCCACTGAAATCGACCACCGTGGTCGGGTCGTTGATGCCGTCGATCCTGCCGTGATCCAGGCGGGCGCGCTGGAAACCGAATTTTTCTAATTTTTGCAGCACGGGCTCGGAGTAAGAAAGAAACTTCATGCCATGCTGCACGGCGACATCACCCCAGGAGTCCATACCTTCGTCGATCACCATGTCGAGCTTGCCGGAGATAATTCCTTCGCGCCGGTGCGGATTGCTCGGGCGCACGACCTCGTCGACCTTGCCACCCCATTTGATGAAATGATTTTGCGAAATGCCATGGCATTTAAGTAAAAACTTGATCGCGAAGTCGACACAATCATTGACCGCGATGGATACTTTCATTTTCGGCTTCTTCGCAATCAACTCTTCCATGCTATTCACACCCAGGCGCGGCGATACGGCAATCACTAAACGGTCCCACGACGGAAAAACCGCCAGCGCTCGCAGCGGACTTTTTTTCTGAAACGGCCCGACACCACGCACGGCCATCGAGGGAATGATCGACGGATTGAGCCAGACCAGATCGAGCTTGCCGTTGGCGACCAACTTGGCGCCATTCAAGCCGCTGCACCAAGCCGGGCTGACACCGATAGTAAAAGGATACGGCGGCCCCTTGCGTCCCTTCTTGCCGCCGGGCAATTCCACCATCAGCCGGATCGCGCTGGTCAAAATCGTCGGCACGTCTTCATAAAGCCCGGCGAGAATCTTGGTGGCGATGCGCGCGCGCATCAAGCTTGCGCTCATCGGTTTCACACTGCGATCATCGTAAGCCACAATCGGAATTCTCCTTCAGCGAAGTTGATGACAACGAACTATTCCGAATCTGCTGTGCTGTCAACCGAGACCTCTCATCGCTGCTTCCTTTTCTATGGCAATCGGAAAGGCTATAAACAGAAGATGTAACACGGCTTTCGCCACGGGGCAGTAACGGCAAACCGGAAGATACCTCGCAAGGGCACCCAGTCGCAAAGTTGGACGAGGAAACGTTTATTTTTTCTTCCGAACTTGGCGCCATTGCGCCTTTGCAGGAAATATTTCCCAAGCCGAAAATCTTCATACCAGACAGGACGAGGAGCCAACACCATTCGCATTTTTCATTCTCTACGCTACCGTGACTACGCGTTATTCTGGGGCACGGATTTGATCGGCTCCATCGGCCATTTCGTCCAGGAAGTGGCGCTTTTCTGGATCACTTATGAGATCACTGGCTCAGCGATGGCTTTGGGAGTCTTGGGGCTGTGCAGCGCATTGCCCCGTTTGATTCTTGGCGCCCTCAGCGGCGTCCTCGTCGACCGCTATGATCGAAAGCTTTTGTTGATCCTGGTGAATTTTGGCTCCGCCATCCCGATCGCATTTTTTCTGGCAATCTATAACTTTGGCACGCTCGCGTTCTGGCACCTGCTTGTACTCGAAATTCTCTCCGGCTCGATCCGCGCGATCAATCCTTCGGCCGCTCAATCGATCCTTGCGGAATTAGTGCCGCGGGACGATCTCATGAACGCCGTCTCTCTTTACACCGTCGGCTTCAACATCGCTAGGATCGCGGGACCGTCCCTCGGCGGTGTAATGATTCTTTGGATCGGCGTCGGCGGCTGCTACGCGACATTCGCGTTAACCCTATTACTCGCCGGCGTTGGCATGCTGTTCCTGCGCACGAATAAGGAACCACCGATAAAGCAGGAAGAAAACTTTTTGCGTGAGTTCAAAGAAGGCTTTCACTATGTTTGGCACGAGCCGGTGATCTTGAGCAGCATCTTGGCCGCCTACACCTTTGCCGTGTTTGTCGTCACCTACCAGAGTTTTCTCCCGGTGTTCGCCAAGGAGATTCTCAATGTCGGTCCCGAGGGATTGGGGTTGCTGATGGCGGCGCCGGGATTGGGCGGCATCGCGTCGCTGAGCTTTCTCGCCTCCGTGGGCGAACGGTGGAACCGTGCCATGCTCTTGTGGGTCATGACTACGGCGACGCCGATTTTTCTCATACTCTTTTGTCTATCGCCGATCTTTTGGGTGTCGGTCTTGCTACTGGCCCTCGTCGGCGCAGGTCAAGTAAGTTTCCGCACGATCAGCCGGGTGATCATTCAAATTGAAGCCCCTCGCAATCTCATGGGCCGGGTGATGAGCGTGTTCAATCTCGATCAAGGCATGCGCTCCATCGGTTCAATAATATTGGGCGCCGCCGCAACATTTTTCGGAGCATCACTGGGAATCGCGCTCACCGCCGCCGCGTCATTGATAGTAACAACGACACTTTTCTACCGATTGTTGGGGAAAAGAGACTAATGAGAAGAAAACCTGTTCCAGTCGTTCCAACCGTTCAAGCCGTTCAGATCGTTTGGAGTAGATTCGGATTCGGAAAATTAACCGCAAAGCATGTCCAGAGCAGGGTCGAATCGAGCGCAAAGAACAGGCATAAGATTAGGATGGGTTTTCGTCGTAACGTGGTTGCTGAACCAATAGCTAAGGCGGCGGTTATCGCCAAAACGCCCGTTGCAGCCGACGCGCGAGAAGCGCGCCGCTGAACGGAAACGTTCGGCTTTATAGGAGCCATCGCCGCGCGCCGTTTGACACGCCTCTTTACTGTAGCTACAGTAATGCGTGCGAATCGAATTCGATCCAGCCAAAGACGCAGCGAATCAAGCCAAGCACGGCGTCTCTCTGGCCTTTGCAGGCGAACTTGATTGGGATGCTGCGCTGGTTTGGATCGATGACCGCATCGGATACGACGAGTTACGCATGATTGGTCTCGCTCCGAAGACCGAGATCCTCTACTACGTGGCCTTTGTGGACCGTGGCGAAACGAGAAGGATCATCAGCCTGCGCCGAGCCAATCGTCGCGAGGTGAAACATTATGTCCAAAGTATCTAAACGACCGTCCATCGTCATGCCTACTTCGCAGGAAGACAAGGCCATCACTGCCGCAGCTAAGGCTGATCGCGACGCACAGCCGCTCACGTTGAAGCAGCTGAAGTCTATGGTGCCCATGCGGGCGCTCCGCGGGCGTCCCAAGTCAGAGCGTACGAAGCAACTCGTGTCAGTGCGTTATAGCCGGGAGGTCTTGGCGTACTTCAAGTCCACCGGTGAAGGCTGGCAGTCCCGCATGGATCGCGTGTTACGCGAGTACGTCATGCGCCACTCCCGTAGAGCGTGAAGATGCGGCCAAACGCTTCCATCGAGCCAGATACCAACATTGAATATGCGTAGAAACACCGGTCAGAGGGGCAAACTTCTGCCGGGCGGACTTGCGATTATTCACGAAGACCCAGATTTGATCGTGGTGGATAAACCGCCGGGGCTGTTGGCCATAAGCACGGATCGAGAAAAATCGCGCACGGCTTACTTCATTCTCACCGATTATGTCCGCAAGGGTGTTGCGAAATCTCGGAATCGGATTTTTATTGTGCACCGGCTCGATCGCGAGACTTCTGGGATACTCATCTTCGCCAAGAACGAAGCAGCAAAGTTTCGCTTGCAGAGCCAGTGGCAAGATACCAAGAAAAAATATCTCGCCGTCGTTCATGGCCGCTGTGAGAAGCGCCAGGAGACCATTACGTCGTATCTGGCGGAGAACCGTGCGAATGGCGTGTACACGACTCACGATGCGCGCAAGGGCAAGCTCGCCCACACGGCTTACAAAGTGCTCAAGAAAACCAAAGACTTTAGTTTACTGGAAGTTAATTTATTGACCGGCCGCAAGCACCAGATTCGCGTGCATCTCGCCGATATCGGCCATCCGGTGGTCGGCGACCCAAGGTACGGACAAGAGCGAAAAGTTCGCAACCGACTGGCGCTTCACGCCAAGTCTATTTCTTTCGCGCATCCGTTCAGCGGCGAACAGTTAAGTTTTGACACGAAAGTGCCGGCCTACTTCACCGCGTTCGTGGGCCATTGGGAGCAATGTATCAGCGGCGGATAAACTAACGAAAGTTGTGTCAGCGTCCTGCCTCGGGATTAGTTGCCCAATAGCATTTTCATCTTTTCGATCACCACCGGGGGCTGAACAATAATCTCCTTTGCGAGCTTTTCCAGCTCCTCGCCTTTTGTCAGTTCAACCTCTAGCTTTCTCTTCTCTGCTTCGGCCACATACTCTCGATCGCTGATGGTTTTGGCGAACGCCTCGCGTAAAACCTTGACGAGATCCGCGGGCGTGTCCGGAGCGGCCACAAATGGACGACCAAACGTATTGGAACCTAGCCCGCATTTCTCACGACCTGGCAATTGTGGTGGCCGCAAGGTCAGAGCAGTGAGATTTGCGAACAGAGTTAGGGTTGGGAGGGTTGGCAGAGGGGAAAATCCGCAAACCGTGTAGCGT
>Ga0105252_10000466_pt1 | contig 26981 bp, 22 predicted proteins | sample EasRivMeERMZT100_FD_89675 | JGI IMG/M metagenome (GOLD analysis project Ga0105252, IMG submission 89675) | Soil microbial communities from meander-bound floodplain in the East River, Colorado, USA - East River MetaG ERMZT100 | ecosystem: Environmental > Terrestrial > Soil > Floodplain | place... | reverse complement strand
GGCGCCCGATTCGCCGCATCGCTCACGGCGATCGAGAACGGCGCGAGCGAGCGCGACTCTTGGCCGTCGCTCACGCTGATCACGATGCCAGCGAACGTGCCGATGTTGGCCGTCGTCGGCGTACCCTGCAGACGGCCCGTGCTCGGCGTGAACGTGGCCCACGACGGTGGATTGGTAATGCTGAACGTCAGCGTACCGCCATTGGCGTCGGTGGCCGTCGGCGTGAACGAGTACAGCGTGCCCACGGCAGCGGTGGTCGGCGGCGTACCGGTAATCGTGGGTGCGGTGTTCGACGATGCCACGGTAATCGAGAACGCCGGCAACGGTGTCGATGCGGTACCGTCGCTCACGCTGATCACGATGTTGCTATAGGTCTGAACGTGCGCGGCGCCTGGAGTCCCTTGCAGCAACCCGGTGTTCGCGTTGAACGTGGCCCAGGTCGGACGATTGGCAATCGCGAACGTCAGCGCGTTGCTGTCAGCATCTGCGACAGTGGGCTGAAAGCTGTACAGCGCACCTTGGGTCGCCGCAGTCGCCGGCGCTCCGCTGATCGTCGGTGCCCGATTGGACGTGCGGGGCGTCACCGCAATCGAGAACGGGGCGAGCGAGGCGGCCGCCATCCCGTCGCTCACGCTGATCACGACATTGGCGAACGTCCCGGCGGTCCCCGCCGCCGGCGTTCCGGAAATGCCGCCGGTCTTCGGATCGAACGCTGCCCAACTCGGTCGACCGGCGATGCTGAAGGTGAGCGCATTGCCGTCGGCGTCGCTCGCCGTCGGCACGAACGCGTAACCCGTTCCCGCCTCTACGCTCGTGGTCGGCACGCCGGAGATCACGGGCGGCCTGTTGTTGATCGTCGGTACCGTCACGCTGATGCTGAAGGGTGCAAGCGCTACGGTAGCCTGCCCGTCGCTCACCGAGATCACGACGTCGACGAACGAGCCTGCGTTGCTCACGACGGGTGTCCCCTGCAGGCGACCGGTGGTCGTGCTGAACGTGGCCCAGGTCGGGCGGTTCCGAATGCTGAACGTGAGCGCGTTGCCGTCAGCGTCGCTCGCGGTCGGCGTGAAGACGTACGCGTTGCCGACTACCACCGAAGTGGCGGCCGTTCCGGAGATCACGGGAGCGCGATTCGCCGACGTCGCGGCTACGGTGAGATCGAATGCGGGCAACAACGACTCGACGTCGCCATCCGAGACCCAGACCACGACGCGACGATTCACGCCGACGTCGACGGGCGTGGGTGTGCCCGACAGCTGCCCCGTGCTCGGATTGAACGTCGCCCACTCAGGTTTGGCGTCGATACCGAAGGTCAGGGGGTCGCCGTCCGGATCGGCTGCGCTCGGAATAAACGAATACGCCGTACCCGGCACGACCAACGTCGCCGGCGTTCCGGCGATCATCGGCGCGCGATTACCGTCCGCCGCCGCTACCGCGTCCTCGTCTTCCTCTTCCTCGACGCAGGCGCCGAGCACCATACCGAGCGCAACGATGCCAAGCCACTTCCCTAGCTGCCGAGTGCCATTCATCCCTGAATCCGTGCCCCGATGAGACGAGCACTTCAAATACAACTTTCGTGCCACCGACCATAAACCTAGCAACCGCGCGCCCTGCAGCGGCAGCGACGCGTTATGGCGACAGTCGAAAGCGTCCGCGTTTGCCGACAAACCGGAAGTGCAACGAGGAATCTCCCGCAAACAGTGGGATTCGCGTGTCGGCGGAAACCGACAACGCCGAGCCTGTAACGATCGCGGACGCTCTGAACCAACGCGCGGCGCAGGGAATTCCCGCAGCGCTCATGGCACCTTGAGGAAATCGGCTGCAAGTCGCGTTTCGGCGACGAGCGCCGATCTTGGGGCTAACTTAAGGCCCAGGTGACGCTGATAATCGCCGTGAACGATGCGCGACTGCGGCGGCACGCGCCGCCGATACACATAGACCCACGCGTTGCGACGCTGCCGGGGCGCGAGCCACACCGTGCAACGCTGCCGAATGAAACGCGGTCGGTCATGTGCATCGCCCGTTTCGTAGCAATCGAGCACTCGATAAATCATGGACCGTCGCACGCGATACACATCGCCTACGACCCACTCACCGCGGCGCAACCCTGGGCAAAGCCCCGGATAGCGTCCGAGGTCGTACAGGCGCCCGCGCGTCCGCGCCGTTCCCAGGTGGCGAGCGACACGGTGCAACCAGCGAGCCATGGGGATGTCGACGAACGGCCGCAACGTGCCGTAGACGAACAGCAGCGAATCGCGTTGCGGGAACCTTGACGATATCATGCAGACCTCGCTCTACCAGAACATCGATGCTAACGGCCGGGGGATATTCGTGCGACTTTGCGTTCTCGCACTGACGGCGTTTGTCAGCGCCACCGCTCACGCGCGCGGCGTGAGCCCGTACTTGCCGTTGCAACAGTCACCCGAGATCGAACGGAAGATCGAACGGTTGTTGATCCTCGCAGACCAGCCGTTGCTGACCCGCCCGATCACCGCGGCGGCCGTCTTCGACGCGCTGCCGAAGGCGTGCGAGCGCGACGCCGCGCTATGCGACGAGGTGAAACGCTACCTCTCCGGGTTCATGCGCACGGCCGGTATCAGCCATGCGAGCCTTGCCGCAGGCGCCGGCTCTGGCGGCGATGTAGCCCTGCCCAACCGGCACGGCATGACGTCCCAGAGCAACTACGAGCTCGGGGCGGCCATGTACTGGCAGCCGATCGACCACGTGCTCCTGAGCGGTGGGGCGTTGGCCTACGAGGGTGAGACAACGCCCACTGGAACCGTGATCAGCATCGGCTCCGAATTCCTGCAAGTGGATCTCGGCTATCGCGATCACTGGTGGTCCTCGTTGACCGACAGCGCCATGTTGATCTCGACCCAGGCCGCGACGATGCCGTCGGTGACCCTGTCGAACTACACGCCGCTGACGCGCTGGAAGCTGCGCTATGAGCTGTTCATGGCCGAAATGAGCGAATCGGCCAACATCGCGTTCGAAGGCGGCACGACCGCGGGTAACCCGCGGGTTGCGGGCATCCATCTGTCGATCGAGCCGCTGCCGGGTTGGTCGCTCGGCGTGAGTCGCCTCATGCAGTATGGCGGTGGCGAGCGAGAGGAGTCCTTCGGCGAGTTGCTCGATGCCTTCTTCAATCCGTCCGACAACGACAATACGGGGACGGATCAGGACTTCGGCAACCAGGTCGCGTCGTTCACGTCCCGATTCGTCGTCAATGATCCACTGCCGATCGCCGTGTATTTCGAGTATGCCGGCGAGGACACCTCGAAGCTCAACAACTTGCGTCTCGGCAACTCGGCGCTCTCGGCCGGCATCGACTTTCCGTCGTTGTGGCGGAACTTTGCGTTGACCGTGGAAATGAGCGAGTGGCAGAACGCTTGGTATGAGCACCACATCTATCGCGATGGTCTGCGCCATCAGGACCACGTGCTCGGTCATTGGGGTGCGGATTGGCGCGTGGTCGGCGACGACGTAGGCGCGCGCAGCTGGCTCGCCCGGTTCGGTTGGCAACCGAAATCGGGCGGCCTGCTCGAGGTGTCGTACCGGCAGCTCGACAACGAGGATTACTCGAGTCCTGATTACGACACCGGGCAGCACTTCGAGGCGCGCTACAGCCAGCCGTGGCAGCAGTTCCTCATCGGCGGCGATATGACCGTTGGCCGAGACGTGTTCGGCGAGTCGTACGCGCGCGTCAGTGCATTCATTCGTTTCTAGCGACGAGCGACACATGCAGATGACCCTAAGGCTCGGCGGTTGTAGCGTCCTCATGGCAGCGGCGCTGGCTTTCGCGACGCCGCGCGCGAAGGCCGAGGTGTTCATCGACGTCGGCTTGAGCTCATCGCGCATCGAGGCGGACATCCCCACTATCACCGCGACGATCAGCACCACGGAGAGCGGCCTGCACTTGGGCGCCGGCGTGTATCGCGCATTGCGAAACGGCAGCGTCGGCGCGCGCATCGAGCTCGATGATCTCGACTCCGGTCTGTTGCTGGCGGTCCGCGCGCTCGACTATCAGCATCACCTGTCGGAGCGGCTCGCGATTGGCGGTTTCTTCGGCGCAGCGCGCCTCGACCTCGCTACGCCGGCCTACGGCTATTACCTCGGCGGCGGTATGCGGCTACGCGGCATCTTGCCAAGTTGGGATCTCGGCATCGATCTGCGCTTAGGCGACACGATCGCCCGCGACAACGTGCTGCCGAGCGACCCGCAGGGCGGCGAACGACCCGACAGCTTCTACGATCTAACCGGCATCAGTATTTACCTGAGCCGCCGCTTCTGAGCGGCGGAGACCAGCGCCAGCGTGCCATTTACATACGCGCGGGCGTCGAAGGCCACCACGCTCGCGGCGGCGGCCGCGGCAAGCTCGGCCCGCAGGTCGGCATCCATGAGCATCGTCAGCGCGAGAGCGGCGAACCGCTGCGGATCGGGTTGCTCGAGCAGCCACGGCGTATACGCGCTCGGCAAGCACTCGCTAGCCCCGACACGGCGCGACGTTAATACGGGCACGCCCATCGCTGCCGCCTCGGCCACGACCATGCCGAACTCCTCGAACCGCGCGGGGTAGAGAAATAGGTCGAGCGCAGCGAACCACGGCTCCGGATGCCGGCTCTTCGGCCGATAGTGGACACGACCGCTCCGCACCAGCGGATGCTCGGCCGCCGCAGCCGGCAAGCGTTTGGAACCGACGACCAGAAACTGCACATCGGGGCGCACCGCGGCGATCCGCGCGGCGCTGTCGAGGAACAGATCGAGACCGCGTTTCAGGAAATCGCCCGACGTCACGAAGCCGACGAGCTGCGTGCGTTCACTGACGCCTAGCTCCGCTCGCGCCGCCCGGCGCAGAGTTGCAGCGCCTCGCAGCGTGAATCGCTCCGCGTCGAAGCCGGGATACAGCACCGCGACCCGGTCGATTGGCAAGCCGAAATGCGCGACCAGCGACTGCTGCACGAGCTTCGAGTTCGCCACTACGACCGCGCCTGGATCGAGTTGCGCGAAGAAGGCCTGCTCGCGCTCGGCACTCGCAGCGAGATCGCCCTGCGGCAGATAGTGCCCGGCCGCGATCGCCACATTGTGGACGAACACGAGCTCGGCGCTCGGCACGACGAGATCATGATCGACGATGAGCCAGCCACGACTCTGCAATCGTTGTATCGCGGCGGGTCCGTAGCGACGCGCGCGAATGCCGGTTCTGAGCCAGAACTTGAACCCCCCCCGCTCGCAAGCGATGACGGCGGGCACGCCAGCCGCCTCGAGCCCGCCCCACTGCATGCGCAGAAGCTGCCCTGCGCCACTGCGCAGATCGAGGCTTCGACGATAGAGCAGCACGTTCATGGCGGTGGCAACCGTCTACCGGCGGCGCGCGAGCGACTCATCGATCACGTTCAACACGTCGCGGACGTGCGTCGCGAAATCGGCTCCGCGCAACACGTGCGCGCTGGTGGCACCGCTCACTGACTCGAACGTCTGCGCGTCGCGGAACAGACGCTCGACCGCCCGCGCCATCTCCGTCGGATCGACTGCCCGCGGCTCGACGAGCGCATCGCGGTCGGGCGCGTACACACGCTCCGGCAGGCCTTCCAGACTACCGCCGAGCTCGACGTAAGCCGCCAGCGGCAGCGTCGGTGCGATGCACCAGCCGTTCACGCCATCGGCCACGGCCTCGGGCAGACCATCGACTGCCGCCACCACGACGGGACAACCGTGCGCCGCGGCTTCGATCGCCACGAGCCCGAAGGCCTCGGTGATCGGCGGATGCAACAAGCAATCGACGTTGCGGTAGAACGCGGCCATGTCACTCACGGCGCCGAGAAAGGTCACACGGTCGCCGATGCCGAGCTTGACGGCCAGGGTTTGCAAGCGCGACAGCTCGGGCCCTGCTCCGGCGACCTGCAGCTGCACATCGTGCGCCTGTGCGAGCAGCGCGACGGCCTGCAGCGCGAGCGCGACGCCCTTCACGGGAAACAAGCGCGCCGCGACACCGAGCGTGATGCACCCATTCGGATAGCGCTTCACCACGGACGATGACGGCACCAAGCTCGGTCGCAAAGCGTTGCGACAGACACGAACCTCGCCGCGATAGTTCCACATGAGCTGCAGCACACGCGCGGCGGCCGTGGAATTGGCGATCGCCATCGGCACACGGTCGAGATAGCGCTGTCGCTCGGCCTCTCGACCGGGGTCCCACGCGGCGCCGTGTTCCCAGTGGATACAGCGCTCGTCGCCCATGGCGTCGAGGGCAAAGCCGACTCTGGCCGTGCGATTCCAAATGACGAGGATGGCGGCGTTCGCGGCAGCAAGCTCACGACGGCAATGCCACGTGCGGAGCCGCTCCGGTCGAGCCGGCAGCTTGATACCCCAGCGCCGCTTCGCCGCCACCGTGCAAGACAGCTGTCCCGCCAGCTGCGCCGCGATGAACGGGTGCGGGCGACCCGCGGCATTGAGCCACCCGTGCGTGAAGTGCGGCGCGCTAGATCGAGCTTGCCGCACGAATGCGCCGAAGTGCGCCTCGACGCCGGCGGCTTGCTGCAAGCTCACGAGGTGCATCATGACCGGCACGCGGTGGTCCTGTTCGTGGCGGTGAGTGATTTCTGTGCCGCAACGCGCGCGCGAGCGTTAGGTGGTGGGCCGTGTAGGACTCGAACCTACAACCAATGGATTAAGAGTCCACTGCTCTACCAGTTGAGCTAACGGCCCAACGCTCGTGCACGGTGATCGAAAATGGGGTGGACGATGGGACTCGAACCCACGACGGCCGGAATCACAATCCGGGGCTCTACCAACTGAGCTACGTCCACCATCGTCTTGTCATTCTATCGCATCAGTCCTGGCGCGCCCGGCAGGATTCGAACCTGCAACCCCCGGCTTAGAAGGCCGATGCTCTATCCCTTGAGCTACGGGCGCTATCCTCATCGAGGTTTGGTCGGGGCAGCAGGATTTGAACCTGCGACCCTCTGCTCCCAAAGCAGATGCGCTACCAGGCTGCGCCATGCCCCGTTGCTGTACGCTCGGCATCTTATGCGGCTGCGCTGTGGACCGCAAACGAGTGCCAGCGGCAACCTTGAGCCGCCAAAGAAGCTCGTGCGAGAATCCGCGTCCCCGCGCCCACGCAGAGAACCTCAAAGTGCCCGCGACTATCCTCGACGGCAAGGCCGTTGCCCAGCAGATCCGCGAAGAACTCTCGACGCGCGTCGCCAATGTCAAAAAGAAGCTCGGCCGCCCGCCGGCACTGGCGATCGTTCTCGTGGGCGATGACCCGGCATCCGAAGTCTACGTGCGCAACAAGCTCAAGACGGCCGAAGACGCCGGCATGGGCGTGCAGTTTGAGCGCCTGCCCGGATCGAGCACGCTGGCCACGGTCTTGGGTGCGGTGGACCGGTTCAACAAGGACACGAAACTCGACGGCATACTCGTTCAGTCGCCGTTGCCGAAAGGGCTCGGCGCCGCCGCCGAGCAACAAGTGTTCGACGCCATCGACCCCGGCAAGGACGTCGACGGCTTCAACCCGATTTCTGCCGGCCGCGTGGTGCAAAACCGCGACGGCTTTGCTCCGTGCACGCCGGCCGGCGTCATCGAGCTCTTGGTTCGCGCCAAGATCCCAATCGAAGGCAAACATGCCGTCGTCATCGGCCGCTCGGATATCGTCGGCAAACCGATGGCCGCGCTGTTGCTGCACAAGAACGCCACCGTCACGATCTGCCATTCGCGCACACGCGACCTGCCGGCGATGGCCCGCACGGCCGACATCCTGGTGGCCGCGATCGGCCGGCCGGCGTTCGTCACGCCCGATTTCGTCAAACCGGGCGCGGTCGTCATCGACGTCGGCATCAACTCGGTGACGAGCGCCGACGAAGTACGCCGTATTTTTGCCGCCTACCCGGAACGCCTCGAGGTCTTCAAGAAGCGCGGCTCAGTGCTCGTCGGTGACGTGCATCCCGACGTCGCAGCCACGGCGGGCGCCATCACGCCCGTGCCGGGCGGCGTAGGGCCACTGACGATCGCCATGCTGATGGCCAATACCGTTAGAGCTGCCGAGCTGCGGGTGCGCTGACGCATGCACTCCCACGCGCGGGTTGGCTATCATGTCCCTCGGTCGTCTGCGAGGTCGAAGCCCATGCGTTTTGCGAGCTTCCTGTTGGCTGTGCTGCTGGCGGCGCCGCAGCTCGCACTCACCCAGCAGGACACTACCACCGTAACGAACGCGCCCCGCGTGAGGGTCCACACGACCGCCGGTGACTTCGTCATCGAGCTCGATCGCGGCCGCGCGCCACTCACGGTCGACGCGTTCCTCAAATACGTTAAACAGGACTTCTATTCCGGCGTGATCTTTCACCGCGTCGTGCAGGGTTTCGTCGCCCAGGCCGGCGGCTACACCGTAGACTTCACGCAAAAGCCCACGACTGGCACCGTGATCAACGAGTCCGGCAACGGCTTGAGCAACTTGCGGGGCACCGTAGGGTTCGCGCGCACCAACGAGCCGCACTCGGGCACGAGTCAGTTCTTCATCAACATGGCTGACAACATCGACCTCAACCCGCGGCCCACGCGTTGGGGCTACGCCGTGTTCGGCAAGGTGGTCGAAGGAATGGAAGTCGTCGACGACATCGGTCATCGACCAACCGCGGGTGGCGGACCATTCGACCGCAGCGTTCCGGTCGAGCCCATCATCATCGAACGTATCGAGCTGTTGAACGAGTAACGGTCGCATGGCCGTGCTATTCATCTCGGACCTGCATCTCGATGCGGGCGATACGCGGAGCGTTCGCCGCTTCACAGATTTCATCGAGCGCGATGCGCAGAGCGCCGAGCAGCTTTACATTCTCGGCGACCTATTCGAAGCCTGGATCGGCGACGATGACGACGACCCGCGGCTCGCCCCGATCGTGGCTGCCCTGGCGCGGCTCACGCGGAGTGGCGTCGCCTGCGCGGTGATGCACGGCAATCGCGACTTCCTGCTCGGCGGACGCTTCTGCGCCGAGACGGGCTGCACGCTCCTTGGCGACTACGCACGCGTCGACATGTTCGGTCGCCCCCTGCTGCTCACGCACGGCGATCTGCTCTGCACGGACGACACGCGCTACCTGACGCTGCGCGTGGAGCTGCGCAACCCTGCGTGGCAGCACGATTTCCTCGCTAAGTCTCTTGCCGAGCGCCGCAAGATCGCCGCCGACTTGCGGCAGATGAGCGCTACCGAGATCGCAGCCAAGAGCGACGACATCATGGACGTGAATCAGTCGACCGTGGAGCGCACGATGCGCGAGCACGGCGTTTCACTGCTACTGCACGGCCACACCCACCGCCCCGCGATCCACGACTTCGTGCTCGACGGCCGCCCGGGCCAGCGCATCGTGCTCGGCGCCTGGCACGAAACCGCCAGCATCGTCCGCTGGACCGCCAGCGGTTTCAGCCTTGACACCGTCGCCTAAGCTGGTCGAGTCGCTGGCGAGCCCGCCGTGCAGGGCGGTGCCAAACGTGACGTCGGCGTACGACGAGACGGTACCACTGCGTTCAACAGCGACGTCGGCGTGACATAGCCCTTTCGAAACACTCGGCGCCAGGGATGGCGCCGCGTGAGCCTACATGGACGTACTTGCGGCGTTTTCGAAAGGGCTATGTCACGCCGACGTCGCCACCCACCGAGGGCAACACAGGCGAGAATCCGCCAGCGCAGCGTCAGGAGAGCCGGACTGCTTCGAGGGCGTCGAGGAGCTCTGCGGCAGATTGGTAGCGCTCGAGGCGATCGATGGCGAGCAGGCGATCGAGGACGGGCTGAAAGGCCGTGAGATCGCGGTGTAAACGCGGGCGCGGCGCGTTGGCATGGCGGTAGATCACGCCCATCGGCGAGCTCGCCGTGAACGGCCGGTCGCCCGTTAGCATCTCGTGGGCGATGCAACCCAAGCTATAGAGATCGCTGCGCTCGTCGGTCGGCTCCGCGTGCCCTTGCTCCGGGCTCATGTAGTACGGCGTGCCGAAGATCTGGCCCGTGCCCGTGATGGCCGCTTGCAGCCGCACTTGCTTGGCAAGCCCGAAATCGATGAGTGCCAGGCTGGCCGTGTCGCGAAACATGATGTTCGCAGGCTTCAGGTCACGATGGAGGACGCCCGCCGTGTGGATCGCCTGCAGGGCCCCACCGATCTGGCGCGTGTAGTCGAGCACCACCGCGGGCGGCAGCGCCTCGGTCAGGCGCTCGGCCAAGTTGCCGGCACCGAGATACTCCATCGCGATGTAGGCATGATCGTCGGCCACCCCGAGATCGAAGATCCGCACCACGTTGGGGTGCGCGATGCGAGCAATGATCTCGTACTCCTGCAGGAACCGATCGAATAATCGGCTGGCGCCGGCATCCGGTACGTGGCGCAGCACCTTCAACGCGATCCGCTCCGCACCGTCCTCCGCTTCGGCGAGATAGACGGACGTTAGATCCCCAGCATAGAGCTTGGCAACGAGGCGTCGCTTGCGCGCACCGTTGAGCACTCGGTGGTCCACGAGCAATGAGCCCGTGGGATCGAGCCGGTCGACGCGCAGCTCACCGCGAACAGCGTCGATCAGCCGTTGATGCTTGACGCGGGCTTTCGGGAAGAAATTCGCCGCGCCCGCCTTGAGCGCGTCGACCGCGAGAAATTCGTCGCTCTCCACGGCGAACAACAGCACCGGCGGGCAATCGCCGCGAGCGCGCAACCGGCGCAGGAAACCGAGGCTGTCGTCATTGGCGACGGGATGGCCGAGCAGGATGAGGTCTACGTGATCGAGCTCGAGAGTCTTGGGGAACGGCCCGGCAGAACTTGGTTGATACTCGTCTATGGCCGCATCCGGCCACTCAACTTCCAAATGGTAGCGGAGCGCCTGCCGGTATTCGGCGTCATCATCGATGATGAGGAAGCGCAAAGCTCACAGCCCGCTGGCCACTTGCATCGTGTCGTCGTCGACCTCTTCGGCACGAACCTTGGCATCGCGCCGAGCCTTTGCTGCGTTCGAGCGCATCAGCTCGAGCTCATCGAGATACGCGCGGCTCACATCGCCTGTGACGTATTCACCCGAGAAACACGACGTGTCGAAACCCTCGACGTCGGCTTTCTTGTGGGCTACTGCCTGCACGAGATCCTCGAGATCTTGGTACACGAGCCAGTCGGCGCCGATCTTGCGCTGCACTTGCTCCACGGTGCGGCCAGCGGCGACGAGCTCGGTGGCCGCCGGCATGTCGATGCCATAAACGTTGGGGTAGCGAACGGGCGGTGCGGCGGAGGCAAAGTAGACTTTCTTTGCGCCGGCCTCCCGAGCGATGTCGATGATCTGCTGCGAAGTGGTGCCGCGGACAATCGAATCGTCGACGAGCAGCACATTCTTGCCGGCGAACTCGAGGGCAATCGCATTGAGCTTGCGGCGCACGGACGCCTTGCGCGCCGACTGCTCCGGCATTATGAACGTGCGACCGATGTAGCGATTCTTGATGAACCCTTCGCGGTACTTCACGCCGAGCCTGAGCGCGACCTGCATCGCGGCTGTCCGCGACGTGTCAGGAATCGGGATCACAACGTCGATATCGTGGTCGGGGCGAACGCGCAGAATCTTGTCGGCGAGCTTCTCGCCCATGCGCAGGCGTGCCTTGTAGACCGACAGGTTGTCGATGATCGAGTCGGGACGCGCGAAGTAGACGAACTCGAAAATGCACGGCGTGTAGCCGGCACGCGCCTTCGTTTGGCGGCTGTGCAAATAGCCGCTCTTGTCGATGAACACCGCCTCGCCCGGCATCACGTCGCGCTCGAGCTCGAAGCCGATGGCATCGAGAGCTACGCTCTCGGAAGCCACTGCACGTTCGACGCCGTTCGGCGTCTCACGAACACCCAGCACCAGAGGGCGAATGCCGTGCGGGTCACGGAACGCCACGATGCCGTAACCGATGATCATCGCCACGACGGCGTAGCCGCCCGAGCAACGTTTGTACAGAGCTTCGACGGCGTCGAGAATTTGTTGCGGGTTCAAGCCATTGCCGGTGTGCTTGCCGAGCTCGTGCGCTAAGACGTTGAGCAGCACCTCGGAGTCCGAATCGGTGTTCAGGTGCCGGTGATCGTGCTGCTCCACCAACCGTTTGAGCTCGTCGGCGTTGACGAGGTTGCCGTTGTGCGCGAGGCAGATCCCGAAAGGCGAGTTCACATAGAAAGGTTGAGCCTCGGAGACCGTAGCACTGCCGGCCGTCGGGTAGCGAACATGGCCCAAGCCGACGTTGCCCGCGAGCTTCAGCATGTGCCGCTCTAGAAACACGTCGCGAACCAGGCCGTTACTCTTGCGGACGCGCAGCCGACCCCCATCGTCGGTCATGATGCCGGCCGCGTCTTGGCCCCGGTGCTGCAGCACCGTGAGCGCATCGTAAAGCGCCTGATTCACGGGCTCATGGCCAACGATTCCGACGAGTCCACACATGTTATGAATACCTAAAGTGAGAACGCTGCGACTCTAACTACCGCAAGCCCGGCGTTAAGCCGCGGGATGCTCTTCCAAATATCGCGTACCGAGCTCGGCGTAGTATCTCACTGCCGCCGCTACCTGCTCCGCATACGGTCGGAGCCGCGCTTCCCGCCACCACGGATCTTGGGCCAGACCGGCAAACTCCAAGACGATAACGGCCAAACCGACCAGCACCCCCGCCCGCAACAAGCCGAAAGCGCCACCCACCAGCCGATCGAGACCGCTCAGTCCCGTGTGCCGTATCAATTTTCGCGCAAGCCAGGAAATCAGGCCACCCACCACTAGCACGGAGACGAACACGACCACGCGCGCCGCCCAGACCCGCACCTCAGGCGCCCCCGCCCATTCGCCGAGGCGCGGCTCGATGCGCGGCGCGAAGGTCCAAGCCAGCCAAATCGCCGCTAGCAGCGTAATCAGCGACAAGGCTTCTTTTGTAAAACCTCGCCACACGCCAACGATTACCGAAGCAACGCACAAGAACAAGATCACGTAATCGGCCGAGGTCATCTCCGGGGCCCGCTAATCGGCCGCCACAACCTGTCCAGCCAAACCGTGCGCGGTCAACGCCGACGTTGTCGCGTCCGCTTGACCCCGCGACGCAAACGGCCCTACTCGCACACGATACATCGTGCGACTCCCGGACCGATGGCTCGAGACGCCGGCCTTGTAGCCGAACGTGCTCGCCCGTTGGGCGAGACGGCGAGCGTTGTCCTCGTCACCGAAGCTCCCGAGCTGCACCACCCAATCGCCGCTGGCGGTTGGGGTCGCTGCGACGTGCGGCGCCGGCCCGGCGACCGGAGCGCGCGGTTCGGGCGTGGTCGCGCTCGGAGCGCTCGATGGCACAGTGGCCCCAAGCGCTTTCGCCGCGCCCGTTGTCGCGGCCGGCTCCGCAGCGACCGTGGGCTTATCCGCGGCAGGCGTTTCGCTGGCAGGTGGCGCAGCCGTGGAATCGGCAGCCTGTGCCGGCTCGTCGGGCTCGCCGCCAAGGCGCAACGTCTGAGTACGCATGGGCACGGGCTCTTCGGCCGCCGGTAGCTGCAGCGAACTCCCACCGCTGTCGATTGGATCGTCGGGACCGTCGAGCACCCAGGGGATCAACCACACGGCAATCGCGACGAGGACTGCCGCGCCGACGAGTCGTTCCTTCAAACCCTGATCCATGTGGCGGGTCGGTCAACCAATGGGGAGGGTGCGCAGTATAGCCGAAGCGCCTCCGTCGCGGTGCCCACGGTGACGAACGAGCCGAATACGAGCACCCGATCCCCTGCCCGTGCCACGACCTGCGCGTCGGCACACGCGGCCGCGATGCTAGCGGCCTGGTGTACCTGCACGGCACCGAGCCGTGTGAGCAGCGCGTGCAGCTCGACAGCCGTGGCACCCCGCTCGGCGTTGCCTTGCGCGACGAACCACCCAGCAGCGAGACCAACGAATGGCCGAACGACGCCGGCGAGATCCTTGTCGCGCATCGCCGCAAACACCACAAACGTCCGCGCTACTCCAGGCGGGCGCTGCACAGCCGCGAGCAACCGCTCCGCCGCTGCCGGATTGTGCCCAACGTCGAACACCCACTCCACGCCGTCGACCTGATGCCGCTCCAAACGGCCTCTCAAGTACGCGGCTGCGATGCCGGCCGCGAGCGCGGCATCGCTCACGGGCAAGGCCGCACGCAGACAATCCACCACGGCCGCACACGCAGCGGCGTTACCGTACTGCTCGTCGCCGCCGAACGGAGGCAACGGTAACAACGGCGCCGCATCGGGGTCGCGCGCTCGGCGCCAACCCGCACCATCGCGTCGGAAGTCGAAGTCGCGGCCGATGCAGCACGGCCTCGCTCCTTCGGCGGCGGCATGCGCGAGCACGCTGCGTGGCACATTGCGATCGGCGATCACAACGGGCTTACCCGCTCGCACGATGCCGGCCTTCTCACGCCCAATGGCCTCACGGGTGTCACCGAGAAATTCTTGGTGATCGAGATCGATGCTGACGATCAGCGCACAGTCGGTGTCCACCGTGTTGGTGGCATCGAGGCGGCCGCCCATACCGACTTCCAAGATCACGACGTCGGCCTTGCGGCGTATGAAGTGCAGTAGCGCCGCCACGAACGACGCCTCGAAATACGACAGTGTGATGCGGCCGAGCGACGCGTCGATGATGCGGAACAACTCGACGAGCTCGTCGTCGGCGGCGTCGGCGCCGTTAAGGCGGATCCGCTCGTTGAAGCGCCAGACATGCGGCGAAGTGAACGTCCCAACCGCATAGCCCGCATGCCAATAAACGCTTTCGAGCATCGCCACGCACGAGCCCTTGCCGTTGGTGCCGGCGACCGTGACGATCTTGAACGGCGGCCGACGCAGCTCGAGCTTGTCGAGGACCGCCAAAAGGCGGTCGAGGCTCATATCGATCTTTTTCGGGTGCAGCGTCTCGAACCAGGCAAGCCAACGGTCGAGCGTAAAGTCGCCGCGCGACGTCGTGACCACGGCCGCGCTTCCCAAGTCTCAGGACAGCGCTGGACGCGCGCACAGCTTGGCGAGTAGCGCCGCGATCTGATCGCGCGCCTGGCGGCGATCGAGAATCAAGTCGATGGCGCCCTTTTCCAGCAAAAATTCGGCCCGCTGAAATCCCTCGGGCAGAGTTTCGCCCGTGGTTTGTTCGATCACTCGCGGACCAGCGAAGCAGATGAGCGCACCGGGTTCGGCGATGTTGATGTCGCCGAGCAGAGCCAAGCTGGCCGACACGCCGCCGGTCGTCGGGTCGGTCATGACGGAAACATAGGGCATCTTAGCCGCGGCGAGCTGCGCCAAGGCCGAGCTCGTCTTGGCCATCTGCAGCAGCGAATAGAGCGCCTCTTGCATGCGCGCCCCACCGCTGGCCGAAAAGCACACGAGCGGTCGCCGATGCTGAATGCAGTAAGCAACTGCGCGCACGAAGCGCTCACCCACCACGGAACCCATCGAGCCGGCCATGAAGCGAAACTCGAATGCGGTGGCAACGACGGGCATGCCCTTGAGCGTGCCAGCCATGACCACGAGTGCGTCACGCTCATCGGTGTCACGCTGCGCCTGGTTGAGGCGCTCACGATAACGTTTGCTGTCCTTGAAGCGCAGCGGGTCCTGCGGCTCGAGGTTCGCGGCGAGCTCATAGCCGGAGTCGGGGTCGAGGAACATCTCCAGCCGCTCGCGCGCTCCGATTCGCAAGTGGTGCGCGCACTTCGGACAGACGTGCAGGTTGCGATTGAGCTCGGCGCGGTACAGCTGCGCGGAGCAGCCAGCGCACTTCACCCACAACCCTTCCGGTACCGAGTGCTTGCGCTTTTCGGTGCGAATCCGCGACGGCATCAATTTGTCGAACCAGCTCATACCCACACGCCGACCGTAAGACGCAGGAATAATAGCCGAAAGCGTCGATTTGGCATCAACGCTCGTCCAAGTAGCGCGGCAGCCCAAGGTCAGGCGGATACAACACCTCGACCAAGGCCAGGCCGGACGGCGGCGCAGTAACACCTGCCTGCGTGCGGTCGCGGCTTGCCAGAATCGCGGCCGCGTCCCTCGGTAGCAGCTCACGACGACCGACAGCAACGAGCGTCCCCACGAGGTTGCGCACCATGTGTTGCAGAAACGCATTGGCCGTGAACTCGCAGGTCACGAGACAGCCTTCACCGCGGGGCTGACGCGCCACCTGCACGGCCATGAGTCGTCGCGTGGCCGTCTTCGCCTGGCACCCGGCCGCGCGGAACGCCGAGAAATCGTGCTCACCGAGCCAGGCAACGCTCGCCGCCGTCATCGCCGCACAATCGAGCGGCTCCCGCAACCACCAGACGCGTTGCCGTGCCAGCGCCGGCCGCGTCGCCTGCAGCAGGATGGTGTAACGGTAACGGCGACTCTGGGCCGAGCGGCGGGCATCGAAAAAGACCGGAACCTCCCGGACCCAGCGAACCGCCACATCCGGCGGCAGGTTCGAGTTGACGCCGAGCAACCACTGACGTGGCGTACGTTGCGCAGTCGTGTCGAAGTGTGCGACTTGCTGCAGCGCGTGCACACCAGCGTCGGTGCGCCCGGAACCGTGCACGTTGACGGGCTCGTCCGCGACCTGGCCGACGGCTACGGCGAGGACGCCCTCGACACTGCGTCCCGCTCGCTGAATCTGCCAGCCGACGAAATCGCTGCCGTCGTACTCGAGACCCAAGGCCATTCGCGGCATACAAGGAGCCAGTTAAGCGAAAGTCGGCTACCGCAACCGCAACGGCCGCCTCATGGCGGCCGTGCACGAGCGTTGCATAGAGCTTAGGCGCTCAAGACGTCGATGAGACCCTGCGCCTCGCGGCGTTGATTCGGATCACCCTCGTCGAGCACTTCCTCGAGGATGCTGCGCGCACCCTCGGGATCACCCATATCGATGTAAGCGCGCGCGAGATCGAGCTTGGTGCCGACTTCGGTCATGGTCTGGGGATCGAGCGATCTCAGCTCTTCGGTGCCCGCGTGTTCGTCGACCGCGATGCCTTCGCTGCCGATGTCGAGGTCAAGCGGCGTCGCACCGCCAGCGAAAACGTCGCGAGAAAACGCCGTGGCGCGCGGCTGTTCCACGGTGTCGGCGTGCAGAGCCGCGGTCAGATCGGCCAAATCGAGATCCAGCCCGCCGTCCTCGCCGATGGTGTTGACGAGCGACGGATCGCCCGTTTGCTCGTTCACGTTGAAGCGATCCTCGAGCACACCCGTGCCGCCGGTCAGCGTGCCATCGTCGAAGATCGGTGCGAGCACCGTCGCACCCTGGTCGGCGAGCACCGCGGTCTTGCGCTGCTCGATTTCGTGGTCCTCGTCGCCATCGCCCAGCACCTGCGTAATACCCGTCGCGGACAACAAGGAGTTGTCGGGCGTCAACAGCGGCTGCTCGCGCGTGTCGGTCTCCTGACCGACGGCCATCGCCGAATCGCCGAGGTCGGTCGGCGCACCCTCGAAGTCTTTGACATCGAGGCCAAGGTCATCGAGATCGATCTCAGCCGTGAAGTCGCTGCCTGTGCCCGCGAGCCCAGGCTGGTCGGCGCTCGACAGCCGATACGAGGTCTCCATCGTCGGCGTCGCCATGGTGGGCGCGTCGGCATAGGTCGCGGACGTCGGCTTTCCCTCAGCGGCGAACCGCATTGTCGTTGCGTCGCCGGTCGAACCGCGACCGCCGACTGCCCGTTCCCTCGCTGTCGGATCCTGCGGCACCGGATGCTCGCCCATGAGATCCCGGAGCGTTTCGTTCGATTCGTGCTCATCGTCCGGCGTGAACAGCGCGGCCTCGAGGTGGGCAGCCGTGCGCTCACCGATGTCGAGGGAGTTTTCGCCCAAGTCATGCGCGGCTGCTACGTTGGCCCTCGCTGCCGACGTGGGCGTCGGCAATTCACCGGACGCCTCCAGGTTGAAATCGAGGCCGCCACCGAGGTCGTCGCCCACCGCGACTTCGTCGAACGCAAGGTCGAGCGGCGAGTTGCCGGCTTGCAGGTCTACGTCGACCGCACCGGACCCCGTCGTCGCCTCCGTGAACAAGCGCTCATCGGGGCAGATCTGCCGCCCCATGATGACGACTTTGTCCCAATCGGCGTTACCTCCGTGACCGATCTCCTCACGCAAGCCCTGGGCCGTCTTGAGGAAGGAGTCCTTGTTGCCCCATACGAAAAACACTTCGAGCAGCTTGAGCTTCAGGTCGCGGCGATTCGGTGCCGCGTCGAGCGCTTTCTGCACGAGCTCGGCGGCCTGGTCGTAGAGACCGTATGCCATGTGGAAATCGGCTTCAGCAACGGCATCGGCCTGATCGAGATTGATGACCCCCTGACTCGACAGCGTGTCGTCGACGGAGGGTGCAGCCTTCGACCCCCGCGGCGTCTCTGCGGGCTCTGCCTGAGCCCGACGCCGCTCGGGCGGCTGCTCCTCGACGACGATCGTTTCCTCGGGGACTTGACGACGCATACGCGCCGTCGCTTCGCGAACCTCGTCGTCAGCGACTTCGGACTCGAGCGCTTCCCACCGGCCTGTGACGTCCTCGGGCGCCACTTCGCGCCGGCGACGCATGTACCACAATGCCGTCAGCAACAGCGCTGCAACACCAAGCCCAATCCACAAGAAGGGTGACAAAACCCAGCCCAGAGCCTGGGCGACGAACGACGGCTCCGCAACCACCGGTCTTTGCGCGGGCGCCGGCGCCGGAGTCTCCTCAGCCGCCGGTGCGGGCTCCGGGGTCTCGTCGGTGAATACCTGCTCGCCTTCGGCTTCCAGATCGACACCGGGCTCCGTTGCCGCCGCGGGGGCTTCTTCGGCCGGCGGTTCCTCGCTGGCTGCCTGCTGTTGCAGGTCCTGCAGCGCCGCATTGCGAACCTCGAGTAGCCGGCGGCTCTCTTCGACGGCCGCCGCCACGTCGTCAGTGGCGGCCGCGCCGCCACCGGCCGCGGCGGGCGGGCTCGGTGCTGGGGCAGGAGCCGGCGCTGGCACAGGCGTGCGCGTGACTTCAGTCTCGGCGGGCGGCAACAAGCGCAGCTGGCCGCGCTGCGTCGAGCGAGCCTGCCACTCGTCCGTTTGCCGCTGGACTTCCGCGTTGGCAACCGTCGTGGCCAGCGTGTCGAAATCGCTAGTCTCAGGCAGGCGCAACGTGGCGCCGGCGCGAAGTAGATTGATATTGCCGCCAAAGGCCTGCGGATTGGCCTGATACACGGCAATCATCATCTGGTTGATCGTCACGCCGGCGGGCCGGCTCCGGTTGGCGATCGCCCAGAGTGTTTCTGCGCGGCGCACGGGACCATAGGTGCTGCCTGGCTCTGCGTCTGGCACACGCGGTGACGGCGGTGGACTGCTCGAAACCGGACCCGCCGGAGGCGGTTGAACGCGCGGCGCCGGCGCGGGTTGCGGCGCGGCTGGCGGCGGCGGCGCCGGTCGGCTGATCGGACCGGCGGGTTCGTTGGCGGCAGGGGCACGCGTCTCTGCCGGTCGCACCGCCGGCGGTGCGGCTGGCGCCGGCAGCAACACCGGCGGATCGAGCAATACGGTGTACTCACGCAGCGTCCGGCCGCGGGGCCACGACGCCTCGACGAGCAGCGTGACGAACGGCTCGGCGATGGACTCGCGGGACGTTACCTGGATGAGGGAGCGACCGTCGCGGCCGGCGGCTACGCGAAACTCGAGGGTAGACAAGAACTCCGGGCGATCGATGCCATAGCGTTCGAACGTGTCGACACCGGCGAGTGTGACGCGCAGGCCTTGGAGCTCTTCGGGAGTCGCCGAGAGCGTGATCTCCGCGCGAAACGGCTGATTCAGTGCGGACTGCAGCTCAATATCGCCGAGTCCGAGCGCCCATGCCCCGAGGGGAGCGGCCAGTAGCGGCGTAATGCCCCAACGTGCCAGTGCTCTCATGCAATCTCCCTAGCTACCGCCATCCGAGTCCGCACCAGCAAGTCACGGCTAGCGGCTAGCGCGAACGCTTGATGGCGGACCGAACGATACCTTACGTAAAACGAACTTACCAAAACCCACGGCTCCAGACGACGGCTCGCCAGGCGCTATCCGACCGCGGTCGCCGACGAGAACCAACTCGCGCGGAATTTAACAATTTCTGGGCTCCGCGGACTGTGACGTTCGTTCGAGTTTCGCTACCGCTCGTGAAGACACGGATGCCAGCTCCAACGTTTACCATAATACCCGCGTAACCGCTCGGGTGGCGAGACTCAAATCGGCCCACTCACAGCCTTGCAGATATGCGCCGGCACGCGCTACGCCACACGTCACGACTGCAGTCGGGTCGTCGTAAAAGGCGTTTACGGGTGGTGCGTTGCGCCCAGCACAGGGACGGCCGAACGGACGTCGGCGTTCTGCGCCCGGTGGCGCAAGTAGTGATCCATGAGGGTCAGTGCCAGCATCGCTTCGGCGATCGGCGTGGCACGTAGGCCGACGCACGGGTCGTGACGCCCCGTCGTGACGATCTCGGTGGCACGACCCTGACTGTCGACCGTCTTGCCGGGCACCTGGATGCTCGACGTGGGCTTGAGCGCGATGCTCACCAGGATGTCCTGACCGCTGGAAATACCGCCCAAGGTGCCGCCCGATGAGTTTTTCTTAAAACCGTCGGGTGTCATTTCATCGCGGTGCTCGCTGCCGCGCTGCCGCACACACTCGAAGCCGTCGCCGAATTCCACGCCTTTTACAGCGTTGATGCTCATGAGTCCCTTGGCTATCTCCCCCTCGAGCTTGTCGAACACCGGCTCGCCCAAGCCGACAGGAACGCCCGAGGCGATCAAGTTGATACGCGCACCGATCGAGTCGCCGGCCGCGCGCAGTTCATCCATGAACATCGCAAGCTGCGGCAGCTTCTCCGGGTCGGCGCAGAAGAACGGGTTATCGTCGACGTGCTCGAGGTCCAGCGCCTGCAATTTGAAAGGACCGATCTCGCCGAGATAACCGCGAATCTTCACGCCGAGGTGCAGGGCGAGGTATTTGCGCGCGATCGCACCGGCGGCCACGCGCATGACCGTCTCGCGCGCCGACGCGCGCCCGCCGCCACGGTAGTCGCGAATGCCGTACTTCTGCTGATACGTGTAATCGGCGTGGCCGGGACGAAAGCTATCCTTGATCTTCGAGTAATCGCCGCTGCGCTGATCAACGTTCTCGACCAACAAACCAATCGCCGTGCCCGTCGTCTGCCCCTCGAACACGCCCGAGAGGATCTTGACCTGATCCGGCTCCTGCCGCTGCGTCACGAACCGCGATCGCCCTGGCCGCCGTCGATCGAGATCACGTTGAATGTCGCCTTCCTGCAGCGCCAGTCCTGGCGGACACCCATCGACGACACAGCCCATCGCGGGCCCGTGGCTCTCGCCGAAGGTCGTGACCGTGAACAATCGACCGTATGTATCGCCTGCCATTTGCTGGTACCTGGACTTTAGGGCACCGTACCCGTCAAGGGCGTGCCCGCCGCATATTAATAATGTGCCAATGATGCGCGCTTAGGCAGCGCGAAGGAATTCCCTGAGCTCGGTACCGGTGGTGACGAACACGCCGTCCCCACCCCGTTCGAACACGAGCCAGATCAACGGCAACCCCGGATGAGCGGCCGCGAAGGCCGCCGCACCGGCCCCGACTTCCACGAACAGCACGCCGTCGGGAGTCAGGCGCTCTGCGGCACCGCGCAGCAATCGTTCGGTCGCATCGAGCCCAGTGACGCCGCTCGCGAGAGCCACCTCGGGCTCGTGGCGGTACTCCGGCGGTAGGCCCGCCATCTCGAATGTCGGCACGTAGGGCGGATTCGACACGATGACGCGGTAGCGCTCGTCCCCGGACGGCAACAGGTCCGCCTGGAAGCAGCGGACGCGTTGCTGCATGCCGTGCAAGGCGACGTTCTCGGCGGCCACCTGCAACGCGGCCGTGGAGATGTCGGTGGCGTCGACGAGCACATCGGGGCAGTAATGCGCGACGGCGATAGCGATGCAGCCGCTACCCGTGCCGACATCGAGCACGCGATCGCCGGCAGCGAGAGTGCACCACGGCGCGAAACCGCGCTCGATCACCTCCGCGAGCGGCGAACGCGGCACGAGGACGCGCTCGTCGACCACAAAGCGAAGACCGGCGAACCAACCCTCCTTGAGCAGGTAAGCGAGCGGCTTGCGCTCGCTCACGCGCCGGTGGGCAATCTCCACGCCCTTCCCCACGAGCTCCGGGTTAGGTGGGGCGTGCCAGTCCACGTCCTGCCAGTCCTGTAGATGCCGCAGCAGCCAGTAGGCCTCATCACCGGCGTTGTCCGTGCCGTGGCCGAACACGAGGCCGTGGGCCGTGAAGAATTCGGCGAGCACCGCAATCCACGCATCGCAGTTGCGCGCGGCCCGTAAACGTTGCGAAAGCTCGGTTGGTAGCATGCGGCGCGCATCATAACGCTTGTGCGATAATCCGCGCGTGCTTGGAGGAATGCTGCGAATCCTGGTCATCGCGCTCGTCGTGCTCGTCGCGGCGATGTTCCTTTTGCCGCGAGGCGAGCGTGGCGCTCCGCCACAGACGGCCACGATCCTCCCCGAGACACGCGCGCTGCCGGCCGTTGAGCTCACCGATCACAGGGGTGAGGCGCTGACCCTCGGCGCGCCACGCGACGACTTTACGTTGCTGTTCTTCGGTTTCACGAACTGCCCCGACGTCTGCCCGCTGACGCTCCGAATTCTCGCCGACGCCCGCGCCGAGATCGCGCGACGCGCACCACAATTCACGCCGCGCGTGCTGTTCATCAGCGTCGATCCGCACCGCGACACGCCCGAACGCATCGAGGCTTACCTCAAGGGTTTCGACCCCGAGTTCATCGGTGCCACGGCGAGCGATGCGCGACTCGAGCCGCTGCTCGACACTCTCGGTGTGGCCGTTGAAAAGCACGAGCATGGCGGCGAGCAATACAACGTAGTGCACAACTCCGCCATCTACGTCCTCGCCCCTGGCGGCGACTGGATTGCGGTTTCTACCGGCCCACATCAGGCCGCGACCATCGCCGCCGACTACCTGAAGATTCGCCAGCGGTACCGAGCTAAACAGCCGCCGCCCGCAGCATGATCTCCGCCGCCTGGGTGTGGCTCACGCAACACCTGCTGCCGAAGGATCTCCTCTCGGCCCTCGTCTATCGCGCCACGCGCTCGCGCCGCGCCTGGCTCACGCGACCGCTCACGCGCTGGTTCGCGCGGGCTTATCGCGTCGATCTCAGCGAGGCCGCCAACGCCGACCTCGACAGCTACGCGACGTTCAACGACTTCTTCACGCGCGCGCTCAAGCCCGGCGCCCGGCCGATCGACGCTCGGCCGAGCTCGGTCGTCGCGCCGGCCGATGGTGTGTTGACCGAGTTCGGCACTATCGACGGCGATCAACTGCTCCAAGCCAAGGGGCGCTACTACTCTCTGGCCGACTTGCTCGGCGAAACGGGTGCGGCAGTCGATGCGCTGCGCGGCGGCCGCTACTTCACGATTTATCTGGCGCCTTATGACTATCACCGTGTTCACTCCCCGCTCGCCGCAACGCTGACGCGGACACGTTACATACCGGGCGAGCGCTTCAGCGTCAGCCGCGCAACGGCGGCCGTGATCGGCCGGCTGTTCTGCCGCAACGAACGCGCGGTTTGTTGGTTCGACGTCGAGCAGGGACCGATGGCGGTCGTGCTCGTCGGTGCGCTCAATGTCTCATCCATCAGCACCGTCACCCGCGGCGAGATCCCGAGTGGCGCTGCGCAGCAGTGGCCGGAGGCACCACCGCACGCAGTCACGCAAGGCGCGGAAATCGGCCGCTTCAACATGGGGTCCACCGTAATCGTGTTGCTCCGCGCTGCTCTCGACTGGCACCCGCGCGCCACACCGGGCGCGACGGTGCGCGTGGGCCAGACACTCGGCCTGCTGCGCCGAGCGTGAGACGCGGCTCGTGGGCTACGTAGCGACCGCTTCACCCACGACGCTGCGGCAACGCGCGGCCATACTTGCCGCCATCCGCGCTTTCTTCGCCGCGCGCGGCGTGCTCGAGGTCGAGACGCCCGCCCTATCGCCGGCCGGAGTCCCCGACCCGGCGCTCGAGAGCATCACCGCGACCGTGCATAGCCTCGGTCAGCCGCCGCACTACCTGCACACCTCACCCGAGTTCGCGATGAAGCGACTACTCGCTTCGGGCAGCGGCGACATCTTCCAGATCTGCCGCGTGTTTCGCGACGACGAGCTCGGCCGTTGGCATCAACCGGAATTCACACTGCTCGAGTGGTACCGAGTCGGCTGGGACGACCAACAGCTGATGACCGAGGTCGAAGCTTTGTTCCAGACCGCGCTCGCTGCGGCGTCCGGCAGGGCGGCTGCCACCACCCATCCCAGCGTGCGCGTCCGCTATGCCGACGCGTTGCAACGCGCCATCGGCGCGCCAGCGGGCGCACCAACGCCCGTTTTGGTCGACAAGCTCCGCGCCGCGGGAATCGACGTGCCGGCGAACCTACTGCACGATGCCGTGCTCGATCTCGCGTTCAGTACTGCCGTCGTAGCGAGCTTCGACGCTGCCGCATTCACATTCGTCCACGATTATCCGGCGAGCCAAGCGGCGCTGGCACGCCTCAAGCCCGGGGAGCCGCCCGTCGCCGCCCGCTTCGAGGTATTCAGCGGCGGCATCGAGCTCGCCAACGGTTTTCATGAGCTCACGGATGCCAGCGAGCAGCGGCGCCGGTTCCTGGCAGAGCTCGAGACCCGACGCCGCGCCGGGAGGCGCGTTCCACCGCTCGATGAGGACCTACTGGCGGCGCTCGCCGCCGGGCTACCGGACTGCGCCGGCGTGGCTGTCGGCGTCGACCGGCTCGTAGCACTGGCGATGGGCCACGACGACGTCGCGTCGGCTGTAAGCTTTGCGCATCGCCGTCCGGACGCCTGAGTTATTGCTTGACGCGCGAAATGTAATTGCCGGTGCGCGTGTCGACGCGGATGACTTCGCCCTCGTTAATGAACAGGGGCACGCGCACGACGGCGCCGGTCTCCAGCTTGGCCGGCTTCTGTCCGCCCGTCGCCGTATCGCCACGGACACCGGGATCGGTTTCGACGATCTTGAGCTCGACGTGGTTGGGCGCGGCCACGTAGAGCGGCACGCCGTCCCACAAAGTGACGATGCAGGTCTCCTGCTCCCTCATCCACTGCTTCGCATCGGCGACGGCCGCTTCGCCGGCAGCCACCTGCTCGAACGTGTCGGGCACCATGAAGTACCAGAACTGCCCGTCCGTATATAGGTACTGCATGTCTTGATCAACGACGTCGGCACCTTCAGCGGTATCGCCCGACTTGAAGGTGCGCTCCACGACGCGGCCGGTCTTCAAGTTACGGATCTTGACGCGATTGAAAGCCTGGCCTTTGCCGGGCTTGACGTATTCGTTCTCGAGGATCGCGTAGGGGTCGCCGTCGAGCAGGATCTTCATCCCGCTGCGGAATTCGTTGGTGCTGTAAACTGCCATGCGAGTGCTGTCTGCTTAAAACCGAGCGCGGGATAATACCCTTAAGCTTCGCGGAACACGAACCACCGAGGATCTGCTCATTAAGACCATTTCGACGGGTATCCAGGGCGCCCGAGCTGCCACCGACGACGGGGGCAGCGCGATGCGGGCCGACATGGCCGCGGAGCCCTTGGTGCTCCCATCCTGGCAGGTTGCTGTGCGGGACGCCGTCCGCGACCCTGCGGAGCTCGCGCAGCTGCTCGAGCTGCCGGCAGCGGTACTCGCGACGTTCGCCGCGACGCCGTTCCCGCTGCTCGTGCCGCGCGGCTTCGTGGCGCGGATGCGCAAAGGCGACCCCGGCGACCCGTTGCTGCGCCAAGTCTGGCCGCTCGCTGCAGAACTAGCCGACGTCGCCGGCTTCACGCACGACCCCGTGCGCGAGCAAGGACTTGCCGCCAAAGGGCTCATCCAGAAGTACGCCGGCCGCGTGTTGCTGATCGCGAGCGGCGCCTGCCCGATTCATTGCCGCTATTGTTTCCGGCGGGAATTCCCGTATCAGGCGCACCTCGCCGCGCGTAGCGATTGGGACTCCGCCGTCGAGCAGCTCCGCCACATTCCGAACGTCACCGAAGCGATCTTGAGCGGCGGCGACCCGTTGTCGCTGTCGAACCGCCGTCTGACCGAGCTGTTCGCCAAGCTCGCGGACGCGGGCGTTGCGACCGTGCGAATCCATACGCGGTTTCCCATCGTCATTCCGCAACGCGTCGACGCGGGCTTGCTGCAGATCCTGCGCGAGACGCGCCTGCGTACCGTCGTCGTGGTGCACAGCAACCACGCCAATGAGCTCGACGAGGCGGTCGAGACAGCTCTGCTCGCGCTGCGCGCTGCGCTCGGGGCGCTGTTGAATCAGTCCGTGCTGCTGCGCGGCGTCAATGACGCGGCGCCGACTCTCGCGGCGCTCAGCGAACGCTTATTTGCCTGCGGAACGCTCCCCTATTACCTGCATCTGCTCGACCCCGTGGCCGGCGCGGCCCACTTCAACGTCGATGAGGAGACGGGACAACGGATCGTGGCGGAGCTGCGGGCCCGTCTACCCGGCTACCTGGTGCCTCGCCTCGTCCGCGAGGTTCCCGGCGAGTTAAGTAAAACGCTGCTCGCTTGACGGATCGGCCAGTGACGATTGTGACTCGCGTCGCTCTGATGAGGTCGGCCGGTGCTTACACTGCGGCTTCCGCAAACAAGATTCAACACACCTAATGGTTCAAGCTCCGATCCCGCTGATCGTACTGAGCGGTCGCGAAGATGACGTCGAGCTAGTGAACCGCGCGCTTAGAGACGGTGGACATCCGGTGCGCTGCCATTGGGTGACCAAGCTCGACGCACTCGCCCGCGCCATCGAGGACCACGACCCGCAGCTGCTCTGCTTCTTCCCCGACAGCCTGCCCGCGCCGATCCGGGAGATCGCCAAGATCAAGCAACAGGCCGCGCGCACCGTGCCACTCGTGGTGGTGAGCAAAACGGCAGACGAAACCGACATCGCGGATGCGCTGCTCGCCGGCGCGCGGGACTTGGTTTCTCTT
>Ga0105252_10000464_pt1 | contig 27142 bp, 27 predicted proteins | sample EasRivMeERMZT100_FD_89675 | JGI IMG/M metagenome (GOLD analysis project Ga0105252, IMG submission 89675) | Soil microbial communities from meander-bound floodplain in the East River, Colorado, USA - East River MetaG ERMZT100 | ecosystem: Environmental > Terrestrial > Soil > Floodplain | place... | reverse complement strand
GGCCGTTGAGCATGAAGCGGTGTCCGGATTCACCCTAATGGGAGTCAACAATAAGGAGACATTTGGTGAACTCTGGCACTATGCGCTTTTCTCTTTTGGTGATCGCCACCCTTCACAACGGGAGAACTTCATGAAGACCAACCAAATCGCACTCGCCGCTCTTTCACTTGCGCTGGCGTCTGCCGCCACCGCGCAAACCCTCAAAAACCAGATCGTCGGCACCTGGGATTTCGTGGTCGCCGAGGTCACGGCGCCCGACGGCAAGAAATCCTACCCCTTCGGCAAGACGCCTAAGGGCCTCCTCATTTTCACCTCCGACGGCCGTTTCGCGCAGGTGCACGTGGGCGATGTGCCGAGGATCGCGTCCAACAACCGCCTGACCGGCACGGCCGAAGAATACGGCGCGATCATGCGCGGCAGTCTCTCGGTGTTCGGTACGTATACAGTGGACGAGGGCAAGAAGACGGTCACGTACAAGATCGCATCCAGCTCCTTCCCGAACTGGGAGGGCGAAGCGCAGACGCGCACGATCGACAGACTCACGGCGGAGGAGTTCGTCAACACCAATCCGAACGTGGCCGGGGGCCGCGGCTCCGCGTCGAATCTCTACAAGCGCGCGAAATGAATTTATTGCGCGCGGCGCTGGTCCTGATCTCCGCGCTGGGTCTGCTGTCGGGCTGCCTGCCGCGGATTCCCGACGATCCGTCCCTGCTCGTGGTCGACCGGGGCAGGCTGCCGCCCCCGGACATCGCCCTGAATGTCCCGGGCCTCTCGCCCTGCACCGACAATCCCGATCGCACGCTGCACCTCAATGCTGGACAGCCCGTCACCGTGCTGGTGCACGGCTGTTACGGCTCGGCGGGACTTTTCAGGGCGCTGGGGCAGGTGCTTGCCTTCCACGACCAGCAGGCGGTGTGCTTCACCTACGATTATCGCGACAGTCTCATGGTGAGTTCCGCAGAGCTGATCGCGTCGCTCGATGCCTTGAAGCGGGGAATGCAGAACAGGCGGATTACGGTCATCGGCCACAGTCAGGGCGGATTGATCGCCCGCAAGGCCCTGGTCGAGGAGCGTCCGGACCCGCTCAAGGGTGCCGACGCCGATCTTCGCCTGGTCACCGTATCGGCCCCCCTCGCGGGGATCGCCTCGGCCGAAACCTGCGGCTCGCCGCGGGCGCGAAACTGGAGCCTGGGACTCATCCCCGTGCTGTGCAGAATCGTTTCCGGCGACAAGTGGTACGAGATCACTTCCGCGTCGGAGTTCATCCGCCAGCCCGGACGGCTCCTCGGGCAGGTGGGAGAGTATGTCAAGGTCGTGACCGACGAGCGCGGCGCGTGCCTCGGATACGACCAAGACGGCGTTTGCGTGCAGGACGACTTCGTGTTCAGCCTGGCGGAGCAGAACCTTCCGGCGATCGACGAGGGCGGCCGCGTCAGGAACATCGAGGTCAAGGCGGGACACGTGGAAATCGTCGGCGATCGCCGGGTCGTTCCCGTCAAGCTCATCGCCGTCCTGCAGCAGAACGGAATCCTGAATCCGACGGAACCCGGTCGAAGCGAGGCGTTCAACCGGTTGCTCGCCAGGCTCTACGGCGACTAGGAGCGGGAAAGCCCGATGGATCTCGAACTGAAGGACAAGGTGGCGATCGTCACCGGCACCAGCATCAACCTGGACGGCGGGGCTTCGGGCGTGCTGTAGAACGGCCGTGAAGCTCATCGACCCCAGGACGGCCTACGTCCTGAAAAACCCCTTCGCCTTTGCGCTCCAGGTCCTGAAAGCTTTCCAGGCCCACCAGGGTCTGCTGCTTGCAGGCGCGGTGGCCTACTACGCGCTGCTCTCCGTCGTGCCGCTGCTCGTCCTCATGGTGATCGCGCTGTCGCACGTCATCGACCAGGAGGTGCTGCTGGCGACGCTGGGCAGGGCGCTGGAGTACGTAGCGCCGGGCAAAGAAAGGGAGCTGGTGGTGGAGTTGCGGGCGTTCCTCGATCATCGCGAGGCGATCGGCTGGGTGCTGCTCGTCACGCTGCTGTTTTTCAGCCAGCTCGGCTTCAGGGTGCTGGAGAACGCGATCTCGGTGATTTTCCTGCACCGCGTGGAGAAGCGCAGGCGGCATTTCTTCGTAACCCTGCTGCTGCCCTTCGGCTATATCGTTTTCATCGGCGTGGCGCTGTTCGCGGGCGCCTACGTGATCGCCGAACTGGTCGCCATGGGCGGCGAGAGCCTCGTCATCCTGGGGCACAGCTTCTCGCTGGGCGGGCCCTCGCGCTACCTCGTCTACATCGCCGGCGTGACCGGGGAAATCCTGCTCATCTCCGCGATCTACTACTTCATGCCGGCAGGCCGCCTGTCGGCCCGGCACGCGCTGATCGGCGGGACGGCCGCCGGTCTGCTCTGGGAAGTCATCCGCCTTGGGCTGGGCTGGTTCATCGGCACGCTTTCGCAGGTGAGCGTGGTGTACGGCTCGCTCACCACGGCCATCGTCGTGCTGCTCAGCCTGGAAGTGGCTGCCACGCTGCTCTTGCTGGGCGCGCAGGTGATCGCGGAATACGAGCGCATTGAAACCGGCAAGGCCCCGAAGGAGCCGGTGCCGATGCGCACGGAAGCCGCCTGACAGCGGACCGTCTAGCGGTCGCGCCGCTCCACGACCACGCGCCGGTCGCCGAACACGAGGGCGCTCGCCGCCCAGGAGATGAGCGCGTAGACGATCCAGCCGAAGAGCGCCGACCAGAATCCCGCGACGGTGAATCCCTTGACGAAGGACGCGACGAACCAGAACAGGAGGCCGTTGATCACGAAAATGAACAAGCCCAACGTAAGGACGGTGGCGGGGAGCGTCAGAAGCACGAGCAGCGGCCGGATCAGCGTGTTGACGAGCCCGAGCAGGAGCGCCGCGACGAGCGCGGTATAGAAGCTCTCCACCTGCACCGAGGGCACGAGGTAGGGCAGGGCGAGCAGCGCGAGCGCGTTGATCAGCCAGACGATGAGCAGGTTGCGCGCCATGGACGCAAGCATAGCCCAAGGGACGAGAAGGGGAAAACATGAAGACGAACTCAACGCGTTCGATGGGAACGGTGGCGGCATTGGCCGTTTTCGCCGGATCGGTTCACGCCCAGCCGGCGGCGCCATTGGAGCTGGCGGGGCGTTTGTTCGAACGTTCCGGACTCGCCGCGCAGCTCCAGCCCCTCCCCGAGCAGTTCGAGCAGGGGCTCTCGCAAAACCGCGGTGGCATGCCGGACGAGGTGGTGGCGGCGCTCGCGGAAGCCGGAAGAAAGAGCTTCGGCGTGGCCGCCCTCCGCGAGGAAATCGTGAGCGCGCTCGCGCAGACCCTGTCTGTGGCGGACATGAAGCGGGTGCTCGCGTGGCTGGACGGGCGGGTCGGCAGATCGATGACGATGGCCGAGGAGAGCGCCGCGGGGAAGCTGACGCAGGAAAACATGCAGGCGTACTTCGAAAGCGAAAAGCTGAAACCGGCCGATCCGCAGCGCGCCCGGCTGATCGCGGAGCTCGTCGCGGCGGTCAACGCCGTGGAAATCGGGGCGACCCTCATCGAAGCGATGTCGCTCGGCATCGCGGTAGGAATGGACTCGACGCAGCCGGTGGAGAAGCGGATCGGGATTTCGAACCTGCGCTCGCGCCAGCGCGCCGTCATGCCGCCCGACAAGCTCAGAGCGAACATGAGCGCGACGTTTCCCGCCATGTATGGTTTCGTCTACCGTCAGACCGGCGACGCAGAGCTGGCCGCCTACGTGAAGTTCAACAACTCCGCGCTCGGACGGCGCTACAACCAGGCGGTTACCCAAGCCCTTACGGCGGCGTTGACCCGCGCGAGCGTGCGCGTCGGCGAGATCATCCAGGGCGTTCCCGGCAAGGAGAAGATCTGAGCAGTCCGGGAAACCATTCCGCGCGTGGTGCTCCGGTCCGGATTAGAATCCCCGCTCCCGATCCCACCAACCCCAAGGAGTTTCCTCAATGCTCACCCTTTTCTACGCCCCCGGCGCCTGTTCGATGGCGTCCCACATCGTGCTCGAGGAGTCGGGCGAGAAGTACGAAGCCAAGCGCATGGATCTCGCCAAGGGCGAGCAGCGCACGCCGGAGTACATGAAGATCCATCCGCTCGGCCGCGTGCCGGCATTGAAGCTCGACGACGGCTCGCCGCTCGCCGAGAACACCGCGATCCTGCCCTACCTCGGCAAGCGCTTCGGGATGTGGCCCACCGATCTGCTCAAGGAAACCAAGGCGCTTTCCATCGTCGGCTTTTTCGCCACGACCGTGCACGCCGCGCACGGCCACATCGGCCGGCCCGAGCGCTACAGCGACGACAAGTCCGCCCTCCCCGGCATCCAGGCCAAGGGCAAGCAGAGCTTCCACGAATACCTGAAGCAGATCGACGCGATGTACGCGGGGCGCGAGTGGCTGTCGGACAAGTATTCGGTGCTCGACCCCTACGCGCTGGTGTTCTACGCCTGGGGCATACGGCGCGAGCTGCCGGTGGCGGAACTGAAGAACTACACCGCCCTCAAGGACCGCATGACCAAGCGCCCGGCGGTGCAGCGCGTCCTCGCCGACGAGGGGGTGAAGCTGTAGGCGCGCACCACAGCGCGCGGCAGCCGCCTACCATCACTCCCGCGCCATCGCCTGCCGGTACAGTTGCCGCACCGCTTCTTCCTTGAGCGCGTCGTCGACGACCCGGATGACGCCGTCCACGTCCACCGGTTTTTCGATGCGCTCGAAACGCCCGGTCAGTTCGATCTCCGGGTGCAGCTTGCCGCTCTTGTAGAGCGACCAGATTTCCTTGCCGTATTCGGTGTCCAGAATCTCGGGCGCAAAACGGCCGAAGTAGTGGGTGAGGTTGGCGACGTCCCGCTCGAGCATGCTGCCGGCGTGGGCGTTGCCCGCGGCGTCGACGGCCTGGGGAAGGTCGATGATGACGGGTCCTTCGTCGCCGATGAGCACGTTGTATTCCGACAGATCGCCGTGCACGACCCCGGCGCAGAGCATGCGCACGACCTCTCCGATCAGCGTGCGGTGGAACTCGTGGGCCTGCTCCGGCGTCAGCACCACATCGTTGAGCCTCGGCGCGGCGTTGCCCTCGCTGTCGGTCACGAGCTCCATGAGCAGCACGCCGTCGATGAAGTTATGGGGCTGCGGCACGCGCACGCCGGCGGCGGCGAGGCGGACCAGGGCGTCCACCTCGGCGCTTTGCCATGATTCCTCCTTCGCCTTGCGTCCGTAGCGGCTGCCTTTCTCCATGGCGCGGGCGCGGCGGCTGTTCTTCACCTTGCGCCCCTCGGTGTAATCGACGCTCTGGCGGAAGCTGCGCTGGTTGGCTTCCTTGTAGACCTTGGCGCAGCGGACATCGTCCCCGCAGCGGACCACGTAGATCATGGCCTCCTTGCCGCTCATGAGCTGGCGGCTGACCGAGTCGACGAGACCGGCCTCGACGAGCGGTTCGATTCTTTTCGGGATCTTCACGGAACCTTCTGCGCCGCTTGGGCGCGCATTGACGACAAGGGTGGACTGCTTCCGCACAGACGTCGGTGCGGGAGGGCGCAATCTACAGTAAAAGCCGGCAGGCTGCAGATGCTCTAGCGCCGCGTAACCCAGAACTGGTACATGGCGGAGAAAGTATCGGGATGGCGCTTCTCGAATTCCGCCCAGTTCGCCAGTGAAGTCGCCGCCGGGTCGAGCGGGAATTCTCCGAGATAGTGCAGGCGCGTGGCCGCGTATTCGAATTCGAAACCCAGGAATTCGAGCCCGAGATCGCCGAGCATCGCCGCGATTTCCGTCAGCGTGGTGCGGTGCTCCTGCGTGTGAAACAGCAGATCGCGGCATCCCGACAGGGAATAGAAATCGATCGACCCTGCAACGGGGCGGGCCGGGTCATCGCCCGGCAGCGCGAAGATCGCGGCGCGCGCCGCGCGCATGCCCTTGGGGTCGGCGCCGAACCCGCGGTCGGCGATCAGCCGCCGTGCCGCCGCCACGCTGCGCCGCGCGATTTCGCTGTAGAGCGCGACCTTCATCTTGCCCCCGGGCGCGAGCAGTCCGGTCAGCACGCGCCAGCCGGCCATCGGGTCGCGCAGATGGTGAAGCACCCCGGAGCACTGGATGACATCGAAGCGCTCCTCGAGCCCGCCGAGCTCCAGGATGTCGCCTTGAGCGAACTCGATGTTGGCGAGCCCGCTCTCCCGTGCGCGCCTCGCCGCATAGGCGAGGCTGACGCGGCTCAAGTCGATCGCCAGAATGCGGCTGCCGGGATTCTGCACCGCGGACATTGCCGCATGCCGCCCGGTCCCGCAGCCTGCGATGAGCATGGACGGGCGCTCCGGAAGCGCGCTCGCCGCGCCGGCATGCGGAAACAGCGCGCGCAGTCTGAGCGCGAGCGGATAGGCGGCTTCCGCCGAGGGCGCGCGCATCCAGCGCGGGTAGGGGTGCTGCTCGTATTGCGCCCGGACCGCGCGCGACACCTCGTCGCTGATCGGCGTGAGCGCCGCGAGGCCCGCGGCAATGCCCGCCTCGTCCGCGGGCTCCCGCACCTGGCGCATGACGAGGCGGCCCATTGTCGATGAGTTCGGGGTCGATGAGTTCGGGGCCGATGCGCTCGAGAAAGGCAGCGCCACGGCTCCCCGCAGCATGCCGAGCGGCCGATAGCAGGCGAACAACGCGAGCTCGGCTTCGTTTACCGGCCCGCCCTTCGCCAGCGCCGCCTCCAGGCCCGCGGCGAGCTCGGCGACGATGAGCGATTCGTCGTCGCGCTCCTCGTGGAGATACTCGGTCAGGAAGCATTGATGCGCGACGGCGCAGAGCACCTCGCGCAGCGCGGCGTTCCCGGAGCCGACCCGCTCTCGCGCGCGCCAGCCGAGCAGGGCGGCGCGGCGAATTCTCGCGACCAGCCGTTCGAAATCGGGCTCGGGAATGAAGGTGTTTTCGAGCAGCAGCAGGAACAGCGGCCGGGCGAGCCGGCGCAGCGCGCTGTCATCGAGCGGCAACGTCCCGGGATCGTCGCCCTGCAGAGGCGGCAGCAGCGCACGGAACGCGGGATCGGCGCGCAGCAGGCTCGCCGCGGCCGGGGCGAGATAAGCCGGCTCGATGTCCGGGCGCGAAAGGCATTCGACGAATTCGCCCTCGATCTGGGCGTTGCTGACGTCGAACCGGAGCTGCGCCAGCGCGTCGGCGAGCCATTGCCAGGTTTCCCCTGCCTGCGGCGCGGTTCGAACCGCCGCGCGCAGGTGCGCAAGCGCCGCCCGGGGCTGACCGGCGTGGACCAGCGCGCGTCCCAGGTCGAAGCTCGAGCGCTTGTTCGCCGGATCGGCCTCCGCGCGCCGCGTGCCGTCCATGTTCGGCGCGCCGCAGCAGCGCTTGTATTTCCGGCCGCTGCCGCAGGGACAAGGTTCGTTGCGACCTATCGCCATCGTGGGGTTGCGGGACAGACGGAGCCGTCTGTTCCGGACGGAGTATAGCGAGACCCGGATGGCCGGGTAGTCAGGGATCGGCGCTCGCCTGGAAACAGGACCGGGAAACGTCTAACCTGAGCCCTTGCAGCGACATGCCCGAAACGCGCCATGAGAATCTCCGTCGTCGTCCCCGCGTTCAACGAAGAGCGGCTGCTGCCCGAGTCCCTGGCCAGCATCCGCGCGGCCATGGCGAGTTTCGGCGCGCTCGGCTGGGAGTCCGAACTGATCGTGTGCGACAACAACTCCACCGACCGCACGGCGGAGATCGCGCGAAGCGCGGGGGCGCAGGTCGTATTCGAGCCGGTCAACCAGATCAGCCGCGCGCGCAATACCGGGGCCGCCTGCGCCTGCGGGGACTGGATTTTTTTCGTGGACGCCGATTCCACCCCTGGCGCGGGGCTCTTTCTGGAAGCGGCTGAGGCGATCCGCGCCGGCTGTCTCGCGGGCGGTAGCACCGTCACCCACGAGGACCCGCATCCGGGCGTCGTGCTGGTGGCGGGAATCTGGAACCTGGTGAGCAGGACAGCCAAGTGGGCGGCGGGGTCGTTCATCTTCTGCGAGGCGGCGGCGTTCCGCGAGGCCGGGGGCTTCAGCGAGGAGTTGTACGCGAGCGAGGAGATCGATCTGTTCCGGCGCCTGAAGCGTCTGGCCCGCCGCGACAAGCGCGCCATCGTGATCCTTCACCGCCATCCCCTGCTCACCAGCGATCGCAAGCTGCGGCTCTACGGCTGGGGCGAGTTGTTCCGGTTCCTGGCGAAGACGGTCGTCTCGCGCGGGCGCACGCTGCGCAGCCGCAAGGACTGCTTCGCCTGGTACGACGGCCGGCGATGAGGACTCGGGCGTCCCGCCGGCAGCATGCCGACAAGCTGGTACGCGATTCCTTCATCTGGAGCCACCTCGCCGGCGATACGGTGCAGCGTTTGAAGGTCGCGGGGCGCCTTCGCGGATAGGGGCCCGCTGCGCCCCGGCTTACACTGATGTATTGGCGTTGCAAATCAGGCCATCCCAAGTGCAAAATCCGGCAATGCGAGATTTCCGCTGGAAACGCATGTTGTCCCTCGCCGCACCGGTGGCTGTGCTGGTCGCGCTCGTTGCCTATGCCTTGGCCGCACACCTGGTGTTTGCGTCAGGGGAGGGCACGCGCCTCGTCGCTTTGTTTGCCTGGGCTCCGCTTGCCGTGACGGCGCTCTGGTTGCTGTGGAGCTCGCCCTACCGGCGCATCGTCGTGCTGGCGGTTGCAGGTGCTACGGTGGCGCTCTGGGTGTTATGGCCCGACCGCGGCCTGGATGTCGGTCTCGTCTATCTGGGACAGTATGTCGCGGCGCAGATGGCCCTCTGCGCCCTGTTCGGACGGACGCTGTTGGCCGGGCATGAACCGCTGGTGACCCGTCTGGCCCGGCTGGTGCACAAGGAGTTGCCTCCGCCGATTACGCGTTACACACGGCACGTGACTATCGCGTGGACATTGTTCTTTGCCGGGATGGGAGTGGTGGCGGTCCTGGTGTACGCCTTCGCGCCGGCGGCGGCGTGGTCCGTGTTCGTCAATCTGCTCACCTTGCCTTGCGTGTGTGCCGTGTTCGTAATCGAATACATCGTGCGCCGGTTGCGTTTTCCCTGGTTCGGCCACGCGTCCATCCTGGCCGGTGTGCGCGCGTTCGGGCGCGCCCTGGACCAGACGCAGCCCTGAGCGAGGTGAGCATCACACAGGCGCGGGGCGCCTTGATCGGCGCAGCGTCGGCGCCGTACCGGAAGTCGGGGCGGTTCGCGTGGCGATTCGCCCGGGAAAAGTTGAGGCGCGATCCCGTGTTCACGGCGCTGTTCGCGCAGGGATGGATCCCGAATCGGGTGCGGCTGCTCGACCTCGGCTGCGGCCAGGGCTTGCTGGCCTCGTGGCTCCTGGCCGCCGCGCGGGTATGGGACCAGGGAGCCTGGCCCGTGATGTGGCCGGCACCGCCTACATCCGTGCGCGTGCGCGGCATCGAAATGATGCCCGCGGATGTCCGCCGTGCGCAGGCCGCGCTCGGCGACACGGCGCAGATCGAGTGCGCCGATATCCGCGAGGCCGGTTTCGGGAAGGCCGATGTAGTGGTGATCCTGGACGTCCTGCATTACATGGACTATGCCGCACAGGATTCGATCCTGATGCGGGTCCGCGCAGCGCTGGAGCCGCGCGGGGTGCTGTTGCTGCGCGTCGGGAACGCCGCCGCCGGCCTGCGTTTCCGCATCACCCGCTGGGTGGACCACATCGTGATCCGTGCACGCGGGCACCGGCCGGGCCCGCTCCACTGCCGCAGCCTCGATGAATGGCGCAGCGCCCTGGAGCGCCTCGGGTTCAATGTGGAGGGGCACCCAATGAGCGCAGGGACGCCGTTTGCGAACGTGCTGCTGGTTGGGCGCCTTGGTTAGCGGCGTCGGCTGAACAGGGCGCGCCGGCCGGGTTTTGGTAGCATAGCAGCGTGAATGCGCGGGTTTAGCACCCGCGGAGCGGAGCGAGAGGGAGGTCACATGGTTTCCGACACCACGAAACACACCCGATCTCGCATTGCATGCGCCGCCGTCGGCGCAGCCTGCGCGATGTTTCCGTGGGTCAGCCCGGCGAACGAGAGCCTCACTGCAAGATCGGTTTTCACCGACAGCGAGATCAAGGTCATCCTGTCCCATGGACCGTGGCCGGGGCCCGTGCGGCATGATCCGAGCAACCGGGCATCGGGGAAAAAGGAAGCGATCGAGCTCGGGACGCGCCTCTTCTTCGACAAGCGTCTTTCCGGCCAGGGCACGATGTCCTGCGCCAACTGCCACGTCCCGGAGCGCAACTGGACCGACAATCTGCGGCGCGGCGTCGGCACGACCGAGGTGGAACGCAATACGCCGACGCTGATGAACCTGATCGCCGGCCGCTGGTACGGCTGGGACGGCGCCTCCGACAGCCTGTGGTCACAGAGCCTGCGCCCGATCCTGGACGGGCGCGAGCTGGCGGCGACGCCGCGCCACGTGGCTCAACTGGTGCGCAACGACGAACAGCTGTCCTGCCGCTACCGAAAGACATTCGGAACCCCGCCGTCCGCCACCGACGACGAGGCCGTGTTCGTGGATGTTGGAAAGGCCATGGCCGCCTTCCAGGAAACACTGATGAGCGGGCGCACGCCGTTCGACTGGTTCCGCGACGCCCTGGCGCGGGCGCAACCGCCTTCCTCCTGGAATTATTCCGAGACGGCGCAGCGAGGGCTCAAGATTTTTGTCGGCAAGGGCGGCTGCACATCCTGCCATTCCGGCCCGAATTTCACCAACGGCGAGTTCTTCAACACCGGTCTTTCGCACTTTGCGCCGCTCGGCAAACCCGATCCCGGACGCCCCGCCGGAGTCCGGCAACTGCTGAACAGCCGTTTCAATTTGCTGGGTCCCTACAACGACGATGCGACGGGGGCGAGCGCGGCGCACACTCGCCGGGTGTCCCTCGAGAAGGGGAATGTCGGCGAGTTCAAGGTGCCGTCACTGCGTAACCTGATACTGACCGCACCCTATGGCCGCGACGGCCGGGTCGATACACTCGCCGAGGTCGTGCGGCATTACGCCGATCTCGATCCCGTACGTCTCCACGCAAAAGACGGGCAGCCCGCCAAGGCCCTTAACCTCACCGCCAGCGAGCAGACCGACCTGGTCGTGTTCCTCGAATCGCTGAGTACCTTCTCCAATCCATGGCGACCTGAAGACGGCGAGCAGTGCCATTGACGCCGGTTAGCGGGGCCATTGCCGCCGGGTCGGGAACGCCTTACTCCGAACCCCGGTTGGGCCGCCTCTTGTGGAATTGCCTGAAGGGCTTCTTGCCCTGTGGGCCGCCGCCGGGCCTGGGATGGCCCTGGACGTTGGGTGCGTTCCGCCGCTGGCCCTGCTGCGAATTGTCCTGACGATTGCCCGAAGCGAGCTTGATTTCAAGCTCGTTGATCTCGTCCCACTCTGCTTCGGTTCGCTGCCTCTCCGGTATCGCGAGAAGCTCTTGCAGGCGCTGGCGGGGAGATATCGGTTGCGGATCCACGACGGCATTATCTTCCGCCACCGTGTTTCTCCTACATCTGCGCTTTAAGTTGCGCTTTCGATTTCCTGCCGGGACTGGCAGGGGGAATGTATCCGGCGATCCGGCAGAGCAAGCCCTCGCTCTTCTTGCCGTCGTTGAACCGAATCGACTGACAGGTCATGACCTCGCCTCTGGCTGACAGCGTGGACACGTGGAGGCGCACATTTTCAAGCGAAAGTCCCGTGGCTGTCGCGATTTCCGAGTCCAGCTGTTCGCCGCGGCCTTTCAGGTATTTCAGGATTTCCTGCACGTCAGATGCTCCTTGTTTTCTGTTTTTGGGAGTGCATGGCATCCCAAAAAGGGAGCAGTATGTTACGGCAAAGCCGCCTCACACTCACGTAAATCTTTCACCCGGTTGTCGCCTTCGGCAGCAAGGCCTTGATCGATAAGCGATCTGCATTACCCGGCACCCCTCCCGGCATCGCCGGGAGGCCGCGCGGGCTGGAGCGGCGACGTCACGGAGCCGAGAATCTCCGGCTGCACCGGAGTTCGGTCTTCCCGCGGTCAGCGGCGGCCCATCAGGTAGCCGACGAGAAAACCGAGGCTCGCCCCGGTTCCGATCGCGGTCCAGGCGTTTTCGTGGGCGTACTGGTCGGTCGCCTGTACGGCTGCCTTGGCGCGCGCCGCCAGGTGCTCGCCGTTCTCGACCAAGCGCGCCCTCGCGGCCCGGATCGATTCTTCGGCCTTGGCGCGCGCCGCGCTCACTTTCTCGCCGCCCTGGCTCGCGGTCGCCTTGATCAAATCCTCCGCGTCTTCGACGACCAAACGCAGATCGTGCACCAGCTTGTCCGTAGTGGCCCTTTCCGTATTGACTCGTTCCATTTTGATCTCCATGAGTTGCGCTGAATCGGCGCGTACGGCCGTTTTCGCCGTGCCGCCCTGTATCGACGCTACAGGATCTGGAGCACGGTGTTTTGCGCTAGGTCAAGGAAATCAGTTCTTCAGCATCGGCTCGAACTTGGCGATCCTGGGATAGACGCCTTCCACCAGCGCGGCGAACTCCTTGCTGCCGACCGGCTGCAGGATGATCTTCCTTTTTTTCGCGATCTCGATGAAGCCCGGCTCCTGCGCTGCCTTGCTGAAGGCGTCTTCGAGAACCTTCACGACGGCGGCGGGCGTTCCCGGCGGGGCTTCGACGCCGCGGAGCGTCGGAATGAAGCTCATGTCGTAGCCCAGATCCTTCGGGATCGGGACGTCGGCGAGGCTGGGATCGCGCTTGTCGCTGAACAGGAGCAGGGGCCGGAGCTTCCCGGCCTGGATGAGCGGAACCGCCGATGTCGCGAGGCAGATGGTGAAATCGAGATGCTTGCCCGCGAGCGCCGCGACGCTTCCCGCCGAACCCTCGTAGGGGACCCAGTTGACCTTCACGCCGAGCTCGTCGAGCGCGATCAGCCCCATGAGATGGGTGGTGCTGCCCCGGCCCGAGAGCCCGCCCGCAAGGGTTTTGGTTTTCGCCGCCTCGAGGAATTCCTTGAAGGTCTTCCACGTCTCGCCGTTCACCACGAGCAGCTGGCTCGAGCGAGACCACGCGAATACGGGTGTGAAGTCGCGCGTCCTGAAGCCCGCCTTGCCCTGGTACTCGATGATCACGCTCTTCGGGAACGTATAGGTGATGAGGGTGTGACCGTCGGGCTCGGCTTTCTGGAATTTTTCAAAGGCGATCTTGCCGCCGGCGCCGGGCTGATTCTCGATCGTCACCTGCGTCCGCAGGTGCTTTTCGACGAAGGGAGCGATGGCGCGCGCCTCCACGTCCTCGCCGCCGCCGGCGCCCGCGGTGACGATCAACTTCACCGGCTTGCTGGGAAAATCCGCTGCGAAGGCCGCCGCGGCGAGCAGAGCCGAGGCGGCGGCGATGGTCCTGAGTAGTCCTGGCATGGTCCTTTCTCCTTTCATTTTTCCCCCTGCGTCAGCGTCTTCCAGTAGGGCCCGAGGTAGGGCCCGGCGAGCGAAAGAACGGTGAGCAGTATGAGGATCTTACAGATAATCGAAGAATAGAATACCGAATACGAACCTCCGGAGATGAGCAGTGCCCGGTGGTAGTTGGTCTCCACCATTTCCCCCAGCACCAGCCCGAGGAGCAGCGGTATCGGGGTGAAGCCCCCCTTCAGCATCACGTATCCGAGCGCCCCGAAGGCGAGGCTGATCAGGACATCGGACATTTCGTTCCGGATGGCGAAACTGCCGAGGAGGCTCACCACCAGGATCGCCGGCACGATGACGTGGTTCGGAAGGAGCGTGACGACGGCGAGGCGGCGCGCCGCCATCATCCCGACCGCGAAAATCAGGAAGGAAGTGAGGAACAGGGCGACGAACAGGCTGTAGATGACTTCCGCGTTCTGCACGAATACGAGCGGTCCGGGCGCGACGCCGAAGATGATCATGACGCCGAGAAAAATGGCGGCGCCGACACTGCCCGGAAGGCCGAGCGCGATCGTACATACCAGATCGCCCGGCATGCAGGCGTTGGTGGCGGTCTCCGAGGCGAGCACGCCCTCGGGAGCACCCGCGCCGAAAGACTCCGGGTGCTTCGAGTGCCGTTTCGCGTCGGCCCAGGCGAGAAGGCCGGCGGAGCTCTGCCCGACCGCCGGCAGCACCCCGACGAGAAGACCGATCAGCGAGGCGCGCGCCACCGCCGCCGGATGGCGGAAGTAGCTGCGGAATCCCTCCCAGAATCCCCCCGCGAGCTTCGCGAGGCGCGAGATGGACTTCGCGCTCTCCGCGAGAACGAGCGCCTGGGTCACGGCGAACAATCCCACCAGGGCCTGGATGAGAGGGATGCCGTCTTCGAGCGGCGCCCAGCCGAAGGTGTAGCGCAGATGTCCGGTGATGACGTCGAAGCCCACGGTCGAGAGGAGCAGCCCCAGGCCGGCAGCCATGAGCCCCTTGATGGTGGCGCCCTGCACCACCGCCGCGATGAGCGAGAGCGCGAGCACGGCGGTCATGAAATATTCCGCCGGTCCGAATCTCAAGGCGAATTCGGCGAGGAACGGGGCAGCGAAGACCAGGCAGATCATGCCGATCGTGCCGCCCACCATCGCCGAGGTCGCGCTCAGTCCCAGGGCCACGCCTCCTTTTCCCTGCTGGCACATCGGGTAGCCGTCGAGCACCGTCGCGGCGTTGGAGGCGTCGCCCGGAGTGTTCACGAGAATCGCGGAAAGCGAGCCGCCATAGTTGCTGCATTTGTACAGCGATCCCATGAAGATCAGCGCGGTCGCGGGATGCCAGCTCATCACCAGGGGCAGCGCGAGGGCCATGCCCGCCGAGGGCCCGAGCCCCGGCAGCACGCCGATGATGATGCCGTACACGGTGCCCCCGGCGAGAGCGAGAAGGTTCTGCCACTGGAAAACGAAGGCGATCGCCCCGGCGATGACGTCCATCAGTCCTTCCTCGCGGGACCGGAACCCATCAGAGCAGGCCCTCCATCAATGGAACGCCCATCAGCTTTCCGAACACGAAATAGACGGCCGCCGTGAGCGCAGCGGCGATTGCGAGGTTGCCGGCGCGCTTTTCGCCGCTCCCGAATACGAGCGCAAAGCCCGCGAACAGGCCGATCACGCTGTAGAGGAAGCCGCCGGCGAGGCCCGCGCCCACAGAGGCGAGAAGAATGGCCCAGGCCTGCCAAAAGCGCCTGCTGCGCGCGCGCCTCGTCTCCGGGTCTACGGGTTTGAGCTCGGTGTCGTCGACGTCGCCGATCTCTCCGCGCGTCCCGCCCCGGCGCACGAAGTCCGCGGCGAGCGCGACGAGGGTGAGCAGGAGGCTGATCGCGGCGAGAAGCTGCGGAAACTGCCTGGATTCCTCCGGGAAGGGGCGTGCGAGGAGGTAGAACGCGCCGAAGACGAAAAGCAGCGCGACTTTGCACCAGAAATCCGTCGAGGCGAATTTTTCCTTCATGGTCTTTTCAGCGGGCGGGACGATCAGCGCGCAAGGCCGCGTGCTTCGACGACCCGCTCCCGCGTCATCTGCGCGAGCGCCGTGATTCCGAGGAGCGCCATGTCGCGCTCGATCTCCTCGGAGAGCAGCCGGATGCCGTGGCGCACGCCGGCCTCGCCCGCGATGGCGGCGGCATAGAGGAAGGGCCGGCCGACGAAGACAAACTGCGCGCCGAGCGCGAGCGCTTTGAGAACATCGGTGCCGCGGCGGATGCCGCCGTCCATCATCACGGTCATCCCGCCCGCCTGCGCGACCACTGCGGGAAGCGCGCGCAAGGGCGCCGCCGCGCCGTCGAGCTGCCTGCCGCCGTGGTTCGACACGATGACGCCGTCCACGCCGCTCTCGCGGGCGCGACGCGCGTCCGCGGGATCGAGCACGCCCTTCAGAACGAGGCGCCCCTTCCACAGCCGGCGCATGAGCTCGAGGTGGGTCCACGCGAGCCGGTCGCGCGGGCCGTCGCCGCGGTCGAGGCGGGTGATGAGCGGGATGCGCGCGCCCATGTTCTCGAAGTGCGGCATACCGTGCACGAGGAGCGTGCGCAGCAACATGCCGAACAGCCAGCGCGGGCGGAGCGCGCTCTGCCACGCGAGGCGCAGGGTCGGCCGCAGCGGCCGGCTGAAGCCGCTTCTCACGTTGTTCTCGCGGTTCGCACTCACCGGAACGTCGACGGTGAGGACCAGCGTATCGAACCCGGCACGCGCGACCCGCTCGACCAGCCGGGTAATCGGTCCGGTGTCGCCGGGCAGGTAGGCCTGGAACCATGCGGTGCGACCGGCCGCGCGCACCTCCTCCAGGCGCGTGAGGGAGGCGCCGCTCATGATCATCGGGATGTTGGCCTCTGCCGCCGCGCGTGCGAGCACGATGTCGCCCCGGTAGGCCGCCATGGAGGTCCCGCCCATGGGGGCAAAGCCGAATGGAGCGTCGTAGCCGCGTCCGAAGAGCGAGGTCTTCGCCGAGCGGCCGGAAACGTCCACCAGCACGCGCGGCAGGAATTCGATCTCGTCGAAAGCCGCGCGGTTGGCGCGCAGCGACGCGTTCGTCTCGGCGCCGCCCGAGACATAGCCGTACATCGGCCGCGGGAGATAGCGGCGCGCCGGCTCCTGGAAATCGTCAAGCGCGAGGATGCGCGCGAGGGCGCGCGGCGGTGCCTTGTCCGCCCGCGGGCGCGCCGGGGAGTCGGGCAGGGAGACGGGGCGGCTCGGTTCGCTCGCGTCGGGCATGGGTTCGCTTGAGGTGAGGAAAAGAGTTTCCGGATTGTAGAGGGTTCGCCCCTCGTGGTGCATCGATAAAAGAATATGATTCCGGCTTCGCGGTCACGCAGCAGAAACCCTTGATCCGTCTCGCCTTCGCCGCCTGCACGGTGTTCCTCGCCGCAGGCGCCGCGCTCTCGCAGGTCGCCGTGATCGAGCGGCGGAGTCTTTCCGGCGCGGAGCTGGGCGCGCCCGCCGCGGCGGCGCACAGGCTGCACCTGACGCTCGTCAGGCTCGAGGGCAGCGGCTGGACCGGCGAGCGGGCTCTCGCCATCCTGCGCGCGGCCGCCGGCATCCTGGCCCAGTGCGGAGTCGCGCTGGACCGCGCGGAACTCCAGAGCCTCGCTGCGCCGAGCCATCTGGACTTCTCCACGCCCGCGGCGCGCGAGCTGGCGCGCGCGCACCCCGTGTCGCGGCCGGCGGTGTATCTGGTGCGCGATACGAAGAGCCGCCCCGCGTTCGACGCCGAAGCGATCGGCCGCGGCAACAGCCGCACGCGTCCCGAGATCGCCGATACGGTTTGGCTGACCGCGGCTACGCGCGACCCCGGCGTCGCGCTCGCGCACGAGCTTGCGCACGTGCTGATGGACTCAGGCGAGCACAGCGAGGAGGAGGGCAATCTCATGCGCGAGGAGACCTCGCCGCGGAACCTGTCGCTCTCGGCCGCACAGTGCGCGCGCCTGCGCGAGACCGGCAGCCGCAACGGTTTGCTGAAGGCGCGCGGCGACATCGGCCGCGACGGGCAGCGCGCGCAGCAGCGAAGGCCGATCGTGATCGGCCACCGCGGCGCGAGCGGCACCGTTCCCGAGCACACGCTGCTCGCCTACTTCATCGCGATTCAGATGGGCGCCGACTACGTCGAGCCCGACCTCGTCATGACCAGGGACCGGGTCCTCGTTGCTCGCCACGAGAACGAGATCGGCGGCACGACCGACGTCGCCGATCGGCCCGAGTTCGCCGGCCGCAGGACGACGAAGACGATAGACGGCGTAGCGATCACCGGCTGGTTCACCGAGGACTTCACGCTCGCCGAGCTGAAGATCCTGCGCGCCAGGGAGCGCATTCCGCTGGTCCGCCCGGGAAACGCGCACTTCGACGGCAAGTTCGAGGTGCCGACCTTCGATGAGGTGCTCGGACTGGTGCAGAAGCTGAATTCAGAGCGCCGTCGCGAGGCGAAGGACAATGAGCGCCGGCGCTTCAAGCCGGTCGGCGTGTACCCGGAGACCAAGCATCCGACCTACTTCGCCGGCATCGGGCTCGCGATGGAGGCGCCGCTCGTCAGGATCCTGCATCGCCACGGCTATCGAGGCAGGCACGCGAGCGTGTTCATCCAGTCCTTCGAGGTCGGCAACCTGAAGCGGCTCGCGCGCATGACCGATCTCCCGCTGGTGCAGCTGCTCAACGATGTCGGGCGGCCGTACGACTTCGCGGCGAGCGGCGACCCGCGCACCTATGCCGATCTCGCGAGACCGGCGGGCCTGGCGGAGATCGCACGCTACGCCGCGGGCGTCGGCGTGAACAAGAACCTGATGATCCCGCGCGTATCCACGGGGTTCCTGGGCGTACCGACCACGCTCGTCGCCGATGCGCACGCCGCGGGCCTCCTCGTGCATGGCTGGACATTCCGCGCGGAAAACACCTTCCTGCCGAGGGAATTCCAGTCGAGCGCCGATCCGGTCGCGTTCGGCGACCTTGTGGGCGAGGCCAAGCGCTTTCTCGATCTCGGCATGGACGGCTTCTTCGTCGACCAGCCCGACATCGGCGCGCGTGCGCGGGACGGCCGCTCGGAATAAACGGGCAGGCGCACCTGTTACCACGCCGCAACCCCCACCCAACTTAGGAGGAAATCATGCAGCGTGCGTTTCTCGTAGTTCTTGCCTGCGGACTTGCGGCTTCGGCGCCGGCCTGGTCGCAGGGCCAGCCCGCCGCTCCGGCTCCGGCGGCGCGGCCTCAGATCGAGACCAAAAAGGTCGACGGCACCGATAACGTTTACATCTTCCGCAACGGCAACCACCAGGCGATGTTCGTCGTGACTGCGGACGGCGTGATCGCCACCGACCCGGTCGCCTACGGCCGTCCGCAGGGCGGGGCCGCCTACGTCGCCGAGATCAGGAAGGTCACCGACAAGCCGATCAAGTACCTGGTCTACAGCCACCACCACTACGACCACATCGCCGGCGGCCAGGCGTTCAAGGACGCGGGCGCGAAGATCGTCGCCCACAAGAGGGCGAAGGACCGCCTCGGGGTGCTCAAGGATCCGCACACCCCGCTACCCGACGAGACCTTCGAGAAGAAAAGGACCCTCAAACTCGGCGGCACGGTGCTCGAGCTCTCCTACCTCGGTCTCAACCACTCCGACAGCACCATCGTGATGCGGCTGCCGAAGGAGAAGATTCTTTTCGCAGTGGACTTCCTTCCGGTAGGCGGGGTGCCGGGCCGCGGCATGATCGACTTCTATCCGCTCGAGGCGGAGGATTCGATCAAGCAGGTACTGAAGATGGATTGGGAACGCATGATCCCGGGCCATCCTGGGCCGGGCGGCCGGCTGGGCACCAAGGCCGACGTGCAGGATCAGCTCGTCTTCCTGCAGGACGCCTCCGAAGCCGTGAAGGTCGCGGCGCGCGAGGGGAAATGCTGGGACGGCGTGGAAAAAGAGTTGAAGCTGCCCAAGTACGAAAGCTGGCCGGGCTATCAGAACAACCTGCAGTTCGTCCTGCGGCGCTACTGCGGCCTGTGGGGGCGCGGCACCTGAGACATGAGACATGAGCCGGGTCCGGCAGGTTTTATGATTGCGACGCCCCGGGACCTCCCGGGGCGTTTTGTTTCCAGGGCCAAAATTCCGGCACCGGATGATAGGATCGCAGCATCATGAAAATCACCGCGATCGAAAGCTTCGTCCTCACCATCCCCACGCCTGAGCCCATGGCGCTGAACTACGCGCAGCAAAGGCTCGTCGTTGCTGAGATTTCCACCGACCAAGGGATCAAAGGTCTCGGCTACAGCCTCGTTTTCGGCGGCGGTGGCGCGGAAGCTGTGCACGCCTATCTCGAGACGCGCTTGAAATCCGTCGTCCTCGGCGAGGATCCGCTTTTCATCGAGCGCCTCTGGGAGCGCATGTTCCGCGCCGACATGGGCATCAAGAAGCAGGGCGTCGCGGCTTACGCGCTCTCGGCGCTCGATATCGGCCTGTGGGACATCGCCGGCAAGGCGGCGGGCCTGCCGCTCTACAAGCTCTGGGGCGCTGCGACCGATCGCATTCCCGCTTACGGCAGCGGCGGCTGGTCGAAGTACAGCGAGCGCGAGCTGATCGCGGAGGCGGAGAAATACGCCGCGCTCGGCTGCAAGTACTACAAGATGAAGATCCACCACCCCGACCCGCGCGAGAACCGCAAGCGCGTCGAGGCGGTGCGCCGCGCGCTGGGGGAGGGCGTGCGCATGATGGTCGACGTCAACCAGCGCCTCGACGTCCTGGGCAGCATCCGGCAGGCGCAGTTGCTCGAAGACCTCGATCTCGTCTGGTACGAGGAGCCGGTGCTCGCAGACGACATCGCCGCCTGCGCCGAAGTCGCGCAGGCGATCAGGATCCCGGTGGCAACCGGAGAGAACAACTACACCCGCTTCGAGTTCCGCGAGCTGATCGAGCGCCGCGCCGCGAGGTATCTCATGCCGGACGTGTGCCGGGCCAATGGCTTTTCCGAGACCATGCGCATCGGCCGCCTGGCCGCGGTGCATCAGGTCGCGGTCGCGCCGCACGTCGTGCATGAGTTGTCGCTGCACGTCGTCGGCGCGCTCTCCAACGGCTTCCTGGTGGAGTTCATCGACTGGACCCCGCCCGATCTGTTCGAGGAGATGCCGCAGTGCAAGGACGGGCACTTCCTCATTCCCGAGCGTCCCGGGCACGGCATGGCATTTGCGAAAGGCGCAAAAGAGAAGTATCGGAGCGCCTAGCGCACCCGCCTGCTCTCAGGGAATCAGCACCGCCGACCCGGCGAATCGCCGCTCCTCCAGGTCGCGGTGCGCGTCCGCCGCCTCGCGCAAGGGGTAGCTGCGGCCGATCTCGACCTTGAGGACGCCGCGCAGGACCAGATCGAACAGCTCGGCGCACGCGGCGCGGAACTCCCCGGGCTCGGCGATGTAATGGCTGAATCCGGGGCGCGAGACCGAGAGCGAGCCGTTCTTCGCGAGCAGCAGCAGATCGATCGGCGGCACATGGCCCGAGGCGTTGCCGTAGTTCACCAGCATGCCGAAACGCCGAACGCACCCGAGCGAACGTTCGAAGGTGTCCTTGCCGACGCCGTCGAACACGGCGGAGACGCCCTTGGGGACGAGCTTCCTCACCGCCACGACGAAATCGACTTCGCGATAGAGGATCGTGTGATCGCAGCCGTGCGCCTGTGCAAGCCGCGCCTTTTCGGGCGAGCCGACGGTGCCGATCACGGTCGCGCCCAGATGCTTCGCCCACTGGCAGAGCAGCAGGCCCACGCCGCTCGCCGCGGCGTGAATGAGGATGGTGTCGCCGGGTTGGGGCCGGAATACCCGGTTGACGATCATCGCGGCCGTGAGGCCCTTCAGCAGGAGCGCGGCGGCGATCTTCTCTGAGATTCCTTCCGGAAGCTCGACGAGACGATCCGACGGAACGTTGCGTTCCTCCGCATACGAGCCGGTCTCTTCGTAGAACGGGCCGCCGGTGCCGACGTAGGCGACGCGCTCGCCCTGCCGCACCTCGGTCACGCCCGGCCCGAGGCCGGACACCACGCCCGCCGCCTCGTTGCCGGGGATGAGCGGAAATTGCTGGGCTTTCGCGATATAGAAGCCGCCGCGGCGCACGTTCACGTCGGAAAAATTCACAGCGATCGCGGTGTGGCGCACGCGCGTCTCGCCCGCGCCAGGCGGGGGAAGCTCGAATTCTTCCCAACGCATGACCTCCGGGCCGCCGTTTTCGTGGATGCGAATGGCTTTCATGCGAAAAAAAGCCCCGCTGAGCGGGGCGCACTCTCTGCTGGTCTTGTTACAACGGCAGCCGCAATCCAGGTATCCGCAGCGGCTGGTCCATGCAGGAAATCTTGCCGACGTCGGGACCCGCGGGTTTGATCTCGCCGGCAGTATTGGGCGAGTTGTCGCGCCGGTTGCCGTCGGAGTTGGCGGCGCAGAGCTTGCGGCGCAGCAGGAACGGGCTGGTCGGGGTCTCCAACGGACCTTCGTTGCGCAGGAGAGCGGCGTTCGGCGGATTGCGGAACACCTCCGTCACGCGGCCCTGCGGCGTGACCGCCACGATGGCGTTGCGCTCGTTCGCGGCTACCCAGATGTTCCCCGCGGCGTCCAGGGCGATGCCGTCCGCGCCTTCGAGCAGCGGATGCGTCACGAGGATGTTGTCGAGGCAGAGGGTATTCGGCGCAAACGTCGTGTCGCAGCCCACGCTGCTGCGCAGGTTGCCGTGGCGGTCGAACTCCACTTTCCAGATCGCACCGCGCGCCGTGTCAGCGATGTACAGGTCCCCTTCGCGGTCGAACGCCACACCGTTCGCAACCAGCGACTGCGAGCCCGCGGTGTTCTGGGCATTGCGGCTGGTGGGCGTCACCGTGATCGCCCCGGGTGGCAGCGTACGAACGTCGCGTCCCACGCCGCCCACCCCGGCGACCAAGTTGACTTCATTGGAGAGCGGTTGCACGCGGAACATCTCGGTTACGACGCCGCCCGGCGCGATCTTCCATACGCGGCCTTGCCCGGTCGTGCCGTCGCCGGTCCAGAGATCGCCGCTGCGGTCGAAGGCGAGGCCGTTCGTTCCCGGCACGCCGCTCGCGTAAAGGGTCGCGGTCGGCGGCGTGACCGCGTTCGGCGTCAAGGTCCAGATCTTGTCGGCATCGCTCAGGAACAGATCGCCGTAAGCGTTGAAGGCGATGCCCGAGGGGCTGCACGGCGCCGGGACCAAGCCCACCGTGACCAGAGCCGGGACGGCGGCGGAAATGCGCCAGACAGGGCAGGGATTGCTCCCGCGGCCCGTCGTATACAGATTCCCCGCGTTATCGCCGGTCAGGCCCTCGATCGGGAGGGGAGTCAGAATCAGCGTGGAGAACGTCGCGTCGCGCGGGAACGGCGCGTGGTGACCGTCGTCCGCCCATGTCGGACACAGGAACAACGAGAGACCGAGAAAGGCAAAGCATCTCTTCATCATGGAACTCCTCCTTGGTGGCGTTAGCTTGCTCGTGCGTATGCGACGTGCCGGCGTGCTGCTCAATCCACCACGGCGACGACTTGGATCTCGATGAGCTGCTCCGGCTCGCCCAGCTCCAGCACGGCGAGATTGGTCGTGGTCGGCTTGTGGTTGAACGGGGCGAAGTAGGAGTTCACTACCGCGCTCGCCTTGCCGATGTCGCCCATGCGCGGGCGCGCGCGGAAGATGAACACGTGCACGACGTCCTGGGGCGACGCGCCAGCCGCCTTCAGCGTTTGCATGATGCCGTCCATCGTCTGGCGGGTTTGCGCCTCGAGGTCGTTGCCGAGGTATTTCAGGATTTGCTCGCGCTTGTGCGGATGGTCGTGATAGACCGGGAGCGCCGTTCCCCCGGCAAGCCACAGGATCTTGCCGCTCTTGATCTTGATCGCCGGAGCAAACGGCATGAACACGCTCTTGTCGTAGTTGGGATGGTGGATCGTCTCCAGATGCTTGCTCTGGGCCATGGCCGGCACGGAGGTCATAGCGAGCGCGCCGAAAGCGAGCGCGGCGAGGGGAACGGAAACACGGACGAGTTTTTTCATAGGGAATCCTCCTTGAGTTGAACGGGATTGGCGGCTCGCGCCATCATACGCCGGCCCGGGCAGGCGAATCTAACGCGAAGTCATGAATCGTGCCCGCTCGCTCACGGCGGCGAGCAGCGAGGCGGCGAAGCGGCGGCTGTTCTTCACCAGATAGAAGAACGCGGGGCGGTCGATCGCGAGCAGCTTGCAGTCGGTTTCGGCGACCCCGCTCGCGAGGCGCGGCGTGCGATCGACCAGCGCCATCTCGCCGAACACGCCGCCCGGGCCGACGTGCTCCACGACGCTGCCGCCGACCTGGATCGCCACGCTCCCCTTGAGGACCACGTACATCAGCGCACCGGCCTGGCCTTCCCTCAGGATGGTGTGCCCGGCCTCGTAACTCATGCGCGTCGCCGGCCCGAGCGAGCGAACGAGGTCGGCGACCAGCTCCTTGCGAAGGGGTATCGATACCCGCTGCTTGGCACCGCTCGAGGGCGTTTCGGAGGCGGCGATCCGCCCGATGGATTCGCGCAGGCGGCCGATCATGACGCTCATCAGCATGAGAGCGAACTCGGGTTTCTTGCCGAGCGCGGTCTGGAGCTGCCGGTTGTCGAGCCCGATGACGCGGCAGCCCGATCGGGTCACGGCCGTCGCGCTTCGCGGACCCTGGTCGATCGAGGCCATCTCTCCGAAGATCTGGCCCGGCAGCACTGTGCCGATCGGCCTGTCTTTCGCGAAAATGGCGACTTCCCCCTCGAGCAGCAGATACATCCGGTTCGGCATGAGCAGGAGCGGCATGCCTCTCTGGTTCTCTGAGAAGATCTTCTTGCCCTTGGCGAAGTTTTTCGGCCTGCCGACGGACCGAAAAAATTCCATCGCGACAGCCGTGTTGTAGGTGCTGTTCGCGGGAGTGCCTGGGCCGCTCATCGATCTTCCTTGGAGGTCGGGATGTCCCGTCGGCTTGCGCGCTGCGCGCCTGGCGAGCAAGGGCCGCAGGCGCAATTATGCACCCGGCATCCGGGCGCGGGCGTATTCGTCACGGCCTGCAGCGCTCGGCCATGGACCTCGCCCGCTCGCTCACGGCGCTCAGCAGCGAAACGCCGAATCGAGGGTTCTTCTTCACCAGCTTGAGGAAATCGAGGCGACTGACCGCGAGCAGCGTGCAGTCCGTTTCCGCCGTGGCGGTGGCGAGGCGCGGCTTGCGATCGACCAGTCCCATTTCCCCGACTATGCCGCCCGGCCCGGCCTTTTCCACGAGGGTGCTGCCGACGTGGATTGCGATGCGTCCTTCCAGCACGACGTACAGCGCCACTCCGAGATGGCCCTCTCTCATGATGATCTTGCCTTTGCCGAATCGAAAGCGCGCTGCGCTACCCAACCGCCGCTCGATCTCGGCAAGCACGTCCTTGTCCAGAACCGTGGCTTCTCGCCACTCGGTGTCCATCGAGTTCCCGTTCAGACGGCCGATCGTTTCGCGCAGGCGGCTGATCATGACGCGCATCAGCATGAGCGCGAACTCGGGTTTCTTGCCGAGCGCGGTCTGGAACTGCCGGTCGTTCAAAGCGATAACCCGGCACGGCGTTTTCGCCACCGCTGTCGCGCTGCGAGGCGCCTGGTTGATCGCGGCCATCTCGCCGAAGATTTCGCCTTGCTGAACCGTCGCGATGGGCTGGTCGTTGACCAGCACGCTGACCTCTCCTTCCAGGAGCAGGTACATCCGGTTGGGCATCAGCAGCAATGGAATGCCTTTTTCGCTCTCGGCAAAAATCGTCCTGCCCTTCTCGATCTGGTGCGGCTTGCCGGCCGACCGGAAGAACTCCATCGCGACGGAGGCGTCATAGGAATTGTTCATGGGACTGCCTTGGACGTTCATCGTTTTCCTCGGGATGGTGGGCGTCCACCAAGCATGCGCGCCGCGCGTGTGCGGACCGGCTTGAGACCCGACCGCAATTATGCGCCCGGCATACCGGCGCGGGTCGCCTTGCTTGCCGCGAAGCGTTCATTTTTTCACACTTGCGGAGAGCAGCTCTGAATTCAGTGCAGAATAGGCGATTATGAAGGAAAGAAAGGACATGCATGGATTGCTCGCCTGGGCTCTTGCCGCGCTGGGCTGTGCGCTCGCCGCAGCAGCCTCGGCTGCGGAGGGCAATCTGCCGCTTGCGGCGCCGGTGCCGGGCGGGGTCGCGGTCATTTGCGTCGGACGGACTCCCGAGGCGGCGCCGCTTGTCCTGTTCGACGGCCAGCGCGTGCTCGTCGCCCGTTCCCGCGACGCGTGGCACGCGGTCGTCGGCCTGCCGCTGTCGCTCAAGCCGGGTGCATATGAACTTTCGGTACAGGAAGGACGCAAGAGCGCGCGCACGATCCGCTTCGACGTGCGCACGCGACGATACGAAACGCAGCACCTGACGTTTGCAGACCGGCGCCTCGTGACCCCCGGGCCCGCCGATCTATCGAGGATCGCGCGCGAGCAGGCGCTGCTGGCTCGGGCGTTCTCGACCTGGAACGATCGCGCGCTCGACCTGGTCACCTTCGATCTGCCCTCCAAGGGACGCTTCTCCACCGGTTTCGGGCTGAGGCGGTTCATCAACGAGGAGTCGCGGCAGCCCCACACCGGCGTGGACATCGCCGCTGACGAGGGGACGCCGATCGCCGCCCCCGCGGCCGGAACCGTGATCGAGGTCGGCGACTACTTCTTCAACGGCCTCACCGTGGTTCTCGATCACGGCCAGGGCCTGGTCACCATGTACAACCACTTGAGCCGCATCGATGTCGCGAAGGGCGTGCGCGTCGCGCGCGGCGACAGGATTGGCGCAATCGGCAGAACCGGCCGCGCGACCGGTCCGCACCTGCATTGGTCGGTCAGCCTGAACAACGTGCGCGTCGATCCGGCGCTCTTTCTTCCGCGGGAATCCAGGGGAGAACTCCTGGCGGGCTTCCTCCCCGCCGCCGGGAGCGGCGCGGTGGCGTCTGCGCCGAGCCGGTGCGAGCAAGAACCGACTGCAAAATGAGGGATCCCTCGGACGAAGCGTGGCACGTTCCTTGCATTTCTAGGATGTACAGCCTGACTGGGGACGTCCTTGAACATGATCGACCTGGCTCCGTCTCATCCCGACACGTTCGTCGTAGAGGGAGAGCGGGGCTCGCGTTGTGAATTTCGACTGTCGAGCAACTTCCAGCCGATTTTCAGTCTCGCCCACCGCCAGCCGGTGGGCTACGAGGGCCTGATCCGCGCGGCCGACTCGTTCGGAAACGCCTACACCGCCGGAGAGCTCCTTGGCCAGGCGCCGGCGGGCGTGGCGCGCATGCAGCTCGACCGCCAGTGCAGACGCGTCCACGTCAGGAATTTCCAGCGCCTGGGCGACAAGAACAGCTGGCTGTTCCTCAACGTCGATCCGTACGTGGCGGCGCAAGGCCGCCGTTTCGGAACGTTCGCCCAGCTGCTGGAGGAATTTCGCCTGCCGGCGCACCGCGTGGCGGTCGAACTGATCGAGACGCCGTTCGAGGACGAAAAGAGCCTGTCCGCCGCGGTCGAGCACTACCGCACGCTCGGCTGCCTGATCGTGATCGACGATTTCGGCGCGGGCTACTCGAATTTCGACCGCATCTGGCGGTTGAAGCCGGACATCGTGAAGATCGACCGTGAGATGACGCGCCGCGTAACGGTCGAGCCGCTCGCGCGGCGCATGTTCGCCGGGATCATTTCG
>Ga0105252_10000459_pt1 | contig 27315 bp, 19 predicted proteins | sample EasRivMeERMZT100_FD_89675 | JGI IMG/M metagenome (GOLD analysis project Ga0105252, IMG submission 89675) | Soil microbial communities from meander-bound floodplain in the East River, Colorado, USA - East River MetaG ERMZT100 | ecosystem: Environmental > Terrestrial > Soil > Floodplain | place... | reverse complement strand
GCAATATGCTGAGGAGTCTGGCGAGAAGATGCGTCGTCTATATCGTCAAGCGATGCGGGAGGCGGGCCTAGGTGATAGTCCTGATATTCCGGAATAAAGTTCGGCTTAGGATTCCTCAGTTTGCCAAGCAACCGGATAGGCATGGTTTGGATGATGGAGATTGGCGGCAGCCTCGGCTTCAAGGTGAAACCTCTGGATCAGCATCGGCGAGGCGAATTCACCAGCGCTAATCATCTTGAGGGCAACCAGGCGATTGAGAGCGCGTTGGCGGGCTTTGTAGATGACCCCCATGCCGCCTCGGCCAATCTGTTCGAGTAACTCGTAGTCGGCAAAGCCGCGCTCTCTGCCGGGACGAGGCTGCGACAACACCTCCGGTTCCTCCCGGTCAGGGCCGAAGCCCAGTTCCAAAAGGCACTTTGGACAGTGGCCAAAGGGAGCATTGGCGAGCACCTCCGCTCCGCAGCCACGACATTTTCGCATCTCAGGCATTTTTCGTCACAGGAAACTTCTCAACCCTTACTACAAGACCCGCCTCCAAAGGTAACAGGCAAACGACAGGACCCCGGTAGGGACCCCCGGTAGGGACGCGCTGCCGCGACGCTGCCGCGCATCCCAAATCTCAAAACAGGATCAGGACGCGCGGCAGCGCATCCCTACCGCACGCTCAACACACCGAGCAAATAGCGGAGTTCCTCTTCGACGACCACCGGCTCCGTCACGGTGTGCGCGATTTCGCCCCGCAGCATTTCGCCATACCGGCGGCGCAGGCGCGATACAGCCATCTTGACGGCCGACTCGCCCATTTGGAAGCCTTCACCAATCTCTTTGTAAGTGGCCTCTGACTTCTCGCCAGAGAGAAAAATCTCCAGTGCGTCGAATACCTTCCCCTTGCCTGAGTGGACATACTCTTGTTGAAGGTTCTTCATCACTTTCTCCAGAAGGGTCAGCACCCACGACTGCTCGAACAGTCTCTCCGGGCTTGTTCCGTGCGCCAGTTCGTTCCCATAGCGCGCTTCGGCTTCGGCCTCGTCCCAGGACACAAACGTGCCTCCGCCTCCGCGTTTGGCGGCGCGGCTGCGGTGATATTCGTTGGCCAAAAAATGCTTGAAGCTCGCCAGCAGGAAACTGCGGAACCGCCCCCGGTCTGGATTGGCCAGCCCAAAGTATTTCTTTTCGAGAAATCCGGCGAAGAACTGCTGGGTTAAATCCTCCCCGTCTGGCGGGCTGTGACCCTGACGCCGGGCGTAGGCGTAAAGGGGATACCAGTACGTGCCGCAAAGATTTTCCAAGGCCGTGGCAGCTTCGGGAGAACCTTGCTGACCGGCCAGAAGCACGACGCTCCAATGTGTCGTGTTGAATCCGCCGCCCGCCACCGCATCTTGACGCGCCGACACATCCGACTGCGAGGTCTCATCATGATGGTTCATTGCTCTCCCCAGAATGCCGCAACTTGGATTGGGTTCATTCGAGTCTGTGACAGAAGGTCAATTGGAAGTCAACGCTTAAGAAGCTGACGGGCGCATCTCAAAATTTGAGAGGATTTCTTGAGTTAAAGCCTCGTATTCACAGCCCTTTCATTAACACCCTGCTTTAGCGGGGTGATGGAGCCGGTCTTGAGAGCAGAACCGCTTCAGCGGTTTGTCAGCGTGCCAAAACCGCTCAAGCGGTTCAACAGACTGGTCTCGCCTGAACACCCCGCTAAAGCAGGGTGTTAATGAGACAGCTTGGAGGGTGTACAAATTTTGAGATGCGCCCGAAGCTGAGCTACGACGTCGCCGACATCGTCAGAACTATTCAGAATTCATACGTATAGGTATTATTTCCGTTGCCAAAGACCGGGCTCAACGATAACTTGGGCGCAGTAATGGGTTTTCCTTGGTGGAATACAAGCATGTGCAACTCTTGCAGACTCCTCATCGTGTTGGCCCTGATGTATTGGCCGATAGTTGCATTGTCTGCGGCGCCTGAAGCCGGGCAGTCCACTCCCAATAGTTGGCCGATGTTCCGTGGAGGATCCGCCTTGCTGGGAGTGTCGCCAGTCAATTTATCCAAACAGCTCGCGCCGCTTTGGACTTTCAAAACCCAAGGACCAGTAAAATCCTCACCCGCAATTCACGAAGGCCGCGTGTTTGTTGGCTCCAGCGACAACAACCTTTATGCGCTGGATCTTAACACCGGGAAAAAGCTCTGGGCCCACAAGACCGAAGGCAGCGTGGAATCCTCGCCGTTAGTTCTCAGCGGTCGGGTTTACGTCGGTTCGAGCGACGCCTGGCTCTACGCGCTGGAGGCTTCTTCAGGCAAACTTCTCTGGAAATATCAAACCGGCGACAGGATTCTAGGCGCGCCAAACTGGGTCAAATCTCCCCAGGGAGACGGCGCATGGATCCTGGTGGGCGGGTACGATTCAAAACTCCATTGCGTGGATGCCGCCACCGGCAAGAGTAACTGGGTTTATGAGACAGGCAATTACATTAACGGTTCACCGGCCGTTTCAGATAACAACACCGTCTTCGGTGGCTGCGACGCGCTGTTGCATGTTATTTCTCTTGCGACCGGGCAGCAGGTGAAGGAGATCGACGGCGGCGCCTACATCGCAGGCTCGGTGGCGCTTCATGGCAAATGCGCCTATTTCGGTCATATGGAGAACGAGTTTCGGTGCATCGACCTGGAGAAGGGCACCAACATCTGGAGTTATCGGGACCGTGCCTTTCCGTATTACTCGTCACCGGCCGTGACCGACGATCGTGTGGTGTTTGGGGGGCGCGACAAGCGCCTGCATTGCGTGCGACGCGACAACGGCAAACTTGTTTGGGCCTTCACCACCCGGGGCAAGGTGGATAGTTCGCCTGTGATTTGCGGGGACAAAGTGGTGACAGGTTCAGATGATGGGCGGCTCTACATGGTTTCCCTGGCCGATGGCAAGGAACTGTGGTCCTACGAAATCGGTCAACCGGTGACGAGTTCTCCGGCGGTGGTGGAGAATAAGGTGGTCGTCGGTTCCGATGACGGCGGCGTTTATGCCTTTGCGCCAAAAGTCGAAGCAGCGAAGGGAGGCAAATGACTTATGAGCGCCACCGTCGTCAGCCAGGACCATCCAACAGCGCCGCCAATTCAAAAGGAAACCACTGTCGGCAACTACTTTGTTTCCAATTATCCGCCGTTTTCCTTTTGGAAGCCGGAGCGCGTCGGGGAATTGCACGCTGCCCTGGAGCGTCCACCCAAGCCAGAGACGCCGCTAGGCATCTACCTGCACATTCCATTCTGCCGGAAGCGATGTCACTTTTGTTATTTCAAGGTTTATACCGACAAGGATTCAGCAGCCATCCGGGGCTACATCGATGCCACGCTCAAAGAGCTTTCGTTGTATGCAGCCAGGCCCTTTATGGGTGGCCGCAAACCGGGTTTCGTTTATTTTGGCGGCGGCACACCTTCCTATCTTTCGGTGGATCAACTCCGCCATTTGACCGCTTCGATGAAGGCCCTCTTGCCCTGGGACCAAGTCGAGGAGGTCACCTTTGAAGCGGAGCCGGGCACGCTCACCGATCACAAGCTTAAAGCGATTCGTGACATGGGCGTGACTCGCTTGAGCCTGGGCGTAGAGAACTTTGACGACCACATACTCGAGCTCAATGGCCGTGCCCATCACAGCAAGGAAATTGCCCGCGCCTACAATTACGCCCGTGAGGTTGGCTTTGCGCAAATCAACATCGATCTCATTGCAGGCATGGTCGAAGAAACGGAAGCGAATTGGAAGCAATGCGTTCGCAAGACCATCGAAATGTCGCCCGACAGCGTGACCATCTACGAAATGGAAATTCCCTACAACACGACCATCTACAAGCAAATGAAAGCCGAGGGCAAATTGGTCGCGCCTGTCGCGGATTGGGAAACCAAGCGGGGCTGGGTCCATTACGCGTTCACCGAATTGGAGAAGGCAGGTTACCAAGTGGCGAGCGCTTATACGGCGGTCAAAAACCCGGAGCGCACGAAGTTTATCTATCGCGACCGTTTGTGGGCCGGGGCGGATCTGCTGGCGCTGGGCGTGGCGAGTTTCGGGCATATCGGCGGCGTCCATTACCAAAACCATCACGACTTCGAGCCCTACGTGAAACGCGTCAACCAGGGCCAGTTTCCGGTTTATCGCGCCTTGACGCCCACCGAAGACGAGCGGCTCATCCGCGAGTTGATCTTGCAACTGAAGTTGGGCTGCGTCAGCCGCGCCTGTTTCCAGAAGAAGTTTGGTGTGGATTTGTGCGAGCGCTTTGCCAAACCGATTCAAACGCTCAGCGATTGGGGCTTTCTATCCGTGGAAGGAGATCGGGTCCTGCTCACGCGTGAAGGTCTGCTGCAGGTGGACCGCTTGCTGCACGAATTCTTTTTGCCGGAACATCGCAACGCACGTTACGCATAATCGAACATGAGCCTTGCTGCGCATAATTCCGCCAGGCAGACGATTCCGGTTGCCTATCCGTTGGATGAATTTTATGCCCGGAGCGGCACGCCTTTGCCCCCGTTGAAGCAAATCGACGCCGAAGAGGTGCCCGAGCCTTACAAAACTCTGCTGGTGCATCAGAACGACATGACCTCCACGCTGGAGACGTTTCACAAGGGCGTGCTTCACCTGCGCGTGCTGGGACGTGAGCGTCGCCAGGATGAGTACTACCGCGAGGTTGTCCTGCACCTGGAAAGCAGCGAGAAGGCTGTCGAGTTTGGAGCCATCAAGATCAACCTGGATCGCTTCAACGCAGCGGCCCGGCGGGAGATCCTGGCAGAGCGCTGGCCCCTTGGGCATATTCTGAAGGACCGCGCCATGCTTTATTCGAGTCAACCCAAGGCATTTTTGCAAATCGCATCCGACAGGCTGATCAACAGCGTGTTGAACCTCAGCGGAGTGCACTTGCTTTATGGGCGGCGCAATACCCTGGTGGACAATCGAGGCAGAGTGCTTGCGGAGATCGTCGAGATCCTGCCGCCAACCAAACCGAACGATGATTGATCAGGTATGAAACGCTCGTTCTTCTTAATCTCGATCCCAATCTGGATCTCATCTCTCTGGTCCTGGAGATTAGGATTAGGACGAAGATCAAAATCAGGGTTAAGATTAAGAAGCAGTTTGTAGCAAATGGACGGCAACCATAAGTATGATGTGATCGTGATTGGAGCCGGACCCGCAGGCTCTGCCGCCGCAACGCTTTTGGCGGAGAAGGGTCATGAGGTGCTCGTTCTGGAGCGGGAAAAATTTCCGCGCTATCACGTGGGAGAATCGCTCCTTCCCTTTACATTTTATCCGCTGCAACGACTGGGCCTGGTCGAAACGATGCGCCAGTCGCAGTTCGTTAAGAAATACAGCGTCCAGTTCGTTTCTCCTTCCGGCAAGGCATCCCAGCCCTTTTATTTCTTCAGCCGCTATGGCCAGGATGTGGCGCAAACCTGGCAGGTGCTGCGGTCCGAGTTCGATCAGATGCTCATGGAACTGGCCCGCAGCAAGGGCGCAAACGTGCTGGAGGAGGTCACCGTAATCGGGCTCCTGAAAGAAGGCGAAAAAGTAGTGGGCGTGCGCGCTCAGCTCAAGGATGGAAAGGTAATGGAGTTTGGCGCTCCGATAACGCTGGATTGTTCCGGCAAAGAGTCCTTCACAGCCGTGCGCAACAACTGGCGCGTCCGCGATCCCAGGCTGAATAAAGTCGCCGTCTGGACTTACTATCAAGGAGCCAGGCGCGACGAGGGGATCGATGCTGGCGCCACGACGGTCGCGTTCGTGCCCGAGAAAGGCTGGTTCTGGTACATTCCTCAGCACAATGATATGGTGAGCGTCGGTGTGGTAGCTGAAGGCAAATACCTCACCCGTGACGGCATCAAGAGTCCCGAACAGATTTTCCGGCGTGAAATCGAACAGAACTTGTGGATCAAGGAACATCTTGCGCCTGGCACTCAGATCGGCCCGTATTATGTCACGAACGAATTCTCGTTTCATTCCAGATATTGCGCCGCGGAGGGCTTGCTGCTTGTCGGCGATGCGTTTTGTTTCCTGGATCCCGTCTTTTCCTCCGGTATCATGTTTGCGCTCAAGAGCGGGGTGATGGCGGCCGACGCCGTCGACGAGGCGTTATTGGAGCGGGATTTCTCACCGGCCCGCTTCGCCGATTACGGGGCGCAGCTTCGCCAGGGGCTGGAAAACATGCGCAAGCTCGTTTACGCCTTCTACGATCCGAACTTCAGTTTTCGCGACTTGACCGACAAATATCCTGACCTGGCGGGAGACGTGACTGATTGCCTGTCGGGCGACGTGAACAAAGACTTCACAAGGCTCTTTGATGCCATCAGTGAATTTGCTGCAGTGCCTGAGCCATTGCCTTATGGACGGCCGTTGAGCGATCGCGATAAGAACGTGGGAACATTGAAGGGTTGAACGGCAGCGATTGTGCTTCCTTTCGGGCCGTAGCGAGTTAACGATTAACGAGTCGATGAATATCGTCCAGGTCACTCCCGGCGCCGGCGCCATGTATTGCGGCAATTGCTTTCGCGATAATGCGCTGGTGGCCGCGCTGCGCAAGATGGGCCACGACACCCTGATGGTGCCGCTCTATCTGCCCTTGACGCTGGAGGAGGAAGACCAAAGTGCCGGCACGCCCATTTTCTTCAGCGGTATCAACGTCTATCTCGAACAAAAATCAGCTCTGTTCCGCAAAGCCCCGGGCTGGTTGCGCGATGCGCTGGCTTCTCCCGCGCTGCTCAAATGGGCTGCCGGCAAAGCAGCCAGGACCCGCGCCGAGGACGTGGGCGAACTGACGCTCTCCATGTTGCGCGGCGAGGAAGGCAATCAAGCCCGCGAACTCGAACAATTCATCACCTGGCTCAAAACCCAAAAGAAGCCCGATGTGATTTGCCTTTCCAACGCGCTGCTGGTCGGAATGGTTTGCCAAATCAAATCGGAGATTGGTGCGCCAGTCATCTGCATGTTGCAGGGCGAAGACACCTTTCTGGATGCGCTGCCCGAAACGGACCGCGCGGCGGCGTGGGAAACATTGGCCCAGCGCGCGACGGGCGTGGATTTGTTCATCGCGCCCAGCCGCTATTTCGGCGAGCTCATGATGAAGCGGCTCAGTCTGCCGGCCGAGCGGGTTCAGGTCATCTATAACGGGATCAATCTTCAGGGCTTCTCGCCCGGTTCAATGCCACCCGACCCGCCCGTGCTTGGCTACTTCGCCCGCATGTGCCGCGAAAAGGGATTGGATACTTTGGTGGAGGCCTACATCCTTTTGCGGCAGCGGGAGCGTTTTCAAAACTTGAAGCTGCGCATCGGCGGCGGTTGCGGACCATCGGATGAGCCATTCGTCAATGATCTGCGTGAACGTCTGAAGACACAGGGCGTTCTCGATGATGTGGAGTTTTGTCCCAACCTCGACCGGGCCGGCAAGCAGGAGTTCTTTCGCTCGCTCTCTGCCTTTTCGGTGCCGGCACTCTATGGGGAGGCCTTTGGATTGTACGTCATCGAAGCGATGGCTTCCGGCGTGCCAGTCGTGCAGCCCCGTCACGCGGCCTTCCCGGAGTTAATCGAGGCGACAGGTGGCGGCATGCTCTTCGAACCTGGTGATCCGAAAGCTTTGGCCGATGTTCTCGAAGCGCCGTTGGCCGATCGCATTCTGGCCGGCGGATTGGGTGAAGCTGGTCGCAAAGCGGTGCTGCGTGATTTCAGCATCGAGCGCATGGCCGAGAATCTATTGGCGGTACTTCAGGATTTGTGCACCAGGGAATCCGCAGTCGCGATTGCAGGTCCGGTTCTGCTGAGCAGCATGAAATCGCCGAACTGAATCCGGTTTTGGCATGCCTTACGAGTTCAAAGCAACCCGCCGCGTTGAATTTTCAGATACCGATATGGCCGGCATCATGCACTACGCGAATTTCTTCCGCTTTATGGAGACAGCCGAACATGGGTTTTATCGCTCGCTGGGATTTTCGGTAGCAATGCCCGAAACTCACCCGCGACTGGGTTGGCCGCGTGTCCACGCCGAGTGCGATTACAAGAAGCCGCTGCAGTTTGACGATCTGGTGGAGATCCAACTGTTGGTGAGCGAGAAAAAGTCCAAGACCCTTAGCTATGTTTTTCGCTTCCGCAAATTAAACGAAGATCCTCCCCTGGAGGTGGCGCGCGGCATCTTGACGATCGTGTGCGTGGCCCATCATCCGGACGGCAAGATGACGTCGGTGCCGATACCGCCGGAGATCGCTGAGAAGATCGACGTGGCGCCTCCGGAACTCCTGGTTGTCGCTTAGTTTCGAACGGTCAAAGGCAGACCTATCGGGCCACTTGTCTAGTACTAGTCTGGCTCTAGTAGTGAAACGAGAAGCCGGCACTGATTCCAGCGAACCCTCGTCCCTCAGCGAAGGCAGCTTGAACGTTCAGCCCAAGCTGCTGTAGCAGGGCGACGCGCGTGCCCACAGTAAACCCGTGACCGTCGTCTCCATTATCGATGTCGCGGCTGTAGGTATAACCGCCATCAACGCTGATGCGATTGTTGAGCGCGTAACTCAAGGTGACTCCCGGCAGAATAAACGTCGAATCATCACGCGCCGTGTCAAATCCGGGCACCCGGACCGAGACTTCGGAGTAACCGACTTCGAAGCGGGGAATAATATTGAAATGGTTTTCATAAAGACGGAAAGCGTAACCAACGCCGCCGGCGATGGTCCAAATCTCCAGTTCATCTATCCTCGGCTCATCTTGTCCCCAGAAGGCGCCGCCATTGACGTGAAAAATAACATTCCGAAAATCGAAAGAATAGTCACCCAGCACGCCGTTGGCATTGATATCCGCATTCCCAATATCGTGCAAGTAACCGTAACTGACCCCTATCTGGGAGTAATTGTGGATCACCCTAGACTCAATCTCGTCCGCCAATAGGGCCTGAGCGCAAAGCAACGCGACCGACGTAATGAATGTTTTGATCATAGATTGTGCCTGTGTTGTTGTTGTTGTACTCCAGCAAACCGTGCTAGAAAGAGGCAAAGCACCAGCGAATGCAAGCGTTAAATCAGAGCAATGTCAGCGGGTTCCAGGCGGGTCAGACGGGCCGCGAGGAGGAACGCGCCACCCCTCAATTGCGGGCAGCAGGCTGTCTGAAAGCTTACTCAACGACAGGGCGCGGCGACCCTTTATGCCAGAGGAGTACTTCCGCTTTCTCCGTTGTCATTTGTGTAGCCATTGGCTTCTGGCGCGATGAACGGCGCAAACTCCCGTCGCAGGTGAGGTGGAATGCGCGCCTTGAAGCGGGCCGTGTCGCCATTATAGTTGCACTCCACGACCTGCGCCATGGAATGCAGCCGCGCAATGACGGCAGAGGCTTCATGTGGCACACTCAACTCCACCAGTTCGCGCGTTGGGCGCAACAGACTGCTTAACTCGGCCAGCAACTCGGGAATGCCGTCGCCGGTTTTCGCGGAAACGCCGACGGTATTGGGAAAGCGATCCTGAAATCGCCTGAGCAGCACTTCGGTTCCAAAGCGGTCGGTCTTATTGAAGACCATTAAGGTGGGCTTGCCGTCGGCCCCGATTTCTTCCAGGACGGAGTTTACCGCCAGGATTTGTTCTTCTGCCTGCGGATGACTTAGATCGACGACGTGCACCAGGAGATCAGCCTGGACGACTTCCTCCAAAGTAGCCTTGAAGGCGGCGATGAGGTCGTGAGGCAGCTTGCGGAGGAAACCGACGGTGTCGGTCACCAGAACGTTTTGGTTGGTTGGCAGGCGCAGGCGGCGCGTCATGGGATCGAGCGTGGCGAAGAGCTTGTCTTCAGCGAGTGAGGCTGCCCCGGTGACGGTGTTCAGCAGCGTGGATTTGCCTGCATTGGTGTAGCCCACAATAGACGCCAGCGGCCAGAGGCTGCGTTGGCGACCCTGGCGCTGCGTGGCTCGCTGGCGGCGCACCACGTTCAGCTCTTCGGAAATGCGTGCAATGCGGTCCTGGACCCGGCGGCGGTCCGTTTCCAACTGCATTTCACCGTCACCCCGCATGCCGATGCCACCCTTTTGCCGGGACAGGTGGCCCCAAAAACGAGTCAGCCGCGGAAGCAAATGCTGAAGCTGAGCCAGTTCGACCTGCAGTTTGCCTTCTCGAGTGCGTGCGCGCCGGGCAAAGATGTCCAGAATGAGCGCCGTCCGATCCAGCACTTTGCACTCAAACACCTTTTCCAGGTTGCGGCTTTGGGCCGGGGAAAGTTCGTCGTCGAAAATGACCGTGTCCACCTCGTGGCGATGGCAATGAGTGGCAAACTCTTGGGCTTTGCCCCGGCCGATGAAGGTGCCTGCCACGGGCGCTTCGAGCTTTTGGATTCCATTGCCGATGACATCAGCGCCGGCTGTGGCGGCCAATTCGCCAAGTTCTTGAAGCGAATCCCGCAGCTGCCCGGTGGTGCGAGATTTGAATTCAAGGCCGACGAGAAAGACCCTTTCGGTTCGCTTCGTCGCTGTTTCGATGAGTGCTTTCAATCAGCCGGTTTCAATTTCCTTCCGCGACATAGATTAGCATAAATCCCACAGCTGAAAAGCAGGACTTTGAGGACCCGGCATCGGGCCAAGCCAAGCACCGGTGGCGTTGGCCGGTAAGGGTCGGATCTGGATCGAATTGATTGAAGGCTTCGCTCCTTGGCTTCGTCCACTGAACGGGAAACTGCAGAAGCTAATTATGAAAACAACACTGTGCGTTCTCTCGGCAGGACTGGCGGCTCTTTGTGTGCGGGCTCAGGATGAAGCCTATTACGAGCCAGCGCCCTCACCGCCCATCGTTTATCAGTCCACCGTGACTTACCAGGTTCCTGTCGTGTATCAGGCGCCGGTAATCTATCAGGCTCCAGTGAGCTTTCAGGGGCCCGTTACCTACGAAGGAACGGTCGCGGCACCGTATCCGACCACACCGAACGTGATTTATGTTGGTGGCCCGGGCAGTTGCGGGCCGAACTTCTATACCTATCCCCGTTATTCTTCGCCGAACGTTATTTTTTTTGGTCAGTGGGAGGCTTATCAGCGAGGTTATCACTTCAGGCATTGCCGATAGCACGAGTCCGCAAAGTTAGTATCGTTGGTGATTCACACGATTCTTCTCCACGATCACCTGCCGAAAGCTGAAGACATTTGGGTCTTGCCAATCTACTGTTGCCCGAACCCAATGAACATCCGGGTTTCCAAAGGTTTCTACCCGCGTGAAATTCTCAACGCGCCGTTTGCTTTTTGAGGCGATCATTGGCTTGTCGATCCGAAAGTAGTGGGAATCCCCATGCACCAGAACTACGGGTTTTTTGAAGGCGATCGTCTCGGCCTCCAGAGCGCTCAGGAGATCATTGAACCCGGCGCGGAGTTTGTTCGTCGAGGGCAGGTCAAAGTGAGGGTTGGCTTGGATGATGAGCATGAGGCCGCGCAAATCTCTCTCCTTACCCAGCGCGAAGGAGTCTCTTAACCACGCCAGGTTTGCGCGCATGCGTCCTGAATACTCCGGGCGGCCATAATTGTTCGAGTCGCCTGGCAGGTTGAGGCCCATAAAGAGAACCTGGCCAAAGATCCACCGCACGTTCTCCCGGTATTTGGCAAAGAGCGGATCCTCACTTTGCCGCGCCAGGGTGAACGTCCTGCACCCCAAAGTCTCGTTTCCGCGCGTGAATATCTCCCGCAGCTTCTCGAGCCGCTCCTCCGGATCGAAGTGGTTGGTTTTGTTTCTGTCGCAATCGGACCATTCGTTGTCTCCAAAGACATAGATAAGAGGATGACGGAACGTCTGAAACTGGCGGTAACGTTCGAACAGGATCTCATCCGAACAGGGAGCACCGCCGCTTTTGATGTCGCCGTCATGGACCACAAACGCCAGCCGGTGCCGGTTAATTTCCTCGATCATGTTCGGAAAGGAATTCGTGGCGTCGAAGTCGTTGTACGGTGTGTCCCCGATGAGAGCGAAGTCGAATCGTGCACTTCCTGAATGTTGCGAACTAAAAGGACGACCGATGCAGCTCGCAAGCAGGAGGACCATCAAGAGCAACGGGCCATAGAAGAAGATCCGTTCTGGGTGGCGGCTTTGCATTGCTCGACGCCCGAAAAAACTCTTTCTCCGCCGGCCGGGCATGAAGAGAATCCGGGCGAACCGTGGCAATCTGTTCCATTGGTCCCGTCGTTGTCCATCGCAAAACGCGGTTGAGCGTCAAAGTCCACCGCCAGAAGGGAACGGTATAGGCAGGAACGGAAGTGCAGTTGGTTGGCTGCGAGAAGGCGCTTTGATTAAGACGCCTGAGGGATGCTGACGGTGTTTGTGTGCTCTTCGGACTCGAACGTCGCACTCTGATACACCCTGAGATGTGGCTCTCCATTCGATTTGAAAACAGGCGCTGAGTATGATGGCAGGGCATGAGAGTGCCGACTCGCCAGCACGGCACGTCGGCATTCCTCGTTCAAACCATTCAACATGTTGCGATGCCACAACCAATAGCCGACAAAAGCAATCAGACAGGCAAGCGAGCCAAGGCCCACTGCCGAGAACAGTCGGACAATAAAGGGCGTCGTGCGCGCAAAAAAGTTCGGGTGGAAGACCGCCGAGTAACCCAGTCCAGCCAGGGAAAGCAGCGCGACGACGATGGCCAGAAACAGCATGCGCCGGATGCACTTTTCGTCCTGCTCGGCCCTTTTGATTCGGTCTTGCAAGTCACGATGCTGCTCGGATTCCTCATCCCGGATAAGAACTTTCAAGAAGTTGATTTGTTTCTGGCGTTCGCTCATACGAGGGTCAGTTTCATTCGCACTGTATTGAGTAGCTGTCTTTATGCCAGAAACGCTCCGTGATGAGTCCTAAACACCGAAGGCTAAATAAGCAAGGCTCGCCCGAAAGCATGTCCTAAAGCAGGACAGGCCAAAACTTTTTCGCGACGCGATGGTGCGAAGTTTCACCCCCGTGTGCCGAGTTCGACCCGGTAAGGATTTTCGTTTTTCCGTCCGTTGCTCCAAATCTCAGTTCCATCGGTCTGCTCATCGACATGCCATTTTTCCATCCTGTAAGGCTGCAAACGCCTGAGGCTTCCACTTCTTGCGGAGAAGACATTGACCGAAACACCAGCGAACGTTTAGTCTGGCGACGTGAACTGAAATTGCCTGCGCCCTTCCAAACCGTCACTGGCAGTCGTTTGGTCGCAAGCACTTTTCAAGCTCGTGAAATCACTGCTTCAACGACTGACGAGAGAAGTCAAAACGCCATCGCGAGACTCCGCCGCAGACCTTATTTCGGCGGCTGGTCTCAGGAGCATCACCGATTTTGATCCGAAGGACGTTTTCGTCGTCGGCTATCCCAAGTCGGGAAACACCTGGGTGCAAAACCTGATCGCAGGGGCAGTCTATGGGGTGGACTTGGAGCTGACGCCGGATTCACTGGTTCAAGAGCTCATCCCGGATGTTCACAGCAAGAAAGTCTACAAGCGTTACAGCTCTCCGGTCTTTTTCAAGTCTCACGCCGGACCCGACCCGCAGTATCGCCGGGTGATTTACCTGCTGCGCGACGGGCGCGATGTGATGGTTTCCTACTACCACTATCTCCGTGCCCTCAAGAGAGACCCGATCGATCTTCTTGAATTGGTTCAGATGCGCAAAGGACTCTTTCCCTGCCAGTGGCATGAGCACGTCCAACGGTGGCTGGCCAATCCGCATCAGGCCGAGATGCTGATTGTGAAATACGAAGATTTAAAGAGGAATCCCATGCAAGAGCTGCTCCGAATCTGTGCCTTCGCCGATTTTACCCGCAGCGCATCGGCACTGGAGCACGCCATCCGAAAAGCCTCCTTTGCCGCCATGCAGAAAAGAGAGATCGCCTTAGGCTGGGAGAATGCGCGCTGGCCGAAGGACAAGCTTTTTGTCCGGCGCGGGGAAGTGGGATCGTATCGCGACGAAATGCCGCCGGAAGTGCAAAAAGTCTTTTTGCGGGAGGCAAAGGTTGTTTTGCAACAGACCGGTTATATGCAGGGATAGTTTGAATGCCGGCGGAATCCCGGTCAGATCACGACATGTTGACGCCGCCTCGCCGCTTGTTCCAAAATCTCTGCACGAAATGTCGCTAAGAAAAAAGATCTTCGGTTTCTTTAGCTCGGAGCGCTCCCGCCTGCGAACGCAATGGGAACCGTCCCCTCACCAGTCGCCTCTGCTCGCAGCCAACGCTGCCCCGGCGTTCACCGTGGCCGAAATAGAGGCGCTCCTGGAGAAAGACCCCTCTGCCGCCTTTGCCAGCTTGAACAAGCTCAAAGCCGATCGGACACGCATGCCCGGCGTGGATTATTTGCGTGCTCTTTACTTTCTCAAGCAACGGTGGCCAGGCCCGGCCATCGAAGCGCTGAAAGAGGAACTGCGGTTGTTCCCCCAAAACAGTCGGGCTGCCTCCCTGCTCGAAAAGTTGTTGCGCGAACATTTGCCCGCGATGAAACAGCGCCACAGTGAATTCCGGACGCTGTTCGAGATGATTCGTCCCTACACCATGATCCGCGAGGCCAGGCTCTTCTCCTTATTCACGCTGGCCAAAGAGGTGTGCCAGGAAGATCTGCCCGGCAACTTCGTGGAGTGTGGTGTCGCCGCCGGCGGTTCGTCGGCGCTCCTGGCGGCGGTCATGGCGCGTTACAGCCGGCGGTCACGACGATTGTTCGCGTTCGATACCTTCGAAGGCATGCCGCCGCCTTCAACTCTCGACACTTGCAATGGCCAGGCTGCCGACAAGACGGGCTGGGGCGGCGGCACTTGTGCTGCGCCAGAAACGTCGTTGCGGGAAATCTGTGGCAAGCTCGGCGTCGAAAACCTGGTGCAACCGGTCAAGGGGCTTTTCGCTGACACGCTGCCGGTCTTTCGAGACGCCATTGGTCCGATTGCATTCCTGCACATGGACAGCGATTGGTATGAATCGACCCGGACCATTCTGGAGCAGCTCTATGAGCAGATCGTGCCTGGCGGCCGAATCCAGGTCGACGATTACGGTTATTGGGATGGGTGCACGCGCGCGTTCACCGAATTCCAGGCGCGAAGCGGGCAAAAGTTTCGGCTTCATGAGATTGATGGGAACGCTGTCTGGATGAGGAAATAGGCTTTGTCTTGCGCTTTTTTCGGCGCGCGAGCCCGCCCGGATTCGCTTTTCATCGGGCGCAAAAGGCCGTAGAAAATCCTCATGCGGGTCGTCCACATCGCCACCGCAGATTGCCGCGGCGGAGCCGCACGCGCGGCCTTTCGGTTACACGAGGGCCTGCTGAGCCGGGGCGTGGACTCTGCCATGCTGGTCAAATCAAAAACCTCGGGGCTGCGGTCGGTGCAGTCCATCTCGCGCGACAAGACCACGGATTTTTTTTGGAAACTGCTCCAAACCCACTCCATCGACAACAATCGCAGTTCACTCTCCAATACCTTCTTCTCCATTGGGCAGCCGGGCTATGATCTGAGCGAACATCCGCTGGTGCGAAAGGCCGACATTCTTCATTTGCATTGGGTCGCCAAGTTTCAGTCGGCGGCTTCGATTGCTCGGCTGCAGGCCTTGGGCAAACTTTTCATCTGGACTCTGCACGACCAGCGGCCTTTCACGGGTGGATGTCATTTTTCCGCAGGCTGCGCCCGCTATGAAGATCGCTGCCAGAGCTGTCCTCAATTGAAAGAGGATCTGTGCGGCCTGGCCAGAGCGAACCTGGCAGATCAAATGCAACTCTGGCGGGCGGCGGACATGGTCGTCGTCTGCCCCAGCAAGTGGCTGGCAGCTTGCGCCAGGAAAAGCGCGCTGTTCCGGAATGCGCGCGTCGAAACCATCCCGTACGGGGTCGAAGCGGCCGTGTTCCAGCCCACGCCTAAAGCAGAGGCCCGAAGAAAACTGCGGCTGTCTGAAAAGGGTGTCTATCTGCTGTTCGGAGCGGACCACGCGGCCGAGAGAAGGAAAGGCTTCCGCGAGTTAATCGAGGCGATTGAATTTTGCCGGAGTGTGCCCGCGTTTCGTGAGCGCGTGCAACGGAGCGAACTCGCCCTGCTGGCGTTCGGGGCGGAGCATGCGGACGTCGCTTCTTTGGGCATCCCTTTCATTTCATTAGGCTACATCCAGTCGGACGTGCAACTGGCGCTGGCCTATTCGGCGGCTGATCTGTTCGTGCTCCCGTCGCTCGAAGACAATCTGCCCAACACCATGCTCGAAGCCATGAGCTGCGGCACGCCTGTGGCGGGATTTGATTCCGGTGGTGTGCCTGATCTATTGACCAACGACATCACCGGGCAGCTCGCGCCGGTGGGCAATGCTCAGAAATTGGGGGAAGCCATCGTGTCACTTTTGTCCGATCCGTCAAAGCTTGAGGTGATGGGGCAAAACTGCCGGCGAACGATCGAGCAACGTTGTTCGGTGCAGAGACAGGCTGAGGTTCTGCACCAGCTTTACGATGAACTGTGGAGAAGCAGAACCGTAAAGGAATCGCGTCTCTTTTCCTCGACAGGTTGGAGTGGAGAAATTGGTCCTCAGTTTCAGGGCATCTTTCCGCAACTCCTGCTGACAGCTCTGGGACAACTGAAGAAGGTCGACAGTAATGCGACATTGACAGAAATCGAGCGGCGCAGGCGTCTCCGGTGTGTGCGGCGCCTGGAGAGGATGGCGCCGACCGCCGAGCCGAAACAGATCATTGGTTCCAGATGGATGGAACGGCTGCGGATCGAATTACACCTCGACGCAAAAACAGCACCGTCTGCGCTACGCCGCTTGACTCGGCTCGTCAAAAGCCTGGGAACCTGACCCGATTGAGGTTTGACCCGCAAGTACCGGTGGCACTTCCCGGGTGACGTCACTCGTACTGACACCGGCGCCTGACTGAAGCTCCTTGCTTCACTGGGTCTCGCGCGCCCGATAGAATCGATTCGTGAAGCCGATGGCATTGGTGCGACTCGGATCGACGAAGTAGGCCGGGCTGGCGGTAAAAGTCAGGTTTGTCAGGACCGACCAGTTCGTCAAGTCGTGCGAACTCTCGATCGCGTACGTCTGGTTGGACGCGCCGTTCACTTGGGCGCGGAACACACCGTTGCCGAGCACTTCCGGATTACTTAAGACCAGCGTGTTCAAGAGCGTGAGGGTCGCCGAGAAACTTGCCGGCGCTGGCATCGGAACATTCGTGGCCGTAACCACCACGCTGTAAGTGCCCACCTGCGACTGCTGCACATTCGTCACCGAGTAATGGTTCGTTGTGGCGCCAGGAATATCCACAGCGTTGAAACGCCACTGGTAGTGTGGGTATGAGTTGGGGATGTTGGTGGCGCTGACCGTGAATGTCGCTGTGCCCCCTGGCGGCACCGTCTGGTTGGTCGGGGGCGTCACCACGGTCAGGAACGCATTCGTGCTGATCGTGCCGGTGGTGCTGGCTTGATTCGTCACCACCGCAGTCCAGGCGCCGGCATTGCCATTGGTTATGTTGTTGAGCGTGAGCGTAGAGTTCATCGAATTGGTGGAAATGAACGTGTGCAAAATGCCGCCCCGCCGCCAGCGATAGCCGAATGGCAAGGGATTGCCTGTGGCTGCAACGCTGAAACTCACGCTCGAACCCACCGCTAAAGTCCGTCCCAACGGTTGCTGCGTGATGACGGGAACCACCAACACGACCAAGGAGGCGGTGGCGCTCACGGTGGCGGAAGGATTGCTGATGCGCACTTCGTAATTGCCGCTGTTGCTTCCCTGCACGTTGGTCAGCAACAGGGTCGGACTGGTCGCCCCTGGAATGTTCACGCCGTTGAAGCGCCATTGATACGTGATGGGTCCAGGACCCGTCGCAACGACAGCAAACGTGACGTTGCTGGTGGCGCGAGCGAGCACGTTTGTCGGCGCCTGCACGATTGTCGGTGGTGCCCTCACAATAAGGTGCGCCAGGGCGCTGAAGATCGAACCGCCGGCGTTGCTCACGAAGACGTCGTAATCACCATCGTCCTCCACTTGCACGAGCGGAAAGGCCAGGGTCGCGTTGGTCTCGTCGCCGATGTTGTTTCCATTGAAACGCCATTGATAACTCAGCGGTCCGCTCCCGCTGGCGCTCACACTCAGACTGACATTCATGTTCTCAAGAACGGTCTGAGTTTGCGGGGACTGGGTAATGACCGGGGGCGGCACGCTACCGCCGCCATTGGCTGCACCGGGCGTTGGAGAAGAGGCGACCCAGTTGATCGGATCGTTGCCGTAGGCGCTGGGGGTGCGCCGTTGCAATGACAACCCACCACCATCCGCGGCGCCCGAAGGCCACGGCGCCGTATCGGTGTAGCGGACCTGTTCGACCAGCACATACGGCACAAAACCTGGCTCCGGCGCGTCAGGTTTGTAGAGTTCTACAGCCTCATTGTCGTTGTCGAGCTGGCCACGGTACGGGCCAAAGATCGGCACGTTGGTTGAAAGACCGTACTTGCTGCGGAACGAAGCCAGCGTCGCCGGGCTGGTAGAAGGATCAAACCCAACGATGAGCAAATAGCCGCCGGCCGGGAGGTTGACGTTGGGCGGGAAAGTAAACGCGACTGCATTGGCCACGCGCCAGGTATTGCTCGCATGCGCGGTGTCGTATAACGGCACGGCGGCGCCGCCCAGGTTGTGCAGTTCGATGTACTCATCATCCGAGCTATTGGTGGCAGCAGGATTATACATCAGCTCGTTGATCACCACCGCGCCCACCTTGGGATATGCATTCGATAACCCGGTCCCCATGCGGAATTCTGTCAGTGAACCGGGATTATCAACGCCAAAGGTCCGCTGGCTCATGGCCACAAAATCCGCACCCAGCCGCGTGGCAAAGCGTCCGAATGAGACGCCATTGGTTTGGGCGCCGAACTGTGCCCGCGTTCGGCGGCCGCTCAAGTTGCCGACGCCGTCGGCTTCCGACAGCCACAATTCGTCCCCGCGCGATGCACTCAATTCGAAAGCGTTTGGTCCCGCCAAGGCGGGATCGTTGAACTGGTTTTCATAAAAGACGGCAAAGCCGCCGGGTGGAACGGTGGTGTCGTTGGGGATGCGATACTTTTTGTAATTGCTGCGGCTGTTGCTCAAGTACCATCCGCCAATGTTCGCAGGCACGGTGGTTGGATTGAACAACTCGATGGCGTCTTCCAGCGGCGGATCGGTATGGGTAAGGACCTCGTTGCTGATCGCGTTTTGGACAGCCACATAGTTGGCTTCTCCGGGCGTGGGCGAGTTCGGAAAACTGACAAACGTGGCCGAACCGTCGGGCAGGCGCCCGGCCGAGACTCCGGGCGATTGGGCGCCGAAATAAGCCGAGTCGATGATGGTGAAGCTGGCGCTATAAATTCGGAGAGACGCGCCCTGCGCTTCCAAAGCGAAGTTCACATGATTGAACCCGTTGCCGGCATTGCCATCGGCCACCCATTTCACCCAGCCATTGCCGCCGATAAAACTCAAAGCCGGAACACGGAACCGGCTCTGGCCGACCAGCGACAGATCGTCCGTCAAATAGAGGCCGCTCATCTCCACCGGCAGCGCGTTGGTGTTGTAAATCTCGAACCAATCATCGCCGCTCACAGGCTGTGTAAGCCATTCGTTGATACGCAGGCTGGTGACTGTTCCGAGGGCAGCCGGAGCCGCGTTGATGCTGCCGGGCGTCGGGTTGGCCAGGAGTCGCCATGGTGCGCCGCTGCGTCCGATGGATTGATCGTCGATCTGGAAGCCGTACTCGATGAAGTTCAACAGCTGGCCGCTGGAACTGAAGAGATAGACGCCGCCGCTTTCGCCATCGAGCGATTGCCCCACATTCAGGTAGGTTTCCAAATTCGTCGAAGCGTCCCGCGTTCCATCGCACCAGAGGATAAGATAGCTGTTGGCGGCAATGATGGTGTTCGATGGAAAGATCCACTGGCCTGGCTGCAACTCGTCCACACTCAGGCTCATTCCCCCCAAATTAAAGTTGGTTGGTCCCGGATTATAGAACTCCACCCAGTCGCTCACCTGGCCAGCACCATTGGTGACCGCACTCCTGTTCCGCGCCATCACCTCGTTGACGTAAGGGCCCGTGTAATTGATGAGATAATTGCTGGCGGCTGGACTGGCTGAGCCGGGAAAATTCACGATGTTGGCGGAGCCATCCGGCAACCGCCCTCGCGACACACCTTCAAGCTGGGCCGTGTAGCTGACGCGATTGATTTCCGTGGCGGCCTGATCGTAAAGGACGATGGCGCCGCCCGCCGCCGGCAGTCTGAAATCCAAGTGGTCCGCACCCACGTTCTCGTCAGTGAAGAGCTGGACGAACCCGCCCGGCGCGATGAATGAAAGGGAGCGAATCTGTTGGACTGAATTGCTCGTGCTCAGATACAGGCCGCGCAAGGCCACGGGGTTTGTGGCAGCATTGTAAAGCTCGACCCAGTCATCCAGTCCTGCGAGCGGGTTGGCCAGCCATTCGTTGATGACGACGTTGGTTGGAGATGCCAGGGTTGCCGCAACATTGGTCGCGTTGGGAGTGGGCACGTTCAACACCCAGTCGGCCCCGATCCGCCCGATGGAATAATCGGCGGCCTGCAATCCAAACGTCACGGAATCGACTCGCACGGTGGACGCGTTATAGAGGAAGAGCGTTTCGCCATTGCGTTCCAAGGCAAATCCGGTGTGCAGGCCAGGTGTCGTGTTGGTCGTGCTGTCGCACCAAACGACCAGATATCCGCCCGCCGCGAGCATGGCGCCGGCGGGGAAGACAAACTTTCGAGGATTGGCATCATCGCTCAGACTCCAGCCCTGCAAATTGAACGGCGCCCCGCCTGCGTTGTGCAATTCGATCCAGTCCGGGTAGGTGTTGCCGTTGGGCACCGAAAGAAAATTGTCCGCCATCACTTCATTGAGACGCACCGGTGGCGTTGCCGGCGGGGCGGTTAGTGTGCCTGGAGTTCCATTGACGCTCGCGCTCGCCCGCCAGTTGGCTGGATCATCGGGGTCACCAAGAGGATTGATGATTTCCAGGGAATAACCCGACCCGTCCGCCGCCGTCGGCCAGGCGTTTTCGTCGTCATAATCCACGGAAACAATGATCTGCCCATTGCGATCCAGGATCGCGAGCCGTTCGCCGGCGTTGTTCAGATTGAGGCTGAACCTGCCCGCCACCGGCACGCCGGGGTACCGCGCCGCGAACGCGTTCGTATCCGTATCGGAACTGAGCACCATGGTCGCACCTGCGGCCAGAATCGTACCTTCCGTGAACGTGAAGGTCACGCCCTCACAAGTCATCCCACTCAAGTCGATGGGTGTCGTGCCGGCGTTGTAGAGTTCGAAAAACTCGTAGAGACCGCCGCCGATTGGGGCGTACATGATCTCGGTGATGCGCAAGGGCACCCCCAGGGTCCCCACCTCGAAGGGCGCCTCGGCCAGCGCGCTCCAATTCGAGCCGTTCAGAAGAGCGCGCGCTTTGATGACGGCGCTCTGGTTCAGCGTGACAGGCCCCGTGTAGGCCAGGGCGCTGTTGGACACCGCGCCGCTGAAGGGCACTCGCGGATCGGCGCCGTTAGTCGTGTAATAAATGTTGCCGCCCAGCGGGGCACTCATCGTCAGCGCAAAGCCCGGCGCGACGCGACCGCCATGCCGGTTGAAGGCAGGCGCATTCGAGGAAGCGAACACGCCGTAGAGCGCGTTGGAATAGCCGTAGAGCCCATAGGTGTTGAATTGTCCCATGACGATCGGAAAACGGTCGCGCGCCCAGAGCAGGATTTCCGTGTCCATGCTCGGGATAAAACCCAAGAGTTGCGCGCGAAGCTCATCGAAACGGTTGCTGATGTTCAGTCCGGTAAGCGCGCCGTTATTGAAAAAGTGTTTGTGGATGCGGTCGGCCCACAGCAAGCGAAACTCGGGATTGGGCCGCAATCCCTGATAGAGCCGGGCGATTTCCGAATTGACCGTGCTGTTCAATCCGGCGTCCTCAGTCCCAGTGCCCGCGAATGCAAAAGAGTCGCGGGTGACGGCCAGACTGTAAATACCCATGGCCCACTCAGCATCCCAGGCAATAAAACGCCAGATGGCATTGGTGGCGCGTTCGCGAGCCGCTCGCCAATTGTTGGCTGGCCAGTCGCCCATCGCGACGTAGGCGTTGAGCAGGCAATAATCTACGAAGTTCACCAGGTCCAGCCTTTGGCCAACTCGCGTATAAGCCGCCTGGTTGGTGAGCGGCCGGATCGAGCCGGTCCAAACGTTGGTCAGCAGATTATTAAAATCATTCCGGTCGCCATCGATGATGCCGGGTCCTTCGCTGCTGGCGGCGAAGGACGGACCGACCACATCCCATTCCTCGCCCCCACCGACGTGCGACTGCATCATTTCCTCGTGCACGCGTTCGCACGTGTTATACACCTGTGTCAGACCGGTATTGTTGGTGTAAGGTCCGCCGTTCAGGAGGACGAGCGCCATGTCCCCATGTGAAGAAACCTCTCCCATATCGTGCGAGAGCCGGCGGGTGATTTCGTCGCGGATGAAGGGATTGGCCTGTTCGTTAAAACCCGCCCGCAGGACCATCTGGTCGAATTCCTCAACCGTGGTCAAAGGGAAGAGCGGATAATGCAACCGCCCGACGCCGTAGTCGCCTCGGAAATAAAGCCGGTAGGAAAACTTGCTGGTAGGCGTCGTGCGCGGTCTCTGCCAGTCGCTCCCTTGCACGCGGATGCCGCAATCAATCTGAAAACCGGAATTGTCTTCGGGGCGAATGAATTCAGCCGACACAGGCCGCTCCCAGGCGATGCCATGGGCGGATGGGTTGTGGTAATCTGTCATCGCGTTGTTGGTGATGTACAGACCGTCACCACCGCGGCTGCCACCAGCCATTCCCATGATGCCATAGCGTCCAAGCAGGTTACTCGTGGCCGTGACAATGTTGATGACCGGCAGGGAACGTTGCGCGGCGCTGAAGTTGAACAAATAACTGTGCGTTACCGGCGTTGAAGGCAGAAAACCCGGACGGAAAGCCACCGCACGAATCATGGCTGTGTTCGTGATCCGCAAGCTGCCGGCGTAAACCTGGCCGCTGGTGACCGTCACCTCCGTTCCGTCGGTGGTGTAACGAATCAACACGCCCGGCGTCGGTGAGTTCAACACCAAATCGAACGGCTGTGTATAATGCCCGCGCGAGGCACTGAAGTGGACCGGCTGACACACGCCCACGATCGAGCTCATGCCATTCGACGCGCCAGGCGTAGGCGCGGCGAAGTAACGAAGGCTGCCCTGAGCATCGTAACCGTATGAATGATCATTGCGCTGCGGCGGATACTCCGGCGCAAAGCCGCTGGCCAAAACGCGCGGTGAATCCGGCGTGTAAAGACCGAGGAATTCGCCTGCTCGGCTCGGTCTGAAGTTCGTGTGCAATCGGTTCGTGCCAGTGGGGTTCTTGATGTCCAGCCCGGACGCGAAAACTACCAAATGCTCGCCGGGCTGAATGGTTTTCGACGGAAACACCCAGAGACCGGGAATATCCACTTCATCTGACAATGCCCAGCCGCTCAGGTCCACGGCCGAACCGCCGCGATTCAAAATCTCAATCCATGGCAACGGATCCGGGTCTTGGGGCGTGGCGACAGGATCGCGCAAGCCGGTTAAGTTGGCGGCGAGGACCTCGTTGATGACCAGGTCACCCGCCGTTGCGTTCGGGTTATAAATATAAGTCCAGGACCCGCCTTCAAACGCGTTGGGCGGAACAGCCTGATCGGTGATGCCGTGTCCACTGGCCCACTGGACCTGGACCGTGCCCGGATTCGGAGTTGGAAACTGAAAAACATACGGACCGCCGGGAAGTCGAGTAACGCTGGAGGCAGGCTGGCTGTTGATCCGCAAATCGGCTGCTTCGACCCCGTTTACTTCCTCGCTGAACGTCACCTCTATCTGGCCCAGACTGCGCACGGTCACTCCGGCGGCCGGGAACAGGTTCGCCACGATCGGCGGCGTGATGTCCCGCAGGTCGTACATCCATGTCGAACCCGGCGCGATGGCGTCAAATGGGTTAGGCGGCGTGGCCTGGTCCGTTATGCCATGATTCGTAAACCATGTGATGGACACGTTCCCGTACAACGGTTGCGTGAACGTAAAGACGTAAGCCGTGTCGTTGCCGGAGACGGATGCGGCGGGCTGCGTGTTGATCAAAAAATCGTCCGCGTTCACACCCGCCACTGGCTCCGAGAAAGTGACGGTGATCTGGGTCAGGTCGTTCACGATGCCGGGCGGCGGGTCGATGTCCACAATCGTGGGTGGATTGGTTTCCGCGACGATTGTTTCCAATTGGAGGTCAAAACCAAGGTCGCTGCTATTGGTGCTGGTGTTGAAGGCCTGCACCGCGATGAGGTTCATCCCTTCCTGCAAGACCCCCGAGGTGGGAGCGACAGCGCTTGTAAAGGGCGCCGGATCGATGAGCTGGTTTGTGGCCAGTGTTGTCCGGCTGATGGGATTGGGCACGTTCTCGCGGAATACTTCCACGCCGTTGACCCAGGCGACGAAGCCATCGTCGATGTAATAAGTCAGCCGCAGTCCGCCGATGGCCGCGACGTTCGTGACCGCAAATGTTTTTCGCAGGAAAATGCAGGTGTAGTTGGTTGATGCGGCGCCAAACATATCTGTGAGCTGTGTGCCACCCGGCCGCGGGTCCCCATACCAGAACGGTGAGGACGCATTCGCGAAATTGACATCGTTGAAGGCGTTGTTGCGCCACGAAGTTGTGTCCGGCGATGACGCCTCGTTCGTCCCTTTGAAGAAGCGCCAGGTGGAATTGGCGGAGAACAGGACAGCGGATTGGGCGGCGGAACAAAACAAGAGCCCCAGGAGGACAACACGTGTGAACATGGCAATTCTTTTATCACAAGCTGACAACCCTTGCACTATCAAAGTTACGAAAATGTTACGACCACGGAGTCTTTGAAGACGAAGCGCCAACCCGCAGAATGACGAGAGTCGCGTAACGCGGCAAGCCAAATACTGAATCAGTCGATTTTGATCACGCCCTTGGCGATCGCAAATTTCGTAAGCCCGGCCACCGAGTGGATATCGAGCTTGCGCATGATCCGCTCACGATGCGTCTCAATCGTGCGCACACCCACGCCCAGGCGGTTCGCAATCTCCTTGTTGCTGTAACCCTCAGCAATGAGGGCCAGGACTTCTCGCTCGCGTTCAGACAGGCTCCCTGCCTCACTGGGTCCGGATTTCTTCTGTCCGCCCTTGACGAACTCCTCCAGTACCACTCGCGAGACGGTTGGACTGAAGAATACTTCGCCGCTGTGAATTATCTTGATGGCGCGGACCAACTCAGCGGGTGAGGTGTCTTTGAGCAGGTAGCCGCGCGCGCCGGAGCGGATGATTTGCGAAATATATTCCCGATTATCGTGCATCGTCAGGACAAGAATTTTTGCCCTGGGCACCTGGCGACGCAAGATCGCCACTGCTTCCATGCCGTTCATGTGTGGCATGCTGATATCCATCAGCACAATGTCCGGCTGGAGCAAGCGTGCCTGGCGGATAGCCTCTTGTCCATTGGCGGCGTCGCCCACGACCAGAAATTCTTCCTGAGCGGAGAGGTGAGATTTGATTCCGTCCAGAACGATCGGGTGATCGTCCACTAACAGGAGTTTAATTCTCTGTGCCTTTTTCACTCGTTGCCTTTGCTGACCGGCCCGGCCTTCCGTGAGCGTGAAAGGGGACTTCGATTTCAAGTTCGGTTCCTGCTCCCGGCGCCGACCGGATGCTGAAGGCGCCGCCCGCGAAGGCAGCGCGCTCCTTCATGTCCACCAGACCGATTCCGGCCTTTTTCGATTTTTTCGTCTGGGCCAATTGTGTATCGAAACCCCTCCCATTGTCGCGAATAGTTGCTTTGATGACAGCCCCGTTCCTGGCCAACCGCAACACCGCGCGCGTCGCCTGGGAATGTTTCGCGATGTTGTTCAATGCCTCCTGAATGATGCGATACAAGTTCAACTCAACCTCAGCGGAAATATTTTTGGGCAAACGGGAAAGGGAGAGCTCGATATTCATCCCGGTGCGTTCGCCGAACTCATGGCACAAACTGCGCAGCGCGGGGGCCAGTCCCAGATCGTCCAGTTCACTGGGGCGCAGGTTATGCGAAATCCTGCGAACCTCCTGCATGGCCTTTTCCAAAAGGGCCTTTGCCTTCCGTGTTTCCTGGCTCACTTTTTGATCGCGCTCTAAAAACTTTTCCTCCATGGACTGGATTCGGAACTTCACGGACGCGAGAATCTGGTTGACGCTGTCGTGCAATTCGCGGGCGACGCGCCGGCGCTCGACTTCCTGCGCCTGGCGGATGAGTCGAGGCAAACTGCGCAACGCGTCTTCGGCCTGCTTGCGGCGCGTGATGTCGCGAGAGACAACCACCATCCTTTGCGGGTTGTTGTGTTCATCGAAAATCCAATTGCCGGCAGATTCGAAGCTACGCCAGACGCCGTTTTGGTGTCGGCCCCGGAATTCCACGACGCGCTCTTCCCGGTTGAGCAAAGCCTCTCGCCACGCGTGCCGCAGCTTCTCCAGATCGTCCGGATGGACCAACTCAAAAGAATCCGCGCCGATCAAATCCTCGGGCCCGTAACCCATGCTTTTCCTGTAAGAAGGGCTGGCATAAATGAACCTGCCCTCGGGATCCAGCAGGCTAATCAAGTCGCGTGAATTCTCCGTAATGAGCCGAAACTGTTCCTCGCCCTGGCGCAAGGCAGCTTCGGTTTTGGCTTTCTCGCGCTCGGCTTCTCTTTTCTTGAGCACGCTGAGGACGGAGGAAGGCAGCCGCCTCAAACTGGCCTTAAGGATGTAGTCGTCCGCACCTTCCTTGATGCATTCCACCGCCACCTCTTCGGAACGAGAACCTGTCACCAGAATGAACGGGATATCGCCATGATGCTTCTGGAGCAGGTGGAGCGCTTCGAGGGCGTTGAAATTCGGCAGTGTAAAGTCCGACAGGACGATATCGGGTGGCGAGTTCTTTAATGCTTCAAGAAATGCCTCGCGGGTATCGAGACGCTGTGCATGGAAGGGAATGTGTTCACTGCGCAATTCGTTTTCAATCGCCTCCGCGTCGCTGGCAACATCTTCGATAATCAGAATGCTCAGTTCCTTATCCATGATCGGCGGGGCGATTTTATTGCGGCATGAGAGCGAAGTCAAAAGACCAGTTGGAAGACTGGAAGACGGCAGGATTGCATCTTCGCTCCTGATCCCGGAAATAATCCAAGCCCAATCCGTGAGACTAAGTACTGCTTTTCATAAATACACAAACGTATTCTATGTTGCAGACTGCGCCTGTTGTGACAAGCTGGTCTGGTGCCCAGACAAAGCCCGTACGAAATCAAGCTCACAGCGCACGAACG
>Ga0105252_10000454_pt1 | contig 27580 bp, 21 predicted proteins | sample EasRivMeERMZT100_FD_89675 | JGI IMG/M metagenome (GOLD analysis project Ga0105252, IMG submission 89675) | Soil microbial communities from meander-bound floodplain in the East River, Colorado, USA - East River MetaG ERMZT100 | ecosystem: Environmental > Terrestrial > Soil > Floodplain | place... | reverse complement strand
GGCGCCGTTCCAGCGAACTGTGGAGCCCGAGACAAAGTTGAAGCCGTTGACCGTTAGAGTGAAAGCCGCTCCGCCCGGCGTGGCACTGCTCGGTGACAGAGTGGTAAGATCAGGGACCGGGTTAGTGCCAGCCGGTTGGATCTGGATGATCTTAGCCACCGATGGCACGCCGTTGCCGTTGAGGAGAAACAACAAGTAGTATCCCGGCGGCGAGAGGTTCGCACTGGACGGCGCAACGACGTTCAATCCACCCGCCGCCTGCGAAAAACTCAATCGGCTGAAGCGCTGGTCCATGTTGAAGGCATGGGTTGTGGATGACAGCCGTATCCAGGTTGCCTGCGTGATGCCGGCCGCGTCTGGCGTCTGCACGAAGAAGGTCTGCCCGTAAGACACGCTGCTGGGAGCAGAGGTGATCGCCGGCCGCGCGCCTTTGAACAGGTATGGCGGTTCGTAAATCTCCGCCTGTGGGTAGCCGTTTCCACCGGTGCTTAGAAGGCGGCCGTCCGGAAGCAAAACAACCGCTGAATGATAGAGCCGCGGAATCGACGCGCTGGCCATCGTGGTCCAGGTCTCAGTTGAGGGATTCCACATTTCCGCCGCGTAGACAGGATGTGTAGCATCGTTAAAACCGGCACCGCTGCTTCCTCCGGTCACCAGCACCTGTCCATCCGGCAGCACGGTGGCGTTGAGCTGCCGCCGTGCAATGGCCATCGAACCGATCAAGCGCCATGCGGGAGATGCCGCGTTGAGATCGATGACTTCGGCCGTGTTGACCGGCGGATCGTCTCCCCCCATGACTAACACTTTGCCGTTGTCATACATCACTGATGAGCCATAGGCTCGTGAACGGCTCATGTTTCCAACAAACGTCCAGGCTCCGGTCCCTGAGGTGTCAAGGTAGCGTGATTGGTAGCTCATGCCGGAGACGAATACCTTGCCGTTTGGCGCAAGATGCATTCGCGGATAAAGATCCAAGGCCAGTTGGGCGTTGGTTAGGTTACGCCAAGTCCCGGTCGCAGTCTGAAAAACTTGCGGCAGAATATTTTCACCCAGAGTAGGGTTAATCTGGCCCGATACCACCAACACATCGCCATTCGCTAACGTAGTATTGTTAGGGTACCAACGCCCAGCGTTCATGTTAGGCATCGCGCTCCAACTGTCGGTGAACGGGTTATAGATGCTCGCATTGGGAAATCCCGTAAACGCGTAGTCGAGAGTTCCGCCGGTAACTAACAACCTGCCGTCGGCCAAGAAAGAGTGACCAGTGCAGAAAAGGTCGTAACCCGGCTTCGCCAGCTGAGTCACAACTCCTGTGGCCGGATCCCACGCGCGCGGATCGTCGCCCGAAATCCCTCCATCACCCGGCCAAATCATCACCTTACCCGTCGGCAACATGTGCGCATGGACCGGGAAGAACGGTAAGTTCGGACCAAGGGACCAACGGCCGATCGTGGATGGATCGGTCTGGGCCACCGCAGCGGTGATCGGAGCGAAACCGAGTCCCACGAGCAGCAGAAAAATTATCTTGATTTTTTTGTTGGTGAACTGCATGGGGTGCTTGCGCAGCGTTTAACTAACCAGTTCGTGGCGCTCATTATCAGGCTCGATTGAGCGCGGCTCTGTGAAAATACCGTGACGGCTTGGGGGAGCCATTAGCAGAGTGGCCCAATTTGATCATCTTTACGGATACAAGAGAAAAACTCGGGTGCTGAACTCGTGATGATGATGGCCATCTCCATGGTCGTCATCATCGCGACCAATGGCCAGAATCACACCCAAATTGTTGACCCCGAGAGCTTCCATGAGCACGAAATCGTTGGTTCCAGGAATCAACTGGTTAAGATCCTGCATGCCACGGCTGCGGGTCCAAAGAAAAGCTCGAGCGCCCAAAGAACTCCCCGAAGTCCCGACGACATCGCCGCGATCGTTGATCGCAATGGCTCTGCTGTAATCGCCGCCGGGGAGGGTACCTAGAGTTATCATGCCGGCGCTGCGACTCCAGAAAAACGCGCGCGTCCCAACAGAACCACTGGAGTAGCCGACCACTTCCGCGGGGCTGTTGACGCTAAAAGCTTCACTGTTGGTGTCGCCAGGTAGCGTGCCGAGATCTTGCATCCCGGCATTTCGCGTCCAGAGAAACGCACGAGCGCCACCAGGGCTTCCCGAGCTTCCTGAACTGCCCACGACGTCTCCGCCCCCGTTTATCGCAAAGCCGCGGCTGTAGTCACCGTCGCGCAATTTGCCGAGACTCTGTATTTTACCGTCAGAGGTCCAAAGAACCGCCTCGATCCCGCTGGGGCCGCTTGAATAACCAACCACTTCGTCGTACGTGTTTATGCCGTACGCCTCGCTGCCACTGTCTCCCGGCAAGGCTCCAAGATCTCGAATACCGCCGGCGGAGGTCCAGAGAAACGCCCGAATCGCGTTGGCGCCGTTTGAAGATCCGACGACTGTTGTTTTATCGTTGATCCCTCGCGCTACGCCCCAGTCAGTGCCTGGCAGACCCACCAGGTTCTCTAAACGATCGGGCTTCAATAAGAATGCGCGGTTGCCAAGACCAAAACCTACAGTCCCACCCACCACTGCTCCCGAACTGTTGGGCCCGTAAACCATACCGCTGACGGCTTGCTCCAAGGTTCCTAGGTCGACCACTTTGTAGCTAACGGTAGTTGAAGCTGCGTGTGTGCTGTCTGTCTCTATTGTCAGAGCAGCGAACAGAAGAAAAATTGCCCATACAAAGGGCAGGCGTACATGCTTACTCATTCTGAAATCTGACATTGCATTAGTTGGGAAGGAATAGCTTGAAGTCTCCAACTGGCACGACCCTTTTGTTTCAACGCGAGATTATGAGTAGGGGGATAAACATATCGCGATGGCAGACCGTGTCAAGGGTAGAGAAACGCTTATTCCTAGTTTAAATTTTCCGCAGAATTACACCGCAGAGATACGGAGTTCGCAGACTTCGGATTATATCGCGCAAAGTACGAAAAGGCCGCAAAGGAAAAACAGGTTATCATTTCAACAGAAGGAGAAATCTTTCTTAGATCCCGCGCATTCGCACGGGATGTCGGGCGGCGCCCGTCACTTGGCGTTCATGGCGCGAGGAAATCTCTTCACTCCGTGTAGTCGGCGTCTCAGCGGTGAAATATCCGAATTCTTTTCCACCACAGAGACACGGGGTTCGCAAAAGGTTTATCGTAATTGTCAAGCTTTTGAATTTCTCGCGGACTCTTGAGCTTCAGGCGCATTAGTTATCTGCGTGATTTCCTGCTGCAGTAACTTCACCAGCTCAGCGACACGCCTTTTCGGGAAGGTGTCGCAAGACTCACCCAAAAGGGCGATCTGCTCGCGAACAACCAGCGGCCCAATGGGTCCTATGGATTTAGTAACGGCCGCGATCAGTCGATTCAAAGATTCTGGTGGAATCAGCTCCACTCCAGGGTTGTGCTCCGAAGGAGAGTCATGCACGACATCTACTGTTCCTGTGGCAACCGGTTCAAATCGATCTTGCTTAGCGATCTCACCTGCGTTTCTCAGATGAAACGCGGTTTCGGCAGCGTTTTCGCTAGGATCTTTAATGCTCCTCATGCCTGACGATGCAGCCTTAGAGCCTCTGGTTTGCTGCGGCGCATTAGCACTCTCGAATTGAGTCAGCTCACTCTTTGTCTTGAGCTGGTCAACTACTTTGGCCGCACCGTTGCCATTTTTTTTCTCGCCGACATTCTGATCATCGCCGGAGGAATAATATGATCCGTAATGGCCGTAATAGGAGTAGTTGGGATTCTGTAAATCGACGCTGTTTAGTACCACGCCCAAAACCGGGGCACGAACCGCGTCCAAGCGGTCAATCATTTGACGCGCAGATGCGGTCGTCGTCTTTCGTCCATGGAACACTAGCACGACGCCGTCAGACAGCACCGAGAGCACGGCTGCGTCAGTCAGCGCAACGGCCGGCGGGGTGTCGATGATGATAAATTCATACGATGCGCGCAGCCGGGTCAGGATCTCTCTCATTTTATTGGAACCCAGGAGATCGGCTGGGCTCGGTGGACAAACCCCGCAGGAGAGCAATGATAAACCGCTGATCGGGGTCGGTTGTATGCCTTCTTCGAGACCCAGTTGACCGGTGAGAATATTTGACAACCCTTTGTGATTGGTCATGCCCAATCGGTCGTGGCAACAGCCTTTTCTCAGATCGGCATCGATAACTAGAACTCGATGACCGTCCTGGGCGAGCGCGATGCCAAGATTTAAACTCGTTCCAGTTTTTCCTTCCCCCGGAGCTGCGCTGGTGAAAAGAATCACCTGCGGCGGCCGCTCCGGGCGAGAAAAAAGCAAGGAGGTGCGGATCGATCGATAGGACTCCGGGAATATCGACTGGGGGTGATGCTTTGTCAGAAGCAATTCGTTGGGCGGGCTATTACGCACAATCGGCCGGAGCGGGCTGAGTCCTCTCAGCGTTTTGACCAAGGAGCGGTCACTGCGATTCCATTCAATTTGCAGCCGATCCAGCCCGTTTAGATCCGGCACCACGCCCAAGGTATTAAGCGAGACGGCGCGCTCGACATGCTCGGGCGTGCTGATCTTGGTATCGAGGTAATCCAACAAGAAAGCCATACCGATACCCAAGAATAGCCCCACTACGATACCGAGAATCAAATTGTTAAGCGTTTGCGGCGAGGAGGGGAAAAGCGGCAGTTCAGCTCGTTGCGTGATTTGAATGTTGGAAATGGCCAGATCGTTGGAAACGCTCGTCTCGCTTAACCGCTTTAATACGCTCTCGTATAAACTGCGGTTGACATTAACGTCTTCCTGGAGGACGGCGTATTCTACGCCAATATGCTTCAACTCAAGAGCCTTCTGTTCTTGACTTTTGGCCTCAGCTTCCAGGGCTTGCTCCCGAGCGCGGGCGGCGACAAAGCTTGACTCGATGCCGCGTACCACGTTGGTGATTTCAGCATTGATGCTGCCGCGCGCGGCATTGATATGTTCATTGATCTCCAGTAGTCGGGGGTGATCGGGTCTAAAGATGGTGGAGAGCTTGGCTTTCTCGGCTTCCAAAGCAGCGAGGTTGGTTTTGAGCTGTGGAATCGAACCTTGGGTCATAATCTGCGCGAGATCCTGATTTTTCTTATTTGCCACCGTGCGATAGAGCGACTCTGCATCGATGCGTTGAGTCCTGGCCGCAGTGAGCTGGCCATTGAGCGCGACCAGACGATCGACGACGATGTTTTCACCCTTGTCCAAAGAAACCACGCCGTGGGTCTGGCGAAAACGATTGAGCGCCTCTTCAGACCTCTCGAGCTTGGCTCTAAGCTCGGCGTTTTTCTTGTCGAGAAACTCCCGCGCCTCGTCGGTCAACGCGGAGCGGTTATCTAAATTCATGCGGATAAAGCCGGCGGCATGGGCATTGGCCAGTTTCTGCGATAAGCGCGGATCCGGCGTGCTGAAGGAGACCTCTACCAGTCGGGTATTTTTTATCGGTGTTACCTTAAGAAAGCTCCCGTATCGCATTACTACATACGGGGAGACACTTGGTTCAGTAGATTTTTTTTGCGGCAGCGCAACTTCTCTGCGCGGAGCCGCGGGTGAGAAAAGCAGGGTTCCGTACTTAATGATCGGCTTAAGCGGAAGTAATACCCATGGCATGATGCGGCTCTTCACATCACCGCTAATGGTCCAGATATGGAACGCCGGGTCGGACTCAAGCTGTAAAGAGGAAATCACTCGCTCTGCCAAGGTACGGCTGCGAAGCAAAGTGAACTGAGTTTGGTAATAGTCGTATTGCATCGACCCGTCGCTCTTGGACGAAAGGATCTCCGCGAGTCCCGTGACGGCGGGATTCTGCGGTTCGATCTGCAACATTGCGCTCGCGCTGTAAAAAGGGGTCGCGGAGAAATTGATGTAGGCTACGACGCTGAAGACGGCGAGAAAGAGCAGAACCACGAGACGGCGGCGTTTGACCACAACATTCCAATAGTGTCGAAGGTCAAGAGATTGCGCCTGTGGTTCATGGACGTATTCAGCCTCCTGAGCCTCGCCGAGGCGCTGGATATGCCAGGGCGAAATTTCTTTCGTCGGCCGTGGGGATATTTCATTCATATGATTCCGAGTAAACCCCGCCTCTTGAGGCGGGCACAATTAAATGGGGTTTCCAAAGGGGGCGAGCATCCCCTTTGGTCGCGAGCGGGGTCCAAACCCCGTTCGCGAATTCAAATTGATTATCTTCGCGCCGTAATCGGTGCCTCAGCGGTGAGCAATCCGGATTTTCTATTTACCACAGAGACACAGAGTTCGCAGAGATTTTTCATTTCAAAGGCGCGACCTCGGCGTCGCAGCGGTGAGGTACGCATGGGATCATCGAAACCCGTACGGGCTTATATTTCCCGAGATCATTATGCCAACGTATCTCTTGATGAAATATTTCACTGAACTCACCGGGACGACGATCGTATCTTCGTTTTCGATTTGTGGGTCAACGATTTTGCCGGCAAGGACCTCATTCAGATTTACCGGGATCGTTTCGACCTCGCCAGCCTTCTGACGGCGAAAAATGACGGTCCCGCCATAGTCAGCCAGTTCAAAATCTACTCCGCCGGCGAGGGTGAGCGCTTGGGTTAAAGTGTAACGACGGGGGATAGGGAACGACCCCGGGGTTCTCACCGCGCCATCGATAAAAACCGTTCCTGCCTGCGGCACGTTAACAATATCACCGACCTCGATCGGCATACCGACAAACGCGGCACTCTCAGGGTTGGCCGATCGGTTGCCGTTGGTAAGGAACAATAGATCGATGACGTAGCTTAGACGTCCTTCGGAGCTGTTACGATAAATATGCACCTGGCTGCCGGCTTTTTCCGTTAGACCGCCGGCCAAGGCCAAAACATCAATGAGCGTCCTTGGGCCATTAAGTTCAACCGGTCCTGGTTTTTGCACGGCGCCGATGACCGACACCCTCTGGCGATATTCTGCTACTAGTACTCCAACTTGAGGATCGCGGATATACTTATCGTAGCGCGCTCGTAGAACTTGCTCCAAAGCCGAAACTGATAGTCCTTTTATGGATAGTTCGCCCAGCAGGGGCAGCATGACCGAGCCTTGGTGGTTCACTCTTACCTTCGTAAGTCGGGGCGTTATCCTGGCCTCGGACTCGGGGATATTGAAAAGCGTGATTTCCAACAAATCTTCCGGGCCAATTTGATAGCTCGATGGCGAGGCGGAAGATTGCGCGGCCATCGTGGCCAAGGATTGGTTAATATCCGCCGCCGATGTGGCAACGGGGCTGCGCGTAATCATCGGTCTATCCGGCACCGTGCTGCAGCTCGTGACGAGCAATGCCACGGTCAAAAGCGCTAACACGCTACCGATAAAAACTAAAGCGGGTTTCATTTTTTTGTTACTCCCCGTGTATCGTGAGTTTTTATTCACCGCAGAGACACCGAGTTCACATGGTTCGACACGCTCACCATGAGCGGGGTTTTTCATAGCCGTGCATCCTGAGCCTAGTCGAAGGACGCGCGCTCCGCATCACCGCGGTGCGAGCTTCGAGTTCTGCGCATTTTTGAGAAATATTCCGTCTTGAGGATATAGCTCCGCCACCTCATGGCTAGGCCATTTCATTCCGGACCCGTCAACAATTCCGGCGCTGTGGCATTTCGTGAGAGGGAAATTATTCTCCGTCTCACGCTGGATCACTACATGACCCAGTTGGATTCAACAAAACGAACCGGGATCTCGGCTTGCACCTGACGGTTCAGCAGGGTCATCAAAAGCTTGACTCTGCCTTTGCCGTCCGGCGGTCTCTCGATTAATGCTTCCAATCCTTCAAACGGGCCGCCGGTAACACAAACTCGTTGACCTCGCCGGAGGTTCGATGACGCCTGAATCTGCCCGCTTGGATCAGCTCGAACTTTGAGAAATTCGATCACATCGTCGTCGATTGACGCCGGCACGCCATTGAAACTCACGAGATATTTCACCCCAGGGGACCAGACCACGTAAGCGCTCTCGCCGGATAAGATATCAATGCGAACAAATAAATAGCTGGGAAACAGCGGCATGATTCGCCGCGAAGCTACAGCGGATTGGGGCATCACAAGTTGGGGCAGGAAAACCTCTACGCCCTTCGATTGAAGTTGGATTTGCGCAAACCGCTCTTTTTGCGGTTTGCTATAAACCGAATACCAACGCCTAGTTGCAGAAGTTAACATCGAGTTTTCGTGAGCGGTACTAGATTCTTGTTGTTCGACCATCTTGGTTTCGCCGCGATCACTGACACGCACTACAACGAGTGTAAGAGGACCCCATTATGCGATATGGAACGATCGGCTACTTTCCCCTACTTTGAGCAAGCCCAATGCCATGAAAGCGATCAGCTTGTCTTTGACCCAAACTCATAGAAATTATTGGGTATTTACGAGCCAAAAGATGTGAGGACGAAATTGAACGGGAGCGACAATCGGATATTGGTGTCCGATGAAGTTGGATTAGTTCGCCTGGTTATTTCTCTCGAGACACAAGGCAGCACGGCTATAGCCGGCTTAAGGGCAAGAAAATGTCGTTGAAGTCCTGCGAAATTCGCCATATTCCGACATTACGAATCGCGAATAATGGTTTCTGGACGACCTGCCCATTCGCATCGACGGCAAGATTTTCGTGTTTACGGCATACTTGTCTTGACTTGTGGTGGGCGCCGGAGCGAAGCTCAACAATCAGGGTTACAAACGCGAATTCTCAACGGGTGTTTTATTAGCTCGCTAAAAGCATTATCAGATTATTTGGCCGGTACGAAGTATTTTCAAATTTCGAATCGCCTCCCCCTAACGTATTAGATCGGACAATGTTTTCCGATCGGACACAGCTGGTCGCTCCATTTATTACAGTTTGCCGCTAAAACCGCGCCGAGTCTTTTAATAAGTCGAAAAATTTCCCTATGTCCTAAAGCGACTTGAAAGTTCTTAAGCAAATTCCTTGACATCTAAATATTATGGCTATAAATAAAATTTATCCATTTATTACCCTCTGGACAATCAACGCGCTCTTGTGGTCGCCACTTAAGCGAGCGCAGAGATGCGCAGACAGCTTGAGGATTATTTTAAGAAACGCTTCGGTATCGAAGTCGAATTGTTTACCGCGAGCGGCAGCGCGGGCGCACGACGCATGGCCGATGAATTTGAATCTGGGGTGCGTCACTTTGATCTACATATCGGCGGCGCTTCTTCTACTGTGTCGGGAATGCTTGACGGCGGTGCAATCTCCGAGAGCTGGTTCACAGAAAAACCTGAAGAACCCTAAAGTAAAGTTTCGCGACGAATTAGCAAGGGAGCAACCCGAATGGCAGAATCCTACTACGCCGACTTCCGCGACTATCTGAGCGTGCTGGAAAAGCGCGGTAAGCTGCATCGTTGGTCCCGCCCGGTTAATAAAGATAGCGAACTCATGCCGCTCATGCGGCTGCAATATCGCGGCATCGCCGACGATCAACGCCAAGCTTTTCTCTACGAGAACGTCTTCGACAGCCGCGGCAAAAAGCATGAAATCCGCGTCGCCACCGGCGTATACGGCTCGTCGCGCGAGATCGCCGCGCTCGGTCTCGGGTGTGATGAGCCGTTAGAAATCTACGAGAAATGGCGCAATGCACTCGCCAAGCCGATCGAACCACGCCGCGTCGTCAGCGCGCCGGTGCAAGAAATCGTTTACACCGGCGACAGACTCAAGCAGTTTGGCGTCACCGGTCTCCCAGCACCGGTTGAAGAGCCCGGCTTCAGCGGTGGCATTCGCGCCACCGCGCCGTTTATCACTGTCGATCCGCAGTCGGGCGTGCGCAATGTCGGTATGTACAGCGGTCATTTTCGCGGCGAGAGCCATCTGATCGCGGGCATCGCGCCGGTGCATCACGCCATGCTTTATCATCATCATAGCGCGTCGACGCGCAAAGAAGCGCTGCCAGTCGCCATTGTCCTCGGCTCGCTGCCGGACGTCACGTTCGTTTCGGCGGCGAACTTACCTTACGGCGTCGACGAGCTGGCTGTTGCCGGGGGGATTCGCGGAAGGCCAGTCGATGTCGTGGCTTGCAAGACCATTCCACTGGAAGTGCCGGCTGAAGCCGAGATCATTATCGAGGGCGAGATTTCCATCGACCGCAAAGAGCGCGGTGAACCGTTCAGCGACTATCCGGGCTATCTCATGGTCGAGCGCGAGTTTCGCGCGGTGATCGACGTCAAAGCGATCACCATGCGCCGCGATGCGATCTTCACGGCGATCCTGGTCGGCCTGCCGCCAAGCGAGTCCAACGGCATCTCGCGCACCTGCCGCGAGATGATGCTTTACAATTTTCTCCGCTATAGCTGCGCCATGCCGGAAGTTTTGGAAGTCGCCTGTCCGGAGATGGGCGGCGGTTGGAACTGGTGGGTGATTCGGATGAAGAAAAGTCATCCGAGCAAACCTAAGCAAGCGTTGCACGCCGCCTCCGGCATGGACCCGACCAGCAAGATGATTATAGTGGTCGACGAAGACATCGACCCCAAAGATCCCGACATGGTGATGTGGGCGATGAGTTTCGCCATGCAGCCGCACCAGGATGTCGAGATCAGCACCGGCCGTTCGCCGCTGCTCGATCCGTCGGCTCATTCGCTCATGCGCGGCCGCGAGGAGCGCAGTTATCCCGGCGCTGTGGGTTGCTCCGGGTTGTTGATCGACGCGACGCGCAAGGGACCCTTTCCACCGGTCGGCTTACCGAAGAAATCTTACATGGAGCAGGCGCTCAAAATTTGGCAGGAAGCCGAGATGCCGAAATTGAATCTGAAAGCGCCCTGGTACGGTTATCCGCTCGGTCTTTGGGATGACGAGGACGATCGACTGGCGGAGAAAGTCGTGCAGGGGGAGTATTTTCAACACAAGAAAATGGGCTAGTTTTGGTTTCCTGTGAAGAAGTATTCACCACAGAGGCACAGAGTTCACAGAGGTCGGAGTATTATTTAATCAAGAATTCTTTACTCCGCGCCTCTGCGGTAAAAACTCCGAGTTTAGATAAGGATACTAACGGTGGCGAAGCGAGAAACCAGTTACGAAATTTGGCTCAAGGAAGAGGGCGTTCCAGTCTTCGAAGGTTACGGCGTCGAGGATGTCACTGAGCTGCCGCTCAAAGCCTGGCAGCGCACCGGCGGCAGGGGCGCCTATATTGATTTGAAAGGAATGGAAGGCTTTACCGGCATGTACGTCAGTGAGATACCGCCGGGCGGCGCGCTCAACCCGGAACATCATCTCTTCGAGGAGTTGATCTACATCATCCGAGGGGTCGGTGCGACCGAGATTTGGTCCGCCGGCGATGCGAAGCGCAAGATGCATTTCGAATGGCAGCAGGGAAGTCTGTTCGCGATCCCGCTAAACACGCGCCACCGCATGATCAACGGCAGCAAGGAAGCGGTTTTTTTCTTGGCGGTCACCAGCGCGCCGCTGATGATCGACTTGTTGCACAACATGCCCTTCGTCATGGGTAGCGACTACAAGTTCGAGGATCGTTTTGACGCTGAGCACAACTACTTCGTGCCGACAAACTCGCGGCGAGAGATTGGCGGCTTTATTAACTGGGAGACTAACTTTATCGCCGACGCGCGCGGCGCCTTGGTCGATCCGTCGGAAGCGAAGGGTTTCGGCGTCAAGATTACTTCCTTTGACATGGGCGGCAGCACCTTGGTGGGACATATCGCCGAATGGCCGGTAGGTCGCTATCACAAGGCGCACTTTCATCAGGGCGGTGCGATTTTGCTGATTCTTCGCTCCCAAGGTTACACTCTGATGTGGCCGCAGGAAGCCGGCTTGCGGCCGTATCGCAACGGCAACGCCGACAAAGTCGTGCGCGTCGATTGGCGCGCGGGCAGCGTCTTCAGCCCGCCGAGCGGCTGGTTCCATCAACACTTCAACACCGGCAAGGAGCAGGCCCGGCAGCTGGCGTTTCGCTACAGCGGCCAATCGGGAAAATATCTGCTCGGCTGCTGGCGGGCGATCAACAAGGAGGGCGTGCGCACCAGCACGCGCGAAGGCGGAACTTTGATCGAGTATGAGGACGAAGATCCGCAGGTGCGCATCGACTTCGAAGCGGCGATCAAAAAGGTCGGAGTGCCGATGGAGATGCCGCAGTTCAATTATGTGGGGCTGTAGAAGTGAAGAGTGTTAGCCGCAAAGAACGCACAGAACGCAAAAAAGAAATCGGATTCGTAGAGGCGCAGCGTGCTGCGCCTGTTCGACTTTGCGCCCTCTGCGCCCTTTGCGGTTAATTGATCTGTTTCCGAATCTTCCTGCTTCGTGATCTTCGTGGTGATCGAAGCGACTCATTCGTGACAGGACTTTTAACAACGATATGCGAATGTTTTGCCGAGCACTCATCGGCCTCAAGCTCTGGGCGATCTTAGCGATGCCCATCGGCGCCAGTGCACAGACGATAAAGCCCGCTTGGCAAGGCGAATGGGACAAGACCGTCGAGCTCGCCAAGAAAGAAGGCAAGGTCGTGGTGTCGCTGCCGGCGAGCACGGAGCTGCGCGCGGCGATCGAGAAGCTTTTCGAAAAGCGTTACGGCATCGATGTCGAGCCGTTGGTGGGTCGTGCTTCGAGCTTGGTGCGTAAGATGGTGGAAGAGGCCAAGGCCGGCGTGCGTTACGTCGATCTCCACATGGGCGGCAGCGAGTCGATCGTCACCGGGCTTTTGCACGAAGGCGTGCTCGACCCTCTTGAGCCTTACATGGTGCTGCCGGAAGTTAAAGATCCAAGACAATGGTGGGGCGGCCATATTTGGATCGATAACGCGAAAAAGTTTGTTTACGGCTCCGCAGCTCACCAAACCGTAAGCCTCTGGTTCAACTCGCAATTGATCAAAGCTGATGAGGCGCGTTCTTTCGATGACCTGCTCGATGAAAAGTTCAAAGGTAAAATCGGTTATCTCGATCCCCGGACAGCCGGCTCCGGGGCGTCAATGTGGTCGTATCTGCGCGAGATCAAGGGCGAAGACTATTTGCGCAAGTTAGCCGGGCAGAAATTAGCGCTCAGCCGCGACCAAAGGGTGTTGGCGGAGATTCTCGCCAAGGGCAAGCTCGCCCTGGTTATCGGCTTGACCTACTATTCTTATGCGCCGTTCGTCAAAGCCGGTTTGCCCGTCGAGCCGTTGGCGGTGCCAAAGGAAGGCCTTTACGTCAGCGGCGGCAGCAGCCATGTCGTGGTGCTCAAAAATGCCGCCCACCCCAACGCGACGAAACTTTTTTTGAACTGGTTTTTGAGCCGCGAGGGGCAGGACGTCTACACCCGGGCGATGCACCAGGCGTCGCGGCGCATGGATGTCGATTCAAAATGGCTGCGCGAGTTTGGCGTCTTGTCGGTCAAGGATCATTTGACGATCGAGCAATACTACAAGCGCGAGAATCAATCGGAAGAGAAAATCAATCGTTTGCGCGAGCCGGCCGCCGCCTTGGCGCGAAAACTTTTCGGCTAGGAGGGCCGATTCATGAAATTTTACCGCGTTGGATCGATCACGCTGATCCTCGGCTTACTCATTTTGCCATATAGTCCGCCGCCGGTTTTCTCCCAAAGCAAGAATCTCGAATGGGACAAGGTCGTGGAAGCCGCCAAGAAGGAAGGCAAGGTCGTCGCCTCGATCCCGCCGACGCCTGAGCTGCGCAAGCTCATGGAGATCGCGTTTACACGCCGCTACGGCATCGCCACCGAGTTCGTGCCGGCGCGCGGCGGCGCGATCATTCAGCGCATGGTCAGTGAAGCGAAGGCCAACACTCAATACTTCGATCTCCATATCGGCGGCACGGAATCGGTGATCACCGGGCTACTGCCCGAGAACATTCTTGACAGCATCGATCCCTATCTCATTCTCCCCGAAGTGCGCGATCCCAAGCTCTGGTGGGGCGGCCATATCTACATCGACAATGCCAAGCGCTACGTCTACAATTTCGTCGCCTATCAGACTGTCAGCCTGTGGAGCGACCCCAATCAGTACAAGCCGGCTGAGTTCAAATCCTTCGACGATCTGTTAAGCCCCAAACTGCAAGGTAAGATCGGCATCAGCGACCCGCGCACGCCGGGCTCCGGCTCGTCCATGTGGTCGTACATGCACTTCATCAAAGGGGAGGAGTATTTGCGCAAACTGGTGGCGCAAAAGCTTTTTATCACGCGCGATCTGCGTCTGCTCGCGGAGAACCTAGCACGCGGGAAAATCGCCGTCACCTCGGGTATTGGCTACTCTGAATTTCAGCCCTTCATCAAAGCCAATCTGTCCGTCGGGCCGCTGCCGGTGCCCAAAGAAGGGCTTTACGTCAGCGGCGGTTATGGCCATCTGACGATTCTCAAAAATCCGCCTCATCCCAACGCGACTAAAGTTTTCGTTAACTGGCTGCTCAGCCGCGACGGTCAAGAAGTATTTGGCAGGGGCATGGGCGTCGGCAGCCGGCGTCTTGAGATCGATACCAAATGGTTAAGAGACTACGGCGTCATCGCGGCCAAAGATTTCCTCACGCCTGATCAATTTTACAAGTACGAGAATCAGTCGGAAGAGAAAATTAATAAAATCCGCGAACCGGCGGCGATCTTCGCGCGCAAGCTATTGGGCTCATAAGGTCGCTCGTGGGATCGGCGAAATCCCTTTTCCCCTCGATCCTTCGGCCAGGCTCCGGCGGGCATCCAGGTGACGGACAGAGTCCGTCATACCGTTGGAAAACGGTATCCAGGTTAAGAGGACGGGCATGGACCCCGGTTTTCACCGGGGTGACTATAGGGCTGGATTCCCGCCTTCGCGGAAATGACCGGTTAAAGAGTCGCATGTCAATCGAGCAAATTAGGAACTCTTGGCTTCGGGCCGAGAATCGTTGAAGTGCAGACAAGGATGTGTAGATGGCATTCGAAGATTTACGCGATTGGATCAACGACCTCGACGAGCGTAGGGATTTAAAGCGCATCGGCGCCGAGGTCGACTGGGATGAAGAGCTTGGCGCGATCACCCGCGAGGTGTCGAGCCAGGCGGGGCCGGCGCTGCTGTTCGACAACATCAAAGATCATCGGCAGAGCTTTTGCAGCCGCCTTTTTACCAATGGCACTGGCACGCGCGAGCGCGTCTGCCGTTTCATCGGCGTTCCTGAAGCGACTACGTATCGTGAGATGGTGCCGATCTTTAAAGACCGCTTCTCGCGACCGTTAAAACCGGTGAACGTGGCCAAGGGAGCGGTCAAAGAAAATATTCTGCGCGGCGACGACATCGACCTACGTCAAATTCCCGTGCCGAAATGGAATCCCTTGGACGGCGGCCGTTACATCATGACTTCCGCGACAGTGGTCACCCGCGACCCCGACAGCGGCGTGCTTAACGGCGGCACCTACCGCGGCATGATCACGGGTAAGAATACTATCGGCGTCCTGCTGGCGATGACTCAAGGCTGGGGCAAGCATTTCAGTAAATATAAAAACCGCGGCCAAGAAATGCCCGTCGCAGTCGTTATCGGCTGGGACCAGACGCTATTTATAGCCGCGTCGACGCCGGTGAATTATCCCGAATATGAGATGGCGGGCTCCTTGCGCGGCGCTCCGGTGGAATTAGTTAAATGCGAACTGAGCGATCTGCTCGTGCCGGCGAGCGCGGAAATTGTCTTGGAAGGATTCGTTTCGCCAGATCCAAAAACCCACACACTCGAAGGACCGTTCAGCGAATATCCCGGCTACTATGGCGGCAGCATGTCGCCCAAGCACACCATCCGCGTCGAATGTATCACCCACCGTAACGATCCGATTTTTCACGGCTGTCTAACCGGTGCGAGTCCGGGGCGCACCAACGAAGGCACGATCTGGACGCCGGCGACTTTTTCGGCGATGGCCTGGCACTACCTCGAACAAGCCGGCGTGCCCAACATCACCGGCGTGTGGCGCGGCAAGTGGCCGGAGACCATGCGCGTGCAGATCCGCAAATCGCACCGCGGCCACGCCCAGCAAGTCGCTAACGCACTCTGGGGTTGCCACCTGGGCAACTACGCCGCCAAACATGTGATCGTGGTCGATGACGATATCGACATTCACGATTGGGAAGCGATCGAGTGGGCGCTTTGCTATCGGGTCAACGCCGGCTTGGGCGACGTGTCATTTTTCTCCGGCACGAGCGGCTCCATGCTCGACCCGAGCGTGCCTTTGGAAGATCGCAATTCGGTCAAGTACGGCCACGGCCTTTGGACGCGCATGCTGATCGACGCCACCGTCAATTGGCAGTTGCAGCCGCAGGAACAATACGGCGGCAACCGTTATCCCGCCGTGGGCACGACGATCTCGGATGAGATGGCCGCCAAACTCAAAAGGAGATGGAATGAGTATGGACTCTAAAGTGATCAAAGTCGCGAGAACGCCGCGGCGGGCGAAAAGTTCTTACGAACGCTTCATGATCAGGGAAGGCGTGCCAGTGATTGGCGGGTTCGGCGTGAATAGCGTGCGGGACATCCCGATGGCGCCTTGGAGGCGTTTGGGTTGCGACGGCGTTTACTTCAAGTTTTTCGGCTCGGACGGCGTCACCGGTATGTATGCCGGCCGGATCGCGCCCAGCGGCGCAACTTTGCCAGAGCGCCATCTCTACGAAAAAGTTATCTACATTCTCCAAGGCGAAGGCGTCGTCGAATTTCAGCAACGCGATCACGTGCCGCAGAACCTTCTCTGGCAAGCGGGCAGCTTGTTTTCGCCGCCGATGAACACGTTACATCGGCTGATCAATCATTCCGACCAGCCGGCGCTGTTTTTGGCGGTCACCACCGCGCCCATGGCGCTCGATCACTATCGCAATGAAGAGTTTATTTTTCACAGCGAATTTGTTTTTAGCGACCGTTACGACGGCACGGCAGATTGTTTCTCGCCCAGCGATGGCCGCTACCTGGCGACAAATCACCGACAGTGGATTCATCAAGCCAACTTCATTCCGGACGTGCGCGAAATGCGCCGGGCTGGCCAAGATGGCAAAGGTCGCCGGGTGAAAATCACGCGCTTCGAAATGGCCAATAACAGCTTGATCGGCCAACTAGTAGAATGGCCGGTAGGCCGCTATCGAAAAGCCCATTGCCACGGCGGCGGCGTCACGTTGCTGATACTGCGGTCATCGGGCTATTCGCTGATGTGGCCGAGCGATCTCGGTAATCAACCCTATAAGAATGGTGTGGCGGATCAGGTTGTACGATTGGACTGGGCTCCCGGCAGCATCTTTAGCCCGCCACCGAATTGGTTTCAGCAACACTTCAATACCGGCGCGGAACCGGCGCAGACCTTGGCTTTTTATTGCGGCAGCGAGCAGTTTCCCATGAGTAGGCGCACGGAAGGGGCCAACGCGCCGCGCTATGCGCCGGGCAAGCCAACCGGCGCGCTGCTCGAATTCGACGGCGGCGATCCGTCGATCCGCCGCATGTACGAGGCCGAGTTGGCAATAAAAGGGGTTATCCCGGACATGAATTTAGAAGTTGCCGCCAATCAAGAATAAATGGGGCATTTCGCGCACGAGGTATTGACCCCGCACGCGACCAAAGGGGATGCTCGCCCGCTTTGGAAACCCCATCAAAATTGTGCCGCCTCAAGAGTGGGGGCATCTTTGGATTGACGATTTTTTCCGGCGCCCGTATAAGTGCTTAAACACGCAGGTTTGCCCATGAGCGAGAAATCCCAAACGCTGGACCAACCGGTAAGTTTCGCGCGCCCGTCGATATTTCCTAAACGCTCGTTTCATCTGCCGCCCCTGCCGATCATTATTTTGATTCTGATCGTCGGTTTCCTGGTGCTCACGCCGCTGTTCTTGATGATCCTCAATAGTTTTCAAACCGCCCGGCCCGGCCAGCCGATCGTGTGGGGCATCGAGGGTTGGATCAAAGCATTTACCACGCCGGGTATCGTGAAGGCGATGACCAACACCGTCACGCTCGCCGTCACCCGTCAAGCGATCGCATTGCTTATCGGCGCCTTTTTCGCTTGGCTGATCGCGCGCACCGATATTCCGATGAAAGGCACTTTGGAGTTTTTTTTCTGGCTATCGTTCTTTCTGCCGGCGCTGCCGGAGACCATGGGCTGGATACTTTTGCTCGATCCGAAATATGGACTGATGAATCAGGGGCTGATGAGCCTGGGCGTTATCAGCCAGCCGATATTCAACATCTATTCTTTTTGGGGCATCGTCTGGGCGCATATGGGCGGCACGGTGAGCGTCAAAGTGATGCTGCTCGCTCCGGCGTTTCGCAATCTCGACGCGGTGTTGGAAGAGGCGTCGAAAATTTCCGGGGCCAGCGGTACGCGAACCTTTTTTCGTATCATCATCCCGGTCATGATGCCGGCGATTCTCGTCACGACGATCCTCGGCCTGATTCGCTCCTTGGAAGCTTTCGAGATCGAGCTGCTGCTCGGCACTCCAATCGGCTTGCAGGTTTACTCGACCAAGATTCACGAGCTGGTGACCTGGGAGCCGCCGCAGTTCGCGCCGGCCATGGCCCTCAGCACGATATTTCTCGGCGCGCTACTGGTGATGGTGGCGTTCCAGCGCAAATTCATCCGCGGGCGGAGCTATGAGACGATCACGGGGCGAGGCTTCAGCATTCGCCCCACACCGCTCGGACGCTGGCGTTATCCGGCGTTCGGTTTGGTCCTGCTGTTCGCGGTGTTCATTACCTTGGTGCCGACGACGCTGTTGGTATTGGGTACCTTCATGAAGCTGTTCGGCTTTTTTAACATCGCCGATCCTTGGACTCTCGAGAACTGGCGCACGACGTTGAGCGATCCAGTCTTGCTGCGCTCGCTCTGGAATACCTTAGCAATCGGCTTTGGCTCGGGTTTGGTGGGAGTGCTGTTCTATTCACTAATCGCCTACGTCGTCGTAAAAACCCGCCATACGGGTCGCGGTCTGCTCGATTTTCTTTCCTGGCTGCCCTGGTCGGTGCCGGGCATTCTGCTCGGCGTGGCTTTACTCTGGACGTTCTTGCAGACGAAAATATTTCTGCCGATCTACGGCACGATTTATATCTTGATGATCGCCATGGTGATCAAGAGCATGCCGTTCGGCGCTCAGATGATTAAGAGCGTGTTGATTCAATTGGGCAGTGATCTCGAAGAGGCGTCGAAGGTCTGCGGCGCCACTTGGTTTCATACCTTTCACCGGGTGATCTTCCCGTTGATCATGCCCGCCCTGATTACGGTCGGGCTGGTGGGATTTATCTCGGCGGCGCGGGACATCAGCACTGTCGTACTGCTCGGTTCAGGAAAATCGCGCACGCTGTCACTCTTGATGCTCGACTTCGCCGCCGGCGCTGAGTTCGAAAAGGCGACGGTCGTCGCCGTCATTATCGTCGGCTTAGTCGTCGCCGCCGCGCTGTGCGCCCGCGGGCTCGGTGGTCAAGTGGGGGTTAGAGAATAGAACAGCATCGTATAAAAAACGACTGATGTGATTGCGGACAACCGGTTAACGCGGCTGAGCCGCAAACAAAAGGAACAAGTGATTTCACCGCCGAGACACGGAGTTCGCATGGTTAGACAAGCTCACCATGAGCGGAAGAAACCCGATCACCCAGCGTAGTCGAAGGGTGATCTTCGTGGTTAACAAATTCACGGCGATAGCGTCAGATTACCCGCACGGGAGAATAAACGGGGCATTTCGCGTATGGGGTATTAACCCCGCACGCGACCAAAGGGGATGCTCGCCCCCTTTGGATTCCCCAGTTAATGGTGCCCGCAGCAAGTTGCGGGGAATTATTAGATTTAAGAATCATGACTGCAGGTCCGGCAAAAGTTCAGCTCCGATTCTCTTGACCTTCCCTCGACGCTCGTTTAGTCTTCCGCACGATGGTGGCTAGCAGAAAATTCAGCGGCTTGAGTTTACGCGCCGGTCCAATCGTCGGCGCGTTGCTGCCGTTCGTGCTGATGCTCTTTCTGTTACCGGAGCTAACCGAGTCGCCGGTGGAGGATTACTTTCCCTCGTCGCCTGCCCGTACCATCACCGTCAAGATCATTAAATCACTAAAGTCCTGCCCGAGCGAAAGCGCCGGCGCTGCCGGCCGTGATTTTGCCGTCGGCGGCTTTCCGCAGTCCATTGCGATTTGCCAGGCCTCCGTTGACGCGGAGTTACACATTCATCTCCGCCATTTCAGCCTACTGACCAATCGTCTCGTCCGTTCGCCGCCGGGTTTCCTTCTCTAAGCCAAGCGAAAAATAAACGGCGTCGCTTCTTTGCCCGCCTTGCGCGTGCGCGCAGCGACAATTCATCATGGCTGCTTGGTTGGACACAGGCGCTTGCGCCTAAACGTCATTGAAGCGTGGAGAGGGATTTGCATGAACGAGTTACAAGGCAAGTTGAGATACGACCCGATCGTCGGCGAAAGCCTATACGGGAATCAAAAAAAGCAGGGCAACGTCTCGTCGGAGCGAGATCTGATGTTTGCGATTCTCGCCGACGCTATCGATTGTTATTGGAAATACGCCGGAGCGCGGGACGGGCGGGGGATCAAGCTGTACCAGGACGCCCGCCGTTGGCTCTTTGCCGACGACGAGACGGAGGCTTTTTCGTTTGTCAACGTGTGCGATGCGTTAAGCTTCGACCCTACTTATATCCGCCGGGGCGTGGCGCAAGCGGAACAGCGTCAACGGGAGTCGGAGCCAGGCGAAATTCGCCCGCACTGTAACCGGCCAAAAAAAATCAAGCGCAACCTGAAAAGCTCGACGCGCTGGAAAGTGCGGCCAAGGACAGTCCGAGGCTAAGGCTCGCCGCAGAATCGCACGGTATTGTCGTAGAGAATATTTCGCTTCTGGGCGTCGGTCAGATCGCTGCGCTGTAAAATTTCGCTGGCGGCGTTGTCGCGTCCTTCACCGTGGGGGTAGTCCGACGAAAATAGAATTTGCTCGGCGCCGACCAGAGCGATTTCCTGCAACAGCAAGGGATCGTCGGCTTCGGGGGCGATAAAAAACCTTCCCGACTTGAGATATTCTTCGATGGCTTTCTCCGGTAGCCGTCCCATCGCGCGTACGGTCGGGTCGCGGCGGTAACTGGGCAAATAGTGCCCCAGCCGGCCGACCACGTAAAACAACCATTCCGCGCCAAACTCTAAGAACGCAACCTTCAAATCCGGGTAGCGGTCGAGCATGCCCTGCGCCACCACGGCGACAAAGCCCAACTGCGCCGGCATGCCCATGGCGATCACATGGGCTTCAAGCCGCGACTCCACCAACTGATCGAACGGTGGATAGCTTCGGCCCATGTGCACGCATAGGGGCAGACCCGAGTGCGCGAACTCGTCCCAGATCGGCGTGAAACTCTTGTGCGACAACAACCGTTCGCCGACGGTGCCGAAGACGACCGCCGCGCTGGCGCCAAGCGTTTGCATTTCGCTGAGCGCGGCGAGCGCCTCGCCCGTGTCGCGGAGCGCCAACAAGCCGGCCCATTTGAGCCGCTTCGGGCTCGCTTTGCACTGACGGCCGGCGTAGCGGTTATAGGCGCGAAACATCGCCGCTTCGAAAAACGGATCGCTACCCATGCAAGCGTAAAGACTGGACGGGAACAGCAGTTGGGCGTCGATGCCAAGTACATCGAGATCGCGCAGCCTTTTTTCCGGCTCGGACAGATCGAGAGAGCCAAAAATATCCTTCGGCGCGCCGAACTCCGGCATGACGGTCGTCGGTGTATTGGCGCCTTGAGCGCCGGGCCCGTACGCGTGCGGCTCCATGCGTCCTTCGATGAGCCAGCCGGTGCGGCGCATCCCTGCGCCCGCGGCGTCGGCAATTTCCAAGGGCCTCGGCCGGCGCGTCGCATACTCTATCGGCAGATCCTCCCACATCTTCGGTCCCATCATGACGTGGGCGTCGGCATCGAAAATCCTGTAACCGTTAATCATGGCAGGCGCTCCGCGATTAGCTTACGGCGCCATCAAGAGGCTGCTGAAAAAAGCTGGACCATGCTTTGTCAAGCTAAGCATGAACGGAATTATTTCAATTGACTCACGCCCCTCTCCGTTCCTCCTGAGACTGTCGAAGGACTCCGAGGGAGTTTTTCCTGCTGAATTTGAGAATAGCAACATTGGCAATAGCTCCGTGCGCGAGTTGAGAGACAAAGGCGACCTGCGTCAGTGAATTCTTACGCCAACTCTTTCTTCCACTTCTCGGTCATTTTCTGCTTGAGCTCTGCGCTGAGCGCGTTAACCGGTGGAAAGCGATCGCGCCAAGCGTAGGGGCGGCAAGCGTTGAGAATTGCCCGGCTGTTGACGAAGTTGCCGGCGTCGCGTTGGTCGGGATGCATGGCCGGATCCAGCGGCGTGCTCCAGCAGCCGTCGATGATGCTGATCGCAGTCTTCGGATCGCAGCGGGTCGACACCGCCCAGATCACGTCGCTCATGTTCGATGGGTCGATGTCATCGTCGACGACGATGACGAAACGGCCATGATAGTTGCCGCCGCGCGAAGCCAGCGCGGCCAAGCCGGCTTGCTGGGCGTGGCCATGGTAGCGCTGTTTGACCGACACGATGATAAACGGCGCGCCGCCGGCGGCCGCCGAGCTGCCGATGGAGCACCAGACGCCCTTGATGTCCGGCACATCGGCTTTTTCTAAATAATTCCAAATTGCCGCGGCGCCAATTGGCACGCCGAAGGTGACGAAGGGCGGCTTCAGCGGCGGCGCACCGCAGAGGATCGGATCGTTACGATAGTAGACTCTTTTGACTCTAATCACCGGCTCTTTGGCCGCGCCGTGGGCGTAGTAACCGGGCCATTCACCAAACGGGCCTTCCATCTGCATCTGTTCTTGGGGCGGCGGCACCTCGCCTTCGATAGCGATTTCAGCATGGGCGGGAATTGGCAGGCCGGTAAGCTCGCCGCGAATCACGTCGATTGGAGCGCCACGCAAACCACCGTAGTAATCGAACTCCGATAAGCCGTAGGGCATTGATTGACCCGCAACCAAAAAGAGCAGCGGGTCCTGGCCAAAGGTTACGACGACGGGACAGCTTTTGCCTTGCTCCCAGTATTTCTCGCGCATGATGCGCGCGTGATGGCCGGGCGAGACGTAGAGGCCGAGCGTGTTTTTGTCGTGAATCTGCACGCGGTAAATGCCGACATTGACCCAGCCGCCTTCTTCAGGCTCGCCGGTGATGACACAATCGGCGGTGCCGATGTAGCGGCCACCGTCGAGCTCATGCCAGTGCGGTGTCGGGAAGATCGTCATATCCACATCGGCGCCGGTTTTTACGTTCTCTAAAATCGGTCCGTTGGTAACCACGCGCGGCGGGATTGGTTTGACGCCTTTGAGCAGCTCTTTCCATTTGGCGATCAGTTCAATGGGCTTGGCATCGGCGGGCATGCCGACGCTGAGGCTTGAGCGCGACGGCGTATTGATTAAATTCGATGCGACGCGAAAATTGGGCGCGTGACCGGGTACTTGATCGAAGAGCACCAGCGGCGAAGGCTCTTTGAAAGCGAACATCTCGGTCAGCGCGCCGATCTCCAGTTGCCAATGGGCGCCGTGAATCTCTTTCACCTGGCCCAGTTTGCCCGCCGCGTCGATGAATTCGCGTAGATCGTTGAACGGCATGGTTATATGCTTTCGTTGCAAGGTTTCTTTTCACCACGAAGGCACGAAGGACACGAGGGTTTGAGAAAATCATTTCTCCGAACTTCGTGCTCGTAGCCCGTGGTGAGCGTAGTCGAACCATGTCCTTCCTGGAAAATCGTTTTTTCCTTAGAAGTGTCCTAATTCCTGCGCGTGTTTATAAATACCGTCGTGGAACATGGCGACGCACTCGGCGTTCGTCAGACAGCAATACTCCGGACCCCAGCCGGGGCGGTACCAAGTGTTGCCGTCTTGCAATAAACGCTCGAAGATTTGCCTTGCCACTTCGCCATGCGCCATTAGCCCATCCAAGTGCTCGTGCAGATCGGCTTCTTCATGCACGGCGAAGTAGTACAAGTCGGCTTCCTTGATTTTGTATTTGCCGAGCAGCGCGTCACGCCAACGCTGCGCCCAGTGGCCGAACATTTCTTCGTTGAGCGAACGCGCCCACCATTCGATCATGCTGCCTTCGTACACCAGGCCGCGGGCGAATTCAGTCAGCGCGCGGCATTCGGCGTAGACTTGGCAGTTGATCATTTCGTCGAGCGACACGCCAAATTGCTCGCCCTGTTTGATCAGCACTTCGATATGACCCGGGATCTTGGGATTGACCAGCTCATCGCTGATCTTGCCGACGTAGGGAGCGAGCAGGTCACGGTGGCGCGCGAAGATACCCTGGTGGCGCTGATAAATGATCAAGTGGAAGTTATTTACCTCCACCGGATAGCTGTACCAGTTGCGCCAGAACAGCTTGATCGTTTCGAAGGGCAGCTTGCCTGCGGAAAGATCGCGCATGAAAGCGCCAGCGAAAATCTTTTCATTCCACAGCGCGTACATGCGGCGCTTGATCTCGTCGGTAAAAGCCTTCGCTTCGCTGGCCGAAAGTTTTTTGCCAATTTCCAATTCAAGTGGTTTTTGCTCGCTCGCCATAAGATTTGACTCGTTTGCTCACGCCGTAAAGCCGGCTTGCGCTATGCCTTCTTTCAGATCGGCTCTGTCCTTATCCGTGAACGGCGGCGTTTCCCAGCGCGGGAAGCGCTCCACCGGCAAACCACGGAGTTTCATCAGCTCGCAGAACACGCCGCGGCCATGGCTGCGCAGATATTTGCCGACCACTTGCATGAGCCGGGTGAGCAAATCATGTTCCTTGCGCGCGGCCTTAAGATCGTCGGCCTTCAGGGCTTCGTACATTTTCACGCACGCCTCGGGAAACGGCGTTGACGGCGGATGGATCGCGCCGCGCACACCGACGGAGTAGCCGGTGTAGAGCGAGAAAATTCCACCGGGGAATACTCCGGTGGTTTTCGGCAATTGATAGACGTAGCCGAGCAGCTTGTCGTAAGCGATGAAAGACACTTTGATGCCGGCGAGCGGATTGGGCGCGATCGCTTCGATGATTTTGTTCGCTTTGGCCGGAGTGATTTCGACCCAGGTGGTTTCGGTATTGTCGTAGATAAACATCGGTGTGCCCGGAACTGACCGGGCGATCGCCTTATAGTGGGCGTAAACTTCCCAATCATCGTGAGGATAATAGTAGGGCGGCACCACGCCGATGGCGTCGACGCCTAAACTGACGGCGTGCTTGGCCAACTCGATGGATGAGAGCGTGTTCGCCGTGCCGATATGCATGACCACGGGCACGCGGCCTTTGACCCGATTGACGATCTGCTCGGCGACTTTCTTGCGCTCGTCGATCTCCATCACCATGCCTTGGCCATGTGTTCCTAATGGAAAGAACCCATGCACACCGGCATCCAAGTAAAAGTCGATGATCGCATCGGTCGTTTTGTGATCGATGGCACCGTCGTGTTTGAACGCCACCGGCACCGGCATCAGGATACCTTCGATTGGTCTATTGCTTGCCATAATTGCTCCTTTCGGATTGAGACGTGCGCGGGATTTGTTGGTATCCATAGCGCATCCGATTTTTGAATTCTACCCCGGTATGACTTCGGTAAAAAAGATGGTAAAAATATCGAAAATTTCCAGGAGGCAGCGATGGCAGATAAGAATCCAGTGGTTTTAATGTCGACCAGCATGGGCAACATTCGCATCGAATTGAATGCAAAAAATGCGCCGATCACGACGAAAAACTTCGTCGACTACGTCAGCGCCGGTCACTATGACGGGCTTATTTTTCACCGAGTGATTCCCGGTTTCATGATTCAAGGCGGCGGCATGGACGCCGGTATGAAGGAAAAGCGAAACAATTCACCGATCAAAAACGAAGCGGCGAACGGGCTAAAAAATAATCTCGGCACCATCGCCATGGCGCGGACCAACGTCGTCGACAGCGCCACCTCGCAGTTTTTCATCAACGTCAAGAACAACGACTTTCTCAACCATCGTAGCACCGCAGCGGCGGAGTTTGGCTACGCCGTTTTCGGCCAAGTGATCGAAGGCATGGATATAGTCCATAGCATTGAGAAAGTTAGAACCGGCAACAAGGGCGGCCACCAGGATGTCCCGGTGGATGCGGTGGTGATCAATGCGGCGAAAGTGGAGGCGTGAGGGGATTTGGAGTGGTGAGGTGACGGAGTACTCGAGAAATGGTTCTTAGGAAGTCCACACTGCTTTGGGGTCGTATTTCCTGACTGCGGCTAGTTCATTGCGACTTGGCGGGGTGGTTTCGTGAATCTCGCTTGAAATCTGAACTGGCCAGCCGGTTTCGTTCGTAATCTGCTCTACGGAAACCCCGGGATGGTACGAATCAAGCACCATCTCGTGGGTTTCCGCATCGAAAGAAAATACTCCCAAACTGGTGATAACCCGGCGCGGTCCGCCGCCGCTCAAGCCATGTCGGCCGCGCCAATCGCCGCCGTCGCCGAATCCCGGCGAAGTGACGTAATGCACTTTCTCGACGAAACGGCGCCGTTCGTGGTTCATGATGATGATACAGCGTCTGGCCATGGCCGCGATGTCTGCCGCACCGCCACTGCCCGGCAAGCGGGTGCGCTTGCCGTTTTCCTCGACCCAATGGGTGTTCAAGTTCCCGAAGCGGTCCACTTCCGCGCCGCCGATAAAGCCCAGATCGACCCGGCCGCTTTGCAACAGATACATGACCTCGTTCAAGCTGCCGCAGCAAAGCGCCCGCGCGATATTGGGCGGATCGCTCATGGTGAAGATCGATTCCAACGCTGGCCAATCGCGAATGACGCCGTTCTCAAAAATTCCAATGGCATTGGGTGCGTGGGTTTCTTTGGCAACTGCGAATCCCAGAAGCGGCAGACGCATGCCGACGAAAACTTTGTCGCCGTCATGAATCTCCCGCGCGGCGGCGGCGACCATAAGTTCGCGTCGGGTGTAGGTCATGGCGTCATGAAATGTTTCGGGTTATGTGTTTAGAGTTTCGAGTTAAACCGAGACCCGGAGCGCGAAACTCGAAACGGAATTTACGCTTTATTAAACGCATCTAGTCCAGCCTGCACGATCTGCCGGTCGACTGCCGCGGGCGCGCCGCTGAAGCCGACGCCGCCAATGCACTGGCCGTCGACCGTGATCGGCAAGCCGCCCTCGATGCTGATAAAATAACCAGGGCCCACGGCAAGGGTTTGCGCCAATACCTGGTGATCGGGGATTTCACTGCCATCGCGCCCGGTCTTGCCGGTCGCCGCGGTGGTCAACGCAGCCGAGCGCGCTTTCGCTTGGGCGATCAGCGTATTATGCGTGCGGCCATTGGTCATGCGCTTGAACGCCATCAGATGGGCGCCGGCATCGACAACACAGATGCTGCCAATTTGTTTCAGCTCTTTGGCCTTCTCGATGGCGGCATTGACGATGATGTCGCAGCCTTCCTGAGATAGTTTCGCCGACGGTACGGTTTTCATAGATTGCCTCCTTGGAATAATTCAGTGTAAACCCCGCCTCTTGAGGCGGGCACAATTATTGACTCTCGTATAAATAATGGATATCCATTCAAGAATCCTTTATGCTATGGGGCATGCGACCCCATGGGACCTCTCAACAATTAGAAGCGCGAAGACGTCGGGCCGTAGCTCTGTT
>Ga0105252_10000453_pt1 | contig 27617 bp, 49 predicted proteins | sample EasRivMeERMZT100_FD_89675 | JGI IMG/M metagenome (GOLD analysis project Ga0105252, IMG submission 89675) | Soil microbial communities from meander-bound floodplain in the East River, Colorado, USA - East River MetaG ERMZT100 | ecosystem: Environmental > Terrestrial > Soil > Floodplain | place... | reverse complement strand
TCCAGGCTCGTCTGTGCATGCAAACACAATGCGTGCGACAACTCGACCGAACTCTTCAAAAACATCTTTGAATGTGACATCAGTATCCTCAATGGAATCATGGAGCCACCCAGCAGTCATGACCGCTTCATCAGCATCATGTTCGCGCAACAGCGTGGCAACATCTGTCAAATGCTTTTCGTATGGGAACTCCCCATACATCTGACCCTTATGTGCGTTCAACGCAAAGAGTCGGGCTTTTTCAACTGTGCTCATGCTACCATTGTAGCATAGGATCAATCAAATGTCACTAGCTTTTCGGGTGCGCTTGTAGTCTTGGGATCGTTCTAGGACTTGATCTTCTGGTGCTCTGGCGCCGACTTCTATTACTTTCCAATGGTCGTCCCACGTACCATCTTGATTCTTGAGACTGACCCAATTTCCTACATACGCAAATTGTTCAGGTATCCAGGAAGTGTGGACCTTAACTTTACCATCAGTCTTTCGAGTTATCTGATGGAGTATACATTGTCTATAATGATTCATTTGGCTGCACAGGGGAGATTCGAACTCCCATCCCATCGGTTAACAGCCGAGTGTTTTGCCAATTAATACTACCGTGCAATGGCTCCAGGAGTTGGAATCGAACCAACCTCTATAATGGTTAACAGCCAATCGCTCTCACCTTGAGTGCTATCCTGGAATACTTCTTATATTTGTGCTGCCACTTCCTGCTTCTTCAAAACCTCCGCATCTTCGTACATTGCCTTCATCACACACGCACAAACGAGCCTTACGCCCGTCAAATGCATAGTGCCTACAACGCCAGTTCCTGAACAATGTCTGCACGAACGCTTTGATTTCCCAAGATCATACTTGTTCTCAGGATCCTGCATATGTGTAAACAAAACTTGTTCTTTCTTTGCTGCCATTATATCCTCCTATGGATGGTGCCACATACCAGAATTGAACTGGTACATCCTCGTTGGCAACGAGGCGTCATAGCCTTTAGACCAATGCGGCGGTCTTACTCTTTATTATAGCCTGGATTGTGCTCGGAGTCAAGCTGTTCGCGAGCATCAGAGGAGGAAAGTGGTGATTGAGGATAGATGTCCATAGCTTTTATTATGTCTTCAAATGAAGAAAGGTTTTCTTTTCCTTTTTCGTCTTCTTCTGATGCTCCCTCAATCTTTCGTCTAATCGTTTTCCACTTATGTAGTTTCATCGATTTTTGGTGGGCCAGGGTGGACTCGAACCACCGTTGTTTCTGTGTATCTGTTTTACAGACAGACGCCTTCGCCACTCAGACCACTGACCCAATTGCTAATAAGTATACCACACTTTTCAAATTTGTCAAGAAAAATTGCCAAGGGTCACGGTCCATGACTCCGTGTTTGGCTAGATCAAACGGTCCCTTGGCTAATCATACCTTTGTGTGGGTCTTCCTCCCCACAGATGCCATCCATGGATCAACGGCTTCCCCAAAACCACGGGGTCACACAAACGTATGTCTAGCTATTTATATGATTCTCTTCCTCCGAAACTTCCTCAGCAAGAGCTTCTGTGGGCTCGCCAGCCTGGGCTTCGACTTGTTCAAAAAGGGCGTGAGTCGTATCAAGCGCTCCACTACGCAGAGCCTGCAACGACTCTATCATGTCGTTTAATTGTTCCTGGGTGAGCACACCAAAATCTGCTGCCCAACGTTCCTTGCCGAAATTTCCATAATCGACAAAACTAACAGAATAGTTTCCGTTTCCACGGTCTGTGGCAAAGAGTTCAAGGCGACCCTTGTTTCCCTTTTGCGCTCCAGTTCTATTTCTGTCGGCTGTGGAACTTGCTCCACTTCTTCGTGTTACTGTCAACATTGTTTTCTCCTGTCGAACAACAACTATTATACCAGATCCAAAACGTTTGTCAACAAAAAAAAAGGGGCCACACGGCCCCTTTTTTATTCTATTACTATTCTATTTACTCACTCATTTCTCTACTAAGATCACGGAGAGCCTTCAAGCCTACGGCATCAAATGGATTAAGTCCATTTCCACCCTTATCGCCGCCGCCGATAACCATCAACTCAGGGAACTTAACCTTGGCAAGCTCCGCCGCTACACCAATCGCAGTTTCCTTCTCAATGGTAGCACGTTCAAGCGGAGTCAAACCAGCGGCAACCTTGAGCTTATTACCCTCAGCCTCAGCACGAGCAGTAACAAGAGTGGCAAGAGCAGTCTGAGCATCACGCTCCTTGTTCCACTTCGCTACCTCTGCTTCCTTTTGAGCCGCAGTAACCGCTTCAATCTTCTCAACTTCCTTTACAGCCTTGGCAGTAGCAATGTTCGCCTTTCCCTGCTCTTCGGCAGTAATCGCGTCCTGCTTCGCACGCTCAGCGTTGGCACGAGCAACAACCTTCTGCTGTTCAGCTTCCTTCTTCTTGGTGATGAGCGCATCAACGGTAGCATCAAAGTCAATCTCAGTAATTACAAACTGAATAACCTCAAAGCCATAGCTTGTCAAAGGTGAAACCTTTTGAACAACAGGCTTACCATCGGTAGCACGTAACACCTTAACGTAGCGCTCGATGAAGTCGTTACCTTCCATGTCTTCAACCTTTTGCTCTTCGGTTGTGGTTTGAAAAAGACCAAGCTGAATCTGATCCTCTGAGTTTGTACCAAACTCAGAACGACGAGACGAATAGCTCTCTTCGGCCTTTAGGATGGAAGCACTTGACATAAGCGCACCCTTCACGAGAGGGCGAATCATGTTGTTGGCAACGTTCTCGAAACTCTTATAGTCTCGGTGCAATGCCAAGCGCTGCTCTTCCGTTACAGGTAAACGAACCTGAACGAAACCTGAGATCTTCGCAGTACCAGCATCAGTAAAGCGAACCTCCACAGGACCAGTCTCGGTACTATGTGAGTTATTGTCATCACTCTCATTCCTAAAATACAGTGTGTACGTCACAGGATATTGAGTGATCTCACCAAATCCCTGCCAATACATACCAGGGGTTCCCCTGACAGACAAATCACCAGAAACAGATGCCTGCTTCACCTGGTAATTACCACCATAGTTTGTCTCAAAAAGCGAACCTGCGCCAGCCAATACGACGACGAGGCCCACAACAGACGCTACTAAAATTCCTACCTTAGTTGGATTCATTACTTTCTCCTTTTAATTGTTTGTTACAAATCCTCAAAATCATTCAACTTCTTACGATTACGATTGACTTCCTTGATGTTGATGTCAACAACCTTGTCAGCCAATTCTTTTTCTTCTTCTAACTGTTCGAGCTTTTCTTCTACAGGATTGTGAAGTTCAGATCGACGCCATGCCTTTTTGGCGACCCTGAATAGAAAATATACTCCCCCAGCCAGAATCAAAAACTCAACCAATCTAAGCAACATCACTCTTCTCCTTCCTTGTCGCCACTTGCACCGTAAACGTAGTCCAACGCGACATTTTTAATAATTTCAGTTAGACCAAGAATCTCGATCGGATTGTTGTTTTCATTCCAGAAAACTGTGCCACCTTCATAATTCTCTTCTTCTTTGTCTTGATAATTGAAATGTGCAATAAAGGTTTTCAATGTTCCAGCTTTTGCTTTCTCCAACATCTTCTCAAGAAGTTCTACTACGAACTTGGGCACTTCCTCTTCCTGTGGTTTCTTGAATTCAAGAACCTGGAAGGTATTCTTTTTTGGTTCATCACTCACTTGGTCACAATGATACCACAGGCTTGCCTTGCTTGTCAACTTTTTTCATGGTGTCTGCGGTTCCTCCTATTGGTCCTATATGATCGTAGGCTGGAAGTGCGATAAGCATATCACATTCATTTGCAATAAGAGTGTTTCTTGCATAACAGATGCGCGCGTATTCAGAACGCGAATTGTCTTTCATTTGTGATTCATCTGGATAGTGGATAGAAAGACTAAGACTTAATTCTTGTGATAGTTCTTCTGCGAATCGATCAGCGCCCTTTGGGCAGCCTCCACTTACAAGATGTAAGCGTACATCCTCATGCTTCTGCATCAAATGAAGAAGAGCATCCTTTACGAGTTGTTTATCTTCTGGCGCATTTCTCACTCGCGCGCCAACTACGCCAACACGAAGGATTCTCACTTCATTACTTCTTTGAACCAATTCCACAATGAAATAAATGGCTTAGCCATAGTTAACAAGGTTGGTCCATCAGTAATAATTCTATTTTTTGGAGCAGGAATAGCTGTGAATGTAAGTTCTTTTATGGATTGTCTTCCGAGTTGAGCATTTAAATCAGGAGCTACAAATACAGATCCAGTCTGAAACATTTGAAGATCCATAAAAGTTCCTGACGGTTCTACTCTTATTGGAGGAAGTTGGAGTTTTGGTGCTGGCGGCTTCGCCATAGGTGTGATAACAATATAGCCACTTCCTTCGTTTTTTACATTCCAACCAAGCGTATTATAGTATTTTACGATGTCACTAAAAATGTCGGTGTTGTTGTGTCCGCCACCGTAAAGACTTTCTGCGTACATGCAACGAATATTCTTATAACCGCGAGCGAGCACATCAGACATTTCAGAATCGATACGGGAAAGAACTGCTGTCAGTCTCTTCTTCTTTGATTGTAAGTAAATTTTTTCTGCGTCATTAGCGTGAATTGACATATGCTTTCCTTTCGGTGGCATTCGTGATCCCGTGTATCCCATGGCGGAAAGTGTGAGATTCGAACTCGACATCCCCCGTTTTAGGGGAGAACTTGTTTAGCAAACAAGCGCGACAAACCGTATTCGCCTACTTTCCATTCAAAACTAAAATCGATTTACACCTGGGATAGCTGTCAAGCTTGTCTCCCATTTTCTCTAGTATCACTACAACCTCTTGCTTTCGACGCATGAACTTCATATCCCACCAGCGCTTGATTTCACTTTCAGATAGAGCTTCTAATTCGTGAATGAAACTTTCAATATCTTCGGGGCGCCTTCTGCTGAGATCATTCCATGCATTCATTTTATTTCCTTGGATTGGGGTGATCGACGAGAATCGAACTCGCACTTCCTGATTCACAGTCAAGCGTGCTAAACCACTACACCACGACCACCGTAAGCCTATAATTAGTCGGTATCCGAACTAATCGCATCGTTGTACATAATAGTATCAACGTTGTCGAAATACTCAAGCAAACTACGAATGTTTGCTTGTGAACACGAACCACGAAGACCATTGGCATAGAGAGTGAACTCTCCAGTTGCTTCTCGGCCTTCAATCTTTGCACGAATAGCACGAGCCTTTGCAACCATAGACCCCTTACTCTTCAAAAATGTATCACCTGCGGTCTTGTTACACCGAGAGATACCAAAGAAGATAAGGTCGCCTTCCTTGATTGTGACAAGCGTATTCTTTCGATTACACCTGTCGGGATTCTTGCTGTATCGCGTCATTTCATTTCGCATAATGTTTTCCTTTCTTGTTTATATTATAACACACCAACTACTGCCTGTCAAGTCTACAAAATAGTTTGTAGGATGCTTGCACGCAATCGTCAACCTGATTGGGAGTCCAATGACTGTCCTTGACACATTGCTGCACCCAAGCAGCACGCGCAAGAACAGTCTCGTCTGGACACTTCCATTGCTTCTCACAGCCACACAAAATCAATAGTAAAATTAGTTTCTTCATTACTGCGCACGTTTTCTGATGGCATCAAGGTTGTCATCAATCATAAGATCTCCATTGAGGAATACCTCATCAAGGTAATTCTTCATGTAAGTACCATTTTCTTTCATCGTTGCCCACGGACTTCCATGAACAATTTCAAACATTGGATCTTTCACAAGCATCATGCGGCCAGCCTTGCTTTTCTTCCAAGAAGCTGTCACAGGATTTTTGGAAACATCACGTTCTTCTCCACTCACTACAACACTGGAACACTTAAATGCGAACTTCAAGGTATCACGATTACACTGCTGCAAGAGGCCACCACCAGAGCCGAAAGCAACATTGTCCGCAGACCAACCACGATCCATCATAGCATCGAGGATGCCAGCAAGAGAATGTCTGTCAATTCCATCACCCTGAATCAATCGAACTCGTGGATCAAGAACCTTAAAGCCCTTATCATTGGTCAGAACTTCAAACTTCCTTTCAAGCAAATCCAAGAGATCAGGTACAACCTTGCAAGGATCACCAGAGTCAGGACGAATGACAACCGTTCCCTTGCGAGCCAGAACCTTATCCCTCAATGCTCCACCCCAAATGCGGCTGACCGCATTGTAGACATCGTAGCTGTCAGAGACTACCGCAACAAGACCTTCGGGAAAAGTCTCAAGCATGTTACGATATGCATCCACTTCATGATCGCGACCCCACGAGGTCATCGTACTGTGCTCTGCCGCAGGGATGCTAAATCCTGCCATCTTCGCACCATAATAATCACGAAGCAATTGGAGAGCTGGAACTGTGTCTGTACCCATGAAGTTCACAAGATGGGCTGCACCACCAATAGCGGCAGCCTCCATCGTGCTCACGCCACGACAACCGAAGTCATGGAGCTTAAATGGAATAAGACTTGGATCACCCGAACGCTCAAGCGCATTCACAATGATGCTCTTCATTGCACGGCTAATAGTAGCCACAGTGCTAGGATACCATACTTGAACGAGCAATGTCTCTAGGTAATTGGTGAGCCAATAGCAATTGGGATCTGTGTTCTCCACAGTCATGAGCGCATTCTTGGTGGGAACAATAGTACCCTCTGCCACAGCACGAATGCGAATCGGAAGTTTACCACCATGCTTATCGACAATGTATTGCCAACCTTCCTTATTGAAAAGACCAGGTGCAAGGTGGGCAGCAAAAATCTCTTCCGCTTCCTTGATCTTCTCGGACGTAACAACAACACCACAAAGATGCTTCTTCAATAGATATTGCAACCCGAAGAAGAGCACTCGATCAAACTCACCACCACGAGACTCAAAGTACGAATAAACATTCTGAGTTCCAGGTGGATACTGCTTGGCATGTGATACCTTATAGCTGTCCGTCAATAGTAATAGATTATCATTTAACATTTTAAATTTCTCCTTAGTGCAGCAATTAGAGTTTTGTGACCTTTCACAACCTCATCTTCTGCTTTTGAAATTTCGCACCATTTTAATTCTACAAGATCATCATTAGCTCTTGGTGCTCCCCAAGTATGATCTACAATGAAGAGAGCAGTCATTAGACCAATCTCTCCAGCGTTCTTAAATCTCCAATCGCCTACAGGGAAACTGCCAATATATTGTAATTTGCTAAGCTCTGCAAGCAATCCTGTTTCTTCGGAAAACTCTCGTGAAGCGGCATGTTCAAGGTCTTCGCCCTTATCTACCATTCCGCCAGGAAGGCGCCATTTGTTTTCATTGGCTTTGCGTCCTAGAAGAACTTCAAAAGAACAATCCGTTTCTCCAACATTTTCAGTATTGCGATTTGGATGCGGCACGGATTTAATGCACGCAATGTCTACGCACATCTTAACATAGGGCCAAGCATTCTGTGTAGAATAGATAATGCCCGCTCGAAAGTCTGCACTTGAGCGAACGACCTTACCTATATCTTCTCTTTGATCTCGACCAGACTGATACTTGATACCTGACTCAACATCAACTGCGGTGTATTCACCGTTATAGTGAGCCTTAAATGAATCACGACCACCATACAGGCTTGCGCCAGTTAGGTTAGGGACAATACCACGAATGGTTGCATCGACCTTTTTGGACCATTCTTTGTCGTCCAACTGATCATAAATAGGAAGAATTATCGCATCAGGATACGCTGCACGAAGCATGCGTTCTCTGGTTGGATAATCAAGTGGATCGTATTTTGTGCCGAGAATCGGAGCACAGCCGATCAGGATTATTACTTTTCTGTGATGGCGAAACGCTTCATTAACAAGGTAGCGATGTCCCTCATGGAGGTCTGCTACCTGAAAGCGGCCTATCACTACGCCGACTTCATTCATCTTTTAAGCCCCTTTCCCTGGGATTAGCCAGGAACTGTTAGGTACTGTAGACTACTCTACCATAATAACTATGGTCTGTCAAGGTCAAAGACGATGTAAAAGTTACTGCCGTACTTCTCTAAGGCACACTCACCATTAAGACTGGTTGGATGAATCCTTGTCAGCTTTTTGATGAGACGCTGGCGTTCAACTTTACGATGATGTTTCTCTGATTCCATATAACAATAGAATTCACCATCAAGATTTTCAACAATAAGCTTCATTGAACAATTTCTCCTGGAAGATAACGGATAATCTGAACCTCGGACTGAATCTCTTTAGGTAAGTGTCTGATAGCATTTTTGGCGTGATGGAGTTTGTAGTATATCTTCTTGGGAGGGCGCCAACCCTGCAACCAAGTTGCTCCGTAGTTGTCGGTATAGTTCTTCCATATTCCAGGTTCCATTAGGACACCCCTGAAATGAAGAGCATATAGCTCATTAACCTTTTCTTGTGTCTTCGTTTTGCTCATCTATAATATCCTGGATAATCATTTGATCCATTCTATTCTTGACTCTGTGCTTTTTGGCTCTTCGGCCAGCACGATTTGAAGATGTGCGACCTTGAGCGCGCATTTCAACCGTTACTTTCAACTTTCGTTCCAACTTTGTTTTGCTCACGTATTATCTCCACACAATGCCCTACACAATCATGACAGATTGAAACCTGTGGGCCAATTATGAGCGGACTCTCTTTCTCGAATTTACCACAGAAAGAGCATAGCGTCAAGAAGTCCTCTCCAATCATTCCAGAACCATTTGAGTACGAACTTTTATTTTGATACTTGGAAGCCTTACGTGGTTCACCAGGTTGTGCTTCTTTGCTTCTTCTGGAGTAAGAAACCAATCGATATGTCCTTTCTTATCAAGAATGTCAGTGAAATACTTTTCAGGCTTTCCGACGTTCTTGGAAATCATACCAAAGATCAACCTATTCAATCTTTCAATTTCTGCCGCTTCATTTATAACATCACTGAGCTTTCCAGTAATCATAGTCGAAGCGTCATGAAGTAATATTGTAGCATTTGGCGCAGAGAAACGCAAGCCCTCAGTACCCAAACCTAACAGCATTGCTCCCGCTGACATGCACTTGCCAACGCAAATAGTTGCAACAGGAACTTTTACAGACTTCATTGTATCTGCCATGCGAAGGAATGCATAGATAGATCCACCATACGAATCAATGAGAACTGGAATAACAGGCTCACCAGATGCAACGGCTGCTTGCATATCTTTCGAAAATTGTTCTGCTGCCATATCCGTAACATCTCCTACCGTTACAATAACAGGAGCTTTCAAATACTTGTCATCCCACGCCAACATGCGTGCTTCACTTGTGTCCACAGAATAGTTTATGCTACCTAAAACTAAAGAAAATAATACACCTAACATTTAGTCATATTCTCCTACAGTGAGTTGATCTGATTGATTTGTGACGAACAGAATAAGGTGCGCGGGGCTACAAAAGTGGAAGTTCTTTTCTTTGTCATTACCGCTGCGACAATGATCACACCAATGATGTAGACTGAGCTTTATACTAGCTGATGCTTGTCCGAGAGGAATGGAAATAGCTTCATGACAATACGAACAACAAACTGGCATAATCATTGGTTATGGTCCTTTATTAACAGAACACCAAGAACTGTGTGTGGTGTTTGCTTTCTCTGCACCACAATCACATGGAACTGGATCCTTTCTGATAAATCCATTGGTTTCGCTATAGAATAAAATCCACTCTACAAGTGTCTTACCTAGTTCAGATAGATCCTGTGATGGCTTTCCGTGAAGAAAGAACCTTCCATCAGAAGTAAATTCGATGTACTTATGAGAGGTAAGAGGACTATTCTTGTCATCAAGAAACTGATAAAGAATTGGCGGTGCGTGTGGGCTAATCTTATATCTCATGTGAGTCTTAAATTAGCCTCTCCAATCTCTTTTCTAGCTTCTTGATGTGAGATTTCAAGCGATCTGCTTCTTGGAGAATTATAGCTTTCTTCTTTTCTTCTTCTAGTTTGGCGCGAGCTTCAATTTCTGTTCTGTTAGATTCTAGCCACTGAGTATACTTCTCTAGGTCTTGTTCGTATTTTGTAAGACGCTTGTTGTACTCTTCATCTGATTCATCTACCTGTGCGTATACGCGAGTCTCTAAGTTGTGGTCACTGTCACCATATCCAGTATGACATGATGCATCAAAGTAAACCTCACCGAAGTTTACATTAAGCGAAGAAGCCCAATCAACAATCTGTTGAAGGGTGTTGTTGCAAGGGTCCATACTGGCGTGGCGGGTTTGTCGCTTTGGCTTGCTTGGCTTTTTCTTCAAACGGAAGGTCACAGTACATCCTTTTTATTGGTACGCCTGGTAGGACTCGAACCTACATGTGCTTTCGCTCGGCTTAGAAGGCCGATGCCCATCCTTTGGACCACAGGCGTATACCATTAAGTATGTTTCTTCTCAAGATCTAGATCAATTATCAGATCTGGATTGAATAGAACATTCTCTCCTGGATAGCCACGAGGGTTGCAGTACAATTCCGTAGCATAGATTTGAAGATTCCTTACGTCATGGGTATGACCAAAGAACCAATGACTAGGTTCCTTACGAAGGATAATGTCTTCAACGTCACCTACGAAATAGCAATTCCAATCATCACCTTCCCAGCGTGGGTGAACACACTGTTGCGAAGGAAGATGGTGCGTGATTACAATGTCACGCTTCTGAACATTCTCGTTGAGGAATTTGTATGTCTTCTCAAACTCCGCAAAGATGCCGTAAGGACCATCACTGACATAGCGGAAGTCAGGCCAGTTGTTCCTGATCTTGCACTCTTCAAACCATAAGGTTCCGCCAGCGAAGAAATGTTCACCAATCTGAATGCGGTGGTTATCAAGCCAATGAAGATTAGGTAGCTTGGCAGCGACATTTCCAACAAGCTCGCGTTTACTGGCAAGAGAGCCATGCCAATAGTCATGATTACCCATGACATAAATCACATCCTTGAATCGATCACAAAGTATCTTGAGATTGGATTCGTAATGTTTGGATGTTAGGTCGCCAGCTACAATAAGAAGATCTACCCCGTCGTTAGATAGAGTCTCACAAAATCGCTGTCCTGCGTCTCGATCAAACTCCGTATGGATGTCGCTTATTAGTTTTAGTTTCATCTTATCCCCAAATCAAAAGAATACCAAGGATTGCCCAGCCAATTCCTGTAGAACCTTGAGAAACGTGCATAGAGTATGCACCCGCAGCACAAACAGCAACAGAAGCAATAGCCTTAGCCATAACAGTTCCAGTATCCATACTTTTCATCCTACACTATTTACCTGCATCTGTCAACCATTTTTATTGACGTAGAATAGGGACTGTCGTTGATATACAAATTACCATTGATACCCAAGCAGGCACCAACAAATTTAACAAACATATTAGGATCTATAAAGATAGCCATTCCCTTTAGAAAAGTTGCTCTGTATTCAGATAGTTGATCCATACAGGTCACGACTAGGTTAACCTTGGTATTCTTTGGAACAACTTCATCAATACCTTTTTCTTTCGCGCGGATCAGTTGATCTAGGTCGAGAATGGTGGTCCTGAATTCTCCCTGAAACCTATGAGAAACATTTGTTTCTTTTTCGTTGTTGACAGGCTTAATAGGATACTTTTCATTTGTCATCGGTCCATTGCCGTGACGAGTTTGATAAGCGCGAGTTACCAAAAACACTTCATCCAGAGGATATCCCATATCCAAAATAGCTTTGGGGGTAATATCTGATGGAGTACAATGTGGCATGTAGCCAATGTGTTCATCAAGCATTAAACCTTGACTACCTTCAAATACTTTATTGTATGGTTGATACGGAATCTCATCAAGCAAAAATAGATTTCTTGACAGTAGTGATTCTCTAATTTTCTGCACCGCATCTGTAAAAATATCTACATTCAGATCTTCATCAACAACTTTATAATACACTACAATTTCTTGTAGCTTTTGAAGAATTTCAAACCATGAACCAGTAAATACCAGTTTTGCTGATAAAGAAATTCCGTCAAGGTTTCTCTTCTTCGTTCTAAAGAAACCAGTTCCAGTAGTTCCGTGTTTCACCTCAACTGAATTTCTGTTGGCAAATACGTCGTAAATGGTAGTAATTTGGCATTCTGGATGGATATAGATTTTAGGAGAAATACCCTTCTCTTTCAATATACTAAATTCATTCCAGAACGCTACTGGTTCTACAGTACAATTCTTGCTCCAATAAGTTGGACAGCCACTCAAAGTACCTGCACCGAAGCTAGAGAAGACGTGTTCGACATTACCTTTCAGAACTTTGTGTCCTGCCTGATGCCCGCCAGAAAAACGAACGACCATCGTATTTTCTGGATCTTGGGAGCAAAGGTACTCAGTCGTTAAACCTTTCCCTTCGTCTCCAAAACCAAGACCAATTACGGCCTTAGTGCTCATTACAACATCATTTCTTCTGGCTTGCCAGTCTTGCTGTCAGTCAAAACGGAAGTCTGCTTAGCCTGCGCTCGTGTAACCTCAACAACCTTGTCGGCAATGATTTGAGCAACATCCTCTCTTCGTTGAATAAAGAGAACATTGTCACCCATAAGCTGAATCCAACCATCCTTTGAACGTGGGCCTGCGCTGCCCTGGAGAAGATGAAGATGAAACACTTCATATTGCTCGCGTGCCTTGTCAAGAAGTTCAGCAGCAGTAACATCAGAATACTGACCTGGACCCATTAGTTCCTTCTGAACCTTCGCAGGAAGCGTCTTGAGGGTAGGCTCATCACCGATAGTGAAAAGAATTCCCTTCTTACCACGCTTCTTAAAATGATCCGTTTCGGTATACTGGCTTGCAAAGAACCACGCAAGCAGATAGCTTTCACCAGAGTTGCCGCCGCCATTACCTTCAAGGTATAGGTCAGTCAACCACTTATCAAGCAGCTCGTCACTGCTTTCAAATTGTCCAACCTGCAATGGCGACCTGTCGCATTCATGATCACCGATTCCCAAAAAGAGAACCTGTGGATCAGCGACACCTGCCTTGATGATCTTGTCCATCAGAGCGGGCAGGCCCTCCTTAACTAGGAAGTGAGGAATGGTGCCCATCGAACCAGTCTCATCCAATGCAATAATAACAGGAATTGAGTTTGGATGATCCTTTGAATCTCGGGATTCTCGAAGCGTAACGCCATTAGGGCTCATTGCGTTATTGATGCTACGTTGCTTGAAAATTTCTGTTGACTTCTTGGTGTCATAGCCCAGGCTTGTAGACCTGACCATGCGATCAGAATAAGAATATGTTCCATGTCCCATTATTAGTTGCTCCCGTTGCCGAAGAGATACGCATAGCGAGTCTTCGCAATTTCAAGCTGAATCTCTGAATTGCGAATCTTTACGCCCAAATCAATGTCTTTCGTCACAAACTCTTCTGAATTGAAATCAGACGCGAGCTTGAGACTGTTTGCATCAGTTGGACTCAAATCAAGCATACTCTCACGATCACGACGAAGACGCTTGATTTGAACCTCAAGATCCTCCACACGACGACGATACATAACCTGTGCGTCTTCACTGATAGCTGTGGCGCGATCTTCCCTAATCTTAGAGTTGTTTCGCTTCAACGAACTAACAAACGCACCTTCAACCTTAACATTTTCTTCTGACATAACTTTCTCCTTTGAAATTTATCCCTTTATGCACATGACCTGTTTCAATTCGGCGATGATTTCAACCAGGTCGGATTGATACGCCATAACTTGCTCGATGTCTTTGTACGCCGAAGGCAGTTCGTCGATGACGCCCGCGTCCTTACGGCACTCAACACCAGCGGTTTGAGACTTTAGGTCTTCGACGGTATACTGTCGCTTTGCTGCGCCACGAGACATTCTACGGCCTGCTCCATGGGAAGCGGAGCAGAGGGATTCTGGGTTTCCCAAGCCGCGAACAATGAACGACTTAGCTCCCATTGAACCTGGGATGATGCCGAGCGTCCCTGCCGAGGCACTAATCGCACCCTTACGTGTAACAAACAATTCCTCTCCATAATGAGTCTCCTCTGAAACATAATTGTGATGACAAACAATAGGCTGTTCAAGTGTCATATTGGGAAAGAATCGCAACATAGCGCGGCGATACAGTTCCAACATTGTCTGGCGATTAAGCCAGGCATAACGCTGCGCCCAAAATAGGTCACGGCGATAGGCTTTCATTTCAGGAGTACCCGCAAGGAAGACACTCAAATCCTTGTCTGGCAACTTCTGATTGTGGATCAGCTCACGAGCGATAGCAACGTGAATTTCAGCAAGCTCTTTACCAATGTTACGGCTACCACTGTGAAGCATGAGCCATACATTGTCTTGAGTGTCGAGACACAGCTCGATGAAGTGATTACCTCCACCAAGAGTACCAACCTGAGACTCTGCTCTACCTAATAGAGATTGGACATGAGGATCGAGATCCTTGAACTCAGACCAAAGCTTTTTTAGATCTTGATTGACGCCAGATTTATGCTCAAAGATTTCACCCACAACAGACTTGTGTGAGTTGAAACCAACAGGAATGTCACGTTCGATTTGTGCTCGAATGAGCTTGAGGCTTTCAGGTAGATCGGATGCTTTTAGGCTCGTCTTGACCGCTGCCATACCGCAACCAATATCGACGCCGACCGCAGCAGGAGACACAGCGCCACGCATACCAATGACGCTACCAACAGTTGCGCCTTTGCCGTAGTGAACATCAGGCATGACAGCAACATGAACCACCCAAGGTAAGCTAGCGATGTTCCTAAGCTGTGTAAGTGCTTCGGACTCAACTTCATGAACAGGTGTCCAGAGTTTCGCATTGACGACACTGCCTTTGATTTCAGAGATTGCCATAGTGGAGCCATTATACCAGGGTAAGAGGTTAGGGTCAATAAAAATACAGTCGCTCTGGGCACTTTCCTTCGGCGTATAGATAATATTCAGAAGGCCAGCCAATATCGCCATCATCTTCCAAACGACACACGCAGGCAACATATCTCTTACCGCTCGTGTTGAGGTCTAACCACAAACGAGAACGTGGATCGTAATACCAAAATCCATCTGGATACTTTTTTCGAATACAGTCAATAACTCGTTTTACTTTGACGTTCTCAAACAGACTCATAGAATGATTACCATTTAATACGCAAATAGTATCCTACTTCTTCAACACTATAACCGCGTTCTTCTAAGCTTTTCTTACCGTCTTTTAAGATTCTTTTATCCATTTCGGAATGTAGCGGAACGAGAGTGTGACTCCTAAAGTTTATCGCATTCATACGAATCAATTCAAGGCATTGTTCAATAAATTTATTCAATGCCAACACTTGTGCGCCTGATGCATCCATTTCACTTCTCCAAGAAAGTAATAGCTTTTCGTGTCTCTTTGATAAGATCCTGATACTCTAGAATCTTTTGAAAAAGATCATTTCTAGATGCGATGTATGGAGAACCATGATTTGTAAGAATAAGATGTTTCTTACCATCTTCATCTTGCGCAACGCAAGCTTCACTATCGCATTCCCAACCAACCCAAGCCACATCGAATTCGTGCAATACGGTAAGCTTTTTGTTTAGCTCTTTCTCAATTATTTCGAGATGTATTTGGTACATTTTACTTTTCCTTTAGTTGTGTAAACGCACCAAGAATAAACTGATCACCTTCGCTCCACCATTCGTGCTTTTCACAGCTTCCAAAATTATTGATGGATAACTCTCTTTCCGAAGCGGAATGCTTTAGGTGATTGTATTGGTGCATTGAGCAAGTTCCAAAGTTTGCGGACTTGTAGGCGAACCGCGAGAACTTGCAGTTGCCACATACTCTTCGCACTTTGTAGCCAATGTCTTGTAGGACTTTTAGTTTGTTTGCATCCATCGATTTCTCTCAGTGAATTCTCAGCCTCAATGATAATGGCTGTCGCGATTCTATCCAGGTCAGGATTCCATTCCTTACTGTGGTTGACTGCCACGCCTATAACCCTCTTCAACCCTTCCACAGCCAAACGCACCCTCTCTCTCTCACGAGTTAAAGATCGCTCCGCGTTATTGCGCATGACCTCTTGAGGAGTGATCTGTAGTAGTTCTAAAGTTCTCATATGGCCCATTATATCAGCCTTGTGAACTGCTTGCAAGAACCTTTTCAGGGAAAATCGCACTGTAATTTATCCAATCTAGCCAGTAACTTCCGCATTTTCCGCAGGTTACTGGCTCTGGTTTGTTAAAAAATTCGTGTCCACAATCCTTACACTTGTATCGTGCCATCTTCAACTGCATTCAAAAACGCCACGTAAATATCACCGTGACATGGGGTACTCGGTCTTTCTCGGGATTTGCAGAAGCACACAAGGATTTTTCCGCGTAGCTGTAACACGGCCTCGTAAAATTGAACATCTTCCAAAATTTGTCGTTCAAATGTTTCGCCAAAGGCTTCGACGGCTTCACCTTGGGCATGGCTAAGATTGCACGTACTACATCTGAATCCGACTGGATGGGGGTTTCCGAAGATGCCATTGAGTCCCTTGCCAGGGCGACCAATATAGACATAATCAGGATTGCTTTGCCAATTCTTAGGAGCATCCTTTATATGTATCACTTTAGTCATAGATGAAAGATGGATAAAAATTTAGACTAGATGTTTAGGTGCTCTACAAATTGAGCTAGATCGGCATTTTGTACTACAACTTCTTGGTGCCGACCCCAGGATTCGCACCTGGATACACCCTCTTAAAATGAGATAACCTAATCCGAGCGACCCATCAAAACTATCATACCATAGAGTCTGCTTCGATGCAAGAAAAAACGCAAGCAAGTTTGTGATCTAGGAGTTTTTTCTGTTGTAAAGATAATCCTAAATCTTCGGCTCGCGAAAATGAATTGTGAACAAAAAGTGAACTGGACAATACCGTGACCGCACAATGCCTGAGTCGAACAGGCAGGACTTTTTTACAAGAAAAGATAACCCAATTCTAACGGCTCACAAACCTAAAAAACTATATGTGAACAAGTTTATGATTCAGGATTTTATCTATTCGGGATAACCCTGTATCTTCGGCTCACAATTTTCAAACTTTATACGAGCAAGTGTTGGAGAAGGATACGGTAATTTGGGCTGCCGTAAACCATTTCTTTCTCCTGTGCTACCGTTACACCATATTCACCCTTTCGGGCGAGTGAGGAATTGAACCTCTCCAGGAGTTTATATAAGATAACCTTCTGCCTTTCGGCTCGTAAATCTAAAACCTCGATTACTTTCTATCTTCGTTGAATCCCACGAAGTCAGACATGATGGCAGGTGCTGCGGTATCGAAACCAACAACATCCAACATGCCTGCATCAGTAGGATCTGCAATTGTAAACTCAGTTGCAGTCATACCAACAACGATCAGCTTCGCTGGGATACCAGTCTTTTGACGGTATTCCTTAAGCGCCTGAACAGGCTGAATTGAACCTGCCCAAGTCTCACTGTCAGTATAAACCACGAATGCGTCTACGTCAAGCTTTTCCTTTGTCGCGTAGATCATTGGAAGCGCACAGTCTGTACCGCCCATTGGGAGTGCAGCCATGTACTTACAAACATCATCCAAACGCTGACGTGGAGAGATAGACAAAGAAGTCAATCCAGAACCATACTGTCCACCATGAGTTCCAGACCACCTTGAAGGACCATTACCACTTGTGAAACCAAGAGGATATGTCTGGCCTTCGGTTGCCATTGTCACCAATGCCATAGCCGCAGTTGCAACACGAGGAGTGATTCCTGGCAAACCAGCAACCAAACCACTCTCCATAGATCCTGAAATATCAAGACCAAGGAGCCAACGCTTTCCAGTTACAGGTACAGCCTTGAACGCGAGATAGAATGCCTTATCAAGTGCATTGACAATGCTCTGGTCAGGAGTCCAAGTTGTGCTACCCTTTTCACCACGACCCTGCTTGTATGTCACAAGGGCAACAAGAAGAGCAAGTGGATGAACACGAGCCTTAACAATGGCCTCCTGATTACCAAGAGCTTCGACAACCTTACGGCTACCTGCGCTCAATGGCTTCAAAAGACCAATGCTTGTCATTTTGCCAAGATTACGAATCATGGCAGTCAATGGCATCTTTTCAAGTAAAGCTTCCCAAACCTTAACTTCATTCAAGAGAGCAGTATTCACTGTCTCACGAGGAAGATTAAAATCTGTGACGAGCTTGACAGCAGTATTTGCATCTGTCTCGCGAGCAAGCTTTTCAGCCGCTGCAAGACGAGCAAGAGGACCGCTCTCAAAACCGTTCAAATCAACGCTCTCTGGCTTAGTAACCCACTTATACAATGTGTTTCTGACTTCATCGGAAGTCTGTGGGTGAGAGAGACGAAGAAGGTCGCGGTTTGACCATCCGTCACGAGACTTATACTTAACAAGCTGATAGACGAGATCTTCAACGCTCTTCGCGTTGTACCACTCGCCGACGCCGCGACGGAGAGCGCGGCCCCATCCACGGAATGCCTGAACGAATTCAGCATAGTGCATGAGGTGCGTACCAATACGTGCGACCTGTGGCAAAGCTGCAATAGCAGCCCTGCGAGTGTTCTCGTCCTTTGCGGCGGAACACATTGCGAGAACGAACAATGCAGGATCGTTCTTTGGAGCACGACCCGCATCACTGATCTCAACGACTCGATTTACAACACGCACACCATCAAGGTCAATACAGCGCTGTACAGCAGCCGCGTTGTCCTTTGTGAGCTTCTTCTCACCGACGTAATATGTGCTACCCTCAGAACCGAGCACAAGGAAACGATCAAGGCGATCCCAATCGCTGACAGTGAATGTAAATCCACCCGCGTTATTCTGTGTCATATCCGCTTCGCGGCCAGGAATTGGTTCGGACTGTGGGCTCTTCTTAGCCTTCGTGCGAGGATTGACGTGCTTTGTATAGTTGAGTGACATAACCATTTCTCCTTATTAAAATGGGACAAGTGTTGCAATACATTTGCTGGTTCGACCCAGCACCCCGAAGGGCTTTTCCGATAACGTATTACTTCGGCCCCAAACTTTCTCGATCTAAACTTCAGCTAGTATAGCTGAGTTTTTCTTACCTGTCAACTAATATGTATACGACAATCGACGAAAATGAACTTTTTTTTGGTGCCGAGGTAGGATTTGATACCCACATCTTCCCTGTGACTAACAAGGGCTTTCAATTAAGCTACTCGACGTACACACAGAAACAATAAAAACACTCAAGATCCCCACCTTGGAATTTAATGGTTGCTTCTATGTGTGGCTCACGGGGAACGATTCGAACATCCATCCCTTCTTCGCCTGAGCTAGAAGTGCTTTAGCCAATTAAGCTACCCGTGAATGGAGCCCCTGGAAGATCGTAACCCTTCGACCAACGTTCCTTTCGGAGACGCTGCTCTATACTCTGAGCTACAGAGGCGTGGTGGCCCTGGAAGGATTTACACCTCCATTTCACGTTTTACTGAGAGTCTTGAAAGTTAGACCACAGGGCCATTAAATTATGCAGATTCCTCCATAGTTTGGCGCCCCTGGTCGGTTCGAACGACACGGGCCGATTTAGAGTCGGCTGCTCTGACCAATTGAGCTACAGGAGCATAATTCTTCAACGCAAGGGAGAAGCCCTTACAGAAGTCTTTCGCATCTTCATGAGGCATGATTGCGATGGCTGTAAGCTCATCGCCAATGTCTGGTTCTCTAAATGAGACGAACTTCATGCCAGATTCTTTCAGTTTATCTTCGACGCCGAGGAGATTGTATTCATCTTGAACAGAGAGCATAACAAGCGTATTGCTCGTTCTGTGCCATTCAAGAGCGTCTTTGGGGAACTTCAAAATTGCATCTGCCAAAACATGCGCAGATTGAACAGCCTGATATGCGGCTGTGAGATCATTGCGGGTGATTATGTAAAGCTTACTAACCTACGACACGGGAATATCTCTCTTGAAATTGCTACTCATTGGGTTCTCCTTATAACTACTCGCTCAGTATACATGAACGCCAGAAATCTGTCAAGCACTGCCCGAAGTTTTTTCTCATGTCGGGCGCGCATGAGCGGTTCCACTCACATTTTATTTACATGTGCTGCAAGCCACATGGGAAAGATGACAGCCTGCACGACTGTCCTTCCTCCATTTATTCCCTTGGCAGGAATAAACTTCATCTATTCTTTCTCCAGCTATTGTCAATGATTTTCAAAGTACAAAACTCATCGTCAAACTTCTTCAACAAACCACGCGGACCTTCAATCTTAAACTCACGCCACATAGGCTGATGTCCGTGCTTCAATTGTCTGTAATAAAAAAACCTTAGCTTATGCTGTACGCAAAACTTCCTAATCTCATCCTCAGCAAATGAATGCTCAGATTCAGTTAGGTAAGCTCTACCGTAGCATTGTTCTATTTTTTGTTCCATGGAGTCTAGGGTGAGAATCGAACTCACGAATATCGGTTTTGCAGACCGACCCATTAGCCACTCTGGCACCTAGACAAGATGATCTTGTAAGATCATTTCTATAATACTTAATGCTACCTTTGCATTTCCCCACTGTTTTTTAAGTTCTGGATCTGCAATTTGATCAGCAGACATGTAGTGCTGAACAGCATAGCCTAAGCCCTCGCTATTCACAATGTCTGCTACTTGTTCAATTGAATATTTCTTTTTACTCACGGGTTTGACCAAAGCCTAATACACTCTTTGGAACCTCGTTGTTTTCGTAACCGCCATTCACATCAGCATATACTTGTGCAAGACTAACTGCCTTCTTATATTGCTTTTCTTTTCCGCCACTCAATCTCTTGTATACCTCACTTGCTTGTGCTGGAGGCAGAGCGCCAATATAAACATGTCGGCAAAGACGACCAGGACGTGTAAGAGCTTCATCAAATTCAATTTCTTCCTGATTGGTTGTTGCGATAACACGAAGATCAAGCATTGTTCCCAAGATACCATCAGTATAGTTCAGAAGAGAACTGATTGTCAAAACGTTATCTGACTGACGTGGAACAAGACATGCATCAGCATCTTCGATAATGAATAGGATTGGAAGAGATTGTTTTCCATTTCCTTCGGGATCAAACGTTCCATACTCTGCCTTCTCTTCAGCAAGAAGAGTAATCAATGCTGGGCTGTCGATTTCGCCAACAAGTTTGGATGGAAGAAGAACCACAAGGCAATCCTTAATCTGTCCAATGAGACTCCTGAGAAGATATGTCTTTCCTGTACCAGGAGGACCATTAAAAATGGCAAGTCTGCCATAAGGTTCCTTTCTATTAAATTGATCAACGACATAATCGTAACTCCTTACAATATCTTCTGAGTAATTTTCACGTTCAAAAGTAGATTCGATTGGTCCAAGATTATGAAGAGCAAGTCCACCACCAGTGGACTGAGCAATGACGTACACGGAACTTTTCTTATCATTGGAAAAGTTTTCCTTGACATAGTTCTCAAAAGCGATTGCAACTTCTGGAATTGCTGTGGTGAGAGCAAATTCTACAGATTCTACCTTGTCCCTCTTATGGTGGGTGAGTGTAAGGTACGTAAGATAATCCTGCGTATCAGAGACAATGTATGACATCTTCAAGCGATACGCAAACTTCGATAGAGAAACTATCTTTCCGTTGGGAATGATGGCAAGAAGATCTTTTACGATTTCGTTAACATCCTTCTTTGGTGTGCTACTGCCGACAAACTTCAACGGAATATGACCCTCGGCGAGGATCTTCTTCATTGTGTAGGTGTAAATCCAATCTTCAAGATCTTCGGAACTTCCGATCTGATGATAGTCTACATGAAAGTCATAAATGTCGTTCTTCATTTCTTCCATCCTTTTTGTGGCTGAGGTGGTACGGCTCGAACGTACAGTATTCCTGTTTCAGAGACAGGCGGTTTACCAGTTAACCAACACCTCAATGGTTGTGGAGGTAGGAGTCGAACCTACTGTAGCCTGTTTCAAAGACAGGTATCGCGCCATTTTGATTTCTCCACAATAAAACTACCACTCTACCCAATACTCCGTATCTTCACCAAACTCCTTGACAAATGCATCAATAATTACACACTGCCAATCCTTCGCTCGATCTTTTAAATCATTGTTTATATAGATGTAACATGGATTATGAACCTCTTGTGTGTCGCAGATGAAATGCCAAAAGTCACGATACTCTACTTCTTTCGGAGAACCTTCACCCTTCCATCTACCGTTAACGTCACGAAGATCATATCCAAGTTTGCTTTCAATATACTCAGCGCACTCGTGATAATTTAGATGTTCTATTTTCCTTTTCTTTGGCTTCTTCATGTCACCAGCTTTAGGTCAATTGCATCTATCCATTCTACCACAGTATTCTTACCATGTCCATGAACTGCCATACAATCTTCTAATGTTTCGTGATTCTCTTGTGAGATATGTTCACCAATTACCCATTCTATTGTAACCTTATTTGATGGCCATTGTACACCAAATGCAACATATCCTGTACCGCTTATTCCTGAACTATCTACAACCCGCTTCAAAAAAAACCTGCGTCCTATTGGAACAGATTGATGTTTTAGCTTTTTGCTACTCATTCATTACCCTCGTTTTGGAGCTGCCGACAGGACTCGAACCTGCATTGCGCTTTCGCGCCCACGTTCGTAGCGTGGTGCCTATCCATTAGACTACGACAGCATACTCTCAATTATTCTTATTGTATCACTCGGTCCTTTTGTTTCTCTCCATTCGATACCTGTTTGCTTCACTATAGCATCATTCCCACCATCTTGCAAGGCGTCTCCGATATAAATAGCATCGTCAATGGTCAAGTTCTGGTTGCAGCATGTTGGCATTCCCTCGAACTCACCACAATCATATTGGTGTTCCATGCAGCGGACATCGTATTGTTGTATATGTTCAATCAGCTTCTGTATTCCGTAGGCTTTGTTTATACCGCTTTTTGTAACGTCGATTGATGTAGCGCCGCCAACTCTAATTTCAAAACCTGGCAACAGGGGCTGCATGGCCTTAGCGAGCTTCTTTCTGTTCCATCCACCTGAATCAAAAGCTTTCTTCTCTTCCAGTGGCGCGTCTTGACCTAACAACGAGAAGGTAATCTGACTGCCTCTATCTTCTGCAATCTCTCCCCATTTGTAGTCACAAAACATAAGCTCTGTTCGATACAGAGAATCAAATGTAATGTATATCTTTACCTTTTCTCTAAGTGTAAGCTCGCTGGAATAGTGATTAATACATCCAGATTCTGGTCCGTCCCAGGTCCACATTTGCGCACCAGACGTTGGAAGCATATATAGATTCCAAAGATTGTCAAAGTTGAATGAGTTAGGGAGCTTATTCAAAAACTGAGAACACATCTGTTTCCAATTACATCCAGATATAACAGCAATTTTTGCTTGATCTGCGAGCTTATGAAGAACCTCTCCAACTTCTGGAGTTAGATCTTTCTTACTATCGGCTAACGTGCCGTCGAGATCAAATATGATAAGCTTTTTCTTCATTCGTTTGAGCGAGTAAATCTATAAGCGGAGTTCTGTATTTGTACAATCATTCATCTGGGATGACAGTTACCTATCACCTCAAGCCCACTACCTGGATCTCGCCGAGCAGGGTCATAAATCCTTTACGTGGTTGCTTCCTCTGGAGATTGGCCGTTTCACCCATGTTTTAAGTTTGCTTCTGAGAATGCAAGTTATACATCCAAGGATATTATTTATCCTTAGAATCGCTTGTTCCTCTTGACAAACTTCACATAACATGGCTCGTCTCTGTTCCTCTGATCCTCCGATTACTCGGGATGGCCGTTAACCATCAAAGTGCTCTATGAAGCTCCGACTTTCCTCAAGCATTACTGCCTGCGATTGCCCGACTTACTCTTACTTGAATTATACAGCAGTTGGCGTATGAAATAAATCAATGTGCCACTTCTTGTCGTTAGCGTCGAAGTACATCGAGAACGTCTTTTGGTTGTTCAAGTTCTTCTTTCGCTGTTCAATGAAGTCTGAGAAGTACGCGCTGCGGTGCTTCTGAGCAGCATTACGAACTGAACTGAAATACGCCTGAATTGAGGCGTCATCAGAGGTTCCTAGCTTATACCATACATCAATGCCTTCTTGATTACCTACAAACATTTTCTCTCCTTTCTGGTAGCTCTTGACAGAATTGAACTGTCGTCTCTTCCATGTCACAGAAGTATTCTAACCATTGAAATAAAGAGCCATTTGGTAGCCCCTGACAGAATCGAACTGCCTTACCCACGGTGTAAGCGTGGTATTCTACCAATCTATTAAGGGGCCTCTACTTTGTCGTAATACGGATTGTCTTCTGGTTTTACGCCTCGCAATTCAAGATTTTCTAAGATATGAGGTACGCTCTCGTGGTTTGGAAAACCTTCCAAGAGCACTGCAACACATCGATTACACAAACTGTTATAGTTCATACTGTAAGTATAAATCCAACATCGTGGGCACTTTACTCCATCGTGTTTGGTTACTTTAACTTCGTAGTCTGACATTTACTTCTTCTCGTATCTATTCTCGTAATTTTTAAGTGCAATCTCCAAGTCGCTTTTAAGTTGTAATTCATAATCGGTATTGCCTAAATACTGAATTATCGAACTCAGTATATATTTTACACCATGACTAGCAATTGTTGCTTCTATAAACTGCTTCTTCATGGCGTCAGCGTAACCCATTACACTCCCTGTTGTACCATGCTTTCGCGAAGATAGTCAAGATGTTTCTTTATAAAGCGCATAAAGTATATCGACTTATCCTCTCTCTTAAATATAGCACCTTTCATATCTTCTGGAGGAATAGGAAATTCAAATGGTCCCCACTCTGTACCACTATTCCAGTAATGTTCTGTTTTATACCACAACTCACCATCACGATAGAACGAAAAGTAAACCTTCTTGTCCTTGCCAACCACATCCTTTATCTCTGGAAGTTGCATTACTTTCTCCTGGAGCACTATGAGAGAATCGAACTCTCGACGCAACATTGGAAGTGTCACATTTTACCATTAAACTAATAGTGCATTATCTGCTATTCTTCTTTATTATATTTAGTGCCCTGATTGCAGAACTGGATATATGAGAAAGCGTTCTATCACATACAAAATAAACTACTGGACAAGTCAGTCCTAAGTCTTCATTCCAGTATTGTTGATTCATTTCATATTGTAAATCATTTGCGTTACGAAGTCCACGGATAACTGCATGAGCGTTTTGATTTCTAACGAAATCAACAAGCAAACCATTGAAATTTACAATCTCAACTTGCGGACTCAGATCGCCTCGTGAGTTAGAAAAATCTTTCTTAAGGAGTTCGACATTCATATCTCGATCATTCTTGTCTGGATTCATTCCTACGGCAACAATTACCTTATCAAAGGTGTGCAATGCCTTGGAAAGAATATTTGAATGTCCCTTGTGCCACGGATTAAAGCTGCCAGGATAAACTGCGGTGCGAATCATTTCGGCCTCCAGCGGTTAAACATCCATATCGTTAAAAAATTTCCAACCCCGCACGCCAAAGATATAAGGACTATGCTCAGAATTTTCTGATCGCTTGCGATCACAATCAGTAATGACAGGAGCTTTACTGGTTCTATCAGCATACTCAGAATCGCTGAGGATACTGCTTTCCTCTCGGCTATTGCCAGAGTACACGCCACCAGCAGGAACTCTAAAATTAGCGTGAAGATAACTAAAAGAATTAAACTTAGCACTCATTGATTATACCACAAGCATCCAAATAATAAAGTAATGGGTAAGGTGATGTACCATCTGGTCAAGACCTAGAGCCCACCAGAAGTATGTATTGCTTCTTGCTTTTTCTAGCACTTCTGCCCAAAGCGGCGAGAGTCTTTCAGCAGAAGGAATTCCCAACATCCAATCAGCATTTTTGTTATGCTTCATGGCAGCTTCTAGATCAGGCATAATTGCCATAAACTCCTTGCCAGACAGCGCCTTGAATCGACCAAGATACTTCTTACCAGCTTTCAATCGATCCATGGTAAAGTGAATGCCCATATCAACCAGAGACAACCACCATAACTCAGGACGAACGACAAGACAAATAAGTAAAGTAAATAAGCCGTGAACCGTAACGTGCGCGAGAAGCGGAAGAACCCAATCCCATCCATCCTTGAATTTCCCCAACATATACTTACCCTGCAACGGGTAATCAGCGAAGAAATGTTTTAGCTGATAGACGATCAATAATACAAAAAGAAGTGTCAAGCTCATGTTTATCTCACGGGTGAAACGTAAAGAGGCTTGCTGTATGACCCTCGTTGATTCATATCATTATTACATCCTAGACAACTTGCGTATTGACACATAGCAATCCACAATAAAAATATAGCAATTGGATATAACATTTTCAACGGCTCTAAATCTGGATTATGGTCTGACATAATTTATCTTTTTCATTTGGTGGAACGGGTGGGGTACGATCCCACAACCTTCGGGTTAAAAGCCCGCTGCTGACTGTCCAATTGAGCTACCGTTCCAATTACAAACCAAGTCTCTTATTATCTCTTTCCCATGCACGCAAAACAAACCAACCGCACAACACCGTCATCACGAGCCCAAAGAGGCTGGGACGGACAACAAACAAACCGAGGTTCAAGCTTGTCAAACCTGACTGCAACCAGAACACTCCACCTGCCTGTTTCAAACGTTTCAAAAATTCCACAACAATGCTCCTAGTTTTTGAAAGACTACTGACCACGAGTATACCATGATCACAATCAACACTGCAAGGAAAAACTCTTTCACACCTTGACGACTAAACCTTCGGAAAGAAGTGTGTCTGCCAAACTTGTCCAACCGCTTCCTGTTTGGTAATACACATCAGCAACATATCTATTGAAGGTCAACTTATCCTTTTCGGTATGAATCATAACAAAAGGATGTTGACTAAGAAGCTGTTCAACTCTTTGTTTTACAACAAGTCCCCTTTTGTATTCTTCTGAATCTTTCTTCACTCCAGACATTTCAGGAGCATTTATGTCCTTGATTCGAAGATGTTCGCGACTAAAAATATTCATGCCGTGATCAACCTCTACCTCGATAGTGTCACCATCAACAGCTCTCATTACCTTGGCTTTATACCAATATAGATTCTCTTCCATGTGTGTTCCTCAATTTGGCAGGAGTAAAAGGACTTGAACCCTTACGAACAGTTTTGGAGACTGTCATGCTACCAATTACATCATACTCCTATAGACCCTTTAAGTTTCTCTCTTCTACTTCCCTCTTCCACGCTACAGTTCCGAGACTGCTTACTGCCTTATTGTAGGCGTTAGTCTCAGGCTTGTCGAGCTTTCCAAATAGCTCTGCGTGCTCTTCACTCACATCTTTCACAAGTTCACGAAGAAACTCGGGAGTCCTCTTCATGTCGAGCGCGCTATCTCCAGTACGAGTAATATGATCGATTACTGTGGCAATACGACCTGGAGTTACCACCGAAATTGCAAAAAGCTTTGCAGCATTCTGTAGCTCAACCTTGTCAGGATCGACGCTCTTAACCTTTGGAGCCTTTACGTTCTCTGCCCACTTTTCACTCTTGTACTTTGCCATAAGCCATTCGCCAT
>Ga0105252_10000451_pt1 | contig 27715 bp, 26 predicted proteins | sample EasRivMeERMZT100_FD_89675 | JGI IMG/M metagenome (GOLD analysis project Ga0105252, IMG submission 89675) | Soil microbial communities from meander-bound floodplain in the East River, Colorado, USA - East River MetaG ERMZT100 | ecosystem: Environmental > Terrestrial > Soil > Floodplain | place... | reverse complement strand
AGAGATATCAGAGAGGTACCCTCCAGAAATCTCAATGTAGTTACAGCTCAGGATGTTACCAATGCTGAGAGAATTGTTGAGGAGTTACAGAACAATGAATTTACTAAGGACATTATCAATCTCCAAAGTAATGACAGATACACTGTGATAAATCAATTCCAAATTGATGGTTATATTGTTGAAGGACATAAGTTTAAGTCTATGCTGGATAAAGTTATCATTGACCACAATGAGAAGACTATCCACCTGTATGATTTGAAGTGTGTATGGGCTGTAGAGAATTTCTACAATGATTATTACCTCTTCAGAAGAGCCTACATTCAAGCCTACCTGTATTGGAAGGCTGTGTATTGGTTAACCCTGCAGGAAGATAGTCCTTTCTATAAGTACAATGTGAACTTTCTAAAATTTATTGTGTGTGACAGTATCAATTACTATAGCCCCCTCATCTATACACTGAGTGTAGAGGATATGGAGGAAGCAAGTAATGGATTCACACACAATGGTAGAGAGTATCCAGGAGTGAGACCTCTAATCAAGGAGCTCACTTGGGCACAAGAGAATGATGTATGGACCATCAGCAAGGCTAACTATGAGAACAAAGGATTTGTAAACATTAAATCTAATGGAACTTAAGAAAACAGTATCATCAACATTCTTTGTCCCACTCCTGAAGATAGGCAAAGACAATCTTGTCAAGGCAGGATATGTAAATGCTTACATCAGAGATGATGGAAGAGATGTAGAGTATCAGGAATGCGTGTATCTCCTATTCAAACCAGAAAATCTTATAGATTTCAAGCAGTTTCTGGAAGATGAATATGAGAGAACAAAGAATATCATCGATGATTATGATTATGGAGGAGGGTTTGTTGTCCTCGTGTATAAGTTGAACCCCAAGTTCAAAAAGGATTTGGATCTTATAAGAGAGGGAAAATATTCCAAGACTTCTAAAAATTTCCAATCAGAATATTCCAAGACAATTAGGATCTCTGATGGTGCTCACTCTTGGAAAGAAGAAGTGTCTATTCAGTTCAGAATCTTTAACAAGACCAAGGATCTAAGAGAATTCTGGGAGAGAGAATTAGAAGTAACATTCTCTGATGATCAGGAAGTATGGTATGCCTTTGATGAAGAGAAAGAAACTCTAACGCCTAAGAAGCTAGAAGAATATGTGTAATTATGGAAAAGATATTTGAATTATTCAAAGGAACACTCATTACACACCCTACATATCAGGGTGTGGTGTGTGGCTTTAATGAAACTCATTTCATTTTGGCTGTTGAGACGAAGGATCAAGTCAAGTTCTTTCGTGCACTAAAAAAAGACTTCTTTATTGCAGAGGAGTATAAAGATCTGAAGTACAGATATATATTTGAGGATGAAAGTACAATTATAAAACAGAAACAATGGCAGGACCAAAAAAGAAACCAGAACCCACTGGCAAAAGCAAGCTAGAGGAAGCTATGGAAAAGCTGAACAAAGCTTATGGTGTAGGCACAGTGTTGACCCTTGATGATGGTATCTCTGGAAACTATGTTGTATATAGCACAGGCTCTATAGCCTTTGATCATATAGCATTAGGAACTGGAGGCTTTGTTGCAGGGAAAGTGTATGAACTCATGGGCTGGGAAGGCACAGGTAAGTCTACTATATGTGGACATGCTGCAGCTGAGTGTCAAAAACAGGGAGGAGTAGTAGCTTACATTGATGGTGAGCATGCTATTGATAAGCATTACTTTGAGGCCCTGGGTGTGGACACAACCAAGATGTTAGTAGCTCAGCCAAGTAGTGGTGAGGAAGGATTCCAGATTGCTCTGGAACTTATTAAGACTGGAGAGATTGCCATGATTATTATTGACAGCGACTCCTCCCTGATGCCCCTTAAGGTGGTCCAGGGTGATGTTGGTGACAGTGCTATAGGCAAGAAGGCAGTGCTTAATAACAATGCCTATCCAAAACTGAAGACTGCTTGTGCTGATAACAATGTCTGTATGATTGTAATCTCTCAATTCAGAGAGAAGATAGGAGTAATGTTTGGCAACCCTACCACAACTCAGGGTGGTCACGCTCTCAAATTCTATACTGATGTAAGAATTGAAGTATCTAAGTCCCTTATGAAGGATGGAGATGATACCATTGGAAATACCACCAAAATTAAGGTGGTAAAGAATAAGATGGGACCTCCATTTAAACTATGTTCCTTTGTCATACTATATGGTGTGGGAATAGATAAGGGAGGAGAGATTATGGAACTACTCAATGACCTTGAGTTAGGGAGAAAGTATGGTCAGACCTTTACTTTCAAGACAATCAAGTACTCATTGGATGACTTCATGGAAAAGCTTGGAGAAAAAACTTTCTATGATGAGGTAAGACAATCTATTATTGATAAGATTAGAAACAAAATTTTAGTTGAAGATGAAAGTAAAGATCAAGAAGTTATCACCTGAGGCACACTTGCCTAGGTATATGAAGTCAGATGATTCAGCAATGGATCTGGTAGCCATAACAAAGGAGTTCGATGAGGCAGGCAACTGTGTCTATGGTACAGGACTAGCTATTGAAATTCCTGTTGGGTATGTGGGATTAATATTCCCTCGTAGCAGTAACAGTAAGAAAGATTTACTTCTTTGCAATTCTGTAGGAGTAATTGATCCTGGATGTACAAAAGAAATTGTACTTAGGTTCAAGCCTTCTGCATATTTTGCATGTGAACCAGAGTCTTTGGCAGAAGGTACAGTAACAGACTACTTTGAATTTATATGCTTTGGTAAAGAGGACATAGATGATGAGGATAATGTTGCTGTGTACTCTATTGGAGATAGGATAGGACAGTTGCTTATCATACCACGTCCAACCATTGAGTGGGAAGAAGTGTATGAGTTTACTCAATCTGCTTATGACAAAATGATAGGAGGCTTTGGTACTCCTAATAGTACAGCAGCCTTGCCAGGAGATCCTGGATTTCAGGGTTCACATCTGCTATGAAAACTTGTAAATACCCAGGATGTAACAATCCTGTGTGGAGTAATGGGTTGTGCCAAGCGCACAGCCCACGTACTCCTATGAGAAAGACTAAGCTTTATCCTAATGCTATAGCACAGAAACAGTTTGATGCTGCTGTTGAATCAGAGATACAAAGAAGGAATAAATTCTTTATGTATATATGGAGAGATAGAAGACACAAGTGTGAGATCTGTAATGCATTATTAGGTAGTGAGCCTAGGAGTTATATGTTTGACCATCTCCTGGAGAAGAGCAAGTATCCTGAGTTGAAGTGGGAGCCAGACAATATTTGTTTGGTATGCTTAGCATGCCACGATAATAAAAGTAGGGGAATCATTAGTGATAAGTACAGAGAAAAGATTAACTTTGTTATAACTAAATTCAATGTGTCATGAAAGACCCAAACAGATCCAGAAAGAGTGACATTCACTACAATGTCACACTTAATGAGGAACAAAAACTGGTTAAGCAAGCTATTATTGATAACCAAATTGTTGTAGTTACAGGGAGAGCAGGTAGTGGTAAGTCCCTGGTGTGTGCTCAAACAGCTCTAGACTTCTTAATGACAAAGCAAGCTGATACTATATTAGTAACTCGTGCTGCCATTGAAGTGGGTAATTCACTTGGATTCTTACCAGGTGATTTGAAAGATAAGTTTGATCCATACCTTGAAGCTTTTCAAGAGAATTTAATGGCCTGTTATGACAAGATTAAAATTCTTGACTACATTAGAACAGGACAGATCAAAGCATTCCCAGTACAATTTATTAGAGGTAAAACAGTTGAAGATGTTCTTATTGTTGAGGAAGCACAGAACCTTACCAAGGGTGAGATGCTTGCAATCCTAACCAGATTAGGTAAAACAGCTAAGATTATCATCAATGGTGACAACGAGCAGAAGGACATTAGAGAAACTTTTAATGGACTGAGCTATGTCATTGAACTCTCTAAAAAGATTGAAGAGATTAAATGGATTAAGCTTAAAGAGAATCACAGAAGTGATTTAGTAGGTAAGATCTTAGACTTTGAATACAATTAGTATGGAATCTCTTATAGATAAAATGCAAGACATGCAGATGATTAACAATCTGTTAATGCAGAAGTTAAATCTGTTATTAGAAATTGAAAATTTAAAACAAACCAATATGAGAACACAGTTTTTCTACACGAGACGAGAGGTTGTAGCCAATGGAGCTCCCACTCGACCAAATGAAACTCCTATCTATGCATTTAGAAAGGACAGTTTTAACTTGAACCATGTCATCAGAAGCATTGAGATGCATGATGGCACAGTCCTGGTATTGTTGGACGACATACATGAGCGAACAACAGAATCTCCTAACATTAACACCAGAACCAACAAGGCTGCTGGTACAGTTAGAAAGAGAGACACATACCAGTCAGAAATTTATCTCTCCAAAGAAGATGGTGAGAGATTCTACAGAGCAGCTGCAGTGGACGAGCCACTAGTAGCACATAATTCAATACCAGTACACAATGGAGTTCAAGAAACTGTTGGGGAGACGAGTTTATCTGGAGATACCAGAGGAACCAAAGAGTAATATCATCTTAGATGATGAGTCTAAAGCTGCGTTAGAAGCTGAGAGACTAAGAAGATATGGCAGGCTGACAGTGTATGCTGTTGGTGCTGATTGTGTAGACCTGACTGAAGGTGATGAGGTTATGATTGATCCAAGCTCTGTGAGCAGGGTCCTTAAGATACCTCTCACAGCAGATAAGGATGTATTACTGGTAAGTTATTTTGACATAGCACATATCTGGTAATGAGAAAGAGAATAGGCGTGTTTGTTCTAGCAACAAACGCATATTTTGTTTTAGGTCTTAGGTTCATCAAGAGGTTTGAGCACTTCTATCAGGGAGATAGTGAAATAGTATTTTACTTTTTCTCTGATGAAGACCCAACCCCTTACGTTCCTGACTATTTGAATGTCAAATACTATAATCAGAAGCACACCAGCTGGACTGAAGGTACCAATTCAAGGTACAAAAACATAGCAAACATTCAATATGACCTACGTAAGCAGGTTGATTACCTATTCTTCTTTGATGCTGATACAAGCGTAGATAAACCATTCACAGAAGAGTGGTTTCTCTACGACTCAGTAGCATTGGAGCACTATGGTAACAGAGACTGGTTGTCTGATGGTAGTGGGTTCAGTAGAAACCCAGCCTATAAGGACTTCATCTCACCAAGCACTAGACTTGACAGCATCTACAGACATGGTTGCTTCTTTGGAGGCAGTACAGAGAACATGATTACATTGTGTGAAACACTGTACACATACCAGATCATTGATGGAGACAAGGGTTACTCACCAGGTAACAATGATGAGGGCTATCTTAATGCGTACTTCCACTATCATACCCCAGTCAGAACTATTCCTACAGATGAATTCCAATTCGTATTCTCTGATAAAGGTGGCCTGGATGAGATAGTTAGACTACCAAATGTTAGTATAGATCATTACAAAAGAGATCTATTAAAGAACAAGAATGTTTTATTCGATATTAAAAACCAAATGTTATCTTATGAGCGATTTTAAACAAACATGGTGGGATGATGTCCTGCCAAGCAAATGGGCAGAGTTTGAGTCCTGGATAGGATCCAGTGCTGCCACTACAAAAGCATACTCAAGAGCACACATCAAGAACAAGGGATACAAATCTCTTATAGACCTGGGATGTGGTAATGCTACAGAATACTTTGCCTATAAGGAAGAGTATCCTGAGCTGAATTATATAGGAGTGGACAGCAGTAAGTTTCTGTTCAAGAGAAACACAGACCTTGAGATCCCTATGATATTAGCTGAGGCTGATAGTGTACCACTACCAGACAATGCTGTTGAGGTGGTATTTGTTAGACACGTATTGGAACACCAACCAACCTATGTACCTATTATGAATGAGATGATTAGGTTAGCAGAGAAGGAGGCCATACATATCTTCTTTATCAAACCTGATGAGCAGCCTACTTATATTAACTTTGATCCAGCTCAGAACCTATTCCATAACAGGTATAACATAGGTGAGATGGAGGAGTTCCTAAGGAGCCACAAAGATGTGGAATCTTTCTCTTGGGTAGATTTAACAGAGTATGAAAAGGGATTGTCAATAATTAAGAAAGCCAGCAATTAGCTGGCTTTCCCCTTTTAAACACTCAAGAAATGAAAAACACGAAACGAACACGAATTATTTTGATAGTCTTTTTTTGGTCATAGGGCCCATAGGATTCTTCTTCTGGGTAGTAGTGTCATACTCCTTCATAACATTAGGCTTCTTCCTAGAAGGAATAGCAGGTCTAGGAGCTTTCTTTTTGGTATTATCTTTCATTGTTATTTTTTATGATCGTTATTCATATATCCTATGAAGCCAATGAGTGCAATGACTATTATAAAAATTACAAAGCCAGGCATGATTAACAGCCTCCTTTACATTTCCCCATACTACCACCAGACTTAGCTTTGCCTCCATTTTTGTAGGCATTACTGTCCTGTGATGTAATAGCTTTACCAACTTTTTTCATCACCTTAGGAGCTGCTTTTACAGCTGCTCTAGCTCCAGGTAATACAACGTCAGCAACGTCACCTACAGTAGCATTTTTAGCACGTCTAACAGCGCTCTTTGCTGCACCTTTAACTGCTCCTTTTGCTTTTTCTGATGCTCTTCCTGCTGCTGCAGGAACATCTTTGATTTTTGTTCTGGCAATCTTTCTGAGAATACCAGTACCAAATTGGGCTTTCTTCATTGTTATTTTTTTTTTTAGAAGTTATTCTCCCTCCATTTAGCTGTTAAACTGTCCTCTTATTTCCCCATCAGGATAAGCTGCAGTGTGTAGATTTATATAATACATTTGTGTTACAAGGTCAGATTCTTGCTGTTCAGTAAGAGGAGGACTTGTAAATACTATTGGATTAATTGTATGATCCAAAGCAAATACAATAGGACCCTCAGTACCTACTTGACCTACGTGAATATGTGCACCAGTAGGAGTAAGACCTGAATAACTTGCTACCAGTTCAAAAACTTTGGTAGTGTTATTAAATACAAGAGTTGCATCACCCATACCACCTGAGACTACAGGAGGAACCTCATATGCACCATATAAAAGTGAATAAAAAGTTGTAACATCTGGAGTCACTGTTGTTGAAGTACTGGTAGTAATTGGTTCTTCAGTAGTTGAACTAGTAGTAGTAAGTGGTTCTTCAGTTGTTGTAGTGGTTGTTGTTGAGTCTAAGAAATACTCTGTGTAAAGAGCATCAACACGAATAAGATCAATCATTACCTCATCAAAATCTGCTTGTAATTTAATTCTTTTGTTGTCCCAATCCTCTAGATCAAAAATAATACCCTCATTATAAGGAGCTAAGTCTTCCAGTTTAGTAATTCTAGCCATAATAGCCATCCTTTTTTTGGATAAAACAAGAAGTCTGCTTTCAAAAGCAAGCTTTGCTGCTTCTAAAATAATCATTCCTCTTTCAGTTAGAGGATCCTGACCATCTCTGGTCAATAGAGATTCAAATTTTGTCATTATTATTTATTTTTTACGATTACGTGCAATTTTCTTAAATGTTTTAGCCAAGGCTTTAGCACGCCCTGTACAACCTGGTTTGGTTATAGGCGTGCATTTTCCTTTGGTGCCTCTACGTTTAATAGAAGCAGCAGCTCCTGCTATCCATCCCCCTTTTGCTTTGGGAACTTTTTTAGGTGCCACGATTACTTTTTTTAGGGAGTGATGCCCCATTTTTAGCTTTTTGATTCAATGTTCTTTTCTGAACATCAATCCAAGCTCCTTGTTTATCAGGAGCCTTAGGTCCTTTACCACCAGCCACTCCCCCTGCCTGGTATTTCTTAGGTTTCTTCATGATTATTTCACAGGTTTTAAATTACGCTTAGGCTTCTCATTTACCTCTTCAAATTCTGTTACAGGGATGTCATTAGTAGGAGTAGTTTCCACTACTTTTCCTTCAGCCACAGCATCACCTAACATAGCCTCAATTTTTTTGTTCAATTCATAACACAATACTGTGTTAGTTGCTTCTTTTGTAGAGAGAATACCTCTCACAGCGTGTAACAATAGACTAAAGTCTTGTCCATTGATAACAAATTTCGTGTCTGGACCCCATGTATAGGTCTTGTTTGGATCATAAGTTGCCATAAGTATTTAGTTTTAATGGTTTGAGTAACAAAGTTAATTAATTTAATGATATATTGAAAGTAATTGTGGCAGAAGTTTTTATACTCTTGCCCATATCAAGTCTCACACCTATCAAGTTATGAAACTTTATCAGCTCCTCAATAAGCATGTTGGTGTACTTAGGTAAACTAGGGACCAGCCTAAACTTATAGTCTTTAGGAGTCCTTGTTACTTCTAAGGAAGACAATTCGTCAACAGATTCAATTACCCCTTGTAATGAAGCAAAATAAATGGCTTCATTCTCCTTCATTACTGCAGGGAAAAATTTCTTATTGACTTCCATACTACTATTATCCAGGAGTTGTAGTAGATGTGGTTGTAGGAGGCACAGTAGTGGTGGATGTAGTGGTAGGGCAGCAAATGTTTGCTGGTATCTCTATCCATCTTCCTACTTTTGGTTTAGTTCTTCTCAGAACCAAACTCCCAGCAACAACTCGTCCAGAACCATCGATTCTGACGAAAGCTTTAAGATCTCTCTTATTATTAGGATTTGCGTACATAATAAATTGTTTTTAGGATTAATATTTATTTTAAAGTTAATAAGTATTTGGTTTTGGCTGCCTCTCCAGAGAGAGATTGAGCCAGGTTCTCAATATCACAGTAATGATTTACCTTTGCCCATTCAATTAAGTTATAGGCAAATGCAATTAAGTTATTGACTATAGTGACACAGTCAATTTCAGAAAGAGCTTCCACTTTAAAAGGTTTTACTCTTCTATTAGCATAGCCCATAATTTTCTCAACTATATCATCCTTCATATCCCCAACAAAGTCATAGAGACTACCAAGAGCTTGGTGTTCAGCATAACTTTTTGTCTGCCAATGTATAAGCTGAATCTGTATCTGGAAGTATGTTAGCTTAGCTGCCACACTTTCCAAGTTCATTTCTGCATTACCCATCATTTCTTTTGGAAAAATAGCCATAATATTTTTAATAAATTAGTTTGTATTTCTCATTTAATTCACTCAACTTCTTTGCATAGAACCAAGTGCAGTGCTTCTGTGAGGTAGCATCCTTGAGGACAGTATCTATCTGACTATCTAGGAAAGGATTAGCTCCCTCATGATATTTACCTTTATAAAAGGCTGGATACCCATTGCCTGTTTCAGAAACAATACCAGCGTTGTGTAGTATTGTGGTCTCCTGTAGCTTGTCTATAGGATCTGTTGACCAAGCAAAATCTAACTCAGGGACTACTGCAGTCTCCTGGTTTCTTAACCATAGGTTCCATAACACAGCCCACATATCTGCACACCATGATTGAAACCCTCTATCTTCATTCTCAAAGAACTCTCTGTTGATCTTCTGCAGGTAGGTTCTGATAAGGATACAATCATTCATAACCTTGGACCAGAACTTACTGTCCATATTCTTAAGGAGATATTGTGCTCCTCCAGAATTAGCGTTGTTCTTTTCACAGACTTCTCTGCTTATACCTACAAGACTAGCAACCTCAGCCAGGATATCTCTCGACTTATACTCCTCCACCTTGTGTGGAAGAACATCTTTAACCTTGCTGTCAAAGTAGGCAGCACTCACATAACTGACAGTATCAGATAGATAATTAATATCATCATCCAGATACTTATCAATATTAAAATCCTTAGTAAAGAGTATATCACTATCGCAATAGAATAAAGCTTTACTGCTATACTGTGGGTTATCCCTTAGGAATCTCCACATAGTATAAGGTCTCAACACAGGGATGTAAATCCCAATGAGAGGAGTAAGGTTATCTTCATCTTTATAGAACTTGAACGTAGCTTCAGGATATAAATCTGTTACTTGTTTCCACTTAGGGTTTTCTTCCCTATAGTTAGGAGTGAATATTAAGGCAACAGCCTTATCAGACATTCCTATCTCTCTTAAGCTTTCTAACCACAAATGGACTTGCCAGGTGTAGTAGGTGTCATCAGGACAAACTGTGACAAATGCTAACTCTCTCATATATAGTTGTTATTGGTTTACGTAGTTGTGGTTGTAGTAGTAACAGGCTGGGCATCCCCAAAAGCCTTGTTAATAGCAACCAACTGCTTAATAATTCTCTGGAGTAGAATTGACTCCTGGCTCCAGCCTATCTGTTGTGGTGTATATCCCATGATATTAATTTATTAAGTTATACAAAGGTATTAATTATTAAACTGTTTGATATTCTATTTGTACAAAATAGTTTCTTGAAGAAGCTGAGGCATGGGTCACCACTAATTCCCACCCTGTATTAGCAGCATTTTTTCTTAGCACACAGCTTCTAAATAATGCTGGAACAGTTACATTAGAGGTAATAACCATGTTTCCAGCACCTACACTCACTATTTCACTCGCAAGAGTACCTAAAGCACCTATTGGTGATGGTTGAGGAGCTGCTGCTGGAATAGGAAAAACTGCTTGTGTTACTGTTGTTCCTGCACCAGTATATACAGCGTATAAATAAAAAGAACATTTCTTTCCTATAGTTCTAAAGGTATAGGTTAAAGTTCCTCCTGTTGGTGCTGTTCCAGTCCACGTTGGAGTCTCTGCATAAGCTGTTAGTGGTGCATCTCTATACACTGTTGCCACTACATTAGCTGTTGCAGCTGTGTTATTAGCATAGAAAGAAAAAGCAGCAATTGATTCATCAACTTTTAAACCTAAGGCTGCTTGTAAATCTGCTTGGTCAGTAATGCTTCCTGTTATTGCCCCCCAATCAATAGTAGTAGTACCACCACCACTGGCTGCCACTAAGCCAGCGAGACGCTCTAGTTGTTTAGAGACGCCATGAAGTAAGATTGCCTCTTGACTCCATCCTATTTGTTTATTTGCTGTCATTGTTTTATATTTTATATAAAGTTACTAATTTTTTATAAGAAAGGATATGTTTTACCTGTTCCTAAAGAATACAAGTATGTTACTTCCTCTTGAGTTAATGCTCTTCTCCAAACAGATACATCTTCTAAATATCCTTGATGTGCTATAGTAGCATCAGCAGTAGTCCAAGCACCATTTCCCATTCTTGTTATGCTGGTAGTAGAAGCAGCTGCAGTTGGCATTCCTGTATAAGTTCCTACACTCACATCAGAAGCAGCCTGTAAAACACCATTGATATACATTTTCATTCCTGCAAATGTTTTACTACCATCATCTGTAATTGTTACATTATACCACTGACCAGTAACAAAAGGAGCTACAGGAGAGGCTATACTTTGTCTGTTATTAGTGCTGGCTGCTTTATCAAATTTTTGAAATTGTAAATAATTATTACCAGTACTATACACGAATTGCCATTCTTTATTAGTCTCTGTATCACCTCTTTTATTAATTAACCAGTTACCTATAGAACTAAAGGCTGTAAAATATGCCCACAGATTTATTGAGAAAGCAACATCATTTGCTACACCATCAGTGAAGGTTAAGTTAGATGTATCAGCAATATCAATTACATCAGTAGCAGCATTAAATACTGCAGCGTTACCTGTTTTACCTGCTACATAAGTTATACCTACCATTGTTGCTGTTCCACTTAATCCTGTTGCATCAGTAAGCACACTGTTTAAAGTATAAGAAGCAACTATATTATCAAGAAGAGTGCTTCCACCATCTGTTATAACCCATCCCCAGCCTATTCTCATAAGTCCACCAGATGTATAAGCTCCTGCAAATGTACTTCCAATTAAATCAAACTGTGTAGAAGAGATTCTTGTAATGGTCCAAAGGCCATTAGCATTAGGAACTCCTCCTACTGCTGAAAGAAATACTTTATTTCCTGTAACTATAAATTGAGCAGCTCCTACTGTCATTCTTATTGCCCCACTTCCATTGTTAGCAGCCCCTGTAACAGCTACTTGTCCACTTGCTCTTGTTAATAGAGCTTTTCCTTCTGATGCGGCTGCTGTATGTTTAGCTGTACCAAAAGACACACCTGTTAATCCTGAAACTAATAAAGTTTTAGGCCATCCATTATAAATAGCATCAAGATTTGCTGCAGAAAAACTTGCAGGAGTTTTATTACTCATAAATGAGTTAAGGTTATTTACCTTACTCATGTTCCAGTTTCCAATATCTTGATTGAAAGCTTGTGCTGATACAAACATCTGTTGCATATTAACAGTAGCAGCAGAAGTACTTATTTGCCAGTTACCAATAGGTTGGTTGAAAGCTAGTGCTCCAGAAAACATTGAGAAGAAAGAAGCATTTTTTGAAACATCCCAACCAGTGATATCCTGATTAAATACTGAAGCACCAAAAAACATTGAAGATGTTGAAGTAACTAACCCTGTTTTAAAATGACCTATTGGTTGATTAAAAGCTTTACAGTTATTAAACATACTACCCATATTTGTAAGTCCTGCTGCTGCTGTATCCCACCCTGCTAAGGAACCATTAAATACAGTGCAACCATTAAACATACTAGAAAAAGTAGTTACTTTTCTAACATCCCAAATGGTTCCATTGGTAACTAAATCACAATTAAAGTTTACACAGTCAAGAAACATACTAGTCATAGTTGTAACATTTAATGTTTCCCATAATAGAGGATTTAAAACTCCTGATAGTTCTCCATTATTAAAAGCTGTTGCACCTGCGAAGGTATTTGACATAGATGTAATAGAAGAAGTGTCCCAAGCATCTAACTTTTGATTAAAGCTAGTTGCTCCAGAAAACATAGTAGATATAGTAGTAGTAGGAATAGGACCAATTAACTGCCATCCACTAATATCCTGATTAAATGCTGGACAGTTTTGGAACATACTTACCATAGTATTACTTCTACCTGTATCCCATTGCATAACCCCACTCTGTCCTGCTGGTAATCCATTATTAAATATAGTGGCACCAGAAAACATACTTAACATAGTACTACATCTAGCCATAGTTGGACCCCAACCATTTAAAGGTTGATTAAAGGCTATAGCTCCACTAAACATAAGGTCCATTGGAAAGTTAGTAACTGTATTAAATGTCCAGTTGCCTATACCTGGCTGTCCTCCATTATTAAATGTAGTTGCTCCCTGAAACATACTACCAAAGTCAGTTCCAAGATTTGTAATCCAATGGCTAATATCACAATTAAAAGATACAGCATTGGTAAATGTATTATTAAATAGTGTAACCTTAGGAGTAGTCCAAGCAAATGTTCCAGGAACTCCTGGTGCCAATCCATTATTAAAGTTAGTTGCATTATTAAACTGACTATTCATGGAAGGTAAGTTAAGAGTTTGCCAGCTATCTAAATTTTGATTGAAGGCTGTTGCATTTGAAAATATAGAACCTGAGCCACTAGTAGCCTTAGTAACATCCCAGTAAGGACCAACAGCAGGTAGTGGTTGATTAAATATTGTACAGTTAGTAAAGATACCATTAATAGAAGTTGCAAGATGGGTATCCCAGGTGTCCATAGGCTGATTAAACTTAGAACAACCACTTAAAAGAGTAGCCATAGCTGTTACTTTACTTGAATTAAGTCCTCTGATATCACAATTAAAGTTAACACAGCCAGCAAACATAGACGTCATTACTACAGCAGCTGGAGTTTGTATAGTTAATACACCAGCAACTCCTGAACCAAGACCATTGTTAAATAAGAGACAACCATTAAACGTAGTGCCAAAATCTGTACATAGTATAGACCCTGTAGTAGGACTATTCCATCCATCCATATTTTGGTTAAACTTTATAGCCCCAGAAAACATAGAAGACATATCAGTAACCTTGCTTACATTCCACATTGAAATAGGCTGATCAAAAGCATCTGCTCCAGCAAACATACTAACAAGAGAGGTAGCATTACTCATATCCCATTTATCCAAAGGAGAGTTAAAAAGTACATCTGCATTAAACATATTGCTAAAAACTGAAACCTTAGATACATCTAAATCATTTATGTTCTGATTATAGGTGGTAAGAAGTCTAAGATACATATCAAGGCTTGCATTTTGTGGGAATCTATATTCAGTAAGATGGTTAACAGTAGATATTCCTGCATTACTAATGGTACCACTACCAAAAACTGCCTGTAAAATAGCTCCTGCAGGCTGATTATTATAATTCATTACATCAATTACATTTGCCAAGTTTAAAAGATTGGCTCCATTGAATGCACTTGTAGCAGTAGTAGGAGACAGTCTAAAGCTACCCCAGCTTTTAACAGACACCATTTTAAGTCTGTCTCCAGTAGCAGCAAATCTCCAACCTTGCATAACCCCAACTATTCTAATTGTATATATTCCTGGTGCTGCATATGTATGAGTAGCTGCTACTGTGTCTCCAGGATATATTTGGGTAGAGGAAGTCACAGGATAAACAGAAGGTGTGCCATCCCCAAAATTAATCTTAAAGTTATAGACTCCAGCTGTTCCAGCCTGGAGTGGAAGTTTAAATTGATTAGTAGCAGAGCCAGCCTTGGTAGTATCAACTGTGAACTCATAGTACCTTGCTCTTCCCCAAACAAATTGTTGTATAGGATTCATGTCTTATGCATTAGAGATTCTTAAATAATCTATTGTTCCTACAGACCACAAGGAAGCAGTACTTCCTGCAAGACCACTGAATATAAGAGTACCATCTACAGGAACCAATATTCTACCAGCCCCTTGTTGAAAGGTTATTATTCCTGGAGTACCAATTCCACCAGCAATATGTCTACAATAGGTAGCAGTTACTCCACCAAGACATTGAATAGTAACAGCATTAGCACCATTATCAATGATAACATTCTTACCATGTTGACTTTCTAATGGGAAATCTGTAGGTACTGTAGCTGTTGAGATAGTTGAAGGAGTTGATACTACAATAGTAACTTGAACAACAGCACTTCCTCCTCCACCACCACTAGCATCCTTGTTTTTCCATAATCCTGTAGATAGCTCATAGGTAAGTACTTGTGTATCTGTAGGAGAAACTATTTCTACATCTGTAAGTTCATCTAATGTAGTAGCCCCTCCTCCTCCAGTATCATAGTTTGGAATATTCAGGGTAGTACCATTGAATGTAGCAGCACCTGAAGTACCTGTAGTAGTTAGTGTTATTGGTCCTTGCTTAGCATTGTATGTTGCATATAATGCTGTAGTTAATAGCCCAGCAACTGTACCATTTGCTGCAGGTATTGTTGCATCAGTACCAGTGTCACTGTTAACTGTACCTGTATTTATATTAGAAGTATAGGTTAAGTTGGTAGCTCCACCACCTCCAGAAACAGTAATCCAGGTACCATTATCTGATAACACTCTCCCTGTTGGTGGTGTTACAGTGGCAGGCACTAATCCATCTGCTGTCTGAGTAAATATTCCTAGATTGTTTAGTTTTATAAAAGCTCCTGGAGATAGCAATCCAGCAAAGGTGTCTGTAACCAGTGGTATTGTAGCAGCTGCACCTGTACTGCTGGTAACTTGACCATCAATAGCTGAAGGTATATAACCAAGATCAGTTGTACCTGCTCCACCACCACTATATTGTGGAATATTCAATACATTTCCAATAAGAGAGGCAGGTCCTGATGTTCCATTAACAGTAAGAGTAAGAGTACCTTGCTTGGTTGACCACTTAGCAGCAGCCTCAAAGGTAAGAGGAGTGACAAACTTAGTAAAGTTTACTCCAGCATCTACCTCAGCCTGTACAGCCTGAAAAGGAGACTCCATAAACTGCCAAGCTACTCCATTAGAGTAGTACATACCAGCATTATAGAAGGTACCACCCAGGTTACCTGGTAACCAGTATGCTCCTTGAGAGAACTCTACCCAATAGAAGGCCCCAGATACTGTAGCAGGTGCAGGTAACGCAGAATAGTTAGGAACAACGCTGATTGCTTGTCCTAACACTGTGAATGCAACATCATTTGCTAAGCTCTGAGTGTCTCCATTTATAGAGATGGTTCTTGTGTTGGGAACACCACCTAATCCTTCAATTGTATATTCAGGAATATTTAATACCCCTCCTGTGAAGGTAGCTGGACCACTATTCCCAGTAGTGGTTAAAGTAATCGTTCCCTGAAGACCACCAACATTACCTTGTATAAATTCTAATGTCTTAGAGATCTGCCAGAGCAGGTTACTTTCCTGACTCCATCCTATTTGTCTAGGTTCCATGATTGTTATTTTTAAATTATGAATAATGTTTTATTGATATAGAAGCATTAGATAAAATAGTATCTGTTGGTGTTCCTGCAGCATTTTTTGTAAGTACCACAATAGTATCAGCACCATTTCTATAACCCTGTACAATTCCTGAAGTAGCACCTAAACTAATTTGAACTATTGTTTTGAAACCAGCAAAGGCTCCTGTCAGTGTACCCAAATAAGAACCTGCTGAACCAGTTCTTGTCCAAACTATTGCTCCAATGGAATTTTCATATACTGTTACAGTAGGAGCAGATGTACTAGATTGAGTCATTATAGCTTCATATACTTTAACTCCTGCTGGTTGAGTAACTACCTCAACCCAAGATCCCCAGACACTATTAGCACGAACCCTCATCCATTTCCTAGGAAAGTTTATATCAGCTGGTGTTAGATCAGAAGCCTCTTGGGTGGTCCAAGCACTAGTATTTGAATGTGTAATTACAGTAATGTAAAACCAAGATGTACTTGCTCCTGGAGTATTGGTCATATTGTTACCATTGTAAAATCCAGAAATCAAAAGATTATTCAAATCTGTACTTGAAACATCAATAGCTCTGTTAAATGTAAGCTGATCTGAGTATAGTTTTCCTGCATCATTTACACTGAATACAACATTAGCTCCTTTTCTTGCTCTAAAATGTATATTGTTAGTTGATGTGTCTTTATATTGTGTATCAAAACTAATTGTATTGGTTGCATCTGGGGTTGACCCAAAATTTATAGAATAGAATCCAGCAGCAAAGTTACCCTGTGGAACAACACCAACTCCTGCAGTATAGTTAGTGTTGGAAATATGATTGTGTCCTTTTACAGAAATGAAAAGAGCATCAGGAACTCCACCTGCTGGGTTATTGGTTACAGCTGGCATATCAAAAGTTGCTAAGCCAACATTAGCTGTTCCAAGAACTTGTAAAGCATGAGTATTAGTATCAACTGCACCATTTATAAGCATTCTTCCTCTTAAAACAGTTTTTACATTGGATGTAGTTCCTATTGTAATTGTATTTGAACCAGATCCTGTAACACCTTGACCAATAACAATTTCATTAGACTGTCCAGCCCCAAAGGATCTTGTATCTGCTCCTATATAAACAGAGTTAGATGGAAATTGATTTTCAGAAACTCCTCCTGACAGGAATGAACCTGCATTATATCCAACAGCAACGTTACCAAAGCCAGATGTGTTTTTAGTTAAGGCAGATGCTCCAATGGCTACATTGCTATTACCAGAAGAAGTTCCATTTGTGTAAGCTTGATTACCAAGAACAGTATTTGAACCTATACTTCCTCCTCCAATACCCACTCTAACACCATTAGCTACAAAATCAACACCATCTGTTGATGGAAAAGCCCCTGCACCCCCATTGTCAAATATTCTAGCATATCCTAATGTAGATGCAGTTACCCACTTAGTTATGTAGGCACCAGCCCCTGAACCAGTAACTGCTAGACCAGCTCCTTGTATTATGTAACCCTGGTTATCTACACCAAGAGTATATAGTGCTGGTCCTCCCCCTGTTGGAGGAGAGACTGAACCATACATAGGTAATCTTGCCAATCCATTTCCTCTTAAAGCAAGCACTGTGTTTTCAGTATTTATATCAAATGCTGTAAAACCAATCTCAGACTGTCTTGTTGCTACTGCTGCAGTTAGAAGTTTAGAATACACTGTACCAGTAGTGGCTGGCGAACCACTACTATTTTCTATCTCAAAAAGAATTGATCCTCCAATACCATCTGTTGCTGTTCCTGAAGTATTTCTCTGAAGTCTAGCAAGAATATGTACTACATTAGTAGTTGCTGGAGTTGCACCAAGAGAAATAAGAGCGCCTGTTCCTGTATTAAGAAGAACAAATGGAGAACCAGAGGTATTTCCTGTCAAACTAATACCAACTGAGCCTGTATTTATATCTGTACCTACAGTTAATGACCCCCCTAATCTAATATCATTAACATTTCTATTTAAACCATTGGAAGCTGTTATTACAGAGGCAGATACCTTAGCAACAAAGTTATCATAGTCAGCCTTGCTTAGTAATCCTGCAGTAACACTAGCAGCACTAGCCATTGGTATATTTAATGTTATTACTGGAGCTGGACTAGCTTGGTTTACAGACCAGGTTGGAGCAGTACCTGTAGTTCCTATAGGAGAGGTAACACCAACTGAAGTAACTGTACCTCCTGTACTAGCAGGTATGTCTGCTATCATAGCAACAGTACCATCTTTATCAGGAAAAGTATAAACTCTTACTGCTGTTAATGAAGCATTTGATAGTACAGCACCAAATTGATTGAGTCCTCCTTTTACAAATATATCTCTATTTACATTATTATATGAACCAACAGTAGCAGCTCCTGCAATTGATGCTGTAGATCCTGTTCCACTAAAAGACACAGTACCACCAGCATTAGATAAGTTAAAGGAACCTGCTGAGTTTACTGCACTACCATTATCTGAGAGTAAGCTGTTTGTAAGGGCAGTACCATTCCATTTTGGTATAAATGTATTAGTCAAACTAACTGCTGTAAGATAAGTAGTAGTGTCTAATGTAAAAGTATCAGCACCAGTCATCTTAACAAAGGAGGCAGATGCATATGTTAGACCAGCTAAAGAAGTTAATCCTGCATCTAATGGTTGTCTATTATTTGTTTGTCCTTGTAGTTTTTCTATAGCAACTTCTAAACTGTCTGAGTTTAATACTGTTGAGTTAGCTCCTGCTGCAAAACCTGTAATGACAGAAGTAAAGTTGATGTAAGTATTTGTATCTAGTGTAAATGTATCAGCTGCTGTCATCTTAACAAACGCTGTTTGTGAATAGACTAATCCTGCCAATGAAGTTAATCCTGAATCTCCTGCTTGTTTACCAACAAAACTATCATAATCAGTTTTAGATATTAACCCTGCTGTAACACTGGTAGCAGAAGCTAATGGTATATTTAAATTAAGAATAGGTACAGCAGCAGTACCTGTTACAGATGTATTTGGAGCAGTACCTGTTGTCCCTGGGGTAGGGAATGATATAGAAGTAACTGTACCTCCTCCTCCTGATACATCTGAAAGCATTGCAAACGTACCATCCTTATCAGGAAAGGTAAATTTTCTTTTGACTGTTGTTAAAAGCTCTGTGCTTAACTGTGCTCCAAAAGTATTGGAAACCCCACTTCCAAATATAGTAATCATACTATCAAGTCTTGCAATTCTGGCAAGTGTACTTGTTAGTATAGTTGTTTCACTGTTGAATTGTATAGAAGAAGCTGTTCCTGTAAAGTATAAAATATTATTAATTGTTTTAGCTCCATCAATTGTTTGGGTAGTTCCTATAGTTACATAGCTCCCCAAAGCTGTAACCACATAAGCTGTAGTAGCTATCTTAGTACTGTTGTCTAATGCTGCAGGAGTAGTTGATAGAGGTGTTCCAGTAAATGTTGGTGATGCTAAAGGAGCTAGTGTTGGTATATCACTAGCAACAAGCTGTCTAAAAGTAGGAACACCATTTGCTGCATTGGGTGCAGCAAGAACAAACTTCTGTGTTTGAGAAGCAAAATTAGAAGGAAGCACAGCCAGCGTACCACTTAAAGTAAGATTACCTGCTGTGGTTACTGTACCTGACAATGTTATACCAGATACAGTTCCTGTTCCACCAACAGAGGTTACAGTACCACTACTGGTAGCAACAGGTAGATTTCTCCATGTGAATGTTATTTCATCATAGATAAGAGCTTCACCATTTACAGGAGTAATTATTTCAACATCAGAAAGACCATCTAAAGGGTTTGAAATATCAGCAGTACCATCAAAGGCAACACCATTTATTAATCTTGGTGTTTCTAATTTAGTAGCTGCAAGTGCAATAGTTGCAGTAGCTGCAGTATCTGCAGTCGCTGCATTACCTGTTGTGTTCTGGTTAAGAGTTGGAATATCTGAAGCAACAATAAGTCTAAAGGTAGGAGCCCCATTAGCTCCATTAGGTGCAGCAAGAAATGTTTTAGCAGTTTGTGATGCTAACACTGCTGTTAATGTTCCTGAAGTTGTAACAGGGGTACCTGTAACAGTGAACATAGCAGGCAGAGATAATCCAACAGAGGTTACTGTGCCTGTACCAATAGCTACATTTGATCCTACAGTAACACGTCCTTTAGCATCAACAGTTACAGTATTATAAGTACCAGCAGTAACACCTGAAGCAGCTAAGGTTGCAGTAAGCACACCTGTACTACCTGGAGCTGTAACATCTCCTGTTATGCTAATAGTTTGATCTCCACTGTTAGTGCCTGAAAGGCCAAGCATTGTTTTGGATGTAGCTACAGATAATGTTGAAACATCTCCTAAATTTGATGTACTTCTTCCTAAGAAAACAATACCAGTAACCTGAGCCATCATAGCCAAGGTAACTTTGTTAGCGCCAATAGCAGTAGTGATAGCAGTTGTACCTGTTCCAGATACATCTCCTGACAAAGTGATAGATTGGTTTGCTGTTAAATATGTGGTTGTATCTAATGTAAATACATCCTGAGCAGTCATCTTAACGAAAGGAGTCCCTGAAACATATGTTAATCCAGCTAGTGCTGTTAGAGTAGCATCCAATGGTTGTTTGGTAGCATCAGCTACTGTAATATTAGATGCACCAGTAAAGAGAACTCCATTGATATTAGCTCCTGGGGATAGAACAGCAGCACTTCCTGCACTACCAGTTGTATTTTGGTTTAGTGTTGGGATGTCTGACGCTACAATAAGTCTGAAAGAAGGAACACCATTAGCACCATTAGGAGCAGCAAAGAATTGCTTAGCTGTCTGAGACACCAAGGTTGTTGCCAATGTTCCTGCTCCTGTAACAGGAGAACCAGTTACAGAGAATATACTAGGCATAGTTAAAGCAACAGAAGTCACTGTACCTCCACCAGTGGCAATAGTTTTATTCTTCCATAACAAAGTTGACTGTTCATAAACAAGTACCTGCGCATCTGTAGGAGAGGCTACAGCAACATCTGAAAGACCATCCAAAGCAAGAGATAAAGCACCACCTAAGGTTAACGTTACTGCAGTAGTTCCTGTTCCTGTCAATGTTATGCCAGAGACAGTACCAGTACCAGTAACAGAAGTTACAGTACCAGTACCAGCACCAACACCTATAGCAGTTCTGAAAGAAGCAGCATCTAACCATGAAACAGTATTATCAGCATTGGCTCTTAAGAATGTTATGGCTGTAGGATCTGTAGAAGTTAAAACATTTCTACCTACTGTTGTATCTGCCAAGTAAGATATAACTCCTGAGACAGCTTTAACTACTCCTGGACCAGTTAACGCATTTTGTTTATCATTAAATATAACCCAATCTGTTGCTGCTAAATAACCATTAAAGATAGAACCTGCTACTGGTATAGAAAGAGTTAAATCACCAGTTAAAGGACCTCCTCCTTGTAAAGGGGAGAATGTATTAATATTTCTAGTGTTAGGTACTGATGCAGAGGCTAAAGCATAAACATTTGTATCTAATGCAAAGGTATCTGCAGCAGTCATTTTTACAAATGGTGTACCTGAAACATAAGTTAGCCCAGCTAATGAAGTTAGCCCATTATCTCCTGGTTGCTTAGCGTTCCAAGTAGCAGCACTAGCTATTCTTGCATCAGCTAAGGTACCTGTCCAGCCCATTGTTAATGTAACTGCTTGCAACAAAGAACCTGTTGGAGTACCACCCAAGGTTACAGTGACATTAGTATCATTGACTCTTGCTAAGTTTGCTGGTGTTACAGTGCTTGTACCTGCACCAATAGCTGTTCTAAAGGCTGCAGCATCCAACCAGCTCACTGTATTATTAGCATTAGCTCTCAGAAATGTTATTGCTGAAGGATTAGTGGAGGTTAAAACACTATCACCCACTGTTGTGTCTGCCAAATAAGTTATTGTACCAGCTGTAGACTTAACTACACCTGTTCCACTTAATGCTTCTTGTTTACCATTAAATATAATCCAGTCTGTGTTTATTAAATAACCACTGAAGAGAGAGTTTGCTTGTGGTATAGTTATAGTTCTATCTGCAGTAAGATCACCACCACCTGATAAAGGAAAGAAGGTATCAATTTTTCTAGTATCAGGTACTGGAGTGAAGCCTAAGGCATTTTGTTTATTGTTAAATATAACCCAGTCAGTGTTTATAAGAGCTCCTGTAGATAGAGAAGAAGCCAGACCTAAACTCAAGACTTGAGAACCATCTATGGTTAATCCATTGGGAGTTGCATTAATTGTTACTGGATTGTGTCCTGTTGTTTGTGCAATTACTTTAAGCTCTCCTGTGGTAGTATCTCTTACTACAATCTGATCAGAAGCACTGCCTGTAGCAGGAGCAAGAGTAATAATCACTCTTCTAGATGTATTTAATTTAAGGGCTTCAAGATGAGTAGCCCCCACTTTAAACAAGAGTTCTCCTGTAGTATCAATGCTTAGTCCAGTACTATTTGTAGCTATTATTTCATGGTATTGTGCTATCTGTGGGTTGCCTAATAGGATATCCATATTAGATTGGGATCTAAACATGTATATTGCTGAGTTTCCACCACCAAGAAATCTAACATAGCTAGCCCCAACAGTAAAGTAACCAACTCCAGCCACCTGGGTGAAGCTACTGCTGCCTAATGCAGTAGCACTGGTCCATATAGCCAATGAGTTTACAACCCCAGCACCAGTACCAGTAACTGGATTGGTTATAGTTGTTTGATATGTATTGGTATCTACACTACCATCAGCTTTTAAGAACTGTGTAGGCAGACCACCTGGTCTTGCAAAACTGTCTGCAATTAGGGAACCACTAACAGTTGTGGGTAATCCTATTGTAATAAGAGAAACAGTCTCTGTTATACTACTGTTCCCTACTGCACTTGGACCAATCCACATTGTATGTGTACCTGCAGTACCAGTACCAGTGATGGTACCACCACTACCTCCAGCAGGTGGTTTATTTTTCCACAGTTGTGTAGAGGCTTCATAGGTTAGTACCTGTGCATCAAGAGGATTAACAAGCTCTACGTCAGTAAGGCTATCCAAGTCTGTAGCTCCAGCAGAGCTGCCTCCTCCACCTCCTCCTCCATAATAGAACTGTACTTTGGTAGTGTCAGTAAGGTCTGTAGCAGTCTTGACAGCTATCATCTTACATATTTCAATAGCGATATCAGAAGGAAATATAATTGGAAAAGTTACTGAAGGAAGATCTTTCTCTGCATCAGCTTTTGATGCATATATTTTATCACCAACCTGCTGTATTAGTCTTCCATCCAATGTTAGTAACCATCTTTGTATAGTACAGTTATTAATAGGATTAGGTATATCTACTAAGGATGTACCATTCCAGTATTTTAATACATTCACTGAAGTAGTAGTAGGATACGCTGCAGCTGAATTTATATAACCAGGATCAACAATGGTGAATGTAGCTGGTTCTTCTGCAGCACGAATTTTAATATGCAGATTACCAACAGTTGTCCCCCAGTTGATAGTATGTGCTTTAATCAAACCTTGGGTACTATCAATAGTCAGACCAGGAGCAGGGTTAGGTACCACTACTACTGTTGTCTGATTGGCAATCATTACAGTCTCAAACAAGGCTGTAGTTGACAGGTCAGGTTCCAACTGAAGAACAGTAAATGTATTTACTCCCCCACTTCTAAGTATCTCAACATAAGACAGTTGTACAATACTGACTAATAAGTAATAACTCGTTGGTGAATTGACAATACTATCATCAAAATAATTATATCCTATAAATCTAAAGTATCTCCCATCAGCTGCAGGAACAGTAACTTCTGAAGAAAGGTAGTCTCTTTCAGGAATCTGAACAACAGCTTCTGCTGGTGTTATAGGAGGAACAATGAATAACTTAGATCTTACAAAAGCACCAGGATTCGATGCTGTAATATGAATAGTTGAGGGATCAATAAGGTCCATAGTAAAGTCATCTACTCTGTCTATGAAACCTGTACTTGCTGTAACTTTAAGTATGTTAAGACCAAATAGGTTAACAGCATCCACTGTAGGATACTTTTTACCTGTACCATCCTCAAGCATACTGTTCTGCTTGTTAGACAATACCTCAACATCATCTCTTAGTCTAAGGAAGTTTGCTGGAGACATTAGACCAGCGTTGATGGTGTTCACTAAGGGCACAAAAGCAGGTGTGCCTGTACTACTTAGGATGGTTCCATTAGTTGGTGCAGGCATGTATGTCAAATTGGTACCAATAGGACCACAACCCATAGCAGATATTATAGCTGCTAAGTCTAGTAAATCCTGATTGCTACAATTTGATAAGATTGAGTCTGTACAATTGCATGCCATGATTATTAATTTCTACCTTGTCCTACGTATAACTTCTGGTAGTTCTTGCTTGACTTTACCCTACTGGATTTAGTCTTCGCATGAACACCATGTGAATTCTTTTTAAAACGCTCCCTCTTTGCAGTGGTGTAATGTACTTTTGTTACCATGATGATGATTATTAAAATCCTCGTGAAGCTGTGTTATCCTTAGGACTTACAAAGTCTTCAAGAGCATCATCACAGGGAATAGCCCTAACAATTATAGGGCTGGTTCTTAGTTCAGTGATATCTTTAGTTAGAGTAATGATTAGTCTAGTTTGACGATCCATAGTGGTTCTAAGACCATCTATCTGAGTGTATAGGATCTCCTTCTCAATGATAGTATTAGCACTATCCATATGACAATCGTCAACCTTTGCCTGTAGTTCTTTGTTATGCTTCTCCAGGAGCTTATTCTTCAGGAGATTAGATAGTAGCAAAGATAGTAAAAAAACCATGATGAATAGGTTTAATACTACTAGTACTATAACCTTCTTTACTGAGATATTAATGGTAGCCATAAGTACTCTGCATTTTAATTCCTAAGTCTTTTGCCAAGTCAGGAGAGAATAAAGGAAGAACATTTGCTGCTTGAGTAGTGAATGGGAATGTTCTCATCCAGTACTTAACTGTTTTGTTTGATTCCACCATCTCCTCATCCCCAATTGATAGAGCATATAGTTCTTTTCCAGTATGACCAATAAGATCAAGATAGTTATTTATTAATCCTACAGAAGGGAATATCCCTGATTTTACCAGAGCCAATAAGTTTAATGGATTGTAGAAATACTCCAACTCATCCTTGAACTTATCTGTGGCTTTAAGTGCAAACTTATATAGGTTTTTTACCTTAGGATCTTCTTCCTCATCAGGTGGTATAGCTTTTAGTAAGAAGAACATTGCAAACAATCCTGCATAAACTATAAGGTCAGCTATCTGGTTTCTTATGTTCTGTCTCATCAAGTCCATGAACTGATCTTCTGTCATGTCTAAAGTCTTACCAGTCTCATTTTCATACTCCACTCTTTTCTTTTCAAACACTTCTCTCATGTATTCTACTCCCTTATCATTAGCTTTCAAGGAGTTTAATAGGTTCCTGGAGCCTTTTATCACACCATCACCAAGAGCCTTGAATACCATTCTGCTTCTTCCCCATTCATAAGAATCAGATGCAGCATTGTACTTAAGGTTACCCATACGTACATCCACTAGTCTAGGTATCCAGTTCTTGAATACCATGAAAGAGTTACCATAGATTGTCATGTTGATAAGTCTTTTATTCTCCTCAGAAGCAGATCCAAGGGCATCATTAGCAAATCCCTGTACCTTTCTTCTTAACTCAATTACACTCTCATCTTCCTGGTCCACCCCTGGAATAACAAACTTACCATCTACTACCTTACCTATCTTTTCTAAGCCTTGAGTTTCATTCAATCTCTTAACCTCAGCTTCAAATCTGGCAGCCTTATCTTTTCTGTCTTGTTCACTACCCTCATACATCTTCTCAAACTCAGGAGTAGTTCTTAACCACTCTCTTGTGTTGACAACCTTACCATCTTGAACAATAGAATTTCTAAAGAAAGAATAGAAGCCTGCAGACTGGATAGCTAAATCCCCATTTCTCATCCAAGACATTAGCAGGTCTTGAAAGGCCTCACCATCAAGCTTGGTTAAAGAAATCTTCTTAGCATTATCTCTGTTATAACTTTCAGTGAAAGGAATGAAATACTCCAATGCAGCCAACATCATCTCTTTGTCTGAACCACCCATCTTATTAGCTATCATCCACATCTCTGTTTTTACAAAGTCAGACTTGGTAAAATATTTACCAGAGTTGATTAGAGCATTTGCTGTACCACCAAAGTAGTTAGAAACAGAAGACAGTGGGTTGAATCCTAATGTTTTTAATTGGAATGCATTGTTCAGTGTGGTGATAGCTTTGTTTATACTGGCCTTTCTGTTCTCCATGTTCTCTGGGAGAAGTTTGTATCCAATAAACTTGTTAATCTTTGTATTGGCTTTCCCTATATTACCAATTAACATGTCAAAGGTTTCACTCTCAATATACTTTTGCTGATAGATAATAGCTTTCACCATGTCCTCAACAAGTTTAGAGTTCTCAACATTGTTCTGGCTGAGCTCTAACTCTCCATATTCATTCTTTGAAGTACGTCCAAACACAGATGTAGCAATAGCTTTTTTGTTTTGCTCAAGTCTGATTAGTGCTCTACCCTGGTTCTCAATCTCAGACATGTAACCAAACTTAATGGCCATCTCATTATAGAGAGTCATAGTCTTGAATAAGTCTGTGCTCTCCCCCTGAATCTCAGTTGTGAAGTATTTAGGAAGCTCATCAATAGGTTTACCTGTGATTGGATCCAATTTACCATAACCTACCTCACCCTCATCGATGGATATGTTACGAAGGAACTGTTCCCCAAGGGGAACTTTACCATCAAAAGCAATTGTTTCCATAAAGCTTTTTCTAACCCAAGGAAGAAACCTACGAGCCTGAGGATTACTAATGTATCCTATATCTGCATAGTATTGATTACGTTCTCTAATATAATTGTAGAAGGCTAATGGTGCCTCATTACCTTTGCTGTGCAATTCTTTCCACTTGTCAGACTCCCACACAGCTCTGTTTGGGAACTTAGTTATCTCACTGGTTAACTGCCAACCAACAGATGATTCTTTTTCTAAGGAGAATCTAGCGTTAGCTTTCTCTATATCACGAGCTCTGGCATATTCAACCTGTCTCTCATCACCAGGATAGGCTTTGCTTTCAATTCTATCTAGCTCCTCATTGTGTTTAGCAACCAGGTGATCCTTGTAGGCATCAACATCAATGTTATTTTTAAGCCACTCAACATCTTTCATCTGAATTCTTCTTCTAACCTCAGTGTAGAACTCAGGTTTGAACTCATCAATAAGCTCATTAGCATCTTCTTTCTTGATAAGATTGAACATGTTTTGTTTGGTTAACCCTTTAGAGTTAGCCCATTTCATATAATCATCCTTGTATTTTTCAAGGCGCTTAAACTCATTAAGGGT
>Ga0105252_10000450_pt1 | contig 27725 bp, 27 predicted proteins | sample EasRivMeERMZT100_FD_89675 | JGI IMG/M metagenome (GOLD analysis project Ga0105252, IMG submission 89675) | Soil microbial communities from meander-bound floodplain in the East River, Colorado, USA - East River MetaG ERMZT100 | ecosystem: Environmental > Terrestrial > Soil > Floodplain | place... | reverse complement strand
TGGCGCGCCCGGCAGGAATTGAACCCACGACCCCCTGGTTCGTAGCCAGGTACTCTATCCAACTGAGCTACGGGCGCGAATCGAGGGCGTGATTATATCAGTGGCGGAGAGAGAGGGATTCGAACCCTCGATACGGGGTTAATCCGTATAACGCCTTAGCAGGGCGCCCCCTTCAGCCGCTCGGGCATCTCTCCGTTCGTGCGCAGGGCACTATATCACAGGGTGCAGGTCTCTTTTCCGCGTCAACTCGGCTGATCGAGCGCGAACGCCTTGTGCAGCGCGCGGACGGCGAGCTCCATGTATTTCTCGTCGATCACCACGGAAATCTTGATCTCGGACGTGGAGATCATCTGGATATTGATCCCCTCCTCGGCGAGGGTGCGGAACATCTGGCTGGCGATCCCGGCGTGGGTGCGCATGCCCACCCCGACCATGGAGACCTTGCAGATCTTGTTGTCGCCGCCGATGTCGACTGCCTTGATGTGATCCTTTACCTGCCTGCGGAGTACGTCGAGCGCCTTCTGGTAGTCGTTGCGGTGCACGGTGAACGAGAGGTCGGTGGTGCCGTTCACGCTCGCATTCTGGATGATCATGTCGACTTCAATATTGGCGTCACCGATCGGCCCGAGGATGGCGTAGGCGATTCCGGGGCGGTCGGGCACACCCATCACGGTAATCTTGGCCTCATCGCGGTTGAAGGCGATTCCTGAAATGACGGCTTGTTCCATCTTTTCGTCTTCCTCGAAAGTGATCAGCGTGCCCTCGCCCTCCTCCTCGAAGCTCGAGAGCACGCGCATGCGCACCTTGTATTTTCCCGCGAATTCCACCGAACGGATCTGCAGCACCTTGGAGCCCAGGCTCGCCATTTCGAGCATTTCCTCGAAAGTGATGGACTTCAAGCGCCGGGCTTCCGGGACGATGCGCGGATCGGTGGTGTACACACCATCGACGTCGGTGTAGATCTGGCACTCGTCGGCTTTCAGGGCGGCGGCAAGCGCGACCGCGGTCGTGTCCGACCCTCCGCGGCCCAACGTGGTGACGTTCCCCTCGGCATCGACGCCCTGGAAACCCGCGACGACCACGAGTCTTCCGTCGGCAAGGTCTGCGCGCATGCGGTCTTCATCGATTTTCTTGATGCGCGCCTTGGTGTGCGCGCTGTCGGTGAGGATGCTGACCTGTCCCCCCGTGTAACTGCGGGCTCTCACGCCTCGCTCGAGCAGCGCCATGCACAGCAGGCCGATCGTCACCTGCTCGCCGGTGGAGACCACGACGTCGAACTCGCGCGGATCCGGGTCGGGCTGGACTTGCTTGACCAGCGTGATGAGTCTGTCAGTTTCTCCGCTCATCGCCGAAACTACGACAACGAGCTGGTGTCCTGCGGCCTTGAAGCGGGCAATTCGCCCGGCGACGTTCTTGATTCGTTCGGGCGTCCCCACCGATGTCCCGCCGTATTTTTGTACGATAAGTGCCATGCCGGTCCCGGGAAAAAGTCATTGAATTTTATCGCAAAATCCCTTCCGCGGTAAGCAGAAGCGCACCCTTTCCGTGAAAGGTACTCAGGGCCGGAACCGGTAATTTGTCACTTGGCATGCTCCATGCAGATGGCATGGGCGTGAGCGTATTTTTCAAGCGCTATTCACGAGCACAGGAAACGAATGGATTCTATCGACCCGCGCGAAATCCGCAGGCGCCTCGGCCTGAACCAGGAGGAATTCTGGAGCAGGATCGGTGTGACTCAGAGCGGCGGCTCGCGCTATGAGAGCGGGCGCAACATGCCCAAGCCGGTTCGCGAACTGCTGCGGCTGGTCCATGTCGAGCGCATCGATCTCAGCCGAGTGAAAAAGGAAGACTTCGAGATCATCGACCACCTGAAGTCGAACCAACCGGATCTTTACCAGAGCATGCGCAAGGCGATCCGGGGCAAACGTACCAAGCACTAGCCCGAGACTCTTCGCTGGGCCGGCGGGTTGGTTAAAAGACGCAGCGGCAGCTGCGCTCGGGGGCAGGGAGGTTTTGAGGCGGCGGCCATGGGTCCGCCGCCTCTTTGTTTTTGGGACAGAGTTGATCTATGCGCCCAGCAGATGGCCTTGGCTTGACGCTGCCATGGTCATTCACCACTACATTGAGTAGATCATCCTGAGGTCCCACTGGTCGGCGTTATCCAGAGGACGCCCGTCAAGCATCCAGGGTGCGTCCAGCTTATCGTCGGACGCGGACCGAACCAGAACGGACTTTTCATAGTGCCTACGGAGTGGCTTGAACCCAAGGCGATCCACCAGCTGGGCCGCCGCGGACGAAGCCCCAAGCTGCCAGATACATAGTTCCGGAAACCTTCCGTACTCGATCACCGCGGCGAGGAGCTCGGCTCGTATCAGGTCGCTCTCTGCTTCCCAGTCAACGATGCTTGCGCGTTCTCCGATGAAGAAGGGCGACCGCTGCAAAACCACATACCCGCGGAGCCGTTCTCGCCCGATGTAGAGGAATCGGTAGTCGTACAGCGGGTTGCCGAACCGCCAGGCAAAGAACGTCTCGTCGCGCACGTGGCGGATTCGCCCGTCCCTTGGCAGGCGCGCCACGAGTTGGCTCATTTCGCGAATTAGAGGCGTTCTTTGCACGAACGGAGAACCCGCGTCCCGTGATTGATCCGGCGCCGAGAAGCGTGCGTCAAGCCGGTCGAAAAGATGATCCCCGGAGCGTCCGGAGAGCGCGGATAAGTTGTCTGCCCACCGCCACAAGAGCGGCAAGGGCCGGGCTCGATCGGTCAGAAAGTCCGCGGCAGTTTTGCGCAACGTGCGACGATACAAGGCTCTCACCTTCCCCGCGTTGCGCCACCGCATGTTCATTGAAGCCCCGGCCGTTACTCGGCCCGCACTCAAGCTGACCACATAAGGGTAGCCGCGCCCAGCCAGGTCGCGCAAAGCAAAAGTCATGATGACACGATGCAGCCCCTGTCTTCGGAAAGCCGGATCGATGACCAGGTCGTCTGCGTAGGGCAGGGCGAAGAATTCCGCAGGATTGCCGACTTCCCATAGGGACCCGAAGGCACCACGCATACCCGCGAGTTTGTCGCCGACAAACGCCAGATAGATCAATGGTTCCCGGATGTACGGGTTCTGGTGGAATTTCCAATCCAGATAGCGCTCGTTTAGCCGTGGGTCCGGGCTCCACAGATGTCGCGCAAGCTCGACTACAAGTGGCTTGTGTTCGGCGGAATAGGGAACGATGCGGCTGGACAACTTCCGCCTCGGCGTTCCCTCCCTGCTCCGGGAATCGGGGGCTTGAGGTCGATTACGAAAGATACGTCGCATGAAGATACCGGACAATCTCCCAGATTACCGCACAAGATATCATGAAGATCTTGGATGCTCGTGGGGGGTCTCTGAAGTGATCAGGATTGCGGAACCGCGCAGCGGTTTGCCGGACACCGTGCCACTTTCGCGCTGCCTTCTCCTCCGGACCCCGCGCTGAATGCCTGCGAGCCTCGGAACCAGAATTGCCGCAGGCGCGGCATGGATGGTCGTATTCAGGCTTCTCGACCGCTCGATCGGGATCGTGAGCGTAGTCATACTCGCCCGCTTGCTCGTGCCCGCCGACTTCGGGCTCGTCGCCATGGCGACGGCGATCATCGCTATCATCGAATTGCTCTCGGCCTTCAACTTCGACATGGCCTTGATTCAAAACCAGCAGGCGACGAGAGCACATTACGACACGGCCTGGACCATGAACGTCGCCATGGCAGGGGCATGCGCACTGCTGATCGCGGCTGCGGCCTTGCCCGCCGGAGCTTTCTACGGCGACCCGCGCCTCGTTGCCATCATGCTTTGGCTCTCGCTCGCGACCTGGATCCGAGGCTTCGAGAATATCGGCGTTGTCGCGTTCCGCAAGGAGCTCAAGCTCTTTCGTGAATTCCAGCTGCTCCTGATCAAACGGATTGTCGCATTCCTGGTGACCATCTCAATCGCGCTCGCGGTCCGGAGCTACTGGGCGCTGGTGTCGGGAATTCTCGCAGGCAGCGTAGTCGGCGTCGCGCTGAGCTATCTGTTGCACCCATTCCGTCCACGTTTCGACTTGGCCGCCCGCGGCGAACTATTGCACTTCTCGAAGTGGAGGGTGTTCGACAACATCATCAATACGCTCGCCACCCGCGCGGTGGATCTCATCATAGGGAAAAGTCTTGGCCCCGGTCCATTGGGGCTGTTCAGTCTCGCCCACGAGATCTCATTCCTGCCAAGCTCGGAGCTGTCGGCCCCAATCAATCGTGCGGTGTACCCGGGCTATGCAAAGGTCGCGTCGGATCAGGCCAAGCTCACGGAGCAATTCCTTGACGTTCTGGGGTTGACAGCTTTGTTGACCGCACCGCTTGCCTTCGGCATTGCCGCAATTGCTCCCCTGCTCGTCCCTCTCCTGCTTGGCGACGCGTGGCGCGAGGCTGTCCCGCTGATGAAGATTCTCGCGGTGGCGGGGTTGTTGGTGTCCTTGCGCACCAATGTGGGTTACGTCTTCCTCGCCTTGGGCAGGTCCAAACTCCTGGTTGCCATGACTGCGGTGCGATTTGGGGTCATCGTGCCCGCATTGGCCTTCGGAACCATCTACTTCGGCACCGAAGGTGCGGCCTGGGCGATCCTTGGGGCATCGATCGCGATTCTTCCGATTACGCATTTCTTCATGCACCGCGTTCTTCGCATACGATTGGCGGAGCATGGCAGCGTGCTTTGGCGACCGGGGGTCGCTGCGATCGGCATGGCGTTGGCGGTGAACGAATATCTCGCATGGACCGAGCATGGCTTCGCGGCGAGTCACGCAGTACTGGCGCTCGCTTCGGCGGTCGTCCTCGGGATCGCGGTCTACGTTTCTTTCACGAGTCTGCTATGGGCTGCCTCGGGATTCCCTCGGTCCGCCGAGGCCCGTGTCTCGACAGCGATTCAAAGCTTCTTTGGCAGCCGGCGGAATTCAAGGTGAGCAAATCTTAGTGGGCACATCCACCAAAATTGGTGGGTGAGCAGCCGAGGCGGGATAAGACGATCAGGCACTTATAAGACTTGACTGGCGGAGAGTGAGGGATTCGAACCCCCGAAGCGCTTTCGCGCCTGCTGGTTTTCAAGACCAGTGCAATCAACCGCTCTGCCAACTCTCCGATGCACTAAGTGCCTGTCGGCGCTTGAATTGTAGCATCCGACCCCCATATTAAGAACCGTAATGGCGCCGCGCGCGCAGCATCGCTATACTGCGGTGCGCGATTGAACTTGACTGGCGTTGACCTGCTCTAACCGTGCGTCAATGCATTTGAAGGAGGGATGAATATGCAACCCGAACTGCAGCCGGTGCGCTCGAACGAGAATACGTCCAGGACTTACGGCACGACGATCTCCGTCGAGTCACAGAAGGTCCTGCGCAACACCTACTTGCTCCTTGCCTTGACGATGGTGCCCACCATCGCCGGCGCCTTGCTCGGCATGGCGACGGCGTCGGTCGTAATGGCACACCCGATCATCAGCACGTTCGCGATGCTCGCCGGAGTGATCGGCCTGCAGTTCGCGATCATCGCCAACCGCAACAGCATGCTCGGCGTCGGGCTCCTGCTCCTGATGACCGGGCTTCTCGGCTGGTGGCTTGGACCGATCCTCAACTATGCGCTCGCCTTGAAGAATGGCGCGCAGCTCGTCGGCTACGCAGCAGCCGGCACAGGGGTGGTGTTCCTGGTCATGGGCGGCATCGCCATGACCACCAAGCGCGACTTCAGCTTCATGGGCAAGTTCCTGTTCGTCGGCATGATCGCGCTGCTCATCGCGATGATCGCCAACATGTTCCTGCAGATCCCGGCGTTCGCGCTCACGATTTCGACGCTGGTGATCGTCGTCTTCTCGTTGTTCCTGCTGCACGATCTCTCCAGGATCGTCACCGGCGGCGAGACCAACTACATCGTGGCGACAACCGGCGTGTACCTGAGCTTGTTCAACATATTCGCGAGCCTGCTGCAGCTGCTTGGGGTATTTGGAGGCGATCGCGACTGAACGCGGTCGATTCAACCCGAAAAAAGGCGCTTCGGCGCCTTTTTTCATGGGTGCTCGAACAGGGCTACCGATTCAGCGTGCGAAGTATGCGGGAACATGTTCACGACGCCGGCTGCGCAGAGCCTGTAGCCTTGCGCGTGCACCAGCACGGCGCTGTCGCGGGCAAACGTGGCCGGATCGCAGGAAACATACACGACGCGACGCGGGGGCCTGGCGGCGAATGATTTCACCAGCTCGATTGCCCCTTCCCGCGGCGGATCGAGAAGCACTTTATCGCGCAGGGGCAAGCCGGCGCATGCGGCCGCGTCGAAAAGGTCTGCCACCGCGAACCGGCAGCGGTCGGCAAGACCGTTGGCTTCGGCGTTTTCTCCCGCGCGTCCAACCAGCCCGGCGCTGCCTTCCACGCCGAGCACTTCGGCCCCGCGGCTCGCAATGGCGAGAGTGAAGTTGCCTACTCCACAAAAAAAATCGGCGACGCTTTCGCCCGGCTGTGGATCGAGCAGCGACAACGCCCTGCCGACCAGCAGCCGGTTGACCGCAAAGTTGACCTGAGTGAAATCGGTCGGCCCAAACGCGATGCGCAGGCCGTACTCGGGCAGCGTGTAGTACAGGCCCGGCGCCTCCAGCGGCCAGAACGGCCGGGCGGAGTCGGGGCCGTGAGGCTGAAGCCAGATTTGCACCCCATGCCGCTCGGCGAACTGCCTGAGCCGCTCGATGTCGGCCGGCCCCGGTGATTCCAGCACTCGCACGATCAGGACAATCACCGCCTCGCCCACGGCGACTTCGATTTGCGGCACTCGCCCCTGCATCTCGAGCGAGCCTACCAGCGCTCGAAGCGGCTGGATGAGATCGGACACGCGGGGCGGCAAGACTTCGCAGCTCGTCATGTCGGTTACGTAGCTCGACTTTCGCTCGCGAAAACCGACCAGCGATCCTCCCTTTTTCGGCACCCAACGCACCGACATGCGCGCCCGGTGCCGGTACCCCCAAGGCAGTCCGTACACCGGCCGCAGCACCACCTCGGGCCGAACACGGCCGATATGCCACAACGCGTCCTCGAGCACCCGCTGCTTGGCCGCGACCTGGGCGCGTTCCTCGACGTGCTGCATCGAACACCCGCCGCACGTGCCAAAGAAAGCGCAGCGTGGAGAGACTCGCGCTACGCCCTCTTTTTCGATTCGCAGGATCTGCGCAGCCTCCCACGCCGGCTTCTTGCGGTAGGACGAATATTCGACGATCTCGTCGGGCACCGCGCCGTCGACAAACAAGGTCTTTCCCTCGTGGTGGGCGACTCCGCGGCCCTCCCGGTCGAGGGATTCAATGCGGGCGACCGGCACGACAGGGCGTACGCTCAGCTCCACCGGGCGATGAACTCGCGCCAGTGGGGGTCTTTGGACTTACCGAGCGTATCCCGCACCAGCTCCAGCTCGCGACTGTAGCGCGCCTCGTCGAAAACACCGCGGAGCAACTGAAACCTCAAGAACAGGAGATAGGTATTGGCGGTGTCGGTCTCGCAGTAGCAGCGGATTTCATCGATCTTGCCGTCCAGGTACGCCTCCCACACTTTCGACCCGCCGATGCCCAGCTTGCCGGGAAAGCCCGCGAGCCGCGATAGCTCGTCGAGCGGCGCGTTGTTGCGCGCCTGGTACATCGCCAGGACGTCCATGAGGTCTATGTGCCTCCGGTGGTAGCGGCCCAGGTAGTTGTTTCCGCGGAAATCACGGTCATCGTCACCCCACTCCCAGAAGCGGGCGGCAGTGATCCCGTGCACCAGACTCCGGTAGTTGAGGACCGGCAGATCGAAGCCCCCCCCGTTCCACGACACGAGCTGCGGTGTGTACTTTTCGATCCCGTCGTAGAGACGACGGATCAGCTCCGCCTCGCCGTCGGCCGCCGATCCGAGCGACCAGCAGCGGAAGCTTTCCTCTTCGCGCAGCGCGCAGGAGACAGCCACGACTCGATGCAGATGCAGCGGCAGGAAGTCGTGGCCGGTTTTCGCGCGCCGCTCGCGCAACGCGAATTCGGCGACATCGCGGTCGCTGAGCTTCGCGTCGATGCCGTGCAGAAGGCGAAGGCCGGCAACGTCCGGCACCGTTTCGATGTCGAATGCCAGGATCGGCGTCATTCACTCACGCGCCGAACGCCGTCAATCTGGGAATACACCTGTCGAAAGATACCGGTCGCCGCGGTCGCACACGATGGTTACGATGGTTGCGTTCTCGACTGTGCGTGAAATCCTGAGCGCGACCGCGAGCGCGCCTCCGGACGAAATGCCGGCAAAAATACCTTCTTCGCGCGCCATGCGGCGCGCCGTCTCCTCGGCGTCGGCCTGGCTCACGTACTCCAGGCGGTCGACGCGTGCCTTGTCGTAGATCTTGGGCAGATAAGCGTCGGGCCATTTTCGAATGCCGGGAATCTGCGAGCCTTCTTCCGGCTGGCACCCGATGATCTGGATCTTCGGGTTCTTCTCCTTGAAGAAACGCGAGCATCCCATGATCGTGCCGGTCGTTCCCATGCTGCTCACAAAGTGCGTCATCGTTCCCTTGGTGTCGCGCCAGATCTCCGGTCCCGTGCCTTCGTAGTGGGACAGAGGATTGTCCGGGTTGGCGAACTGGTCGAGGATCCTTCCCTTGCCTTCGCGCTGCATTTTTTCAGCGAGATCGCGCGCGGCTTCCATGCCGCCTGCCTTGGGCGTGAGTATGATCTCCGCGCCGAAGGCACGCATCGTCTGGCGCCGCTCCGCAGACAGGTGCTCCGGCATGATCAGCACCATGCGGTAGCCTCTGATTGCCGCCGCCATTGCGAGTGCGATGCCGGTGTTGCCGCTGGTCGCCTCGATCAATGCGTCTCCCGGCTTGATCGTCCCGCGTTTTTCGGCGCGCACGATCATCGACATCGCGGGGCGGTCCTTGACGGATCCGGCCGGATTGTCGCCTTCGAGCTTGCACAGGAGGATGTTGGGAGTCTTGCCCGGAAGGCGCTGCAGCCTGACGAGCGGCGTGTCGCCCACCGTGTCCTCGATGGTCTTGTAGTTCAAGGCAGGGTTGCGGTCCATGTTTCTATGATATCCCGCGGCGCGAGGCTGCGGCGGCTTCAGCCGCGACCGGATTTCTGTTCATCGAGCAGCTGCCGGCAGTAGCGCGCCACCCCCTCTTCGACCGAAAGGAACGGCGCCGTATAGCCGGCCCGGCGCAGTGCCCCGATGTCGGCCTGGGTGAAATTCTGGTACTTGCCCTTGAGCGCTTCCGGAAACGGCGCATAGCGGATGAGACCCTGACTGCGCGCATCGTCCAGGCCGAGAGGCTTTTCGTCACCGGCCAGGCGACAGGCGTTGATCGTGGCGACAGCCACGTCGTTGAAGCTCTGCGCGCGCCCCGTCCCCAGGTTGAAGATGCCCGACAGGTCCGGCCGATCGAGAAAGTGAAGGTTGACCTTGACCACGTCCTCGACCGAAACGAAATCGCGGCGCTGCTCTCCGTCGGGGTAGTCTCCCGATCCGACGAACGGGTGCACGCTTCGTTCCGCCCGATACTGGTTGAAGAAGTGCCAGGCGACCGACGCCATGCGGCCCTTGTGCCATTCATTGGGACCGTACACGTTGAAATATCGAAAGCCCGCGATCTGCGAGTCGGATTCGAGCACGTGCCGGCGCACGGCCTGGTCGAACAGGAACTTCGAATAGCCATAGACATTGAGCGGCGCCTCGAACTTGCGTTCCTCCCGGAAGGTCGTGCTCGCCCCGTAAACGGCCGCCGAGGATGCGTAGATCAGGGGGACTTCGTCCTCGATGCAGAAGTCGAGCAAGGCCATCGAGTAGCGGTAGTTGTTCTCCATCATGAAGCGTCCATCGGACTCCATGGTGTCGGAGCAGGCGCCCTGATGGAATACGACGTCGATAGAGCCGGTGAAATCCCCTGCGACGAGCCGCGCGCGAAACTCGTCCTTGTCGAGAAAATCCGCGATCTCGCAAGACGCGAGATTGCGGAACTTGTCGCCCCGCTGCAGCTCGTCCACAGCAAGGATCTGAGTCTCGCCGCGGGCGTTGAGCGCGCGGACCAAGTTCGAGCCGATGAAACCGGCCGCGCCGGTGACCACGAAATACATGGCTATCGTACCTTTCTAGTTGTGAGCGAGCGCCTCGATCAACTCTTGCGGAGTGACAGCGGCTGTGCCCAGCTTGCCGACGACGATCCCCGCCGCTTGATTGGCCAAAGCCACGGCGTCCTGGAGCGGCATGCCCGCGCCGAGCATCACGCCCAGCGTTGCGATCACGGTGTCGCCTGCGCCGCTCACGTCGAACACCTCGCGGGCGCGAGCCGGCTCGTGCCGCACACGTCCTTGCTCGTAGAGCGTCATGCCCTCCTCGCTGCGCGTGACGAGCAGCGCCTGCAGGCCGAGTTGCTCGCGCAAGCCTTGCGCCTTTGCAGCAAGTTCGTCATCGTCCTTCCAGCGTCCAACGACTTCGCGTAATTCCGAGCGATTGGGTGTCACGATGGTCGCTCCCCTGTAGCGGGAATAGTCCTCCCCTTTGGGGTCCACCAGCACCGGCTTTCCTTGAGCGCGGGCAAGCTCGATCATCTGCGCGATATGGGTGAGTCCGCCCTTGCCGTAATCGGAAAGGATGATAACGTTCCGGTCAGCGATCATTTCCCGAAAATCGGCGAGCTTGTCGAGCAGCACCTCGTGACTGGGCAAGGTCTCAAAGTCGACGCGAAGCATCTGCTGATGCGCCCCGATGACACGCAGTTTCACTGTGGTGGAGATTTCAGGATCGCGGTGCAAACGCGGACTGACACCCGCTTTCTCGAGGAGATCGGTAAGCTTGCGCCCGGGTTCGTCGTCACCGACTACCGAGAGCAGCGCGACATTCGCCCCCAGCACTGCGGCGTTGACCGCTACGTTGGCCGCGCCGCCGGGAGTTTCCTTGGTGCGTTCGGCCTGAATCCTCACGATGGGCACCGGAGCTTCTGGCGAAATGCGTTTGACCTCGCCGTACCAATACCGGTCGAGCATCACGTCACCAACCACGAGGATCTTCGCCTTGTGCAACTGCGACAAGACGAGTTTCTCCGCTTTCACTTTCCAGCCTTCACCGAAGCCCGTCCGATCGGATAGTACTCCAGCCCGTAGCGCTTCATTTCCGCCGGATCGTAAAGGTTGCGCCCATCGAAAATCGCCGGCGTCTTCAGCTTCGCGCGGATCGCCTCGAAGTCGGGACTTCTGAACTCCTGCCATTCGGTGACCACGGCGAGGGCATCGGCGGCCTCGAGCGCAGCGAGCGGCGAATCTGCATAGCGGATACCGGCGAGCCCGGCAAATTCTTTTCTTGCCGCGGGCATCGCCACCGGATCGTAGGCGCTGACCGTCGCACCGTTCGCCAGCAGCTCCTCGATGAGAACGCGGCTTGAAGCCTCCCGCATGTCGTCGGTATTCTGTTTGAAGGCCAGGCCCCACACGGCGATATGCCGTCCGGAGAGCTTCCCGCCGAACCGCGCCAGGATTTTTCCGGCGAGCACGCGCTTCTGCACGGCGTTGACCTGCTCCACCGCCTCGACGATCGGAAGCTTGCCGCCGACTTCCTCGGCCGTTCGTATCAGCGCCTTCACGTCCTTCGGAAAGCACGACCCGCCGTAGCCTGCTCCGGCGTACAGAAAGTGATACCCGATTCGCGGATCGGAGCCGATGCCTCTGCGCACCTCTTCGATGTCCGCCCCCAGACGCTCGGCGAGATTGGCGAGCTCGTTCATGAAAGAGATGCGCGTCGCAAGCATCGCGTTCGCCGCGTATTTGGTGAGTTCCGCCGAACGCACGTCCATGAGGAAAAAGCGCTCGCGGTTGCGCTGAAACGGAGCGTAAAGCGCTCGCATGGTCTGGATCGCCCGGGGGTCGTCGGCGCCCACGACGACGCGGTCCGGCCGCATGAAATCCTCGACCGCCGCTCCTTCCTTGAGAAATTCCGGATTCGATACCACCGCGAAGGGGAGGTCGACACCGCGCTTGTCGAGCTCGGCCGCAACCGCGCCGCGCACCTTGTCGGCGGTTCCGACGGGCACGGTCGATTTGTTCACGATCACCCGGTATTCGGTCATGTGCCGGCCAATGCTGCGCGCGGCATCCAGCACGTGGCGCAAATCCGCAGAGCCGTCCTCGCCGGGAGGAGTCCCCACCGCGATGCACTGCACCGTTCCGAAACGGACCGCCCGCTCCACGTCGGTCGTAAACTGCAGCCGACCCGCGGCGCGGTTGCGCCTGACGACCTCGAGCAGCCCCGGTTCGTAGATCGGGATCGCGCCCTCCTCCAGGGTGCGGATCTTTGCCGCATCGAGATCCAGGCCGAGCACTTCGTTCCCGACGTCGGCAAAACAGGCGCCCGTAACCAGGCCGACATAGCCGGTACCAACCATTGTGATTTTCAAATTCCAGCTCCCTTAGTCTTCAGTCCGCATCTGCGCTCAATCATGGCGTCAGCTCGAATTCCTCGCTCCGCTTGGGCGGATAGGTTTCCCAGCCGCCGCAGGCGGGACAATGCCAGTAGAACTGGCGCGCCTTGAATCCGCAATTATCACAGCGATAGCGCGCCAGCCGCCGCGTGTGACTGTGTACCAGATTGCGCACGAGCTCCAGATCGTTACGCCGTTCCGCCGGCGCGACCAGGAGCTGCGCTTCGAGCAGCTTGTCCAGGCCCAGCAGCGTCTGGTTGCGGCGCAGCTCGTCTTTCACCAGTTTGTAAGCCGCATCGGGACCCTCGGCATCCAGGGTCGACTGGAATGCGACGTCGAGCAGATCGAGCGAAGGAAAACTGGCGAGATAGCCGCGCAGCAGCGTCAGTCCCTCTGCCGAGCGCCCCAGAGCGCGGTGGCTCTCGAGCAGGCGCTGCGCGACCAGCGCAAGGTAGGCGGGGCTTTGCTGTTCGATCCGCTTCCACGCATCGATGGCGCCGGCGTGGTCGCCGGCGTCAGCGGCGAGATCTCCCAGAATGATGTTGGCGCGGACGCACTTGCGGTGTATGACCAGCGCCTCCTCCAGGTGGCGCTTCGCTCCATCCGGACGCGAATGCGTCGTGTCCGAAACCGCGAGCTCGCAATAATAGTTCGCGATTTCCTTTTGCGCGGATTGCCCGGAGTTCTTTTCCAGCTCGCGCGCGATTCCGATGGCCTTCGTCCAATCCTTCTCCTGCTGATAGATTTCGAGCAGAAACTTGAAAGCCTCGGCGCGATGCGGAGAATCCTTGAGCTTGACGAACACCTCTTCTGCGCGGTCGAGCAGCCCGGCCTTGAGGTAGTCCTGCCCGAGTTCGACCAGGGCCTGCAGCCGCTGCTCTGCCATCAAGTCCGGGCGTTCCAGAAGGTTCTGGTGCATGCGAATCGCCCGTTCGGTTTCCCCGCGCCTGCGGAACAGGCTCCCCAGCGCGAAATGCAGCTCGACCGTCTCGGGATCGACTTTGACCACCTCGATGAACGCCTCGATCGCCTTGTCCGGCTGCTCGTTGAGGAGAAAGTTGAGGCCCTTGAAATACGAGCGCGGCAGCTGCCGCGATTCCAGGAGCAGCTGCTTGATGTCCACTCGCGCCGCAAGCCAGCCCAGGCCGAAGAACAGCGCGAAACCGAACAGCCACCAGAGCTCGAATTCCATGAGGCAGCCTAGGCGCGCCTATGTCTGAGGTGGCGCAACGCGGTCCCCTGAAGCGCTCAGCTCGCGCTTGAGTCTTGCGATTTCGTGCCGCTGGCGGAACAGTCTCGGCAGGCAGGCCAGGACTCCGAACGCGGCCCCGAGGGCCAGAAAAACGAGCAACGCCAGGATCATCGGCGTCTCCCAGGTTTTCCCCAGGAAAAAGCGCAGCGTCACGGAGTCGGTATTCATGAGGGCGAAAAGGAATATCGCCAGGAACAGAAGCGCTCGCAACAGCCACGACAGAGGTGCGACGAATTTCATACGTGATTTGAGGCCCCAAAGCAAAACGGCGGCACCGCGTCGATGCCGCCGTCTGCATGCCGCCGGCCAAGACTCCTATTTTTGATCGACCCTCTCGCGCAATTCCTTCCCGGCCTTGAAGTGCGGTACGAATTTCTCCGGCACGTGGACCCTCTCGCCCGATTTCGGATTTCGGCCGACGCGCGCCGGGCGGTGATTCAGCCCGAAGCTCCCGAAGCCGCGGATCTCGATGCGCTGGGCCTTGACCAGGCTCTGCGTCATCGCATCCAGAATCATCTTGACCGTGAACTCGGCATCCTTGGCGACGAGTTGCGAATAGCGCGCCGCCAGCCTCGCGATCAGTTCGGACTTGGTCATTGCCGGACCCCGGTTAGGTATTCTTGTTGTCCAGTTTCGCTTTCAGGAGCGCGCCCAGGTTGGTGCTGCCGGTGCTCGCGGCGCTCTCGCTCTGGAGCTTGGCCATCGCCTCGTTTTCGTCGGCAAAATCCTTCTGTTTGACCGAGAGATTGATGGTGCGGTTCTTGCGGTCCACATTGATGATCATGGCCGTGACGCTGTCGCCCTCCTTCAAATGGGTACGGGCGTCCTCGACGCGGTCGCGCGAAATCTCGGACGCTCGCAGATAGCCCTCGACGTCTCCGGAAAGCACGATGACCGCCCCCTTGGCGTCCACCGATTTGACCACGCCGGAAACCAGCTTGCCCTTCTCGTGGCCGGCAACGAAGTTGTTGAAAGGATCGCCTTCGAGCTGCTTGATCCCCAGCGAAATACGTTCGCGCTCGACGTCGATCGACAGCACCTGCGCCTCGGTCTCCTCGCCCTTCTTGAAATTGCGAACCGCCTCTTCACCCGGCAAGGACCAGGACAGGTCGGACAGGTGCACCAGGCCGTCTATTCCGCCCGGCAGGCCGATGAAAATGCCGAAGTCGGTGATCGACTTGATCTGGCCGCGAACCTTGTCGCCCTTCTTGAAGCTTGTCGAGAAATCTTCCCACGGATTGGGCAGGCACTGCTTCATCCCCAGCGAGATGCGTCGCCGCTCCTCGTCGATCTCGAGGATCATCACTTCCACTTCGTCCCCGAGCGCGACGACCTTGGACGGATGCACGTTCTTGTTGGTCCAGTCCATTTCCGACACGTGGACCAGGCCCTCTATGCCCTGCTCGACCTCGACGAAGGCGCCGTAATCGGTGAGATTGGTCACCTTGCCGAAAAGGCGCGTTCCGGTCGGATAGCGGCGCGAGAGACCCACCCAGGGGTCTTCACCCAACTGCTTCAGGCCGAGCGACACGCGATTCTTCTCGGTATCGAACTTCAGAATCTTCGCCGTGACCTCATCGCCCACGGTGAGCACCTCCGACGGATGCTTTACCCGCCGCCAGGCAAGATCGGTAATGTGCAACAGTCCGTCGATGCCGCCGAGATCGACAAAGGCGCCGTAATCGGTGATGTTCTTGACGATGCCTTTCACGACCGCGCCTTCCTGCAGGTTCGCGAGCAGCGCTTCGCGCTCCGCCCCTTGCGAGGCCTCGAGCACCGCGCGACGCGAGACGACCACGTTGTTCCTCTTGCGGTCGAGCTTGATGACCTTGAACTCCATCTCCTTGCCTTCGTAGGGGTTGGTGTCCTTGACCGGGCGGATGTCGACCAGCGACCCGGGCAGGAACGCGCGTATGCCGTTGGTCATGACGGTGAGCCCGCCCTTCACCTTTCCGGAAATGATGCCCTTCACCAGCGCGCCGTTTTCAAGGGCCTTTTCCAGGTCCATCCAGGCCGCGAGGCGTTTCGCCTTGTCGCGCGACAGGCGCGTCTCGCCGTACCCGTCCTCCAGGGCCTCGATGGCGACGCTCGTGAAATCGCCGGGCTTGACCTCGACTTCGCCCTTTTCGTTCTTGAATTCCTCGAGGGCGATGAATGATTCGGATTTCAGGCCGGCGTTGACGACGACGTAGTTCATGTCGACGCGGACGACTTCGGCGGTGATCACCTCACCGGTGCGCATTTCCTTGCGCGTGAGGCTTTCCTCAAAAAGCGCGGCGAAACTTTCCGGGAGGGCTCCTGCGGGGGCTACTGCGGGGGCTACGTTCGACATAAACACCTTGCATTGGCCCACCCAATCGGGGCGGGGTTGGTTGATCCACAACAAAAAGCCAAGTCTTGCGGCGCTTGGCTTTGTGTCACCCATTCGCCCGGCGGTACCAGCCCACGATCTGGGCCGCTGCTTGCTCGGCGCTCATCGACGTCGTGTCGAGGAGCCTCGCTCCGGGACTCTGCTTGAGAGGCGCCACGCTGCGCGTCGCATCGCGTGCGTCGCGGTCGCGTAAATCCTGCAAAAGGGCGGCCAGTGTAGCAGCGATCCCTTGTGCTTTCAACTGTTTAAGTCGTCGCTCCGCGCGGGCTTCCGGGCTCGCGGTCAGGAACACTTTGAGCCCGGCATCGGGAAACACGACCGAACCCATGTCGCGCCCTTCGGCCACCAGACCGGGGGGCCGGCGAAAGGCATGCTGCCGCTCCAACAGGGCCTGGCGCACCTTCGGAAGTGCCGCCACGAAGGACGCCGCCGCGGAAACCTGCTCGGTGCGAATGGCCTGGGCCACCGGCTTGCCGTCCAGAAGGATCTCCTCTCCCTCGAAGCGCGGGGTGGGCAGCTGCGCGGCGAACACCGCCGCCCTGGCCTCGTCGGAGGTTTCGATGCCGTTCCTTACGACGCTGAGCGCGACCAGACGGTAGAGCGCGCCGCTGTTCAGATAGTGGAACCCCAGCTCCCCGGCGACCAGCTGCGCGACGGTGCCTTTGCCGGAGGCCGAGGGGCCGTCGATGGCGATGACCGGCGGCTCGCTCATGCGGGAGTCCGCCGTGAGATGCTCGCCAGCGCGTCGAAGTACCCCGGGAAAGTTTTGCCGACGCAGCCGGGATCGTTGATGCGCACCTTGATTCCGCCCAGCGCCGCGAGCGAAAAGGACATCGCCATGCGGTGATCGTCGTAGGTGTCTATGGTCGCGGGCCGCAGCGCCGCGGGGGGCGTCACGCTGAGCGAGTCGGCGCCCTCGTCGACCGTGGCGCCGAGCTTGCGCAGCTCGGTCGCCATCGCGGCGATCCGGTCGGTTTCCTTGACGCGCCAGCTGGCGATGTTCCTCAACGTGCTCGTTCCGCCGGCGAACAGCGCCGCGACGGCGGCGGTCATGGCGGCGTCCGGAATGTGATTGAGGTCCGCGTCGATCGGCTCGAGCTTGCCGCGCGCCCGGGCCCCCGGCCCCGCTGCGCACTCGATCCAGTTCTCGCCCATCGAAATCGACGCGCCCATGCGCTCGAGCACTTCGGTGAACCGGACGTCGCCCTGTATGCTCGCGCGCCCTACCCCTTCCACTCTGACCGGGCCACCGCCCGAGAGCCCGCTGATCGCGCCGGCTGCGAGGAAATACGAGGCCGAGGAAGCGTCCCCTTCGACGCGCATCTCGCCGGGACTGGCATAGCGCCCGGCCGGAATGGTGAACGTTTTCCATCCGTCACGCTCGACCTTGACGCCGAAGCGACGCATCAGGTTCAGGGTGATCTCGACATAGGGCTTGGAGATCAGCTCGCCTTCGACCTCGATTTCGGTTCGTGCGCCGGTCATGGGCAAGGCCATCAGTAACGCGGACAAGTATTGCGAGGACACATCACCGCGCACGCGCACCCTGGCTCCGGTCCGGATCCTGCCCGCGTGCACAACGAGCGGGGGGAAGCCTTCGGTGCCCGAATACTCGATATGCGCTCCGAGCGGGCGCAATGCGTCCACCAGATCGCCGATCGGGCGCTGGTGCATGCGTGGCGCGCCCGAGAGCCGGTATTCCCCGCCGCACAGCGCGAGCACCGCGGTGAGGGGCCTGAAAGCGGTGCCGGCGTTGCCGAGGGACAGATCGGCGTCCTTCACCGGAAAGTCGCCGGCCACGCCCCGAATCTCGATCCCCTGGGTCACGTGTGCCACTGCCACGCCCAGGCGCTGCAGCGCCTCGAGCATTACGCGGGTGTCATCCGCATCGAGCAGATCGCGAACCAGGGTAGTGCCGCGCGCCAGCGCGGCGAGCAGCAGCACGCGGTTGGAGATGCTCTTCGATCCGGGCATCTTCACCGTGCCCGCGGCGCGCGCTATGGGCTCGATGTCGAGGAACTTCACGGCGCGCGAGTCACTCAACGCGCACGGGCGACGGGCCTGCCCGGCTCATTGCGCATCCTTCAGCCAGCGATCGCGCGCATCGCGTGCACGGGAGAAAAGCGCTTCGAGCGCCTTGGCATCGCCGCTCTCGATAATCGCCCGGATTTCGTCCAGCCCGCCGCGGTAGCGGCCGATCGCGGTGAGCAAGGCCTTGCGGTTGGCAAGGCAGATGTCGCGCCACATCTCGGGACTGCTCGAGGCGATGCGCGTGAAATCGCGGAATCCCCCGGCCGCGTAGGAAAAGAGCTGCTTGGCGTTGACCTGCTGCGCGATCAGGTCGACCAGAACGAAGGCAAGCGCATGCGGCAGGTGGCTCACCGAGGCGAGCACCGCGTCGTGTTCCTCGGGTTTCATTTCGAACACGCGCGCGCCGCAGCGCTCCCATGCACCCCGGACCAGAGCGACCGCGTCAGGATCGTTCTCCGCAAGCGGCGTCAACACAACCTTGCGTCCGCGATAGAGTCCGGCGAAGGCGGCCTCCGCGCCGCTCTTCTCGGTACCCGCGATCGGATGGCCGGGCACGAACCGCGCGAGCGAGCCGCCGAGCTCGCGCCGGGCCATCTCGATGACGTCCTGTTTGGTGCTGCCCGCGTCGGTCACGACCGTCCGGCCGCCGAGCAAGGGCGCCAAAGCGCGCATGACCGACGGCATCTGCCCGACCGGCACTGCCAGCAGTACCAGCCCGGCGTCCGTCAGCGTAGCCGCATCGAGCCCCCCGGCGGCATCGATGACCGTCAGATCGAGCGCTCGCGCGATGTTCTTCGACCCGCGGCCGACGCCGATCACGCGGCCGACGGCGCCCGCCGCTTTCAGCGCGAGCGCGAAAGATCCGCCGATCAGGCCGACGCCGACGATCACGAGCTTTTCTATTCGCAGCATCAATCGTCCAGCGCGGCCCGAAGGGCCTTGAGGAATCTCTCGTTCTCCTTCGGTGTGCCGACCGTGACGCGCAAATGGTCGGGCATGCCGTACCCGGCCACGGGCCTGACGATGACGCCCTGGCGCAGGAGCCTCTGGTATACCGCGCCCGCCTGCGGCACGCGAAAGCTCAGGAAATTGGCGCACGAAGGAATGAACTCGAGCCCGAGCTTGCGAAACCCTTGCTCGAGCCGCCGCATCCCGGAGCGGTTCAGCTTGGTGCTCTCGGCGACGAACTTCCGGTCGGCGAGCGCCGCGGTCGCCGCGGCGAGCGCGAGACTGTTGACATTGAAAGGCTGCCGCACGCGGTTGAGCAGGTCCGCGACGTCCGGGTGCATGAGCGCGAAGCCCACCCTCAGCCCCGCAAGCCCGTAGGCCTTGGAAAACGTGCGCGTGATAACGAGATTGCGATACTGCTTCAGCCACGCAACGCTGTCGTAGCGGACTTCCGGCGGCAGGTACTCGGTGTAAGCCTCGTCGATCACCACGGCGACGTCCCTGGGCGCAGCCGAAAGAAACGCCTCGAACTCGCCGCCCCGGAGAAGCGTCCCGGTGGGATTGTTCGGGTTGGCGATGAAGACCACGCGCGTTTCCGGCGTGATCGCCGCGAGCATCGCCGCGAGGTCGTGCCCGTAGTTCCTGGCGGGCACGACGATGCCCCTGGCGCCGCGCGCCTCGGTGGCGAGCGGGTACACCGCGAAGGCGTGCTGCGAGTACACCGCGGCGCGGCCCGGGGCCAAAAAGGCGCCGGCGACGAGCTCGAGCAGGTCGTTCGAGCCGTTGCCGACGACGATGCATTCCTGCGGCACGCCAAACCTGCGCGAAAGTGCCTCTTTAAGATCGAAAGCGTTGCCGTCGGGATAGCGCCCGACTTCCTTCAGCGCCTTCCTGATCGCGGCCTTCGCCCTGGGCGAGACCCCCAGCGGATTCTCATTCGACGCCAGCTTGATGATCTTGCGCTCGTCCAGCCCCATCTCGCGCGCGAGCTCCGAGATCGGCTTGCCCGGCTGGTAGGGCGCGATCGCGCGTATGTAAGACGGCGACTGCTCGCACAGGTCCATGGAGCCGTCCTAGAGAACGGCAGCCGGGTAGCTGCCGAAAATCTTCACGAACGGCGCCTTGTCGCGCAGCTCGGCGAGCGCCTTGGCGACTTTGGGGTCCTGCTGATGACCTTCGATGTCCACGTAGAAGTAGTACTCCCACTGCCCGGTGCGCGCCGGGCGCGATTCGAGGCGCGTCATGCTCACGCCGTGGGCGGCGAAGGGCGCGACCAGGTCGTGCAGAGAACCGGGTTTGTTGTGCGCCGTCATGACGAGCGAGGTGCGATCCTTGCCCGAAGGCCCCGCGTCGCGCGCTCCGAGCACCAGGAACCGCGTCCTGTTCTTGGGATCGTCCTCGATCGAGCGCGCGAGCAGCTTCAGCCCGTAGCGCGCGGCGGCGATCTCCGGCCCGATCGCGGCGGCGCCGGCTTCCTTCGCCGCCACGCGGGCAGCCTCGGCGTTGCTCGCGAGCGGCACGCGCGCGGCGCGCGGCAGGTGCTGTGCGAGCCAGCCCTGGCACTGCGCCAGCGATTGTGAATGCGAATAGACCTTGCGTATGGCTTTCAGGTTCGAGCGCCTGGCCATGAGGTTTTGCTGCACGCGCAGCACCACCTCGGCGCAGATCTGCAGCGGCGTGGCGAGCAGCAGGTCGAGGGTGCGGCCGATCGCTCCATCGGTGGAATTCTCCACCGGCGCCACGGCGTACTGGGCCTCGCCGGTTTCGGCTGCTCGAAATACTTCATCGATGGACGCGCAGGGCAGCGTCACGACGCTCGCCCCGAAGTGTTTGCCCAGCGCCATCTCGCTGAAGGTGCCCTCGGGGCCGAGGTAGGCGACCACGAGCGGTTGCTCGAGCGCACGGCAGGCCGATATGACCTCGGCGAAAAGCCGCGCCAGCGCATCGCTCGCGAGCGGCCCGCGGTTGGCGGCCGCGACGCGGCGCAGGACTTCGGCCTCGCGCTCGGGGCGGTACGCGCCGCCGTCCCCTTTCAGCTTGCCGATGGCCGCGGCGTGCCCGGCGCGCGCGTTGAGGAGGTCGACGATTTTCTCGTCGAGCGCGTCGATCGCGGCGCGGTGCTTGGCGATGTCGTCGGCCATGGCGCTCAGGGCTGCGGAAGGTAGCGCACGGCGAGCACGCCCTTGATGCGCGCGAGACCCTCGACGAGGCCGTCGTTTACCGGGCTGTCCACGTCGACCAGCGTATAGGCCATCTCGCCTTTGGAACGGTTGATCATGTTGTGGATGTTCAGGCCCGCCTTGGCCATGGCGCTCGAGATCTGGCCCAGCATGTTGGGCACGTTGGAGTTGGCGACGCCGACGCGGTACGGCGACTCGCGTCCCATCACGACGTCGGGAAAGTTGACGGCGTTCTGGACGTTGCCGTTCTCGAGGTAGTCGCGCACCTGGTCCACGACCATGACGGCGCTGTTGTCCTCGGCCTCGCGGGTGGAAGCGCCCAGGTGCGGCAGCGCGATGACCCCGGGATTCTCGCAAAGCGGCTGCGCCGGGAAGTCGGTCACATAGTATTTGAGCTTCTTGGAGGCGAGCGCCGCCGCGACCGCCTTGGCGTCGACGATCTCCTCGCGCGAGAAATTGAGCAGGATGGCTCCCGAGTGCATCAGCTCCAGGTTTTTCGCGTTGATCAGATGCCGCGTCACCGGAAGCAGCGGGACGTGCAGCGTGACGAACTGGGCCGTCTTGAGGATCTCTTCGATCGAATGCGCCTTCTTCACCTGCGAGGGCAGGCTCCAGGCGGCCTCGACCGTGATCTCGGGGTCGTAGCCGAGGACGTTCATCCCGAGCTTGATCGCGGCGTCGGCGACCAGGCTGCCGATCTTGCCCAGGCCGATCACGCCGAGGGTCTGCTGAGGCAGCTCGACGCCGGCGAATTGCTTCTTCTCCGCCTCGACGCGCTTCGCGAGCGTTTCGTCGTCGCAGTTCAAGGAGCCCACGAAGCGGACCGCGGGAACCAGGTTGCGGGCGGCCATCAGCATCCCGGCGAGCACCAGCTCCTTCACGGCGTTGGCGTTCGCGCCGGGCGCGTTGAAGACGGGCACGCCGCGCCCGCTCATCGCTTTCACCGGGATGTTGTTGGTGCCGGCGCCGGCGCGGCCGATGGCGCGCACGCTGTCGGGAATCTTCATCTCGTTCATGTCGTGCGAGCGCACCAGGATCGCGTCGGGGTGCGCGGCGTCCTTGGCGACCTTGTAGCCCTTCTCCGGGAAGCGCTTCAGCCCGACTTGCGAGATCTGATTGAGGACGAGGATTTCGAATTTTTTTGCGGCCATGCCGGAATCATAAACTACCGAAGCGCCCGGCGCGATTTGCGAAGCGACGTTGCGGACGGGTGCTAGCCGATCGTCAGCGCGGCGCGCCCGATCACCTCGCCCCGCTCGAGGCGCTGGTGCAGCGCTTCGGCCTGCTCGAGCGGCCGGATGTCGGTGACGACCGGCCAGACTTCGCGGCGCGCAACCAGATCGAGCGTCTCCAGCACCTCGCGCCGCGTGACGTAGCGGCTGCCGAGGATCTCCTGCTCCTTGGCGAGCAGGTCGCGCGAGGAGACGCGGAACGGCGCTCCGGCGCCGCCGAGCGTCACCAGGCGTCCGCGCCGCCCGAGCGCCTTCGCCGCGGCTTCGAGCGTCGCGGCGCTCGACACGTAATCGACAGCGACGTCGACACCCCGGCCGCGTGTGAGGGCGAGCAGCGCCTCGGTGACGTCGGTTCGCGAGGCGTCGACCGTTTCGTCGGCCCCGGCCGAGCGGCAGGCGTCGAATTTCTCCGCAACCGTGTCGACCGCGATCACGCGCGCCCGGGCCCACTTCGCCATCATCAGCTGATGGAGGCCGAGGCCCCCGCCCGCACCGAAGACCGCGACCGTCTCGCCCGCCTTGACGCGCGCGCGGCCGAGCACCTTGTAGGGCGTCGCCAGCGCATCGGTGACGACGCCGATCTCCGCGGGGTGAGCGCGCCAGTCCAGTCCCTCGGGCAGCTTGAGGAAGAGCCGTGCGGGCAGCTTGATGTACTCGGCGTAGCCGCCGTCGCAGTCGCGCCCGACGTAGCCGCCCGTGTTCTCGCACAGCGGTTCGAGGTTCGCGAGGCACCAGCGGCAGTGGCCGCAGAAGAGATAGAAGTAGGCGGTGACGCCGTCCCCGACCGCGAGGTTGTCGACACCGGCGCCGAGCGAGACGACCTCGCCCGTGATCTCGTGGCCGATGATGAGAGGGAATTTCGCCTGGGCACGCCCCGCCTTCACGTGCTGGATCGTGAGGCCCGCCCCGCAGGTGAGCACCCGGGCGACCGCTTCGCCGGGGCCGGCGACGGGGTCGGGAACCTGGGTCAGTTCGAACGCGGTGTTCGGCCCGCGCAGTACGAGGGCTTTCATGGCATCAACCTCCACACGTCACTTCGCAGAACCCGGATGCTATCCTCTACCGGTCCGTCGGCGGCCCTCCAACCTGGGCGCCGTCGATGCCGTAGCGCCTGGCGATGTCCATCCACAAGCTCTCACGCAACTCGGGCGACTTCTGCCCCACCTTGTTCATTTCCTTGCGGAGCGCGTCGGTGCAGGTCTTTGCATGGCCTCGCTCATCGCGGCGGTGCGCCAGCAGTTGCTCGATGTCGCGCTTGATCGCCGAATACCAGTCGCCGGCTTGCGCGTGCGCCATGGCCGCTTCCGATAGACGGAGGAACGTCTGGAGGCCGGCGAGAACGGCGGCCGCGATGCTCACGAGCGCAACGATCACGCGCGCCGAGATGCCCACGGACTGGCTCTCGAGCGTGGCAAAAACGGCGGTTCCCACCACGGTGGAAAAGATCACAGCGGGAATTCCGAGCCAGAGATGCAACCGCTTGTAGCGCTCGGCTTCCAGATAGTACGCATGCTGGCAGGCGTCCATGCGCCGCTGCCAGTTCGAGAGCAGCTGCTCCAATTCCGGAGTCCAGCTGTCTACGTGGCTGCTCGGGCTTGCGTCCATGCGAGCTCCCCGGGTCGCGGCCTTCGTTACCGGCCGAGGAAGAGAATTGTACGGCAATCAAGACTGCGTATACCGTGCATGGGACCGTAACTGCTACGACCGCTACGACCACCTGAAGTGTTATCCTCTGCGCCGATTCCACGGAGGAGGAAACGATGAAGACACTGATCCGGTTCCTGGCAGGCGTGGCGCTCGCCGCTGCTGCGCTGCCCTGCGCGGCTCAACAATATCCCTCGAAGCCGATCCTGATGCTGATGCCGCTGCAGGCGGGCAGCGCGGTCGATGTGATGATCCGCATCGTCGCCCAGAAGATGAGCGAGAACATGGGCCAGCAGATCGTCATCGAGAACCAGCCCGGCGCCGCCGGGTCGATCGGCGCCGAGCGGGTGAAGCGCGCGCCGCCCGACGGCTACACCGTCGGGGTGCTGAACGACAGCATCCTCACCATGATCCCGAACATCCGCAAGGTGGCCTACGATCCCCTGAAGGACTTCGTGCCGGTGGGCGTGGTGGCGGCGATCACCTGGGTGATGGTGGTGAACAACGACCTGCCGGCGAAGACGGTCCCCGAGTTCGTCGCGCTGGCCAAGAGCCGGCCCGGGAAGATCGACTACTCCTCCGGGGGCAACGGCAGCCCGCAGCACGTCGCGATGGAGGCGTTCAAGGCGGCGACGGGCATCGACCTCGTGCACATCCCGTACCGCGGCGCGACGCAAGCCGCGGTCGAGGTGATGTCGAACCGGGTGCAGGCGCATTTCAGCGCGGTGTCGATCGTGCAGCCGCATATCAAGGACGGCCGCATGCGGGCGCTGGGCGTGCCCAGCAGCGCGCGCTCCCCGCTCCTGCCCGCGGTGCCGACCTTTACCGAGGCGGGCGTGCCCGGGTTCGAGTGGCGCACCTGGGCGTCGTTCGTCGTGCCGCTGGGCACGCCCAATCCCATCGTCGAGCGTCTGAACGCGGAGCTGGTGAAGGCCATCAAGACACCCGACGTGCGCGACAAGCTGATCGCGCAGGGCCTGGAGCCGATCGGCTCGCCGCCCGCGACGGTCACGCAGTGGACCGAGGACGGGTTGAAGCGCATGCGCGATATCGTGCAGCGCGCGAAGATCCAGGCGGAGTAGCGAAAGGCGTGCTCACCCGCATCGACCACGTCACCATCGGCGCCGCGGACCTGAAGGCCGGTATCGCCGCCTACCGTAACATCGGCTTCGAGCTCGACGAGCACGGCGTCGCCCGCAACGACGGCGATCATCTCGAGCTGGTGCGCGGCAACGAAGGTATACAGGCTATCGCCCTCGCGAGCGACGACCTCGCCGCGGATTCGGCCGCAGTACGCGAACGGGGCAGCGCCGACTACATCAAGCTCGTCGAAGCGAAAAACGCCCAAGCGGCGAGCCGCCATCCCAACGGCGTGCTGCGCATCGAGCGCGTCTACATCGCGGTCAGGGACGTCGCCGCGGCCGCCAAGGAATACAGCCGCATCCTCGGCGTGGCGCCGAAAATGGAGCGCGGCACCGTCATCCACGCCGACATGGCGATCTTCCAGCTCGGCCCGACCGCCTTAGGCCTCGCGCAGCCCATCGCGCCGGGCGTCTGCGCCGACGCCCTCGCGCGCCGCGGCCCGGGACCGTTCCAGATTTTGTTTCGCACCCGCAGCATGGACGCCGCCGCGAAGTGGATGGCCGACCACGGCGTCCCGCCGCCGGCGCGGGGAATCCGCAACACCGGCGAGCAGGCGATGCTCGTCATGCCGGAGCACGCGTTCGGGGTGGTTGTCGGGTTCGTGGGGGCGGCGTAGACATGGCAGCCCTGCTGCGCGCGATCGGCATCCTGACTCTGGCGCTGCCCGCGATCCTGCTCTCGGGCTGCGCCGGCAGCAGCTGCGTAGAATGGGTCACGCGGATGGAATCGGTAAGCGTGTGCGGCCCCAAGGGCACGAATTGCACTGTCCATATTGAACCGGTGCAATATTGCGTTAGAACAAGCAGCGGGCGCGTTACGCCCGCCGCTGCGCCCGGCGGCAAGGAAGCCGTCGCCTTCGCGGTCCCGGAGACCCGAGCCCCCGAAAAGACCGCCAAGCCTGCTCCGGCCCCCGAACAGAAGCGAGAAGCCCCGGCTGCAAAGAAAACCGCCAAGGCAGATCCGGCCCCGCGTCAGCCGAAAGCCCAGACTCTGGACAAGTCCGGCATGCCGAATCTGACCCCTTTCTGGCAATCGCTTTTTTCCGCGGCACGATATCCCGGGCTTCGGTACGGCAAAGTCAGGAAAGCCACCATGAGCCCGGCGACCACTCCCGCCAGCAGTCCCCGGGTCGAGGCGGCGCTCAAGACGCGCGTTCGTTCCGTGGTCAGCATGCAGGTCGCCTCGGACAACAGGTTCACGCCCATGGATCACCGGCTGGACGTGGTGGTGTATCGCGCTCACAACCGCGAAGCGGCTGTCGCACTGTATACCGCGATGATGCGCGACGAATGGAGAGACAAGAAACCTCAGGCGCAGCCCGGTGTAACTCTCGCCGTCGTGAAAACAGACGACAAGAACAACCCCAAGGGCGGCGGACAGCGGATATACCTCCAGCGAGGGGCGTACGTCGTCGAGGTCGACGAATGGAAATCCATCTACCGGGATGCGAAGGGCAAGCCGGTGCCGGGCAAGCAGTTTCCCCATACCGGACCGATCAGCCCCAACGTCGTCGCCAAGGCCGTTACCCAGACGTTTCCGGCGGAGTGACGTTCGCGCTGCGCGGATCGATTCGCCTATCCCTTCGCCGCCGCGGGCTCGAGCTCGAGCTTCTTGCCGTTCAGCCTGCCCTGGTAGTTCCTGCCGCCGGCGGTGAAGGAGATGATCTCGCCCCGCACCCTGCCCTCGAGCGCGAGGGTCTTGCCCGCGGTGCGCAGCGTGCCGGTGAGCATCTGGAATTGCTGCTTGAGCGTCAGCTCGCCCTGCGAGGTCTTGTAGCTGCCGGCCACCTTGGCGGGGACGATCCATAGAAGCGCGGTGCACCAGGAGCTGCCGCAGCCTTGTTCCACCTTCTGCTCGTCGTCGGCGATCCACTCGCCCATGGTGAAGCTGTTCGACACGATGCGCGTGCCGGGCTTCAGGTCGAGGATCTTGGGGCGGAGCTGCAGGTTGATGTCCGGGAGCAGGAACATCGTGATCACCGTGGCCTTCGAGAAATCGGTCTCGAACAGGTCGGCCTTGACGAAGCTGGCGAGTTTCGCCACGCCTTCCTTCTCGGCGTTGCGCCTGGAGAGCTCGACCATGTCGGGGTTGTACTCGACACCCAGCGCGCGCACGCCGCGCTTGGCGGCGGTGATGACGGTGCGGCCGTCGCCCGAGCCGAGGTCCATGACGAAGTCCTTCGAGGTCACCTTCGCCATGTCGAGCATCTTGTCGACCACGGCCTGCGGCGTCGGCACCCAGACGACGTCCTTTCCTTCCTGGCCGACCGTGGGCTCATAGGCGGCAGGCGCTTTCTGGGCGGCCTGCGCGAAGGCAACGGCGCTGGACAGGGCAAGCAGGAAGGCGGCGAAAAGGCGTGAAGCGGGCATTCCGTTCTCCGGGAAGTAAAGGCGAAATGCTAGGTTAGCATTCCTTCGTGAGCCTTCCTCCAGGAAAAGCCCTGAGCCGCAACGTCGAAGCGGTGGGCTACCTC
>Ga0105252_10000448_pt1 | contig 28075 bp, 40 predicted proteins | sample EasRivMeERMZT100_FD_89675 | JGI IMG/M metagenome (GOLD analysis project Ga0105252, IMG submission 89675) | Soil microbial communities from meander-bound floodplain in the East River, Colorado, USA - East River MetaG ERMZT100 | ecosystem: Environmental > Terrestrial > Soil > Floodplain | place... | reverse complement strand
GCTTGGCACCGCGCCGTCAGGGCACACCGGCTATCCGACCGCGTTCCTGACCGGCAAGGGCGAGACAGGCGGGCTTGGCGGCAGCGTTCCGTTCCACACGCTGCAACCTGATCTTTGGCGGCATCTGATGAGCAAGGGTGGCCCCAAGATGGGCAACCTGCCCGCCTACTACACGATGGGGCAACTGCCGGGCGGGCCATTGAAGGCGCAGAAGGTGACGCAGGAGGTGGTGGACAACGTCTCCGAGTTCATCCGGCGCAATCCGAAAATGTGGTCGGTGCTGATGGGCGGTGCCGGTGTCGGTGCAACGACCGCGGGAGGCACTGGCGAGGCGGAAGCCGGTCCTGCCGACATCATCCGCAAGGGCATCGAGGCGGCGGCACCGTTCTTCAGCACGACGCAGCGCGCGGTCGAGAACGCCAAGCTGACCAAGGGCACGCCCGAGCAGTGGCTTGGCTATCTCCGCAACCAGCCCGGTGTGAAGGCCGAGGAAATGGACTGGATGTTTGGCAACCTGCCAAAGACCGGCACGCTGACCAAGGCCGAGATGGAAGCGCACGCGGCGGCAAATCAGGTGAAGCTGAAAGAGGTCGAAAAAGACAACGCCAAGGAGATGTTCAAGTTTGGCACGCCAGAGGAACAGACGGCAGCGACCCAGCGATTTACCAATGCGCGGCAACGGCTGATAGACACCGAAGGTACTGGCACGCCGGAATACGAAGCCGCGAGGGTGGAATACAACAGTGCCGAGCGTGCAATGCGCGACATCGTGCCGGGCTGGGGGAGAGCCGAGGGGGCGGTAAAGAACCCAACCAAGTTCGATACATGGCAACTCCCCGGCGGCGCGAACTACCGCGAGCGGCTGATGACGCTGCCGAACGAGGGTGGCACAGCAGCACTTGACGCTGCGAGAACCAAGGCCGACCGGCTGGGACGGCAGACGGCGGACGCGATGTCGGAGTGGAAGCGCCTGTCGGAAGAAAACAGGCCCGGCGATCCGGCGACACTGGCCGCATATCAGCGTGTATCCGCGCTCCGCAAGGAAGCCAACGCCGCGCATGAGGAGGCAAGGGAGCTTTCGATCCGGCAGCGCGACAACCAGTTCAAATCGTCGCATTGGGACGAGCCCAACGTGATAGCGCACACCCGAATGAACGACCGCGACATCCCCGGTGTCGGCAGATCGCTGCATCTGGAGGAGATCCAGAGCGATTGGCATCAGAAGGGAAGGACCGAGGGCTACTCGCGTCGTGGCACGCCAGAGGAAATTGCCGCCGCGCAGAGAGAACTGGTCGAGACGACCAACCGCATGACATCAGGACCGGCGCGCGGACCAGAGGCAGCCGCGAACGAGCAAGCGTACATGGAGGCGAACAACAGGCTGGGGCTGTTGACCGGCGCGCATCCCGGCGTGCCGGACGCTCCATTCAAATCGACATGGGCCGACCTGTCACTCAAGCGTTCGATCCGCGAGGCGGCCGAGAAAAACTACGACGCGCTGTCGTGGACGCCCGGCAAGGCACAAGCGGAGCGGTATCAACTGAGCGCGCAATTGAAGGAGCTTCAGTACCAGAAGCACTCCGACGGCACCTACGAGATCGGCGGCACGACCAAGGACGATCACGGGGTCAATCATACTGACCGGGTTACGGCGAAGGACTTGCCATCCGTTGTCGGCAAGGAGATGGCCGACAAAATACTCAAGGACGAGGGCAAGCGCACCCGAGGCCAGAACTACGACGGCGGCTACTTCGACGGCATCGATCTCAATGTCGGCGGCCGCGGCATGGAGGCGTTTTACGACAAAATGCTGGTCGATAAGGCCAACGCGCTGGCCAAGAAGCACGGCGCACGGGTCGAGCCCGGCAGTGTCCCGGTCAAGAAGCCGACCGACGCGGGTGCCGTGTCGGGGAATATGGTGATGACCGATCTCGGCATTCACCCGGCGCGGCAGGATGCGTACTGGCGTAATTTGTCGCAGGAACAGCGCGATCAACTGTTTGCCGATTATCGGGCTGAACACATTAACCAGCCGGTTCACGTTCTCCGCATGACGCCGCAATTGCGCGAAGCTGCGATGAAGGGCTTCCCGCTGTTCTCTCTCGGCGCTGGCGGTGCCTCTCTCGCGCCGGGATTGTTCAGCGGAGAAACCGAACAAGCACCGAACCTGTGGCCGCAGGAGCTTCGCCGGTAATGCCTCCGCTCAACATCCCGTTCCCGCTCTCGACATCGCCCGGCGCGTTCAATCAGGAGAGCAACGGGCGGCTGATCAATTGCTACGCCGAGCCGCTGGGCAAGACCGTCGGTTCTAGCAAGGGCAACAAGACGCCGCTGGTGACGTGGCGCAAGTCGCCCGGCATGAGCTTGTTTGCCGCCGCGACACACCCGAACTTCCGCGGCGGCATTCTGGTCGGCGGCACGCTCTACACGGCATGGACCGAGCAGGCGGCGACATTCACGGCGTCTGGTACTGAGACAATTTTGGCGGGAAACCTCGCCGGTACTGACAAGGTGTTCTGGGCACACAACAACCGCGTGTCGCCTGCACCGGCCCCCGACATCGTTTGTGTATCACCGGCTGGTGGCGCGTTTGTCGCGACGCCAACGGCGGTCAGCACTTATCCAGATATCGAGATCGGCGCGCCAAACAGTGTCGGCTTCATGGACGGGTATTTTATTTTCACATTCGGTTCCGGCCGTTTGCTGGCGTCGAAGCCGAACTCGACTGATGTCGATAATGCCAGCCTGACCGGCGATTGGACTGTCGAGCAATCCAAGCCCGGTGGCTTGCTGCGCGGCGTGCCGTTCAACGGCCAGTATTTCGTCTGGGGGCCCAATCACGGTGCTGTCTACAGCAATACCGCGCAGCCGACAGGCTTCCCGTTCTCGCGTTCATACGTGATCCAGCGCGGGCTGTACGGCCGCTATGCGGTTGCCGGGCACGAAAATGGTTTTGGATCGTCGCTGATCTGGGTCGCCGACGACGCCAGCGTGGTGCGGCACAACGGAACGCCGAACCCGACGAAAATATCGCCGCCGGATCTCGACCGGCTGATCGAGGATATTACCGACCGCAACTCGCTGGAAGCCAGCGTCTACATCTCGCAGGGTCATCCCAAGTGGGTGCTGTCGTGTCCGACGTTTACGTGGGAATTCGATATCGGCAGTGAAAAATGGAACGAGCGCGCCAGCTATCTGGTGCGCCGCTGGCGCGGCATCTCCGGCGTTCTCGCGTTCAACAAATGGATCACGGGCGACACCAAGGGCAACCGGCTGCTGTTTGTCGATGACGATGCGTTCGATGAGTACCTCGAACCGCTGATCATGGTGATCGAGAGCGGCCCGGTGACCAAGTTTCCCAACCGCACCAAAGTGGCGCGTTCCGATTTCAATTTCGTCACGGGTGTCGGTCGCGCTGACGGTCCCAGTATTTCCGGCACCGATCCGAGCGTCGGTATTTCGTGGAGCAACGACGGCGGCTTCGTCTGGGGCGAGGAGAAAATCCGCAGGCTTGGCCGTCAATCCGAGCCGACCAATGTCGTGCTGCTGCGGAGCGGTCAGACCATGAACACCGGCAGGCGCTGGCGGCTGAAGGTGTCAGGCGAGGTCTACGCTTCGTTTCTTGGCGGCTCGCAGAACACCGACATCAGGAATGGATGATGGCTATTCCGCTGCCTTCTCTTGATGTCCCGGTTGTCGATCCGCAGACCGGGCAGATGACGCAAGCTTGGTTCACGTATTTTCAATCGCATCAGAAGCTGACGCAATTGCCGGACGTGTCCACGACCGCACCGGCCAACGGGCAGGTGCTGCGCTGGAACGCGACGACCAAGCTTTGGGTGCCGGGCGCATAGGAGACGATCATGGGTCTGTTCGATCTGTTCAGCAACGACAGTGCCGAGGACGCGGCGCGTCTCGCCAACGAGGGCAGGCAGCGTGGCTACGCGCAACTGTCCGACCTGTACGGGCAGGGCCGCGGCGCGATCACGTCTGGCTACGGCAAGGCCGCCGACACGATCAAGGGGGTGTCGGAATTCTACAAGCCCGGCGCGCTCGCATACGGCGACGTGTCAGGCGCGCACGGTGTCGAGGGCCTGCAACGCGGCACCGATCTGTTCAAGAATTCCGGCCAGTACGGTGTGTTTGGCGTCGCAAACGACGCCGCGCAGCAAGCACTGACACGCGCACGGTCGGCGAGCGGAAATCTGGACAGCGGCACGGCCAACTACGGCGCAATGAAGACTGCATCGGATCTTGCTCTATCCGGGTGGGGCCAGTTCCAGCAAGGCTTGCAGCCGTATCTGTCGAACTACGGCACGTCGGAAGGCAAGCTTGCCGATATCTACACGGGCGAGGGTAATGCGCTGAACACCTCGTTCACCGGACAAGGCAACGCCGCCAACGTCAACGAAACCGGACAGGGTGCAAATCTAGCCGGTGCGGAGATGAACAATTACAACGTCGGCGCTAACTGGCTGAACGCCATCAAGGGCGCTGCCGGTTTCGTTGCCGGTGGCGGTCCGGCGAACTTCATCGGTGGCGTGACCGGCGGAGCCAACGCCGCCAAGGGTTTGTTCTCTGCGTTCGCATAGGTGATCAATGGCTGACGATCTCGCGGCATTGCTGGCAAAAGCAGCAAAAACCGACGCGAACTTCGATTTCAACGACATCAACAAGGCGTATTGGGAAGGGCTGGAGGGCGCGTACAAAAAACGCGCTCGCGATGCGTTTCAAGATCCGAGCCTGTACAACGAGGATGGCACGATCAATACCGCGAAGGCGACATCGCAGGCGCTGCGGGTTGGTGGAATTCCGGCCGCAGAGGCGGTCGGCAAGATCAACGAGGCCGGATATAACCAGCAACAGCAGGGCGTCGCCAACGAGTACCGGCGTAATCTCGGCGGCGGTCAACCGTCATCAACGCGGTCGCCCGACAATCCGCCATCGACCAGCCAAGCCGGTGCCCCGACGCGGGCGGCTCCCGATCTGACCCAGCCGAGGCCGCAGCAACAGCAGCCGGTGTCAACCGGACCGCGTGTCGCCGGAGGCGGCGATAAGCAGAATTCCATCATCGACTTCCTTACCGGCAACGGCGTCCCGGCGGACCAGCAGGGCGCTGCCGCTGTCGCGATCAGCAAGGAATTGGGCGGTGTCGATCCCAATGCGCCGCTCAACCTGAACGACCAGCGAACGCGCGCGATCCTGAAAAAACACCAGACGACCATCCGGCAGTCACAGGCGCAGCAGCCGCCAAGGCCGCCACAGCAGGTGCCGCAGGCACAGGCGGCTCCGCCGCAGGCTGCGGTTGTCCCGCCTCCGGCAGCGCCGCCGCAACAGGGCGGACCCATCGTGCCGCAGACCGCGCAGGCGGCAATTGCGGAACGCTTCCCCGGCGGAGGCGGCGCGGCTCTCGCCTTGCAGCCGCCTGCGGTTGCCGGTGCGCCAGCGGCAGCTGTTCCGCCGCAGGCGACGGCGCAGCTTCAGCCGCGCGCCGTTCCGACGCAGGCCATCCGGCAGCCGACGTTGGTCGAGCCGAATGCCGATCCGACGCTGAACGGAATAATCCCGCCAAACCTGTTGCGGCTTGGCGGCGGCACGCCGCAGGGCGTGGTGGATTATCTGATCAAGGTCGAGGCCGGGATGCCGGAAAAAGAGCGTCCCGGTGTTCGCAAGCTGATCGAAGAAATTCAAGGACAACTGAAGTATACGGAGCAACAGAGAAACGCCATCGGCGCAGGGCGCACAACACGCCAGTTACAGGACCAGCCGGGGATCGAAGCACAGGACAAGGCCGTTCTCGAAAGCGCGTTGAAGGAACTGCCGGGACAAAAAGATGCCGCGTCCGCCGCTCGCGATGCAATCAATTCCACGCATCGCATGCGTGCCTTGCTCGACAGTCGGCCCGGCGTCATCACCGGAATTTTCCAGAAGGATCGTCTGACGCTGATGCGGGTCTTGAACCTGCTGGGCTCGCCGAATTCAGAAAAAATCGCATCGACACAGCAGTTCAATGCCGAGGCCGCAAAAACCATCCTGACGACGGCGCAGCAGATGAAGGGCACGCTGTCCGACAAGGACATCGCGTTTCTGCGCGAGGTCGAGGTGGCTGGCGATCTCGATGAGAAGGCAATCCGGCAATTGCTCGACATCTCCGAGAAAGTCTCGCGCGAAAAGATCAAGCGCCACAACGAGCAGATCGAGGCGACCGGCACCGCTATTCCAGCCATCGGCAAGATCAAGCAGTTGTACGGCGTCGAGGCTCCCGGCGAGTACAAAAGGCCAGCGATGAAGCTGAACGAGGGTGACCGGGTTCAGGGCGCTGACGGAAAAACCTACGTGATCAAAAACGGCAAACGGGTGCCGGAATGACCGACGAACTGACGTTGCAGGAAGGCGAAACAATTTTGCCGCCAGCCGGAACGGCGCGTCCGGTTGATCCCGGCCTGTCCGATGCGCCGACGCTGATGCTTGGCGAGGGCGAGCAACTGCTGCCAAGGCAGGAAGCACCGGTCGATCCCACCGGCATGCTCAAGGCGTATGGCATCGGCGGCGCAGAGGGTGTCATCGGCATCCCCGGCATGGCGGGTGACCTGACGCAGCTTGGCAAGGCTGGAACGAGCTACATTCCCGAGCTTCCGCCCAGCAGCATCCTCGATTGGCTGAAGGCGGAAAGCGCCAAGACAGTCGCGCGCGGTGGCAGTGCGGCACGCGGTGACATTGCCGGAAGCTTTCCGTTGCCGAGCAGCGAGGACATCAAGGGTTGGGTCGAAAAAGTCACCGGCAAGTTTTACGAACCGAAAAATCAGGCCGAACGCGACGCAAAAACAGCAGGCAGCTACACGACGACGGCCATCCTCAATCCCGGCGGCGTTGGCCGGAAGCTTTTGTCTGCCGCCGCCGGAGGCGGTGCCGACATCGTCGCTGGCCGGTACAGCGATCAGAACCCCTACGTGAAGGCGCTGGCCGGTATCATTGCTGGCGGAGGAACCAGTTTTGCAACGTCGCCGGGTGCCGCCGACAAGTTACTGCGCTCCAAGCTGCCGGACAGCATCACCGAGGCGCATATCACGCAGGCCGGGCAACTGATCGAGCGCGCGGCGCAAAGTGCAACGCCGGTCAGGCTGACGTGGCCGGAGGCGCTGTCTCAGGTCACCGGTCAGCCGGTCGCGCTGGACCTGCAACGCATCCTCGAAAGCCACCCCCGCACGCGAAACACCATGCAGGAGTTCATGGCCCCGCGTGCCGGGCAGGTCGAGACGGCGGTTCGCGCCGAGGCTGGAAACATCGCGCCGCCGCCGACGCATCCAATGGATCTCGGCAGGCAAGCTGGTGATGTCGCCGAGCAGGCTGTCGAGAGGACAACGCAGAACATCAACGCAACGGCGCGGCCGTACTATCAGGCAGCCGAGCCGGTGCAGGTCGGGCCGCAGGTCAATCAGGCTCTCCAGACCGGGCCATACGGCGAGATCTACGCACAGACACTGCGCGAGATCCGCGATCCCAGAAATCCGATCTACGGCGCAACGGTCGCGCATCTGCCGGACGACGCCGTTGGTGTGATCGATCTGGTGCAGCGGCGCATGCGGGAGCGCGCCGAGGGGTTGCGGGCTCAAGGCGAAGGAATGTCCAATCTCGGTGCCCGCAATCTTGAGGAGGCGAGGAACCCGGCCATTCAGGTTGCCGATCAGGCCACCGGCTCGCGACCCGGCGTTGCCGGTGACTACGAAATTGCCCGCGCTATCGAGACGCAATTGCGCGAGCATTTTCTTGCGCCGCTGGAAAGCGGACCGATTGGGCAGATTGCCCGCAGCAACCGCGAGACAAGCACGGTCATCAATCTGCTGTTTGGCAAAAACCCGCAGCCGAATTCGGCGCGGCAGATCGGTGACGCGATGCAGACACTTGTCGCACAACGCCCGGCGGTGGCCGAGGCCATCGTGCGGCAGCACATCGAGATGACGCTGAACCGCGCGGTGACGGCGTTGCAGCACGGCGGCAATCAATTCGGCGGTGCCCGGCTACGCAAGGATCTGATCGGCAATCCGCAGGAACAGGCAAACCTGCGTGCCGCCATCGAGGCGCTGCCGAATGGCGCGCAACGCTGGCAGGGCATGGAGCGCATGCTGGAGATCATGCAGGCCACTGGCCAGCGGCAGGGCAAGGGGTCGCTGACGGCATTCAACGCGATGGATCTGAGCCAGATGTCGTCGCAGGGGCTCGCCAACGCGGCGAGCGTTCTGGCCAGTCCGAGCAAATGGACGAAGCTGGCGAGCGATTGGTATCAGGGCGTCTCGGCGGGAAGAAATCTGAACGAGTTCGCGAGGATCATCACCGATCCGCAGTCAGGGGACGTTTTTCGTCGGCTTGCGCTCATCCCACCAAACGATCCGCGTGCGATTGAGATCATCGGCCGTCTGGTTGGGCGAGCGACCGGGGCGACCACCCAGCCGAGAGTATCGGACTGAGTGGAGCATGCTCTCAACGAAAAAGCAGACGAGAAACAGCGCGACGCAGATGACGAAAAACCAGACTAGGAATGCGATCATTTCAGGTTCCCTTTCTGGTCTCACCCTATTCCATTTTTATTGGAAAGCAAGGCCATGAGCGGCACAATCCCACTGTCGATGACGCAGCAGTTTGACCAATACGGCAAGCCGCTATCCGGCGGCAAGCTTTACACCATTATTGCCGGAACGGTCTCAACGCCGCAGAGTGCCTATCAGGATAGCGGCCTGACGCTGCCGTGGCCAAATCCAATCACGCTGGATGCATCGGGGCGAATACCGCAAATTTTCCTTGCCGACGGGCTCATCAAGGTCCGCCTGAACGATAAGGAAGGCGTTGTGCAACTGGTGGCCGACGACCTGCTGGTCATCGGAGCATCGAGCGGCGGTGGGGGTGGGGGTGGTTCGACGGTGCCGACGGCCGAGCGGCATCAGACCGGCGACATCAAGCCTCGCTACGGCACCGGCATTCACAGTGGCTGGGTCCGCGCCAACGGCCGCACCATCGGCAATTCGTTGTCGTCGGCGACCGAGCTTGCGAGCGATACTGAAGCGCTCGCGCTCTATACGCACCTGTGGAACGTCGATCCCAACCTGCTGGTCAGTGGCGGGGCGCGTGGGCCAAATGCGGCGGCCGATTTCGGCAGCCCCGGCACCATCGGCCGGACACTGACGCTGCCTGACGCGCGCGGTGTGCTTTTGGCAGGAATGGACGACATGGGAAATAGTCCCGCCGGGCGGCTGACCGCGACATATTTTGGCGCTGCACTTGGCGGCGTACCAACTGTGCTGGGCGCGCGTGGAGGCGCGGAAGGCATCGTTTTGGGCGGCACCCACATTCCATCGCACCAGCATGATGCGTTCATCTACGATCCGACGCACAGTCACTCCGTGACGGCAAACACCATCTGGCAACCGGGTGGTGGCGGTGGCGGCGCGCTTCAGGGCGGCGCTGGCACTGCCGCCCTAGCATTGACAGGGTCGGCAGCCGCCGCCGCGACAGGTGTCCGCGTCCGGTCAACGGCGAGTGGTGGCGTGGACGACAAGACCGGACTGTACGGCTCCGGGCAGGGGCACAACAACGTGCAGCACACAATGGTCGTTACCTTCTATCTGAAACTCTGAGAACATCATGTACCACATCAATTTTCAGCCGCAGTCCAACCGCGCGTCGTGGGTGCTGATCGGCGAATTGAAAACCACTGACGGTGATCTGTTCGACTTGACCGGCTGCGCGATGGTGTTTCAGATCTCCGACATCGATGGTGGATCACGACTGACGGCATCGACCGATAACGGGAAGATCACGTACATCGATGTCGGCCGGTTCCGCTGGTTCTTCACACGCGATGAAATGCGCGGGCTAGAGCCCGGCACCTACGACACCGGATTAACATTGACCAACGATGACGGTACGCAGACGGTGCAACTGAGCGTCGGGCCACTGCCGGTCGTGAGCGGAGTTGTCCCATGACAGACCTGCCTGCACTGCGGCTCAAGGCGCTCGTCAGTTTTCCGGCGACCGTCACCGACGGCAGCGGCATCGATGTCATCAAGGAAAACGGCAACTATCGTTTTGACATCGCCTTTGATGACTTTGCACCGCCGGTCGCCGGTATTCCAGATCCGGCAAACCAGACCGTGCTGATCTGGAACTCCGCAACCGACAGCTACGCACTGGCCCCGGTTTCGCTGTTTGGCGTGGGCGGATCGGTGCCGGAAGCGCCGAACGACGGCCAGCAGTATGCGCGGCAAAGCTTGAGTTGGACGGTGGTAGCGCCGCCGTCCGGCGGTGGTGGCACGCCGAGCGACGCCATTCCGATCATGGATGCGACGCCGGGCGTTGCTGGCGTCGCCACGACATTTGCGCGTGGCGACCACAAGCACCCGAGCGACACGTCGCGTTTAGCACTGACCGGCGGCACGATGACCGGTCAGATCACGCTGCCAGCCGCGCCATCGCCCGCCAATGATCAGGCCATCAACAAGGGCTACGTCGATACGCAGGACGCCGCGATCTCCACGACGGTCAGCGGCAAGCAGGCGGCCGACGCCGATCTCACGGCGGTTGCCGCATTGAGCGGCACCGGTATCGCCCGGCGCACCGGGGCCGATGCGTGGTCGGTCGGAGATCCGGTCACCAATACCGATCTGGCGACAATGTCGGCCTACACCATCAAGGCCAACAATTCCCCTAGTTCTGCCGCGCCAGTCGATGTCCGCGTCGATGCGTTGCCGCTGGTCAGCTTCGACGGCAACGACTTCATGGTGGTGTCGGACACTTCTGCGGCGGGCGCGTTCAAGCGGGTTGGCCTCTCGACATTCCCCGGCGCGACCAGCATCGGCGAAGCGCCTATCGATGGGACGACCTACGGCAGAAAGGATGCCGGATGGGCTGCGGTGGCTGCTGGTGGCGTGACGCCGGAAGCCATGACCAAAACCGACGACACTAACGTCACGCTGACACTAAGCGGCCTTCCGGCAACATCGCTGTTGAAGGCGACCAATATTGCAGCGGGTTGGACAGGGCGGCTTGCGCTGACGCGATTTGTGACTGGATCTGCGTTGTCGGTGCTTGGCGTTACCGGCAATGCGACGGCCGACCATGCCAGCATTGCGGCCGGGGTGGATGGCGATGTGCTGCGCCGTAGCGGCAGCGTGCTTGGTTTTGGGCAGCTTGCCACGGCGGCCTACGGCAACTCGACGGTGACCTACGCCAAGATCCAGAATGTCGTCAACGATGACCGTTTCCTTGGCCGTATCTCAGGTGCCAACGGTGTTATCGAAGAACTGACTGGCACGCAGGCGACGACACTGCTGGACACATTCCAGCCGACGCTGAAAGGTCTGGTGCCGTCTCCGGCAGGTGCCACGACGACGTTCCTCAAGGCTGACGGGACGTGGGCCGCGCCGCCGGTCGGACAGCCCACCGACGGCGACCTGACGGCGATTGCCGCATTGACCGGCACCGGCATCGCGCGACGCACTGGCACCGACACTTGGACAGTCGGCACGCTGGTGACCAATGCCGAACTGGCGTTAATGCCCACATTCACGTTCAAGGGCAACAACACCGCAGGCTCACTGGCACCGGCCGATCTCAGGATCGATGGGCTGACGGCAAAGGCGACGCCGACCGGCTCCGATATGCTGATCATCTCGGACACGGCGGCGGCCGGTGCGATAAAGCGCATTGACATCTCGACGCTGCCAGCGCCCGCAGGCACTCCGTTGTTGAGCGCGGATAATACTTGGACCGGCATTCAGGGCTACGATGAGACGGCACTCACGCCGACATCTCCCATCACTTGGAACGTGGACAGCGCGCCTGTCGCTACGGTTGCGCTCAACACGGGCGCAACGACGATGAATGCCCCGACCAGTGTGGTGGCCGGGCGGGTCTACACAATCCGGTTTGCTAACAACGCGACGCCGGGGACGGTGGTGTGGAATACGGCGTTCGATTTCGCTGGCGGATCTGTGCCGACCATCACTGCCGCGGCGAATGCCATCGACAGGTTCACGTTTATTGGTCGGTCCGGCGGCATTCTTGAAGAAATCGGCCGCTCGCAGAATATCTCGTCGCTTTAAGGATTGATCGATGGTCTGGAATTTACCGGCAACGAGTGTCATCGGCGCGGGTGGTGCTGGTGGATCTAACTATCAGATCGAGCGGTCGCTGCGGTTCAACAGGCCGGATTTTCCGTACTTGACGAGGACGCCTGCCACTGCGGGCAACCGCGACGTGCTGACGTTTAGTTGTTGGTTAAAGCGATCTCAGCTAGGTACTTTTACTGGGAAAATTCTGGAAGCGATAGTCGATGCCAATAATAGGTCAAGCATCGATATTTCAAACGACACTATAACCTTGCTTTCGTATGTCGGCGCGGGGCCTGTTCTTCATAAAGTTAGTTCGCTGCTTTTGCGCGATCCGGGTGCTTGGTTTGCACTAACAGTTCAAGTCAATACACCCGCGAGTGCATATCGAGTTTGGATAAATGGTCAAGAGATCACGTCGTGGACGACCAACATCGTCCCGGCGGCTGGGACTGATACGTGGTTCAATGCTGCGACATTTCACTATATTAGTCGCTATGGGCTTGCTACTGGTTTTGAATTTGACGGCTATATGGCGAACATACATTTGGTTGACGGACAGGCTCTTGACCCCAGTTCATTTGGTGAAATTGACACGCCAACCGGCGTATGGGTGCCCAAAGCCTACAGCGGTTCTTACGGCACCAACGGTTTCCATCTGAAGTTCGCCGACAACTCCAACACCACCGCCGCCACACTCGGCAAGGACAGTTCGCCAAACGGCAACAACTGGACACCGAACAACTTCAGCGTCGCCGCAGGCGTCGGCAACGACAGCCTTGTCGATACGCCGACCAACTACGGCACCGACACGGGCGTGGGCGGCGAGGTGCGGGGGAATTATTGCACGCTAAATCCGCTCGACAATCGAACAGGTATGCCGGTTCAGGATGGGAATTTGAAAGCCTTCGCAATTGCAGGAGGGGCGCACCACATAACCCCATGCACTTTCACAATCACGTCTGGAAAATGGTATTGGGAAACAACTGTTATAGGGACCAACAACACTTCCACGATTTCGACGGGACTGGTTTACAGCCCAAGCAAAGCCTCTGCATACACCAACCTACCGGCTTCGACGGCCGACGACGGCGTGTCATTGCAGATGACAAGTACCAATTCGGCTTGGTGGAATAAATATGGAGCAGGTAACGTATCCCTGACCGGAATGTCGTTCGCTGCAAATGACGTTGCCCAAATCGCCGTTGATATGGATGCCAACAAGGCTTGGGTTGGAAAGAACGGAACGTGGTTCAGCGCCACGCTTGCCCAGATCGCAGCGGGGACAAATCAAGTCAACACCGGAACGCTGTCAAATCCGGGGACGCCGTTTGTTGGGTGCGGAACTAGTATAGACACGCTTGTTGTTAATTTCGGACAACGCCCGTGGGCGTTTACCTGCCCCTCCGGCTTCAAGGCACTCTGCACGCAGAACCTGCCGGACCCGGCCATCGTCAAGCCGTCGCAGTATTTCGATATTAATCTGCGGACCGGAACCGGCGCTCCGTTTTCTGTCGATACGATGCAGGCATTTGCACCCGATCTGGTTATCGTCAAGAATCGAATAGGGGCAACGGATAACTTTGGTCTTTACGATACAGCGCGAGGACCATCGAAAGAACTTTACTTACCAGCTACCGCAGCGGAATCGGTGCAGGCCGGAAGCATCGATCAGTTCGACGCCGATGGTTTTACGGCAACTGTTGGAACTTGGGCTAGGACGAACGTAGCGGCGGGTTCGTTTGTCAATTATATGTGGAAGAAAGGTGTGACGCCGGGTTTTGATGTCGTTACGTTCACCGCTAATGCGTCGGCAGGTCAGCAGTTCGTTCCGCATTCGCTTGGCGTCATTCCAAATACCTACATCATCAGAAGCAGAGACGCCGGGACGGCAAGTTGGGCCTTCTGGATGAAGGACATGGATCAAACCAATAACTCGTATCTCCTTTGGAATGGTCAAGGCGCGCGAACTGTCACTGCCGGGTTTTGGGGATCTGGCCCTACTTCAACTCAGTTATCGGTTAATGTCGGGGCGTCTGCTATAGCTGGCACTTTGGGAGTGCTTTATGCATGGGCTGATATTCCGGGATTTAGCCGAATTGGTATTTATACCGGAAACGGATCTGCGGACGGTACGTTTGTGTGGTGTGGGTTCAGGCCAAAATTCCTCATGTACAAGGACGCCAGCGCGGCTGGTGCTTGGGTAATAGTTGACGCTTCCAGAGATCCGTACAATCCGGTATCAAAATATTTAATGCCGGATAGCGGAGCGGCAGAAGCCTCGCTGGCCGTTTTTGATTTCACATCAAACGGTTTCAAAAATCGTTTGACCGGAGGTGCAGGTAACGTCGCTGGAAACACTGTCTTTTACATGGCCTTTGCTGAAAACCCATCCAAATATGCGAGGGCACGCTGATGTACCTTCTCGACGGCAAGACACTCTCCGCCGACATGGCGTTCACCCACGGCGGCTTCAACTATCCAAGCAACTGGATCAGGCTATCGAGCCCGGCCGACAAGGCCGCAATCGGCATGACAGAGATCGTGGAGCAGCCGCGCCCGGATGATTTCTACGCCAGTGTCGCCGCCGATCCGGTCAATCACGGTGCATGGATCGTCACGCCATACACGCCAGCCGAGATGAAGCCGCGGCTGGAAGCCTACTCCCGGCAGGCACGCATCAACCGCGAGCTTGCCGGTGTCACGCATGTCATTGGCCCCGACACGTTCATAATCCCGACCGACCCGCCGACCCGCGAGCAGTTTTTCAATTACCGGATCATTCAGGAACGCCCGGCTGCACCGATCAATACGCCGTATGACTTTGGCACCAAGGTCGTGGCATTGAGCGAGGGCACGCTGCTCGACATCGAGCAGAAGATGGAGGATCGCGTCCACGGCTGTCTGGTCACGCAACTCAATCTGCAAGCCTCGATCACGGCCGGGACGACGACGACCAAGGAACAGATCGATACGGCCTACGCCGCGGTGCCATGATCGAGAAAACCGGGAAGGTCGCCAGCGCAGTGGTCACGGGGCTCACGGCGCAGGGCCCGCTTGCGCTTCCGCTGGTTGTGATCAACTGCGTGTGCTTGGCGATTGTCGCGTATGTTCTCTACCAAGTGTCTGACGCCTCGCAGCGGCGCGACGCACTGATAACAGAGCTTGCCAAAAGCTGTCAGCCGATAATGCCAAGATAGGAGGCGACCATGTCTATAGGCTTGCTGTTCTGGGTTCTGATGGTTCTCTGGTTTTTCTCGTATCTGGGCAACGCTTACGCGCCCGGCCAGTACCCGTGGGCCCTCCACGCCAGCAGCATACTGTTCTTCGTCCTGCTGTTTTTGTTAGGCTGGAAGGTGTTTGGGTTCGTCATCCACGCCTGATCGGAGACAAGAATGAAAATCGCGATCAGTTCAGGGCATGCTAAGGACGTTGCCGGTGCCGTCGGCCCGGAGCCGTGGGGATTGGTCGAGGTCGATGAGGCTCGCCGCATCGTCAATCAGGTTGCCAGCGTGCTGGCGCTGCACGACGGCATCGATGTGGTGACGTTTCACGACAACGTCAGCCAGACGCAGGACCAGAACCTGCTGGCCATCGTGTCGTGGCATGAGGCGAAGAAAGCCGACATCAACATCAGTGTCCATCTGAACGCTTTCGAGAAGACATCGGCACCGCGCGGCGTCGAGGTGCTTTACCGCGACGAGGTCGAGATGGCGCGGGAGATGTCGGCGGCGATTGCCGGATGCGGCCTCATCGACCGCGGCCCGAAAGAGCGCACCGATCTCTACTTCCTGAATTCGCTGCCGCGCTCGATCCTGATCGAAACGTGCTTTGTTGACAGCGAAACCGACGCTCGCATCTACCGGGAGATGTTCAACGAGATCTGCGACGCCATCGCTAACACGCTGTCCGACGGGCAGGTCGAGAGAGCCCCGGCACCGGACGATTACCCGGCAGTGGCTACGCCAGAGCGGCCGGTGGTCAAGATCGATATCGAGGTGCCGGACGGCGTGGAAGTGTCTCTCGCCGTCAACGGGCTCAACGTGTTTCTGGGGACAGAAGATCCCGATTGACGCTGGCGGCGAGGGCCCCTAGCTTCCCGGCATCCAGTCTTGATGGACAGGATGAGTCTCCGTTGTGTAGTAGCGCCCGGCAGGCACCCATGCCTGCCGGACGTTTTTTTGTGTCAGGACTTATACGGCGACTTGACGTAGCGGTCGGCGTCCTTGACCCGCTTGGCGATCTCCGGGCCGGTCCTGAAGTTCACCATGCTGCGCTTCCACTTGTTGTAGTAGTAGCCGGCCGACCAAGCGAAGTTGGCGTTAGCCAGCGCCTCGCGCGCCGACGGCGGAAGCTGGTCGTAGTACCAGAGGTCCGGCTTGGCCAAGCTGACGCGGCGTCCGCCCTGCGATGCGTTCGAGCCCATCAGGCCATCCTCCAGTAGCCGTACACGCACCGGGTGCCGCCACGCGAGCAGTCGTGGGTGTCGTGGATCACGCCGTCGATCACGGCGGTGGCGTGCCTGCTGACGTTGACCAGCAGGCGGCCCATCGGCAGTTCGCCATCGCGCAGATGCACGGTGCAGCCGGAGCCGATCTGCATGGTCGGCACCCAGACAAGGCCGAGTTCAGCGACGTAGTCGCTGAACCACTTGCGCTTCCAGTTGATGCCTTCATTCGCAGTGCGGCCCTTCTTGCCGGTCCGCCTGCTGCGCCGCTGTGCGGCGTTGCCTTCCGCCAGCCGGTCATAGATCTCGCGGTACGGCCTGCCGGTGACGATGGCGAGCGAGCGGGCGACGCAGTCTCCCTTGCCGAGCCCCGAGAACCCGGCAAGGAAACGGCCGCCGTCGGTGATGACGACGCGCATCTATGCCTCCCCCCGCCTGCGAGCCGCGAGAACCGTTTCGGCGTCCGCCATCTGTTCGAGGTACTTGGCCTCCGCGGCATCGTCCATGCCGAGCATCGCGTCCGCAGCCTCGCTTGCATCCTTGAGGATGAAGCGTAGCACGGCGTCGGATTTCTGCCAGTAAGAGGAATTGGTAAGAGCGGGTCGGGTAGACTTGCGAGCCATGATGGCCTCCAGTTGTTGATGGACAACGAAGCCATTATAGCGGCACCCTGACAGGGGTGTCAACCTGTCAGGGTGTCAGTTTTGCGGTGATTTATTCCTATCTGGTGGATATGCCCATGACGAAGCATGCCATCAAGGTGGGGGTGACCAGCCACCACCATTCGAGATTGATGAACAGCGACGCCAGTGCAAGAAGGATGACGAAGGTCATTGTCAGTCCATCCTGCAGGCTTCAAACGAGCCGTCCGGCTGGATGACGGCGACGTAGCCGTAGGGGTAAACGTAGATGACCTCGTCGCGCAGCACGATCCGCGCGATGGGCTTGAACGGCGGGTCGCCGGGATACTTCAGCGAATGGTCCTTCAGCATCTTGAACCCCGGCTGCGGGTTCCAGCCGCCGCCGTGCGCGTATTGCTCGTTGAACTGAACCGCCGCCGGGCGGTCGTCGTCCTCACTCAGAAAGTGAGGGATCAGGCCGAGATCGTCGGGCATGACATCCCGGCGCAGCAGTGCGACTACAATCATGGTCGTCTCCGTTGTGATGGACAGTAGGGCGGCCCCGGCTTTTCACCGGGGCCGTAGTTTCGGTCACCACCCAAATTTGGTGGCGCAAATTGGGCCAATCCCGCGCAAGCGCCACTCAGAGCGCAGCGTGGCGTTGCAGATGCAGCAGATGCCGGTTTCCTGCCCGTACACCTTGGCAGCCTCTGCCGGGTTCGCCACGAAGGCCAGCACGCGCTCGCTGTCCTGCGGGGAGCATTCGCGGGAGGCGAGGAACTTGCCGCCTGCGATCTTGCCCAGATAAAAGTCGCCATCCGGGCCGCGCGACTTGACGTAGAGCGCGCCGGGGTTGGCGCTGGTGGCCTTGGCCGGGGAGATCGTGATGCCGCCCACCGTGATCTTGGGCGAGCGCACCGTGAGCCCCTTGGCCTTGGCAGCGGTGTAGGCCGCCGCCGCATCGAACGCCGCCTTGAGGCGGTCGATCCCGGCAGCCTCGACAACCGGCGCAGCGGCGACAACCGCCTCGCGTGCCTTGGCGCGCTCCGCGGTGCGCTCGACATCGCGGGCCATCAGTTTGCGGACCGCCGCCATCTGGCCGTCAGTGAGCGAGCCGTACTGCCACAGCTTGTTCAGAACGTCGGCCGGGAACGTGAAGGTGCCGCCACGGTCGGCGTTGCGCTTGCCAGCGTCGGCGAGCCACTTGGCCTCCGCCGGGTTGGCGTCGATCCACGCCTTGGCGTCGGCCTCGATCTGCTGGCCTTTCTCGACCCGCTTGGCGGAAGCGCGGGCCTGCGCCTTGGCACGATCCTCCGGTGAGGTCTTGAAGGTGTTCCGGCCCGCACCCTTGCAGGCGAAGCACGGGCCGAGGGCCCGGCCGGAGTAGCTGATGAAGGTGCCGGTGCCGCGGCACTTTGGGCAGCCCTCGCTGAACTGCACTTCCGGCTTCACGTAGCCGTCCTTGCCGGAACGGCCAGCCTCAGTGCGCGGCGCGTCGAGGTCGTCCTGCGGGAAGTAGTCGTTGGGGTCGCGAGCGGTCATGGGTCATCTCCGTTGTGATGGCCCCTTATACTGTCAGCCCGACACCCCTGTCAACAGGACAGCAGGGAGAAAACTAGTGTGCTTTTTCCCTGCGTTCCCGCATCACCCGGTGGGCCTGACCTATCAGGAAATTGTCCAATTCTTTCAATATCATAGACATATTGTACTGGAGGTCTGTGTCGGTCCAGTGGTTCTTTCTGGCCTCCAGAAGGATCTGCATGACGTAGTCCGCGCCGAGAAAAAAGCAGGCCCGCATTGCCCCGACCTGAAAGTCGGCGATGCCGTCCGGCGCACCCTGTAGCGCCGTCAGGGTCCACGCCGCCTCGAGGATGCGGCCGTTGTCGATATGCTGCTGCGCGATCTGCTGCGCCTCATCGCGGGTCATCATCGAGTGCCTCATAGTATTTGCAGGCCGAATAGAACGTGCGGACCGGCGGGCCGTTGCGCCCGGTCAGCTTTTTGAACATGGCGCAGCCGTACCGCTTGTCGTGGCTGTCATCGAAGTAGCCGCGGTGCCTGCACAGCCCACAGGTTTTCCCGGCCGGGCCGGAGCCTGCGTAGTAGGCCATGCCGGGGCGGACATCGCCGCTGTCCGGCACGCCTTTCAGCTTGGTCATGTTGCTCATCAGGACGGTCCCACTAGGTCGGCCGGTGGCACCGGTATCACCTCATCAATCGGTCGCCACAGGTGCAGACAATTCGGGTGACAGTTCACGTAGGTCGAGCGCGGCGGGTGGTACTGCACGATGCATTCCTCCGGGCCCCAGAACAGATCCTTGACGAAGCACATCTCGGCCCAATTCGGGGTCCGGTTCTTCACCGAGACGCTGACGTGCTCCCACCCGGTCTGGGTGTCGGGTCCGCTCGACATAATCGCCAGTTCCGCGCCTTTCGGGCCCATCAGATAGAACGCGCCGGTTAGGCCGTATTTATCGTTGCTGCCGTAAAACCCACCGCGCACGCGGGCGGCCTCCAGTTTCGGATCAACGTCGGCCCTCACGGGAACACCCGCGACGCCACGACGGCGATCCCCATGAGTAGCGATATGACGACGATGGCCTCTACCGCCATTGCGGCTGGAAGGTTTTTCACCGCTATCCCCGGTAATAAGTGGCGGGCAACAGGCAGGCGACGATGCCAATGACCAGCCCGGCCACCGCAACCATCCCCAGAAAACCGAATACTGACGACATGGCGTTCCCTCCGTTGATTACGGAACCGTATTCGGATAAAATTGGAACGGCAAGCCGACATCCACAAAATATGGAGCAATGGTTTCCAAATGACAAATCTCCCGAGTGTAGGGCTGGTGATAACGACGCTGGGCGGCAACAGCCGCGTGGCCGAGGTGACCCACAGCGACCCCAAGGCGGTCAGCAACTGGAAGGTCAACGGCAAGTTCCCGGCAGCGACCTACGTCGTGATCCAGCGCCATCTCAACAAGATGGGGCTGACCGCTCCCGACAGCCTGTGGGGCATGCGCGGCTCTCCGGGGCGCAAAAAGAAAGCACGACGATGAGCCGTCGCAACGGAGGCTCGTCGCCGTGGTCGCCGGAGATGGTGAACCGCTTTGTCGATCTGATGGCGAGCGGTATTCACCACTCGAAATGCGCGCCGATCCTGACCAAGGAATTCGGTGTCGAGGTCACCAACTCGATGTGCAACGGCAAGCACTACCGCATCACCCTGATGCTGCGCGGCGGGACACCGCGGCCGTACAAGCCGAAAAAATTGAATTGGATAGCGCCGTTCAACGCGCATCCGCATCGCGGTCCGGTCAACCCCAAGCCGCGGCCGAAACGGACCGGCAAGGGCAATCTGGATTTTTTCGACCTCCGCCCCGCGCACTGCCGGTGGCCGCACGGCGACGATCTGCCGTACACCTACTGCGGCGAGCGCAAGATCGACGGCAGCCCGTACTGTCTCGAACATTCGAGGCTGGCTTGGTCGCCTAACACGATCAGAAACAGACTGGCGGGGCTGCGATGAGATGCGAGATTTTTTGCTACGCCATAGAGACTACCCCGTTTGCCAACGGGCCGACGCGCGGCTGCTGCAAGTGCAACACGCACGGCATGGTCGATTGGGCACCGTATGTCGCCGTCGGCGATCTCTGCCCAATCGGCAAGATCGAGCAGGCGGTCGAGGATGGGCTGGAGAAAATCCGGCAAGCCGTTAGCGAGGTGGTGCGATGAGCGAACTGGTCGATGCGGTCAAAAAACTCATAAAGCTGTCGGAAGAAAATATCGAAAACATCAGGGTGCTGACGGCCGAAAACGCGGAATTGAAGGAAGAAGTGCATCGTCTGGGCTATCGGCTGGCGGCAACACAATTAAACAAGACGCCCGGCGGGCCGCAATCGTCTTCTGCCGACCTCTGCACCTACGTGGTACGCAATCGCGGCGGCAGCCTGCCAAACGAGATCTACTGCGAGACACACGGCTGGGGCTGCCCCAAGCTGAACGACCCGGATAGCTGGAAGCGGATCGATGCGCCAGAGACGCCGTAGCATCAGCGTCGCCGAGTATCGCGACGGCGCAGGCGAGCATGCGCTGCAAGTGTCGATCCTGCTGTACCTGTCGCTGCACGGCAAGCGTGACGTGTTCGCGTTCTCGATACCCAATGCCGGGAAGCGCAGTATGCGGCAGGCGACCAAGATGAAACGCGAAGGGCTGCTGTCCGGTGTCGCCGATCTCTGCGTGATGATGTCGAACGGCAGGACCGGCTGGTTGGAGTGCAAGACCATGAAGGGCCGCCAGAGCATGGCGCAACTCGAGTTCGAGGAGAACTGCCGCAGGCTGTCGCATAATTACGAACTGTGCCGGGATCTGCCGGACGCCATCGACGCGCTGCGGTCGTGGGGAGCATTACGATGAACTGGACAATGTTCGCTATCATTGTCGTCACCGCAACGGGCGTGGCGCTGTTGCTCTTATTGCTGGGGTTTACGCTGTTCTCGCTGCACAACCCGTGCAGCGTTCCGGGGAGGTGCTGATGAAGCGAAGAAGCGTTCCGAAAGCGGGCCAGCGTGACCCGCTTTCGGTGGGCTTTGCTCACCGCCGGATGCATCCGGCCAAAAACCAGAGGAGCTACTCTATGTTGAAGCATTTGATAGGAGGGCTCGCCGCGATGGCGATCCTTGCCGTAGCACCCGCAAGGGCAGATATCCTTGGCGGGTTGGACTTCGACGCCAGCGGCGCGATCATCCTGAACGCACCGACGCTCACGGCACCGGGACAGCAAGTCACCAACCTGCCGTGCATCATCTGCGGAGCGAACCAGCCGCAGCAGCCGACCGGGTTTGGCTATAACCTGTTTGGCAATACCGGCAACGCCGACACGGTGTCGTTCTTCTCAACTTCACTTGTGCCGGGTGGCGGCGGCTCCGGCCTCGCCATCGACCAACTCGGCGTCGGCTACTCGCTTATCGACGGCAGCCCGTTGCTGTCCGCCATCGGTAGCCGGATCGAGTTCTCAATCGGCATCGACATGAACCAGAGCAACACGGCGCAGACGCTGGAAAGCTTCTGGTTTTTGAACCTCACGCAACAAACCGTCCTCGCCGTGTTCTCTCCGGGGCCGGGTGGGGTGCTGCTGCCGACGATCCAGAACGGCACCGGGTTTCCCGATTACACATTGTCGGGCCTGACGCTGGCTGGGATCAATCCCGGCGACGACGTGATGTTCTACGCTCGCATTACTGGTGCGAACGACGGACCTGACAGCTTCTTCCTGATCCCGAACGCAGCGGCGGTACCCGGCCCGATTGCCGGTGCCGGTGTGCCGGGCTTGATCGCGGCTGCGTTTGCTCTGCTTGCTCTCCGGCGGCGAAAACAGAACCTCGCCGCGGTGTAGCGAGGGCCGGGCGGTGGTTTGTTGCCCTATCCGCCGCCCGGTTTTTTAGGAGGTGTCCCCATGAGCAACGGCATACCCTGCAAGGTCTGCGGCTGGACGCAGACCGCACACGACATGGCAAAGAAGTACCGCAGGCGGCGCTGGTACTGGTGGTGCCTGCACAGGTACCGGCCGCAGCGTTGACCGCCGAAAAAGAGGGGGCCGGTTTTCCGGCCCCCAAGTCGTAATCAGCAAACCTTGGCGTGAAGCAGCGCGACCGTTTTTTCGTATTGTTCCTCACTCATTTCTTTGCGCTTCTTCATCCGCCTCAATTTGTCCATGACATTCTGCCGGTCTTCTTCCGAGACAAGATCTGCAATCTTGACCTCAGATGCGGACCCGTTGTCGCCATCGTACCGGATGGCGAGAAAGTGACCGCGACTGCGTAGCTCCATGAACAAAGGACTCAATCGGCTGCGGGCGCGGCGCTTGTTTGGAATGGTGTTTGCGCCGCACCCTACGCTGGCGAGGTGACCGACTTTAGTCCACTCGCCGTTGCAGTGGTCGAGAAGGTAGTCAGCCATCAGGCTGTCGTTCCACCGGCCGGTGGAGATGACCCACCGATTGCCGATGGGCACTAAAGCAGGCTTGATGCGTGGCGGCTTGGCGGCTGGTGTCGTAGTCGGTCCCAGTGCCTTGCCGGTTGCTTCTTCCATACTCCGCTCCCTTTATGCGTGCCCCTTGAGCCGGGCACGCACTCTCCCAAGGCGCGACATTGCATCCTTGGTCCCACCCCGGTCGGGGTGAAGCTCCTTGGCCAGCACTTTGTAGCCGATGTCGATCAGCCGCAGCGCCAGCGCACGCTCTGCGTCGCGCTCCTGCGAGCGCGACAGGGTTTCCTCATCGAGGCGCGTGGCCTGCGCCTTTGCCTTGCGGACGTTCTCGGCAACGTCGGCGCGCCACGACGCGGGCTTGCCGAAATTTTTGTTGGTGGTGTGATCACGCACAGCCTGCCGGAAGCTGAGATCCTCCGCGAAATGAATCGTGTCGCGCTTTTCTGACGAGAGGATGGTGCGGGAGATTGCCATGTACTGTTGAGCGGCGCGGTAGCCGAGGTCGAGGTTGTCGCGCACCCAAGGCAAAAACTCTCCATGCGGGAGTTGCGCTTTGGCCTCCAGTAGTTTTTCGCCGATGGACAGGAAAAGCGGTCGCTGCGCTTTTTCCGTTTCAACGTGGACCCTTTTGATTTTTTCAAGGTCATCCTTGATGAGGGAAACCAGCACCTTGAGCGGGCGAAGCACCGGGGCTTCCTTGACTTTCGCGGGAGCGTTCATCGCGGGGACTTCTCCTGTTTTTCCTGTTGTGATGGACGGGCAACTGCACTACGTTGCATGGCAGTTTACCATAGTCAACGAGGGTTGTGAAATGGCAAGAACCGAAACTGTCGGCGTCAAGGTGACGAAGGAGATGAAGGCGGCCCTGCAAAGGGCGGCAGAGGCTGACGAGCGGCCACTGTCTTCGATGGTTGTCATGATCCTGCGCGACTTTCTCAAAAACCACCACCAGCAGCCGCAACGCAAGGCCGCAAAATGATCGACGCCACTGACAAGGCCACCGCCGGGGTTGAACACCTGCAAAACGAAATCAAAAAATGGCAAGTGCTGGCCAGTCAGGGAATACAGGTCGAACGTGAACTGCGCGTCGAGAACGCGCGGCTGAAGGCGGTGCTTGCCACAATCGCCGGGTCCAAGCCGCAGAACTTCGACGCAGCCATATTGCGCGCCATAGCAAGCGGCGCTCTTGCTAGTGGCTAAAGAATGAGAATGAAAATGGCTGAACGCGATCCGCTGTTCTTCGACGACGCCGAAATGGAAAGGAAGCGAGTGGAGGCGTTTGCCCGCGGCCTCTGTCAAACGAGCGAGCCAGACATTTTTGGCATCGTCAAAAACTCACTGGACATTGCTGCGCCGGGACTGAAAGGGCCGATACGCGATGCAATAGCTTGCAGCATCGCCATAAAGATCAAAGCCGCTATTTACCCGGACCGACAGACATGACGACAATCGAAAAAGCGCGGGCGGCAATCATGGCTCTCAGAGAGCCCGACGTCACATTTGCCAGCGTGCCCAACACCGTGAGGCAGAGTATTGCCGATACGATTGAGGCTCTTATTACGCCGGTCGGTGAAGGCCGGGAGATTTGCGAATGCGAAAAATGCGGGCGCAGTCACTGGCGACTTGCATCCCGCGTTAATGGCTAAAATGCAAACTGAAGCCGAATGGAAGGAAGCTGCAAGCACCGCCAAGTGCCGCGAGATCGCGATGTTTGCGCTTGGCGTGGCGGCGGGACTCAGGTGGGCAAGGGAGAACGGCAATGAAGCGGATATGGTGCCTTCTATTCCACTGGCGAAAGCAGAGCCGGAAGGTAAGCCGTAACGCGCATGGCTGGTGCTGCGGACAGTGCAGCACGCGCTGGCACTAATGGCTAATCAGGAAACCAGAACACCATGATCGACACCTACGTCCGCCACTCGCCGTCGTCGCTGAACCTGTTCGCGTCGTGCATTTCGATGTTCGTGGCGGAGCGCATCAAGGGCATCAAGCAGCAGGTCGGCGTCCCGGCACACCGGGGCACGGCGGTCGAGGAGGGTGTGACGGTGGGGCTGATGCTGCCGGACACGCCGCTGAAGGACTGCATCGATGTGGCCATTCTGGCCTATGACAATCTCACGTCGCTGTCGCCGGACCCGCGCCGCGAGCAATACCGGCGCAGCATTCCCGACATGGTGACGGCGGCGCTGGGCGAGCTACGCGCCTACGGCGTACCAACCGGCACACAGGGCTGGGTCGAGTGGACGGCGGACGGCTGCGAACTGCCGATTGTCGGCAAGTACGATTACGAATGGACCCAGCACGGCATCATCGCCGACCTGAAGACGACAGAAAAAATGCCGTCTGCAATCAAGGTTAATCACGCCCGGCAGGTCGCGCTGTATTCGCGCAGCGACAACGCGCGCAGTCACCTGATCTATGTGACGCCGAAAAAGATCGAAGCCTACAAGCTGGAGAACATCGCCGCGCACCGGCAGTCGCTGGCGAACATCGCGCGTGCTGTCGAAAAATTCCTGTCGCTGTCCGACGATCCAGATTACTTTGTATCGATCACCGCGCCGGACATCGACAGCTTCTACTGGTCGAACCCGACGATGCGTCAGGTGGCCTACAGGCTATGGGGAGTGTGACATGGGCGACGACAAGCAGCCGGAAGATCTGTTTTCGCCGCGCACGCGGACCCGCACCGGAGATCCCGATACCTCGCACGCCGCGGCCGAATATATCGCGCCGAAAATGACCGCAAAACGGCTTGCCGTGCTATTGCATTTTGCGCGCTACAAGGCGATGACCGACCTTGAGCTACAAGAGGCGTTCAACGATCCCCGCCGCTCGACGTACCGCACGCGGCGTTCCGAACTGGTTACATTGAAGCTGGTGGAGGACAGCGGACTACGCAAGATCCAGCAGGACACCAAGCGCATCGTCTGGATCATCACCCCTGCCGGGCTCGCAGCGGCAAGGGCACTTCAATAATCCAATACCGGGATCATCCGGTGTGGTGACGCGGCAGACCTGATTGCCGCACTAAGAGGAACTAGAACATGACCAGCATATTCGGCTTCGACATCAAGAAGCCCTCCAGCGGCGGCGACTTCATGCCGATCCTGCAATACGACGCCAAGGCGGGCCGCATGTTCCGCCGCGACAGCGTCAGCACCGGCAACGGCTGGGAGCGGCAGAAAACCGACATCACCAAGCCGTTCAAGGCTCTGCTCGACCTTGAGGACGGCCAGATGGAAACCGGCTGGATCTACTTCTCGCCCGCCGGTCAGCCCGACTTCGTCATGGTGCCGATGCCCGGCCACATCCTGCCGCCGCAGCCGTCGGCAGACTACCGGCAGGGCTGCCGCATCACGCTGAAGCTTCACCCCAGCGTGGCTGGCGGTGCGCCGCAGGTCCGGCAACTCGCCGGAACGTCGGCATCGTTCCTCAACGCGGTGCAGGCGGTCGTCATGCAGTACCGTGCCGAGCGCGCACAGCGTCCCGGCATGCTCCCTGTCGTGACACTGGCGGAAGACCCGATCCCGGTCACGACCGGCACCGGCCAGCGGCAAAGCACGAACTACCAGCCGGTGTTCATCATCGTCGATTGGGCACCGCGCCCGGCCGACCTGCCGCTCAAGCCCAAGGAGGCGACCGGCAACGGCCTGCATCCGCAGGCGACGGCGTTCTCGCAGGGCAACGGTGCTGCGCCCGTCACCGGCAGCCAGCGGGCGGCAGCGCCCGTCACTGCGACACAGCCCGCGCAGCCTGCGCCGTATTCGGCCAACGATTTCGGCTGAGATAGCGGGGAAAGGTAAATGGCGGGGAGTTGAGGCTCCCCGCCATTAAGCGCAACCGTATGTCGCTGTGAACGCCAAACAGGATGCCAGATGTCTTTACCAATTCCACACCCAGACTTCAATCCAGAGTTCGCCGGGCCGCGCGATTGGGCGGCGATGTACCGCGCCTGCGGGCTGCAAATAGTCCCCTGCCGGGACAAGCGTCCCATGCTGGCGCACTGGCGGGACTACCAGAACGACCTGATCGCCGACCCTTTGTTCGACCAGTGGTACGGCGCGACCGGCAAGTACCATGACCTGCACGACATGGGCGTGCTGACCGGGCCTGCGTCCGGCGGCAAGATCATGGTCGATCTCGATACCTACAAGCCCGGCGGCAAGGCGCTGGCGTGGTGGCAGCGGGTTCTCGCCGTCCACAACAACGGGCTCGAGTTGGAGACGTGGGAGCAGACGACAGGCGGCGGCGGCCGACAGATGTTTTTCGAGCTACCGCCGGGGATCATGTTCCCCAATGCCCGCACCGACTACGACGTGGACATCCGGGGCAAGGGCGGCTTTGCGGTGCTGCCGCCGACGCTGCACGCCAGCGGCAACCGCTACGTCTGGAAGCCCGGCAGGGCCCCGTGGGAATGCCCGATCCTGCTGGCTCCGGCGTGGCTGGTGAAGGAGATCGCCGACCTGATCGAATTCCACGGCGGCGGCGGGCAGGCGGTAATCGGAGCGTTAAGTCAGGCGAGCGTCGGACTTAATGTCCCGAATTCCGGCACTGGCCAGTTGTCCGATTTCGGCAAGCTGCTGGACGGCCGCGAGGAGTACATGGCTACCGTGGTCTGGGCCGCGGTGGTCGATCTCTACCGGGAGTGCCCCATTCGCCCGAATGGTGCGGAGCAACTGATCCGCGCCGGGCGGGCCTATGAAGCCTACGAGCGCAACGTCGAAAGCCGGGTGCCGGGAGTGCCCAAGCGTGACGGTCTGGAGGCCGAAAAGCGCGGCCAAGGGGCCTTCCTGATCAAGTGGGACGCGGCGATGCGGCACTGGGACGACCGGGTCGCTGCCGACGCCAGCGTGCCTTCCCCGACCAAGGACATTTGGAGAACGGGTAGCATTGGGCAAAAATTCGGGTTTACCGATGATT
>Ga0105252_10000447_pt1 | contig 28147 bp, 53 predicted proteins | sample EasRivMeERMZT100_FD_89675 | JGI IMG/M metagenome (GOLD analysis project Ga0105252, IMG submission 89675) | Soil microbial communities from meander-bound floodplain in the East River, Colorado, USA - East River MetaG ERMZT100 | ecosystem: Environmental > Terrestrial > Soil > Floodplain | place... | reverse complement strand
CCGTGACGAAGCCGGAGTTCGTATCGAGGAGATCCTTCCGCATCAGCATCAGGGCCAGAACGAACCTGCGCGCGTGGTTGCCGCCACGGATGAGAACCTTCTGGGAGCGTTCGTTGTAGGGGCGGGCATGGACTTCGGGCTGCGCGAGCCAGTGGACGTACGGCAGAGATTGCAGGCGGCCCATCTTCCGCATGTTGTTGAAGACGATCCAGTCGTCATCGGGGAGGAACTCGCGCTTCTCCAGGGAGATGTTGAAGTCGTGGTCCACGACCATCTCGTGGCCAACGTTGACTTTCTGGATGCCGGTGAGGGCGAAAATGAGATCGGTGGCTGCCATCTCGGAAGCCTCGCGGCACGACTGCGCGATGTAGCTGGAATCTGTGCAGGAGAAGCCGACGATCTTGCAGTTGTTGTTGCGAAGGGTTTGGAGACTATCAGCGTTCAGGTAATCGGCGCTCAGAACCACAGTGGCGTTGTGGATCTTCTCAAGGCAGTTGTCCTCGATGTGGGCTCTGCCGTTGGCGTAGAGCCACTGGGCCATTCCCTTGAAGAAGACCTTGGTGAGGTACTCGTGAGGATGCGCGCCGTTGGGCGGGTCGTGGAAGACGATGGGGTTCACTTGATGGCTTGGAGATTCAGGGACATCCAGAGAGTTTCAGGGCCGTCGCTCATGTGGGGCAATCTCGCGCTCGCGTAATCGTCGAAGAGGGAGTGATTGGTTTTGCGCCAATCCCAATGCTCCGTCTTCGTGAATCCAGCCATGAGCAGGGCACCGGTCAGTGTTCTGCCGTCGAAGGCGATGGTGTGGACGTTGAGTGGGTGGTTCTGGCCACCGTAGAGGAGGCCAATCAAAGAGCCCAAATCGCCGGTCCTGTTGTACCACTCGACGATCTTGCCAAAGTCCGGGACGGAGAGCTTGAGGATTCCGCCTTTCTTCAGAAGTTCTCGCCAGTGGTGTAGCACCGCGACAATGGCGTGGCGGTGGAAATGTTCCAGACAATGACAGCAGTAGATTTCGTCGAAGGTCTCCTTCTCGAACGGCAGGCGCATGGCGTCGCAGTAGAGGTCGGCCTTGGTGCTGCTGAAGAGATCGACGTTGGTCCAGCCCGGCAGGTACGCGCGGCCACTCCCGATATGCAGGCGTTTCTCCGGGATGGTTCCAATGAAGTCGTTCATACGAGTCCAGCCTGTTTCTTAATCTCGTGGAACAGCTCGATGCGCTTCTCCAACGGAATATTCGTGAGGTGCGCGGCGAAGTCGCCGGGCTGCCAAGGTTCCTGAACGGTGGGGTCTACTTCCTTTGGGACGGCGTTGAGGAAGCGGCGTGGATGAATGCGGGCGACTGTTAGCGACGTGAGAAGCTCGGGTCCAGTTTCGTCTGGAAGAATGATCTTCTTGATTACCTCCCTCATCGGCCCCTGCTCTGGAAAAGGCTTGTCCCTCCACGCCGGTTCCATCGCAAGGCACTCCTCGAAGAGAGGAATACAATCGCGGTGCGCCACAAAACCGCACATGGAGAAATGCCAGGGCTCAGTGGCGTCAGCACCCCAATCCTGTGAGGCGTGGAAGCCGAAGCCGGGCAGGCCAATCTCGAAATCTGGGTTGGTGATCATTTGATCGATGTCCAGGTACAGTGCCCGCTCGTAGCCCTCGCGTAGCGCCTTCAACGCGCCGCAAACACCAATCCAGTAAATCCCGTTCGGCACGTCTAGCGGAGACGTGCCGAATGCGTAGAAATCAAGGCCGTGCCTCTGAGCGTAGTTGGCCATGAACGGCACGGTTAGCTCGGCCAGTGGGGCGTAGGCGGCGTCGCAGCCTGTAAAAATCACGGTGTTCATATAGGTTTGAATTTTCCGCCGCTGTCACCGTAACGGTCTCGATAATACTCAAGCGCCTCCTCGGCATCCTTTTGCGTCCTGTAAACCCCACTCATATCGAACCACAGCATGATCCAGAACATACGGATGCCTTCCTGAATCTTGAACTCTTTGCCGTTGGATACGATTCTGTATTTCATCGTATCAACATTTTCTCCCCGCGTGAGAGGCGGGCGTAGCGTTGTTCATTCTCCTCCTTCGTTCCTGGGTACGCACGGCGGAAGAAGACGTGCATGTGCTCCACATGAGGACCGCCGATTGGATCTTGCTTCAGGAATTTTGGAGTCTCTCCAGTGCGATCATCGACAAGCGCTTCGTGCATGTTCAGCGTGTAGTGGATCGCCTTGTTATTTCGGACGCAGCGAAGCTGATGATCCCAGTGGATCTGCCAGTTCTCCGCAGGCTTCGTCATCGTGAAATCCTGCCAGTGTCTGCGAGTGAAACGCAGTGCCATGAGTTCGGGGTTCAGGATCTGGTTCTTTACGTGCGCGCCCTGGTTGATGACATCGGGCAGCTTCGTGACGACGAGCTTCGGGTTCTGCTGTGCGGGGTAGCGTTCGGTTCCTTCGCAGCTCATGGTGTTGACGAGCGGTAGGAACCGCTCATCGCAATCCATGATCATCGCCCACTCACAGCCGCACTCGTGGAGGAGGCGGGTCCGCACGAATCCGAAACCCTTGTTCATGTCTTCAAGGAGGGGTTTGACTCCGAAGGATTCGAGCAGTTCCACGGAACCGTCGATGCTGAACTTGCCATCCGGGGAACCGTCGATGGCGAAGATGTTGTCAAAGTAACTGGAGCCGGTTTCGAGCAGGCCGCGCAGGGCGGGGGCGTCGTTGTGAAAGTTGATGGAGAGTGCGATGCTCATACGTCTGGAAGAAGGAGTTTCCCAAGTGCAGGGTGGATTCTGATTTTGTCGTCGGTCGCTATGCATCGGTCATACGCCTCACAGATGGAGATATTGTTGAGCTTGGCGATGGCAGCGACGCAGACGGCAGCCGAGCGACTGCGACCAGAAACGCAGTGGACGAGAACGGCCTTCTCATCGCTCTGAGCCGCTTTCACTACAGCATCCACCGCCATCTTGAAAACCTCCGGGTCGTTCCCAGGGCCATCGACGAGATGGAACATTTGGTGCCCAGTGATGGGCGAATCGGTCGCGACGGTTACGACATACGTGAGCCCGCCGCTGTTCATGGCTTTGCTGGCAGTATCCCAGCCGGAGATGTAAATTTTCCCATTGAGGTGTCGCATCATAAATTCGGTAGTTCCACGTCAACATTCCACCCGTGAATCGAGCCGGGATAAAACATCAAGGAGTTCGGGCCGGAGGGCCAAACCTCCAAGATGTGGCGCTTGTGCATTCCAGCCGCCAGCCAGAAGCAAGCCGACTGGTTGCCGATGTAAAGGGAGGCTCCGGCGATGACGCGAGCCGCGTGAAATAAATCCCTCGTCGGCCAGTGTGGTATCTCCCCGCACACCGCCGAAAAGACCCTGTGCTCCTCCGGCAGCCCCACAAACACCGCCTTGTCCTTGTACTTCTGCCAGACGCGATGCCACGGGAACGCTGGGTTGTGGTAGCAGTGGTGCGATGCGCGGCCCGGTCCAGTGCGATTGATAACCACAGGCGCCACCGGGTCTGGCTCCACACTCAGCCACGCCCTGTCCTTCTCGGTGTACGGAACGCCGTGGGCTTCGAGCTGCCAATCGACGAGGGATTTCTGGAAGGCGGGATCGCCGAGGTTCCTTTGCAGGGAGGCTTTGCGAAGGGCGCGGCCCATGTTGGCGCGGAAATCATTTCCGTTGATGTTGACCCGCTGGTGCTCCCACGGCAGAACATCGTGAATGTAGGGCTGCTGCTTGAGAAGAAGGTCAAGGCCGCACCATTTATCCGGTGTCAGGAACTGGCGGGTGTACGGGGCGGCTTCGATGTAGAGGACGCCGCCGCCGAAGTAGCGGATCACGGGCAGGAAAGCGAGACAGTCGCCGATGTCTCCGGCGTGGCGGAAGGAGTTCATCGCAGAAGTGGAATCGCCATGATGGCCAGAAATAGAAAGCCGCACCCAGCCATAATCCATGCGGCTACAACAGCCACATCTAACGCCCCAGAGATCATCGCCACGGCTGCCGCAACGAACCCAAGAACGAAGCCGGAGGAAGACGCGACCAGTGCCCATGTTATGATCTTTTCCGCTTTCACCCCTTCATCCTCCTCACCAGTTCCGTCGTGGAGTAGTCGCCGAACTTTTCCAGCAGGATGATGGCGGTGCCAGCCGCCCTCGCCTCACGAACCTCATGCGGATTCAGTGTCTCCATTGTGTAGCCGGACTTCACCCAGCAATGTGGATGGATTATCCGAATCAGCTCGCAGACATCGGTACTTTCAAACCAAGTCACAACATCGACGCAGGCGAGGGCGGCTATAACGTCAACCCGATCTTCGAGCTTGTTAATGGGTCGCGCGTCGCCTTTCAGTTTTCGCACAGACTCGTCTGAGTTAACCGCTACCACGAGCTTCACCCCGAACTCGCGGGCGCGTTGCAGAAATCTCACATGGCCAGCGTGGAGAATGTCGAAACAGCCATTCGTGAAGACGACACCGCCGCCAACGTATGGCATATCCTTCGGGCGGTGCAACTTGCAGTTCGATCCAATGCTCATCTCGGTGTCACCTTCTGCTTCAACTCCTTCAACTCCGCATCCAGCTTCTGTGCATCCAGGATATTCCTGCCGACACCCTTCGCCAAAAGCTGCATGGCATCGCACAGCGTCTCGAAGCCTTCGTGCTTTTCGTTGAGCTTCCATCGGGCGCGGGCGGCTTCGATCATGGCGGGTACGTTCGGCGGCTCCGGTTTGGCCGGAGCGCCGTTGAGGTCTACGATGCGGTTGCTCATGGCCCCTTCCTTTTCTGGCGTCGAAGGACTTCGCGCTCCACGGCATCGCCGATCTTCGACCACCTCGCCTTTAGTGTCTTGCTCATGTTATTCCACGGGCAACAACTTGGGTGCAAAACTTCCCAAGCCACCTGCCCGAGTGATTTGGTTTTCGATTTCATTTCACCTCCCTGTGTTCCGAGACCCACTGTCCACTGCAACATCGCCCGGCCTTGACCTTGGCTTTCCCTACGGTGGTGATGTGGTCGGAGGCCACGGTGATGTACTCCCGGCCACCCTGCTCCTTGAGGATGTAGCCGTGGGCTTTGCCACCCCGGATGTCGCCGAGGCGGAAGAGAACCCCAAAGTGGCGGGAGTCTTTCGACGTGACCTCCACGACGTTGTGGAGCCAATCTGGAGCCTTTGGCGCGAACGGTGTGGGCGTAGTAGTGGGTAGAGTTGCCGGCGGAGAAACAACTGGCGGAGGGGCTTCCGCCTCGGCCGTGACGGGTGTGGCCGATGTTGTCAGGACTTCTCCGCCGGCAGGTTTTTGCGCACCGCTTTCAATGGCCTTGATCTGGGCCATGACGTTCTTTAAGTCGTTCTCGGGGGTGAGTTCTTTTTTGGATTCGTGAGTCTTCATGTTCTTTTCTCCGCGTACTGCTGCGCCTTCATCACCCCGTCTTGGAGCGCCCGGCGATCCGGCCTGAGATAACGCAGCAACATCTTGATATTCGTGTGGCCAGTGATCTTGCAGACGAGGGCGTAGTCCATGCCGGAGTTGACAAGGTTGCTAACGAAGGTTCTTCGGAACGAGGCGAAGCTCTTGCCGTCGTTGATGCCGCATTGCCGGAAGAGGGTGATGATGTCGCGTCCCATGCGCAGACCGCAGGGTTGTCCCCAAGAGTAGAGGCCGGGGCAATCCTGATGCACGTAGTTCAGGCCGTCGGCCCGCTTGTAGTTCTCCACCTTCTTCAGTTTCAGCAGCCACTCGTGGACATCGGAGCCTGGAACAATCGGGATACGACACACGGCCTTCTCGCCGAACCTCTCTAGCTTGATGCGCGGGATGTCGATGTAAGATTCAGAGTCCTCGTTGAGGAAGACGTTCTCCCAGCGAAGGTGGGCGCAGTCCTGAAGGTTCATGCCGGTGCGATAACCCAGGATGCACATCCACAGCGCCCACTGCCAGCGTTCGGCGTTCACCAGGAAATCTTTGAGCCTTTGGTATTCCTCATCGGAAACGATCTCGGGCATCTTTGGATCTGGGAGCTTCGGCAGATCGACAAACTCCCACAGCGGATGCTTTATGAAGCCGAGCTTTTGGATGAACTTGAGAAAGCTCCGGACGGTGCATTGGATTTTATGGATGCGGCCGGCGCCAATGGGCTTGCCGGAACTATTCTTGAGGGTGCGGACGTGCTTGCACCAGTCCAGCATGGACTGCACTGTGAGTTCCTGCTCTCGGAAATAGTTGAGGAACCGCTTCCCAATGAAGCGAAAGCCCTGCATCGTGCCGGGTGCAGGATTTTTGGATTCTACAAAGGTGCCCCAGAGGTTCGACAGTGTCGCCACCTTCTTGAGCGGGGCCGGGGCGAGTTCGGGCAGAACCTCGGTGTGGTCGGCGATGCGCTTGATTTCGTTCATGGAGTGGTAACGCCCGCGAGTTTATCCCGGCGCTCAGCGGCTTGCGCTGGGCAGCCGATTTTGACTTTGTGTTCGAGTTGGATACTGCGAACCACGGATGAAGCCCAATGGAGATCGTCCGGTGTTCCGGCGTCCAGCCAGTAATCCATTGGCTTTGACAGCATGGCGTGATGCATCCGGCCTTCCTTGATGTAGGTGTTGTTGATGTCAGTGATCTCTAATTCTCCACGGGCGGATGGCTTCAGTTCCTTCGCTAATTCAATCACGCGGTTGTCGTAGAAGTAAACGCCGGTGACGGCGTAGCTGCTCTTTGGAACCTTTGGCTTCTCCTCGATGGCGGTCAGTCGCCCGTGGCTGGAAAAGCACATGACACCGTAACGCTCAGGTGTGGCCGTGTCGTAACCGATGATGGACGCGCCAGTGCTGTATCCGTCCTCGAACTTCCTGCACGCCGCCACGATGGGCTCCGGGTTGGTGAAGATGTTGTCGCCGAGAATGAGGCAGACGGAATCGTCGCCGATGAACGGTTCGGCCACGAGGAAGGCGTCGGCAATGCCCCTGGGATTATTCTGCCAAAAGTATTCAAACCGAACGCCCCACTGCTGTCCGAAATGAAGGAGTTCAAAGAACGGCTTTTCATCCCCAGCTTTCACGATGACCGCGATCTCTTTAATCCCGCATTCAATGAGAACGCTCAGCGGGTAGTAGACCATCGGTTTGTCGTAGACCGGCAGGAGCTGCTTCGACACAGCCTTCGTCAGTGGCAGAAGTCGCGTGCCGTGACCGCCTGCGAGGATGATGCCTTTCATTGGTTCTTCAGGATTTCTTCGGTGCGTTTTAGTAAACGAAGGACGCGGCCGGCTTTCTGTGCGACTGGCTTCCGCAGGTGGTGCATTCGGCGGATTCCTTCCAGCCCCTTCTCGGTGGCGATCTTCAGCAGCCAAAGCTGGCGGCGCTGCGTACTCCACGTCAGACCGCAGGCGACGAGGAAGACATCCACGTCCTTCACGGAGATGCCATCCCACGTTCTCGACTCGGCGATACGGCGGAGCTTCTCCTTGCTCCAGCGGGTTTGCCGAAGGAGTTGCGCATCGGTCATCAGCTCACCGTCAGCCTTGGCCAGGAGCCTGCAAATGCAGGGCGGGAGACGGTCGAGTTTTTGGGCGAGGGTCATGCGTCGTCTGGATCTGGAATGCCAGCAGCTTCCAGCGCGGCTTCGAGCCGAGAAATTCGAGATGCCTGAATTTCGGCTGTGGTAAACGGGAGATACACAACAGTCTGGCCGCCGTCATTGGTGCGAACAAGCCGCGTGAAATCGCCACATTGGATCGCCTGCCGAACGGCTTCGGCAATCTGCTGCCCGGTGAGTCCTTCAATGGCAAGGTTATGCTTCTCGACGAGTCCGTCAATGGCTGCCTTGAACTGCTTCTGGAATTTTTCGGCGTCGCTCATAGGAAGTAAAATCCTTTGTGAACGTCACCCCAGTAGAACCAAGCGTAGTCGGTGGCATCGGTTTTGCCGTTCTCGGTGAATGATGGGCGCTCGCTAAGGATGAATAGGGCATCCGGCTTGTGGGCATTCCACCAATCGCGGCGCTTCTTCGAGGCAAGGAAGTTCAGGCGCAGCAACATGAAGGCGTGATCGGCGTGCTGGATGGCATGATTACAGAATTCGAGCGCCAGAGAAAACGGCGGGTTTGTTACCACGAATAGGTGGTTGCCCTCATCCTTCAAAAAGTCATAATCCACATTCAGGTCCGAACCGCCAGCCTCAATACCAGCCTTGCGCATGGACTTGATTAAACGTCCATCTCCACAGGCTGGATCCCACACTTGTCCACGGCCATAGTGGTCCACCACCTCCATGATGAACGGCAGCAGCGGCAAGAACGCCGACTCGGGGGTGGCGTAGAAATCCGACTCGTGGCGTTTGGCTCCGCGTTTTGTGGCACTCATGCGGGCGGATCTTTGGGCTCTTCAAAGTATGCGTGGATGGGGCTGTCTGCCGGGAACTGCTTTTGCCCATCTCGCCGCAATGCATCGACGCGCCTACAGAATGTGAGGTAATCAGGTCCGCACAGCGTCTCCCCTACCGCCTTCCACAGCGCAGCCTTCAGGAGCATGTTTGCTGCGGAGATGATCGTTTGCTCATTGAGCTGAGCCCTCAAGGTCTCGCGCTCCTCGAACAACTCTTCTTCTGAGAGGATGTAGTGCATTTTTAATCTTAGTCGGATGCGACTAACAACGAGAGTCTTGATGCGGGCCGATTTTCTGTCAACGTCTTTGTCGATGGAAAATGACAGTAAGATTACGGATGAGATGACGACCCTCGGTGGCGTGGGTGATCGGGAGCTGTGGTACGCCGAGGGTGAGCCCGATAAGGAAGGCGCGGCGCAATGGAGGTTCCCACTGTTCGTGGACTGGAAGGTTGCCATAGAGACAGGGGTGGAGTACGCCTCGATCTTTCCGGCGGTCTGCCCGCACTATAAAGCGAACCTGTTGCTCAAGGCATTGTTCGAGGTGCATGATTTCGTGAGCCGTGAGAACCAGTGGTTGGTAAAGAAGGCGGTTGTTCCAGCCCTATTGAAGAAGGCGCCAGGGATTTCGCCGGGTCGCTACTACCGGTGGGATGGCAAGGAGCAGAAAGCCAGCGGGCTCACAAGGGAGACGGTCCCAGCGCCCCAGCAAGGCCGGAGAGACGAGCCGTTCCACATTGGCGGCGGGGATCGCCCGTTGATTCAGCAGATCGCCGCTGAGGCCGGGGTGCAAACGAGCATCGTGAAGATCGTTCTTGCCGGACTCAGCAAGGTGGCGGCGGATTACTTGGTCTCCCAGCATCGCGTCATGGACCTTGGATTCATCCGCATCATCGCTGTTCCCTTCCGGGCGAACTGGAAGGAGATTGTCTGCTTCAAACTCAGGAAGCTCGGGCTCCTCAAGTATCTCAAGGAGGATGAACGTGGTAATGCTGCCTGTAATGGTAACAACGCCGGGCTTCCTGAGACCCTTTGCTCCCCGCACAACGTCGGCATCGTCCGGGAGTCGAAGCGAAAGGGCTACCAGACCCTGAGCCGCGTGGACTACAGCCTTGAGGTCATCACCTCGAAGACCTTTGAGAAGGAGGCGACGAAGCTAGAGACAAGGGAACGATCCGCCGGGCAGACGGCTTACGTGCGCCACTACGAGAAGACCGTGGAGCGGCTGTATGAAAACATCCTGGAGATCCTTCGGGCATATCGTAAAAAGACCGGCCTGCCGTTCGCTCGCATTTGTGAGAGCAGCGGCACTGGCGGCCTGCGCTTTATGGAGACAGTCGGCATCAAGGCGCGAGCGCATGGCCGTAATCTTCGTGACCTTCCCGTCCATATTGTACCGCCTGCTCATGGTTTCTCTGCCCGCGCGGAAGAGAGTGAGCCGCTCCTTGTACATTCGCCGGCTGTTGAAGTGCCGAAGCTGCCCGCTTTTTCATCGTCCACTGATGACGTGTGGCAATGCCCGAAGCCGGGAAGTCTGGAGGAATTCCTCGACGGGGGCGACGGAGCCGGTGGGGTGTCTATGCGACATGACCCAGAAGGCCAAAATCCCGGAAGCGGATTGCTTCCTTTACGAGAAGCTGGGGGCGAATGACACTGGATGGCCTGCGCATCTGAACGGAAGTTATGAGCGACAAGAAAGAGTTGCCGGTTGAGATCATTGAACAGCCGGAGACCGAAGTTCCCATCGACAAGAAGGCCCTCATCAAAGCCCAGAAGCTGGCCGAGGAAAAGGAGATTGCCAAGATCCGCCAGCAGTTCAACTCGCGGACGATGAAGGTGAAGACGCGCCTCCTCGCTGAGGCTGGCGTGGAGATTGAGAAGTGGGGTGTGAAGATGGTGGGGCACGGACGGCTGCACTGCGCTGGCGACAACGCGGACAAAGCGGTGACGGCTATCCAGGAGGACATCGACCGGCTTCTCGCGGAGAACCCGAAGACCAACCCGCTGGTTATCGCTGAGCTTCGAGCAACACAGCTCCGGTTCAACAAGCAGATCATCGAGGTGGGGCAATCGCACCTTGAGGCAGCGAAGGAAGCTGGAAGTAAGGGCGGTAGCAGCGACATGCGGATAGCCTTCCCAGCGGGACAGCCCGTGGTCGTAGCGGTCTCATCGAAACCCGTCAACGTTAACGATAAAGAAAAGTCATTGACCCAGGGCGAAGGCGAGCCGTAGCGTCCGGCATGGCTGAGGCCATCAACTACGTGCCGGACCCGATACCGAGGCCACGACGGGATTATCCGAGTTTGGATTTGGGAGGAGGCAGCGGGAGCGGCGTGCAGCAGGTGTACGAAGGAAGGGCGCCGGCACCTCCAGACGATCCGGCCCAGGAAGCCGTGGACTTTCCTATTGGTGGCGGGAGCTTGTCCCAGTGGTCTGTCTCACTTCAACAATGGGTATGAAACGAATCCTCGCTTTTCTGTTTTTGATTTCTTCGGTGTTCGGCCTGAGCGCCGCGAATCCTTCTGGGACCGGCGCTGTAAATCGCGTCGTACTTTGGAACGCCAACAAGAACCTTACCAACTCCGCAATCCATCAGATTGATACGAACAAGTGGGGCCTCGGGGGCACAAACTTTTGTTTGGAAAACGACGTGCCTAGAAGATCAATGGCACTTGGGGAATCATCTCTTTATCGGGATTCTGGGCTTTCGCAAGACAGTACCGCAATGGGCTATACAGCCCTGCGCGATTTGGTGAATGCTTCTGGAAACTCCGCATTTGGCTCATTCGCTATGGAGCTACGTATCACCGGAAACGGTAATTCCGCGTTTGGATCCGGCGCGTTGGAATTCAATACTAATGGCTCCAGGAACGTCGCTGTTGGCATAAACTCAATGGTGCTTAGTCCCACCGGAAGCGATAATACTGCCGTTGGGGCAAATTCGCTTGAGAACACAAGGAGCTTAGGCAATACGGCCATCGGTTCGGTATCCATGTTTCTGCTCGAAGACGGGGCGTACAATGTTGGAGTGGGGATTAACACATTGGCGAACACTGTGAGCCAGAGCGCGGGCACTGCTATCGGGTCGTTTTCGTTGGACGCTCAAACCACTGGCACGACGAATACGGCACTTGGATTCGAGGCTGGGACGGTAGTTCAGACCAGTGCTTTCCTTACACTGCTTGGAGCGCAAACAAGGTTCAATGGAGCGGAGCCGTTCTTCAACTCTACCGCAATCGGGTTCGCTGCGAGGATTTACGGAAACAACCAGATGATCCTAGGAAATCCATCAGTGACGGACGTGATTACGCCAGGACGAATGACGGCCACAAACGGCTTCGGCAGTTACTCCACTATCGCCACGAACCAAATCCCGACGACTGGCTGGACAAACAACGAGGCCATCAATGTCACGGTATACACCACCGCCACGGCGGTATCATTCACCATCAACAACCGTGCCGGGACGGTGCTCTACACGTCGCCCACATTGACCGCGACCATTCCCGTGAACCTTCAGCCAGGATGGTCGGTCAGGGCAGCGAGCGGGCTGACTGGCACTGTTCTGCCATTCTGAGGTGAAATCCTTCCCCACGATCTACTGGCTTTATGCCGCCTGGAAGGCGCTGAGTGGCGTTGTCATCGTGGTCGGCGGAGCCATGCCAACCGTTTTGCTTGGCTGGGACACCATGCTTCCGTCGGGAAAGATGGTTGCCGTGGCAGGGCTGGTCGTGTCAGGCTTCAAGTCAATTGATATGCTTTTTGACCACACCATGCGCCGACTCGCGGACGGCAAGACGCCAGCGGCGAGCAACGGCAACGGCGGGGATACTCAGCAGGTTCCAAAGCCATGAGCGAAGGAACGGCATGGCCGGGGCAACAGAACTCGCCTGTGCCAATGCTCACAGACGGCAACGGTTGGGCTACGGCGTTTGGTCCACAGGTTCTTGGCAGGTGGACCGGGACGGAACAGGATGTAGTTCCAACCACGTTACAATGGGATGCGGAACTGTCTGTAGGTGTCGCGTTCCAAGGGTTTGTGGGTGGACGGTTCATTCTCGGGGGCATCGTTTTCGGCTCAACTCCAAAGTGGGCTGAGTTCGATCAAGTCACGGGGGCGCTGTTAGCGCAAGGCGACTTCGGAGATCGCCTGAATCGCTGGGCGGCTTTCACACCGACGCACAGCGGGGGATTAGCGGGCTTGCTTTACGCCGACCCGATGGCCCCCCAGAATCCGAACCCCGTTAACGAGGTCTGGTTCGATGCTTTCCACCGCACGAATCTGAAACTACCACCACTGCCGCCCGGAACGAATCCGCCCTTGGGCTACCCGTGGTGGTTCCAAAGATTCAAGTTCCCAACAACAATGGGAACTAATGCGGTGGGGTCCATGCTTCTTAGTGCGGTGCAGGGTGAAGATGGCAGGCTGCGAGTGTTTGTCACTCGTGACTCGTCGGGAACCATTGGGCAGGCCGTGTTCAGAGTGGGATGTCTCGGCATGACGCTTCTTGACTGGAATGAGCGATTCATTGGGTCTGGTCTTGGGGACATTTCTCCATCGGGCGAAATCCCAGCGATCAGCGCAGTTGTGGACCACCACAATGGCCGAATGCTAATCGCCTACCAGAACCAGCCGCACCGCGATCATCCATTCCTGATGGTTGGGACTCATCCGCTTATCATGTCTCGCTGGGCTATCACTGAGGTCAAGTACGACGGGACAACCAAGCTGCTTGGCGTCACGCCGTGGTGGGGTTCGCATATCGCTTTTCCGAAACCTGTCATTGTTCCGCGCCAGGATGGCATCTGGTTCGTGTTCGACTGCGTTGAAAAAGACGGCACGCAGCACTGGAAGATTGGGCGATTCGTTGATGGCGTGTTTCAGGTGATGGGACGCTTGCCGTATGGGAGCGTAATTTCCTACAGCAAGGATGGATGGTTGTTGTTTATGGACCGTACGGTGCCCGGTACGGAGACGAGCTTGTATCAAATACAGTTCGGGCCGAAGCTTACCGACTCGCGAAACGGTGCGACTGTGCAACTGAATTGGACTCCGCACAAGTCAGACGACCTTTTGCAGCAGAGACTATCGTGGGGCGACTGGCAATCCGTGCCCTACATTGGCCCGCCTCCAGTGACCTTGCAGGCGTCATCCCCAGATGCCCAATTCAGAGTCGTGCAGAATGTTCCAACCGAAAGTTAAATGGGCATAGAAATAGTATATCTTGAGAAGCCCCAGTGGAAGGATGGGCCGGGTAGACTCTACGTTCCTGTGCCACGGAACGCCGAAGAGGCTGGCGAGGCGGTGAAAAAGCTCCTTGCCAATGGGGACGTGAAACAGATAACGATAAAGCGTGAAGACGTTCCTGCTCCTAAGCCTTAGCCTGCTCTCTGGCTGCGCCTACACCCGGCCCATCGCCACGATTCAACATGCCGATGGCTCTGGCGAAACGAAGCTCAGCTACGTCGTGGCTGGCGGCGTCATCCGGCCGGGCGTCATCGCCGTCTTTGCGGAGGTGAAGGGTAGCAACTCGCCGGTCATCCTGATGCAGGCCAGTGGCCCGCCGATTGCGCCGTCGATTACCGGAGCGGCCGGCAATGTGGCGGCAGCAGCAACGCTGAGCGGGCTGTGGCCGGATCAAAGCGACAATGTTTCCACGGTGATTCAGGATGAGCCGAGGGCGCCGATGATTCAGCCTCCAAAGATGCCGGCCACACCAAGGCGGCCAGTCAAGTCTCCGCACGACAACAGGGCACCAGCCCATCCCAAAGGACATCCATGAAAATGAAAGCTATTCTTCTCCTCGCCGCTCTCACCCTCACCGCCCACACGGGCTGCTCGATATTCAAGGCGCCAACCGAGGCGACGGCCGCCGAAAGGATTGAGCGCATCGGTGCCGTTGCTGAACTTGCGGCGTACACCGGGACCGCGCTATGGCTGGCGAATCATCCAGGCGACCGGGCAAAGTTTCAGGCGGCAGTAGATGCGCTGGCTGCGGCAACAACTGGAGATCCTGTGGCGCTGCAAAAGGTGCTGGCCTCACTGCCGGTCAAGGAACTCAAGGGAGAGAAAGGGGCGATCATCATCGGGGCGGCGATCCTTCTTTACGAGACAGAGCTGGCGCGACTGACGAAGATCGATCAGGCCAGCGCGGTGGCTGTAGTTTCGGCCAAGGTGAGAGCCGGGATTACGAGGGCGCTGATGACGGTGCAGTGATTAATTTGGTTTGTGCCAAGGCCCGTAAAGCTGCTCGATCACGGCGTCAGTGAATCGCTGCTTGCAGTCCGCGCACTCCCAGAATAGCACTTCGCCCTTGTCGTTTACTCGCCTGTCGATGGTGCCGAACTTGCACTGAGGACAGTCCCTGAGATTCTTTAACCTCGTCCCTTGCAGGCTGTAGCCCATGCCTGCGGGGCTGTGGACGTTCTTGACCGTGTTCATATTTTCTCAATCAGTATTTCCGCCCCCTCCTGCCCCGGCTCCACCTTCTGAACGATTATCCGTTCCTCCACAATCTCTCTCACTGAGTCGTCCAGCGGCACGACAGAGGCAATCCAGGATTGTCGAGAGTGCCCCGTCGGCGTCGCGTTTTCGGTTGTCCGAAACGCGGAGATTAATTGTAACGCGAAACTGTCGGCGCACGCCTGCATCCACCGGGCGTACTTGGGTTTTGTGAAGATCCCCCTTGGCGCTTTGACCTTGGAGTTTTTCATCGACGGGACGTGGCCCAAGCCCTGTACGGTTAAGCGAATCGAAGTCGATGGCTGGGTACATCCCTGGCTTTGCTTTTCGGAGTCGCTCATATTCTTCGCGGGAGAGGGTCATCTGATTTCATTCACCACAAAACTCTTGGCCGATTCTCCCCGTGTCATGGAGAGCGCCATCGGGATCATCCATCGTAGATTTGGAATCACGGCAGCAGGCAGCTCATTTGGGACAAACTCCCGCATCAGTTCCTTGTCTTCCCCATTTTCAAAGTCTGCATACTGGTCGGAGTACGTGGCGTAGACGTAAACACAGAAACCTTCGCCGCGCAGTTCGCAGACGCCAGACCACTGCTCAACGGGAATAAGCAAGCCGGTCTCCTCTTCGCACTCACGCACCATGGCGAGGCCGGGCGGCTCTCGATCCTCTATGTGTCCACCGATCCCGTTCCACTTGTTGCGTTGCCAGTCCGGCCTTTGTTTCTGTTGAAGGACCACCCGCTCACCGGTTGGGTCGAAGATGAATCCGAGGACATATTCTTTGGTTTTCATGTTAGTCGCATCCGACTTGAATTACTATTTGACAACGCACAGAAGTAAAGCCGAAAGTCTCGGCATGAAGACAGCGGGACACACGATCCTGATCGCGATGAAGATGGAGCCTGGCGGTTTCTACCAGGTGACACTGGAATGTAGCTGCGGCCGGGTCTTCTGCACGAAGAACGCATTGCCATCCGAACTGGAGCCGGCGAAGAGCCTCGTCCTTCAGGACGGCAGGGAGATGGCGCAGGGCCACATCGCCCGGATTGACGACGCGCTACAAACCTTGGGCGTGAAGAAGGCGTGTGCGGCATGAAGTACCGCCAGACGATCATCGTCGAGCTGGAGGGGTTAACCACTGAGGCAGTGTTCAGCGCGCGGCTCAGGCTTGAGAGGCACCTTAGTAATCTCAGTCTTGAACTGGCGAGGTTGAAGGAAGGGCCATTCATCACAGTCATTCCCGACAAGCAGATTCGGGAGTACGATCCAACGGCAAAGCCGAAGGGATGAAGGCCGCGTGGGGCGCGTGGTTCATGCGCTACGCCTTTGGGAAATTCTCCGTCGGATCATTCGACTTCGTAGGAGTTGAGCCTTCAAACTTGGTGTAGCCCTTGCGGAAGACGAGGGGGATTTCACCGGTCGGGCCGTTCCTTTGCTTGGCTACGAGTAAGTTTATCAGGGAGATTTCAGATTGTGCGACGGCACCTTCCTCCTCCTGTGTGCGGTAGAGCATGGCCACGATGTCTGCGTCCTGCTCGATCTTCCCGCTCTCCCTCAAGTCCGCCAGCCTCGGCTTTGAGGTGGGTCCGCGCTTCTCGATCTCCCGGTTGAGTTGAGCAAGGACAATGATCGGAACGCTGAGTTCCTTGGCCAGCTCCTTGATGCCGCCAGAGATGTCCGAGATCTCCTGCTCCCGGTTCTGCACCTTACGATTCGTGGAGTGGAGGAGTTGAATGTAGTCGATGATGAAAAGCTTGATGCCGTAAAGCTGCTGCATCTGGCGGGCCTTGGCTTTCACTTGGAGGATCGACAAGCCAGAGCCATCGTCGATGTAGAGCGGGGCAGTCATCAGCTTTGTGACGGCGCCAGTGAGCTTCGGGAAGTCATCATCAGCGAGCCAGCCAGAGGATGCCCGCCGGCTGTTGACCCCAGCCCGGCAGCAGATCATGCGGAGCATCAGCTCATCGGCTGGCATCTCCAGGCTGAAGACGCCGACGGGTTTCTTTAACTCAATGCTCACGTAGTCGGCGATGTTCATTGCGATGGAGGATTTCCCCACGCTCGGTCTCGCTGCGATGACGACCATGTGGCCCGGCCGTAGACCGCCTGTGAGATTATCGAAATCATGGAACCCAGTGCGCAGCCCGATGACCTTGCCCTTGTTTTGGTAGATTTCCTGGAGCGTCTCATTCGCCTTGATGGCAAGCTGCTTTGCGGTTCGCGTCCCTGTCTCCCCGTCCTGCTGCAACGAAACCTGGACAAGCTCCTGAACGTCCTGTCCAAGTTCTTCGATGAAGACCGTGGTGTCCCCGTTGCAATCATACGCCCTTGCCACCGTGTCCGTACAGATCCCGATGGCCCTACGCAGGTGGTGCTTGGCGACGATGATGTCGAGGTAGTGCCCAAGGTTTGCTGCTGACGGAACCTCATCAGGAAGTCCCGCCAGGTAGGATACCCCACCAACTTCCTCCAGCTTCTTCCTATCCCTGAGATGTTGCTGGACACTAATGACATCAATGGGGGTGCCATGCTCGTAGAGGTAGAGGAGGGCCACGTACACCACCCGGTTCCGCAGTTCGTAGAAAACCTCTGGGGTCTTTAACTTCTGCACGCATATACCCAGGCACTCAGGAGGGGAGATGAAGATGGAACCGAGTACCCCGCGCTCGGCCTCTGGGGAATGTGGTGGCAGGCGATCAATAGAGACCTCATCGTCCAGCCGCTCGGGCTCTCGGCCTCCATGCCTGAAGTCCTCGGGGGTCATTACACAGCGTCAAACAGTGTCGCGTTTCCGTTTCTCTGGTTGCTGGGCCACGGCATCCCGAGTTGGGTGGCGATCTTCTCGCTGGTTTCGATCCAGCACACACCACTTGCCGCCCGCTCTGTTTCGGGGTTTTCTCATACAGTCCTAATCCCATCCCTCCTGAGCCTCTCCTTCTCGGCGTTGATCATCTTCTGGATGACCTCCTGCGATACCTCCTCCGCGCTCCTGGCTGGGTTGAGACGAGCTTTCTCAAGCTCTGGGTCTACCGAGGGGCGGAGGTCTTGCAGGGCCTGCTCACGGGCGCTTAGCGGCAACCGGCGGTTGCGGTGCCAAGCGCGAGCAAGCTGAAGCTCCCCATCAAACTCGTCGTTGTTTGCGAACAGGCGGCGTGGGGTGAGCAGCCTCTGGTATTTTTCCTCCTGCTGACTGTTGTTGAATATCACCCACTGCAAGAAGACATCTACGTCGTGCGCCGTGTAGCCGGCCTTGACGAGATCAAACCAAATCCTCTCAGCGAACAGGAGCTTCGGCTCCAGCCCCGTGCGCTTGACGAAGATGCCGTGCATGTCGGTGATGACATTGCAGACGACTGGAACCGGTTTTGGAAGTTGGGCCGGATCATCCATGTTGTTCATCAGAAGATGGTCTTGCGTTCAGGTGGCATAGATTAAAGTTCTTCACCGCCTCAACAGAGGTCCGCGATAAGGAGAACGGACATGTTGACAATCCATTTCTAAACGATTCCGTAGGCAAGAATGCAGGAGAAACTACGGTCGTCACGATGGAGAGCGGTGAAGAAAAGTTATTGTTTCACGAGCTGGCCCCAGTCTTCAGACGGCTTGCTGCTACTGACGCCATCCTTCCAGTCGCGAGCGTGCCAGACCATTTCCTGCTCGTTCTCGGGCATCTCCTCGAACTCGTCAGCCGTATCATCCACGCCGTTGAGGAGTTCCTCGATGGCGGCGGCGATAATGCCGGCGGTCTTGTCCTTGAACGGGCCGACTGGTTTCAGCGCCTTAAGCGCGGCGATCTCGGCTTCGATTTCTTGTGGTGTTCTCATACGATCTTTCTTTGCGTAGTACTCAGCTCTGGCTTTCAGGAAACCATCCCATGATTCCTGCGTTATTGTCTTGCCGCAGCCGAACCAGTCGGGGGCTTCTTTTCGGCGGCTCATTACCCCAAGGATTTTAGGAACGCATCGGCCGCGCGGATTACGCTGCCCTCCTCAGCCGCCGTGGTCCCGATGCAACGGACGAAGTAGAGGGCCTGCCGAAGCTGCTCGCGCAAAGCATCGCGCTCAGCAGAAATCTGGTCGTGCCGTTTCTGGTAGTCCTCGATGGTGTAGTTGCAGGAATCGGACGGCCAGCAAGAGGGAGACGTGTCGCTCATAATTATTCCAGCGAATCCCCCTGCCACCCCTCATCCTTCAGCATCCAGGGACGGTATGTTATCTCACTCCACGAGTTGGTGTAGCTGGACCAGTAATCCGTGGCCACGCAGCCGCGGTAGGAGATGGCCCAGTTCATATACTTCTCCTGCGCCCGCCGGATAATCAACGACTCCCGTTTGAGGTAATGAATCTTGACGAGGTGTGGTGGTCTGTTTTCCACCACGATGAAGCCGAAGTTCTGCACGGGAACACCGCAGGCGTTGAGCAGGTCCATGTAGAACGCGGCCTGGATGTCGTAGCCGAGCTCGTAACAGGCGTGGGCGAAGCCTTCGGGACTGGCGTCGTCAGCGGTCTTCAGGTCGAAGGCGTAGGCGAGGAGGAGGGGATCGCAGAGTTTAGGATCAGGCAGGAGATCGATGAGGCCCTTGCACCTGCCGATGTTCGGCAACTCAGCGATGACGGCCACCTGCTTGGCGGCGACGGTGAGGATGCGCTGAGTGTCGGAGTGGATTGCGCAGGCAGCAGCAGCTTCAACCGCTCTCTCTGATTCCGACAGATTCAGGACGGTCTTGCCAGCGTGGAACTCCTTGAAGCTCTCCCATTCCTTCCCGCGCCTCGTCGCTCCAGTGTAAATGACGAAGCGGTCGTTCATGGAAAAGCTGTCTGCCGTTCCAATCGCAGTGGCAACGGCGGCATCGACAAACCTGCCGATACGCTTTGAGACTGTCTCCTCCTTTGGATGCTCCTTCTCCCACAGGAAATGCTGCGGTGATTTGGCGGTGCCGAAGGCTTTGAGGAGGGATTGGTTAAGTCCAGCGTCGGAACGGTATTGTTCTTCGGGGACGTTGTGACTGAGGCCGAGAGGGAGGGTGGTCATCATAGAAACACGCTGCGCTCAGGACGAGAGTCAGCATCGAACCTGTTCAGTAGAATGACCTGCTCATGCAGGGCGTGCAGATCGTGGTAGAGTTCGCGTATGATGTGCGGTGGGATCTTTGGGTGATCCTTCGGGGTCATGCTGACAAGGACGTTGTGAGCCATCGTGAGATGACTCATTAGTTCGTGGAGTTTAGGTCCAGATTCCATCGGGATACTCCTTCTTCAGTGCGTCGAGGCCAGCCGAGAACGAACCCGGCCAGCAGGGCTGTGAGTGTCCACCAGTTCATGGTTGCTTCGTTCCGTAGACTTTCACGCACTTCTGAAGAGTCTTCGGGTCTGCCACGAGCGCCTTGCACACCTCAAACGGCAGCGCGTCAATGTTCGGCATGGACTTGGCGTCACGGTACCGTCCGGTGTTGAACAACCAATCCCTGAAGTCGTCGAACGAGACACCGCCTGCGGAGAGGATCTTCCAGATGCCTTGCTGTGGGGTTTCAGGTTCAGCCTCCGATGCGGGCTGCGGTGCGAGATCGCCATCGTCGTTCGCTGCGTCGGCGGGTGTCGGCTTTGGCTGCGGCTCCGCTGGTTCTTCCTTCGGGGGCTCGGGTGCAGGTGCGGCAGCCTTGGGCTCCGGCGCTGGCCCCTTGTTGCTCGGCCCTTCGTTGGGCAGCGGCGCCTCAGTCTTGGCTTCCGGCTTCACCTCGGCCTTAACCTCCAACGGCGGTTTCCTTGCTGGCTCTGGCGGTGGATTGTCCGGGAACTGAACCTCGCCATCCACCTCGGCAGCTTGGTCGGCGTTGAGCGCATCCTGAAACTGGATGGACAAGACGCCCCACCGTGCCAGCTCGTTCTTCACCACGGTCTTCATGGCCATCTCGCGCGGATGAGTTTTCCACGGCGACTCGTAGCCCTTACGGTACGACTGCGAGTAACGCTGGGCATGGGCCTCCACCTTTTCCTTGCTCCAGTAGCAGACCTTCGTGAACCCGTTAGTCAACTTCCATGCGAAGACGTAGCCTACCTCGGGCTTCGTCTCATCCAGGTTTCCCCAGTTGATGATGGGTTCACCCACTTCGTCGTACCCGCTGAACGCCTCGACGTTAACTGGGCGCACGTTCATGCGGGAGTACTGTCCACTGCGCAGGGCGAGTTGAACGAAGCCCTTGTAGCCCATCTGGAACTGTGCCGTCTTCCTGCCCTTGTCCACGTAGGGAACAATCCATGCGAAGCCGAGGTTCTTGTTGATGGGCAGGTCAAGGGATGCGGCGATCATTGCGGAGGAGATGATCGATGTGGGCTCCACGTCCTTCATCGTGGCGCCGACGGAGAGGATCGAGGAGACGAACTGTCCGGCCCGATCCCCGAGGACTTCCTTGAAGCGGTTGGCGTAGTTGGGCTGGCGAAGAAGGGAGGCCAGCGTTTCGTTTGGTTGGGTGGTTACTGCGGTAGTCATGTGGTTTTGGTTTTGGAATACTTGGCGAGTATAGCTATGGCTTTGTCTCTGGCCTGAAACTGGGACTCTTCCTCTGGCACGAGTTCAGCTAGCACATCCCGCAACGCCTCGATCAACTCAGCGCGTTCAGTGGCAAGCTCGGCGGCTTGTTTGTAGCTCATTGTTTCGGTATGGATGTATCCGTGTTGCCCTCCATCGGGAGGAGTTCGGTCTGCATTTGTGCAAGTTTACGTTTCAGTTTCTGGAGGTAGCCGTTCTCAAGACGTTCGGCCTTGTCGAGTTTTGTCTGCCCGGCCTCGCGGTAGAACTTCGCCTTGTCCTGGAAGCTCAGGCCCTGCTCTGCCCACTTCGCTTGCTCGACTGCTGCCTTCTTGGATTTGACGAACAGCTCATCAGCGGCGAGGCGATACCTCACAATCTTCCGGGTGAGCTGGCTGATCTTGTCGAGGATTTCGTCGGAGTTTTTCCAGCGACCGGGTTTTATTGGAGAGGTCATTTGGTTATCGGCCTCTTCCATTCGCCACCCTCGCCCTTGCAGTCACAGCACTGAAGCGTCTCGCCGTACTGGTTAATAAGGATGCCTCTGCCCTTGCAGAACTTGCAGGGTTCCTTTGTGTAGCCTCGGGCTGTCAGCCGATCCTCTGCGTCCAGCTTGTCGGCTAGTTCTTTTGGACTCATAGTTATTCCCTTGTTGCCAGCAACTCCGCCAGTCCGAAGCACACCGCCTGCCGTATCAATTCGACACAGCTCTGGCCGGTGCGCTTGGACTCACGGATGATTCGCTTGTCGTCGATCTCAAAGAGGCGGAGCTTGCGGGGGCGGGCGAGTTTCAGGTAGCCCGCATTGAGCAGGGCCTTCGTGGGTGGTTTCGCTGTAGTCTTTCGCACTACGGGACGATGCTCCTACTTTTTGATCCGTGTCAAGGCTTCGCGGAGTTCGGCGATCATTTCAGTGAGCCCGAGCGGCGTGAGGTTTGCTTCTACATCCACCATGGTCTGCACAATGAGCAGGGCGGCGTTGCGTTGGGGGAGCTGGAGTTCGGCGTCGATGAGTTCGGCCACAGCCTGCTCGTTGGCGATGATTCTAAGGACTGGCAATGCCGCGATCTTTTTCGCCAGTGCCGTCGCTTCTGTGGATGCGGTGAATTTGGGTGTGGGTTCTTTCATGCAATCTTTCTCTTCATGGTTACGGTTTTGGTTTCGACGGGAGCCGAGGCAGGCTTGGCGCAGTTGGCCAGCCGCTTGCGCCTGGCGTCGATGGCATCCTTCATGGCAATGCTGGTAGGGACTGTGCTCAGTAACGTCTCAAGGATGTCGCCAAGCACCGGCTCTCTCTGCCCATCATTGAACGCTGTCGTCATTGATTTGAGCCACACCTGCTCGATCTGCCTGCCGGAGAAACCGTCAGACTTCTGGGCCAAGTCTTGAAGATGGTATTTCTCCGGCTTGCGCCCTCGTTTTAGAATGTGGATGCGCCAAATCGCTTCGCGCTCCACTTGGTTCGGCAGCTCCACGTTCCACACGTCGCAGCGGTCAATCAGTGGATCAGGCAGGCCATCAATGTCGTTCGCGGTGAAGACGAAGAACAATCCATCGGCGTTATATTGCAGGTCTTGGAGGATATTCTTCACAACGCGGCTCGTGGTTCCGCCGTCCGTCTTGCCGGAGGATTCAGCGCCGGAGAACAACCCATCCACCTCATCGATCCAGACAATGGCCGGAGCAATCGCCTTCGCTGTGCTGAACGCCTTGCGCCAGTTGCCCTCTGTCTCACCGACGAGGGAGCCGAAGAGGCGGCCCGCCTCCAGCCTGAGTAGAGGCAGATTGAAGATGGTGGCGGTAGCGGTGGCACTGAGGGACTTCGCACAACCAGGCTGGCCGACCATGAGCAGTGGCCTCGGGCTCGGCAGCCCGTACTCCTTCGCCGCCTTGCTGAAGCAGTTGCGCTTGGAGAACAGGTCCGCCTTGAGCAGCTCCAGTCCGCCGATGTCATCTAGCGTCACCTTCTGCGTGACGATTTCGAGGATGCCGTTCTTCTTGATGGTGTCCGCCTTGATGCGAGCAACGACAGTGGGATCAATCTCTTTCTTTTCGGCGACGCTATAGGCTGCCGCGTCAGCGAACTCCGTCGTTGTTAACCCCGAGCCCGCATCCAGTATCAGCTCCGAATTCCCATTGAGTTCCTGCTTTGCTGACGCAGCGATCTCCACCGCTACCACCTTCAGTTCCTCACGGGATGGCAGGGAGAACTCCACTGGCATGACTTCCTTCTCCAGCTCTGGCGGCAGATGTAGCTGGCAGCCGATGATAACGATGGGGCGGTTCGTGGATCTCGCCATGCCGATGGCTTCCTTGAGTGCCCGAGTTAACATCGGCGGGGGATTACCACGCAGGAACGCATGGTAATCTTTCAGGACGAGGAGGGATTTGTTCTTGATGACGTTCCCTTCCGGCCCTTCGTCCGTGTGGCTCACGTCCATGAACTTGCCGAGCACGGCCAGAGGGTCTTGGGTCTTGTCCTCCTTCTTGCCGTTGGGTCGAACGAGTCCGTCGGTGATGGACCATTGCCACACGTCGTAGTCCAAGGACTTGGCGACGGTGAGGAGTTCGCCGAACATGCGCTGCTCTTCCTGGCCGATCAGATCGAGACAGCCGTAGCCGGCTTTGATGAGGTTGGTGAGGTGGGCTTTCATTGTTAGTGTGTGAGTCCGGTTTCCCAGCAGCGCGTGCCCGGCGTCACCATGTCGCCGCACTCTTCGCATTCATACCGACCCCCAAGGGATAGTCGCCGCCCACCCTGGCCCTGTTGATTTGAGCGCGGGGCGATAGAGCACAAGGAGATAGTCTTTCCCGTGTGTATGTCTGGTCCGGTCCATAATACCTTTGTTACGGTCTCAGTTTTTACTGCTCCTGTTTTTGTTTGAACCTGGATCTGCTGGCGTTCTTGGATGAGGCCGGCCACTCTTACTCCCCAGCTTCCATTTTTGAGTTTCGTGTAACTATTCATGTTCCTATTCTTTCACTTTGTTTTGGTTGTTTGGTTGCTTGCCTCGCTTTTCCTCTTTCACAACGTCCCCATCCTTCGTGATTCTTCGGAGGCACCAGCCGTGCGCGGCTGAGCGATAGAGGCGGTCGGCAGCGAAGAAGCTTAACCTGTATTGGATGAGCGGAACTTTACCACCCTTGCGGTGGATTTCGACGGTGTAGGTTTTCATACAAAGCTCCCAGTCTTCAGCCATTTTTGAAGGTGGCGTATGAGCGCCGTGACTTGCTTTCTGTTGAGGTGCATCCGCGTTGACAGAAGGACTTCATCTGGAATTGGGTACGAAACCCAGCCTTCAGTCTTTGATGTCTTCACGCCTAGAAAAGCGGCTTGCCAGTGCAAAACCTTTGGCCCTGCATCCTCCGTGCCAAGCCAGACGGCTGAGATTCCTGGAGTGGCGTACTCAGCAAGTGAGCTTGCCTGCAAGGAGCAGGGCACGCCATTCCGATCCTTGAATTCAATCATATTGAAGCCGCGTCCCCCACGCTTCTGTTTGCCGAGGTATTTCATAGGTCGCAACGCGGTGAGAACCACCGTTCCTTTTCCCACTGGATGACTGCCGCCCTGAACGGACTCGTGAACTCTTCGCCACGATGCGGGCCAAGAAGGATGCGGCCCGTCCAGACGATCATCCACCGCCTTGTCCACGCTGCGACCTTGCCCTCTTCGCCGAAGAGTTTTCTCAGGCATCGGAACAGGACGCGCAGCGTTGGGTCGGTCGGCAGGATTTCAGAGAATCTCTGCCGGGTTTGATGTTTCACCGGGACTTTGAATGGGGGTGGGGCTAGCCATTCCATTTGACCGGTGCGTTTGTTAACTAGGACAACGTGTTTCACTGGTTTCCTGTGGTTTGTTGCTGTTCGGTTTCGGTTTGTTGGTAGTAGTCCGCCGTGAGAGTCCGCTCCGGCTCCTTCATGCCGAGTCCTTCTTCTAGGGCCTTGGTTAACTCCTTGCACGACTCGCCCACCACTCCATCGACGGAGAGTTGGACCTTGCCGCTCTTCTTACTGATCAGTGCGATTATCTTACTCATACTTCAGTCTTTGGTTCGTATTCCTGTTCGCTGTACCAGCAACCATGCGAGTCTTGCTTGCCGGTTTCCTCTTGCACGTCATAGTCCCGGATCAGAAGCCGCACACCCTGCGGCTTGCAAGTAACGCAAGCGACGCCGCAACGCACTTCGATGACAACTAGAACCTCGAATCGTGGCGCGTTCATGCTCTCTCCATCTCCACTCTGAAGTACTCCTCGTCCTCCGTGGTGCTGCTGATGAAGCCCGCACTCAGGGCGTACTGCTCACAGTAGAGGCGGGAGTATTCGCACATGAGAAGCTGCGCATCCTCTCCAATGTATTCCGAGATGGCTTGTCCTCGCCAGACATCCCAGACCAGCGACCAGCCTTGGCCATCCTCTCGTTTCGTCACGCCGATTTCGTAGGCGCAGCCCGGCAGGGAGATTGCGCTCTCGCATTTTCCATACTGCGATGGGTCGATGCCCCTCGCTCGGGCGGTCTTGTGTTCGTTCTGCTTCCCCCAATCATCTTGGAAGCGATTGTACCAGGCATAGGTCTTCTGACCCTCGTGCCATTTGAGTTTCGGGAACTTGGTCAACGCCCTCTTGAGAACGTCCAAATCAGTAATTACCGCAAGGCTGGAAGTCACATGACTCACGGCTTCACCTCCGCTCTCTCCTTGTTGTCAATGTGCGTTTGAAGCACGCGCATGTAGTCCAGCCCGAGCCGGTATATGGTGGAGTCGAGAACGTTGTCGTCGTTCGGCAAGCCGTGCTCCTTCATGTGGTCGTGAGCCAGCTTGCGCTTTTGGATCTCCGCTTCTTCAAGCGTGATGTTGGGTGCTATGGTGATGGGTTTCATGGGTTGGTTTTGGCTCTCTTGATATAGCGGCCCCGCACATGGGCGAAGGACTCGCCCCACATTTTGATGGCGTTGAAGAGCCGCACCGTCTTTGGATTATTTACCGGCTCCAGCCCGAGCCTCCTTGCTTCGGCATTGACGCGCCTCCATGCCTCCAGTTCCCGTAGTTGTTCCTGCACTTGTTGTGGGTTCATTAGTTCCTATCGTTGGGGTACTCGCGAACCTCAAGGACATCCTTGTGTCCGGCGAGTTCGATGGTGATGGTTGCGAAGGCGTCAGCCATGCGTTGTTCTCCCGCTGATTTGTGGCAGGTGACGATGCGATGGCTGACGTTGTTGTTCTTGTCACGGTGCGCTATGGCAAGGCACCAGTGTTCCGGCGAGGTGAATGTTGAGAAGCACCAGCCGTCCCACGTTACATCGTCGGCCATGTCGGCCAGTCCTTCCCTCAGCAGGATGCGCCGGACGGTGGTGGGTTCGGTGATGTTGGAGAAGGGGGAGGTGAGGGTGTTCATAGACTCCCCTTCACGCCGAGCGGATTGAGCGCCTTCTCAGCAGAGCCTACCATCGCCGTCTCGTTGTCGGTCAACGGAAAGAAGGCAGCGATGTACTCAAGCGCCTGCTTGTAGCGTGGCGCATTGGCAATGAGGTTGGCGCAGGCTTCATCACGAACGTCGGCAACGACCGTGATTTCCCTGCGTTCAACCGGGTGGATTACGTGGATGTCCAGTTGCCGCCCGTTCTGGACGACGAACCAGTTCGTCATTAACTCAGGGCTCATACCGCCAGCTTCCTCGCATACGGCTTGAACGTGTTCACAATGTTCTTGGCGCTCTCCAGCATCGCCGCCTTTGCTTCGACGGACGACCGGAGATCGTCGGGTTTGATTTCCGAGAAGGCTTTCTTGGCCTGCTCGGCGAGTTGACTGAGGTGATCGTCCTTGAAGACGTTGTTGTACGCCGGGATGAGGTCCACGATGCTGATGATATTGCCCACCAGCGAATCGTAGATCTTGGTCTTGTCCTTGGACAGGGTATCGACGGCATGTTGAATCGGCTCCATGACCTGCGCCCAGAGCTTCTCGTGCGCCTCTTTCATGCCCTTGCTGTACGCTTGGTCCGTGAGTTGTTGTTGAGTGGCCGCAAGGTCCGGTGCCAGCAAGGCAATCCTCTGCCACTGGTCTGCCGATGCCAAGGGGATCACTGTGACCTCGCATTGGAACGACTCGAAGCACACGTCCAACGTGGGGAAATCCTCCCCTGAGTAGAACGTGCCCATCCTGTTCGGTGCGTTCTTGGCCAGGTCGGGATACTCATCGTATGCCCACTTCTTCCACACCTCGGGCAGTTGCTTTTCGTACTGCTCCTTGGTCTTGAAGAATGGTTCGGCCAGTGCGGCGGGTAACAGCTTGGCGCCCGTCGCAAACGGGAACCTGGCGTAGTGTTCGAGCGCCGCCTTGAACGAGGACTGGAAGGACTTGAGCGTCTCCAGTCCATCCCTCTTAACGAGTGAGCTTTTGGTTTGGCCCTTGTTCTTCCCCTTGCTGAACGTGGTGGAGGATGTCTCTTCCCATCGCCAGTAGTGGAGCGAGGCCCTGGTTGTGCCGGCCGCAGCGTGCGCTTTGGACTCGGCTTGGGTTGCGACCTGCTTGAGTTCACGGGACTGCGGGGGCAGCCGCATCTCGATGCCGACAAGCAGGGTTTGGGTGGTGTCGATGGTGTTGTTGTTTGTACTCATAGATGTGAATTAAGAAGGCCGCGACCCCGACCGCGACCCCGACCGCGACCGCGACCACGACCACGACCGGGAACGCGACCGCGACGCAGACCTCGACCCCGGCCCCTAGGCGAATCGCGACCTTCACACCGATCCCTGCCAGCGCCGATGCCACTGCCAACATCACCATCTGG
>Ga0105252_10000444_pt1 | contig 28596 bp, 28 predicted proteins | sample EasRivMeERMZT100_FD_89675 | JGI IMG/M metagenome (GOLD analysis project Ga0105252, IMG submission 89675) | Soil microbial communities from meander-bound floodplain in the East River, Colorado, USA - East River MetaG ERMZT100 | ecosystem: Environmental > Terrestrial > Soil > Floodplain | place... | reverse complement strand
GTGATTTCGCGAACCGGGTCCACCCAGAACAGCACGCTGCCCGCACCGTAGTTGCCGAAAGTCTCCGGGGAGCACAGCGTGCCGTAGATCGCATGGTGAAGCCCAAGACCGCGAATCGCGAAGCCGAGCCCCATGTACGCCGGATACGGTCGCCAACCTGCGCGATTGGCCACCACTTTATAGAGCTCGTTTGGCTTCTCGCCGGTCCAGTTGCGAGTTGCGAGCTTCAGGATCGCGGGCGAGAGAACACGCACACCGTCGAGCTCGCCGCCAAGACGCAGCATCTCCGAAAAGCGAAATAAATCCGGCACCGAGCAGACCGCGCCTACCCACGGCATCTCCGCCTCGGGATCCTCGAACGCGCCGTTGATGCCCGGTACTCGCGAGCTCGGATGTTGGGTGGGTGCGTTGGCGCCGAACACCGGCACGACGTGCCGCGGCTTCAAACGGTCCGGCCGACCAATCGCCGACGACGTCATCTTGAGTGGCTCGAACAAGTCCTGCTGAACGATATCGCGATAACGGCGACCCTTGGGGTCCGTCCGTCGGACCATCTCGCCCAGTAGCGCGTGATTCGCCAGCGGAGAGTAGTCCACACGTTCCTGCGGCTCGCATACCGCGTGCACGTTCGCGCAAATCGCGTCGATGATGAGAGGGAGCTGGTCGATGTTCATGCCCTGCTTCGGCGTAAATACCGAGGGCAGGCCCGACGCGTGCGTGAGCAGATCAAAGACCGTGATGCGCTCACGAATGCCACCGGAGAACTCCTTGATGATCTCCGAGACCTTCGTCGTGAGCATCAATTGACCGCGCTCGATAGCGCGAAAAGCGACCACGTTGGTGATCGCCTTGGTGGCGGAGAAGATGCTGAACACCGAATCCAGGCCGAGAGCCTTCGTTCCCGGCCCACCCTCGTTGCCGATCGAAGTTTCGAGTCCGACCTTGCCACCGCGCGCGACTTTGATAACGGCGCCAAAATAGCGTCCGCGCGCGATGTCGTCGCGAATGACGGCCTGCACGTGCTCCAAAAGGTCCTGCCGCCAAACACCCGCGATTTCGTGCATGTCGTAGCCTTTCTTCGTTTACGCCGACGCGGCGATGCCGCCGTCGACGTGCAGGATCGCGCCATTGATGAATTCAGCGTCCTGGCTCAGCAGGAACGCAATGGCCTTGTCGTTGTCACTCTCCCGCCCTAGCCGTCGCAGCGGAATCGTTCGCGCGCGCCGCTCGTACTCTGCGGGGTCATTGAGACCCAGCGCACCGGGCGTGGGAACGGAGCCCGGCGCCACAGCGTTGACGCGAATCTTTCGCGGCCCGAGCTCGGCGGCCAGCGTCCGCGTCAGCGACGTGACGGCGCCCTTGATGGCGCTGTACACCAGGGTGTTGGGATAGCCCCGCACGACCACCGGCGACGAGAGGTTGATGATGGAGCCACCAACGTCCGGACGCATGTGTCGCACCAGAGCTTGTGAGCCCCATATCGCGGACTTGAACCCCGCTCCCAACATCCGATCGACGGTTTCCTCGGTCACCGATTCGAGCGGCTCGTACTTCAAAAGCGCCGCATTGTTGATGACGGCGTCGATGCGCCCGCAGCGCGCTGCCAACTCGGCGGCCATATCCGCAAATGCCTGGCGCCCTGCGACGTCGCAGGTAAAGCTGTGAGCGTTGCCGCCTGCTGCCTCGACCTTCGAGGCCGTTTCCTCGGCGCTGGCGCCGTCGATATCGGCCGCAGCGACAACCGCGCCGCAGCGTGCGAGATGCAGTGCCGCCGACCTTCCAAGGCCTCGCCCCGCGCCCGTAATCAGCACCACCTGATCCGACAGATCGGGTAACACGTCTTTCACCATTGAGACCTCCAATCAACCGCACCGTCGCTGCCGCGGTACCCCGCGGGGAAGTCTCTGCGGGTGGCCATCGCAAGGCAACCTTTTGTCACCGCGGGTCTCGGGCACAAACTACGTGATCACGCGAGTTCTTAGCTGATTTTTCACTCGCTCGAGTACCGTCGATCCAGCCCACTCGCGGCGCGAACACTGTGTATTCATGAGGTTAGGTCACGCGCCGGCGCGCGGCATGGAAAGTGCTTTTAGCCCTCTGAGACAAACGGCGGAGGCCCTCATGACGCGGTTGCTTGGGAAGTGCCTGCTCACACTCATCGTTCTGGTTGTCGTTGCGGCGATCACGGGGCTCGGTTATCGCGCGTGGCGTCAGCACGAGGCAAACGACGCGATTGCCATCCCATCATCGAACGGAATAGATGAGGCGACGTACGTGTCGATCGGCGGCACCGACCAGTGGATCACGATCCGCGGCAAAGACCGCACGAACCCCGTGATTCTCGTCGTGCATGGTGGCCCAGGCAACGCACAAAGCCCTTTCGCTGCGAGTTTTCTAGCCTTTGAGGACGATTACACGATTGTCCAATGGGATCAGCGCGGAGCCGCAAAAACGTTCACGCGCGACGGCGGCACGCTACCGCCCGACCTGATGCTCGCGAACATCGCTGCGGACGGCATTGAGGTGGCAGAGTACCTGCGTGCTCACTTGCAAACGGACAAGATCATCTTGCTCGGCTGGTCCTGGGGCTCGGTGGTCGGAGCGGAAATGGCGCGCGCGAGGCCTGACCTGATCGCCGCCTTTGTCGGGACAGGACAAATTGTCGCGATGCAGGCAGGCGAAGTGGTCGCGTACGAGCGAGTGCTGGCGAAGGCCCGAGAAAGAGCGAATGAGGACGCGATCCAAGAGCTCGAAGCCGTCGGATCTCCGCCTTACGCGACGTTTTCTGACTTCGTTGTGCAGCGGAAATGGGCCGCACGCTTTGCCGGCACGCCTGCCTCGAGCATCATTCTCGACCTGCTATTTGCGCCGCGATATTCGCTTGCCGATGTCGGCGGATACATGCGCGGGCTGCTTGCAAGCCGAGACCATTTCATCGGCGACCGCATGCAAGGCGAGATGTTTCGCTTGGATCTCCGTGGCGTTCTCGAGCATCCGGTACCGGTGTTCGTGATTCAGGGAACCGAGGACGACATCACGCCGGCGGCGCTCTCGCGTGCCTACGTCGACGCGATCAACGCACCGCAAAAGGCTTCATTCCGATCGAAGGAGCCAGCCATTCGGCCGTGAGCGAGCGCGCACGCGAGTTTCTTGCGGCGCTCAACGAGCACTTAGGCCCAATCGTTGCCACGGCTTCACCGCGGTGACCTGCTTGGGCGCGGACGGTGGGTTTGCGACGATCGCTCAGAAGCCGACGCCGAAGCCGATCTGAAAGCGCTCGGCGTCGTCGCGGCGAAACACGCTGGTAGGATGCTCCTCTGGGTCGAGTGGAATCGCATAGCTCGCGCGCACCAGACCGACCGGGAGCAGCACTTCGAGCGCGAGCCCGGTCGATCGACGCAGCTCCGACCAGTCGAAGCCGTAGTCGAGCGGCTGCCCGCCCTCGTCGTAAAACGCGACGCCGTCGGCGCCGTGGAACACGTTGCCGGCGTCGTAGAAAAAACCGACTCTGACGTTCTCGCCCCAGCGCCGCGGCCACGCGGTCATCACCTCGAGCTGTCCCGCAAGCAGCGTATCGCCACCATACGGGTTGCCGAGGCTGTCGCGCGGGCCGAGCCCATCTTCACGGTAGCCGCGCACCGTACGCGGGCCGCCGGCGAACCAGTTGAGGTATGGGGGCAAGCTCGACGTGTCGCTGCCGTACGCGGCGCCGTGGCCGAGCCGGCCGCGCAGCCGCAGCGTCCAGCGCTCGCCGAGCGGGAGACGCCGTTCGATCTCGTAATCCGCCCGGTAGTACTCGACGTCGCTCCCGGGCAACGCTGCGCGCAGCGTGAACGCCTGCTCGAGCCCGTTGTCCCCGAACACGGGCCGATCCCGCGAATCGCGCCGCCAACCGAGAACGAAATCGATCCCGTCCAGGTTCGTCGAGACCGCCCCATCGCTCACGCTCGAGTCGCCGTTGGTCGAAACCCAATCGATGAGCTGTGCGCTCGCGCCGCCGGCGGCTGTGAGCTCCGCGCTACCCAACTCAATTCCGAGCCGCAACGCAGACTCGCGCGAGCAATCCGCAAGGCCCGGTAGTCGCACTCCCAGCCCGATCGGCGGCCGGCACGTTCCGCGCCGCAGCGGCTCGAAGGCCGCAGAGTCGGCGGCGGATTCGAGCCGGTAGCCATACTCAAGACGCGCTGCCGCAAAATCCCCCGCGAGCGCGGACGCGTGCACCGTCAGCCGATCGATGCGCCGCGACGAAAGCTCGATCGTGCGGCTCACGCCCTCGATCGTTGTGTAGGGTTGGGTGTGTGACAGCTCGGCGCTCGAGCTCACGTCGTCGCCCTCCGCGCCTACGCCTAATCGTTGCCCGAGCCCGAACAGGTTCTCGTTCATGAAGTAGCCGTGCAAGCTCGTGCGGAACGCTTCCGAGTAGCCGCCGCCTCCGCCGTAGCGCCGCGCAGGCGCTTCGTCGATTTCGATCACGATGTCGACGACGTCCTTCACGCCCATCACTTCTCGCAGTCGTGGCGTCGCGTGGTCGATAAACGGCAACGCCTCAAGCCGCTGCATCGAGCGATCGAGCGCTACCGTGTTGAGGTAGCCACCTTCGTGCACCAGCAGCTCGCGCCGGAGCACGAAATCGCTCGTTTGCGAAACGCCGGTGAACTCGATGCGCCCGACGTAGACTCGCGTCGCGGCATCCTGAGCCGTCGACGGGCACGACAGCAGCACGGCGGTTGCGAGCACCACGGCACGAAGTATCGAACGCTCGACGGCGATTCCGAACCCGAGCACGACGCCTGCTCCACGAGCGGTTGCTACTGTCGAAAATATCACGCTCGCTGCACAGCGTACGGCCTCGACTGTCGCCCAAAGCCCGGCGTGGCAGGAGTGTTCCAGGATGGACGATCGCTGCGGTTCGTGGCCTGGTTGCTCGATGGGGGAAAGATGGCCGCGCTGTGTGTGGTTCCTGACCTTCGATCTCTTTATCATGGCGGTACGTTTTCGATCCGAGGTTCCGACATGCGACGTCTCCCCAGCGCCGCCTACGCACTCGCCGCGACCATGCCTTTCGCCGGCCCCGCGTTCGCCCACCACAGCCAGGCCATGTTCGACACGTCCCAGGAGATCCTGGTTCAGGGAAAGGTTGCGCGGTTCGACTGGGTGAATCCGCATATGTACCTGATCGTCGAGACCAGAGGCCCCGACGGTCAGCCAGCCCTGGTCGAAGGCGAAGGCCTAGGGATCACCCAGGCGCTGGTCGACGGGCTGGATCGGGAGGCACTTAAGCCCGGTACGCCTGTCGTCATGCGCGCCAACCCCAATCGTGGCGGCTGGGGCAAGCAGGTAAGGATCCTCGACGTCACGACCGAGGACGGCGAGATTCACCCGTTCTACACGGCCAGCAACAGAACACGTGTGCTGACGCCGGCCGCGAGTCTTGAGGGTCACTGGGCGCCCAACCGGGCGGCGCTGGGCGCAGCTTTCGGGGCCATGGCGCGTTGGCCGGTCACGCCGGAAGGCCGTGCCGCTCAGGCGCAGCTAGTCGCTGATGGGCTCTGCTATGTCGAGCCCACGCCGTTCCTCGCAGTACTCGACGAGCTGCGCACGATCGAGATCGGCGCAGACGAGGTCGTGATGCGGTTCGATAACACGGGCGACCATGTCGTGCGCACCATCCCTATGGACGCCAAGCATCCGGCCGACGTGCAACCCTCGCTCCAGGGACACTCCATCGGCCGGTGGGACGGCGATACGCTCGTGATCGATACGATCGCCTTCGAGCCCAACCCGTCCGGCATCGCTGCAAACGTGCCGTCGAGCCCGGGCAAGCACACGGTCGAGCGGCTGACACTCACTGCGGATCGCACGCGCCTGCGCTATGAGTCCACCGTCGAAGACCCGGTGTATCTCACGGGGCCAGCCACATTGACGCAGCAGTGGGACCACCGCCCCGACCTCGAGTTCTCGCAGGACACGGAAGGCTGCGATAAGGACGTCGCAGCCCGGTATCGCGACCACGTGCCGAAGTAAGCCCGCGGTTCGGGGGCAGGACCTGAACTCACACCGCCCCGGGAGGGCGGCGCCGGCCGCGCACTGTGCATGACCCGTGAGTGAATTGTGGGCGGCACGTCGTGGAGGAGGTTCGCAAGTGACAGAACGGCCACCAACGAAGCGAGGTTTCTCGGCGAGAGCACTGCTGTTGCTCGTCACTCTGCTGGGTGTCATGCCGGCGGCGACGCCGCAGACCGTGCTGCCGGTCGAGCAAGCGCCCTACCACGTGCCCGCCTTCAGCAACGAGCACGTGCGCGTGCTCAACGTCTTCATTCCGGCACAGCGAACGTCCGGATTTCACCGCCACTCGATTGACACGCTCGGCGTACTGATCGGCGAGGGACCACGCACTACTCAGGTGCTTGGCGCTGCAGTGACGAGCCCGCCCGCGCGACCGGCCGGTGCGGTGACCTTTTCGTCCTATAGCCGCGAACCGATCGTCCACGCCGTCAGCGTCACGGGCGACACACCATTTCATAACGTCGTCGTCGAGTTGCTGAACAGCGGCCCCGAAGGCTTTACTCCGGGCTCGCGCGACGGCATTGCCGGCTACACTCAGGTGCTCGACAACGATCGCGTCCGCGCCTGGCGTCTCGTGCTCGGGCCGGACGAGGAAGCGCCGGCCTTCACACAGATGGCGCCGGGGATCCGCATCGTCGTTGCGGGCGGCGAGCTCATCGAGCGCGTGCCGGAACACCCCGATCGCGGCATCGCGCCGCACGCGGGTGAGTTCTTCTGGCAAGACGCCGGGATCACGCGGGCCGTGCGCAACATCGGCACCACGCGCCTCGAGCTCGTGGAGATCGAGCTCAAGTGAGATGAGCTGCGCGGCCTAACGCGGCGCCACGCCCTCGGTGAGATCGATGCGCGTGCCCCACGGATCCGTCGACAACACGCTCTTCGCTCTAGTGCCAGGAACCTGCTGCACGCGCCCTTCCAGCGTGATTCCACGTGCTTCGAGCGTGCGCACGAACGCCTCCAAGTTCTCGACGTCGAAGCCGACGTGATCGATCGAGGAACCGCGGGTCGTGGGCGCGCGCCGCGTCGTGCTCGGCACCATTGTCAGATTGACATGCCGATATCGACCGTCGGATGCATCCGTGGTTGCGAGATGCAGGCAACGCACGGACGCCGGCTCGGGTTCGCCCCGAACATGTCGACATACCAGGCTCGGATGGCGGGGACATCGGGCACATAGTAGTGGACGTGCGTTACGAAGATCGGCTCGGGAACGGCTGGCTGTCCGTACACTCGACACGAACCCCATCCGGGGTCAGCACGTATACCTCTTGCCGATTTTCGAGCGGCTCAAGCTCCACTCCGGCGGCTTGCCACTTCGCGAGGTGCGTCGGAACGGCTATCGATGGCTCGGCCGGCTATCGCTTCACAGCTGGCGTCGGCGGCGTGATCGAAGCCAAGTAGGCAACGATGTCCCGCATGTCGTCCACGGTCAAGTTCGCGATGACGGGCTGCATGAGCTCCGACCAGGTGCCCCTTCGCGTGCCACGCTTCATGTCGTAGAGCTGACGCATCGCGTAGCTCGGTGAACGGCCTGCAATGCCGGGAACGGCGGCGAGCCCCATGAGATCTTGCCCGTGGCAGACGCTGCACTCAGTGGTCTTGCCTGCGCCCGTCTTCACGAGCGCTGCGCCCCGGGCGACGCTGCCGACGGGCACGTAGACGACCCACGGCGAGCGCGGGTTGCGCAGGACGTTGGCCTGATGCTCGTCTTCGGGCGTTTCCACGATGCGCCCCGCAAGCGGCTCGGTCGGCTCCTTGCCGACCTTGATGTACATGTTGCCCTCCTCGAGATGCATCGCGGGTATGAGGTCGGCTTCGACCACTCGCATCCAGGGCGTCCACGGCATAGCGGCGAAATACTCGGCCGCCTCGCGCATTTCCTCGTCGGTCATCGCGGCGGCGAGCGCATTCATCGTCGGCGAATTCGGCTTCCGAGGATCAGCGCTGTAACGCAAACCGTCGCGCATGTCCTGCAATTGCTTGATGATGTAGGCCACGGGTTGCCCCGCCGGGGGCGCGTTCTCGGGGCGACCCTTGCCGTTTGGCAGGTGACAGGAGCCGCAACCGCGGGCGCGCTCGGCCTTGAGACTCGCGGGTCCGTGCCGAATGACGTCGCTCATCGGCGGGTGGTCGCCTGGAAACCAGTCGATCACGTCGTGGCCATCGCGGATGTCGACGAGCGAATAAGTCGCGCTGGTTCCGTCGACACGCCTCAACTTCGTTTGCTCCTCGGCGTCTTCGCCGGGGCGCAGATCCCGGGTCGGCGGGCTCTGCGGGATCGCAGTGTCGTCGGGTTTCGGCGGCGTGCTGTACGCGTACGCCCACAGCGGTTCCGGCTCGTCCTGTCCGAGAGCGATCGTAGACGCTCCGAGCGCGAGACCAACGCAGCAGAAGACCATCAGACGCTCGTGTCGCTTCACGTCGCTTCCCCCCTGGCTTACGGCGCTGCAGCTTGCGGGCAGCTCATCGACCGAATTCTATGCTACCTCCGCCGCGTCAGCGGCGACGAACACGTTCCTGAGCCGCTTCGACATGCGCGAGTCGCGCTGCGTCCTCTTACTGGTTGCCGACGATCCCGAGGAAATCCTGATGCGAAGCTACGCCTCCGTGGATGCCCACGTGGCGATCGACGTTCAAGTTCAGCCGCCTGATATTCGCGGCGAGGCTCCTCATGTTCGCGTTCGCGGCCGGCGCCTGCGCGCCCGGCGCCGGCGGCGAATACAGGTCCGCGTTGATCAAGATCCGCTCCGTCGGAAGATAAGCGATTAGCATCCCGGCGGCGTGATCGAGACCTTGCACGGGATACAGATCCAGCGTGCGGACGCCGTCGCTGATGACGTACTTCGCCCCCACGACCTCGAAGGTCGGCACGCGGTTGCCTCCGAACCACGGCATGCGACTCGACAGGATATCGGGCCCCATCGTGCGCGTGCCGGGATGGAAGGAGACATCCGAATAGAAATCGCGGTTTCCTTGGTGCGTCACGACTGTTGCGCTCTGCGCGACGTACGTGCGCAAGCCGCCGGAATGATCGAAGTGATGGTGCGTGTTGACGACATAGCGGATCGGCTTGCTCGGGACGAACCGCCGAACTTCCGCGATCACAGCTAACGATCTCGCCTCGTTCTGCGGTGCTTCGACGACGGCGACGAAGTCCCTGAACTCGACGGCGACGCTGTGGTGTGATCCACCAGCGATCCGCCAGACGCCATTCGCCAACTGGTTGGATTCGACAGTCACGGCGGGTACCGTCGCCCGCCGCACGTCGTCCGGGACCGCGAGAGCCGGTGCGTCCACGTTCGGTTGCACGTTCGTCACGCGAATCTCCATCAGGTTGTGCCCCGCGTTGATTCGCGGATCACCCTGATGCGTGTGCAGCACGGTCGGAAACATCACGCCGCCGAAGTCCTTATAGTCCGTGAAACGGTGGTCGTAGATCGTGTCGCCGAGGACGGGGTTCGCGATCCAGGTTTGTACGCGCTCGACGTGGTTGTCTTCGTTGATCGTGCCGTTGACGCGAAACTTGTCAATCGCGGTGAAGGACACGATCGTCATGTCGCGCCCTTCGAGCTTCAGGGCCACGGCCGTGGCGTCGTCTGCTTCCAGTGCCGCCTTCAGAAAGCCGTGGGGCGACATCCAAATATCGATCTGACGGACCTCGGCCGCGGCCGGCTGCGGCGCGGCGACGTCTCCGTTCATATTCCAGGCGTAGCGTCCGCTCGTGAGCAGCACTTGCCGCTGGTCGCCCTGCAGCGGCGTGCCGCCGCCGCCCCGCGGCGGATAGTTGCCCTGCCGGCGCGTGAGTTCCTCGCGCGATGACGGGACGTCATAGTCGATCGTTCGCGTATAGGCCGTGACTTCGAAACGCGGCCAGTCTTCATCGGGACTGTAGCTCTGGCCGACCGCGGCCATCCAGCCCGTGCCCGAATATTGGATGGATTCCAAGCGGCTCGCATCGCCCATAGCCTGCGAGGCCGCTCGCAGAACGGTGCGGGCGTCTTGAGCCGACGCTGCGCCGCCGAACAAAATCCCAGCGATTATCAGGACGCACCAGTTCTTGGCCATGACTTCCCCTCCAGGTGAGTGTGTTGGTGTTTTTTTCCCCACGGACGGCTAGATTCTAGTCCTTTCCAGAGACGACCGGCAGAACGAACCGAACCCTGTTTGAACGAGAGCTCGTGGTCCTAGGCCGGCTCAACGTGGGTCGAGGCTCGCGCAAAACTCACGCAAGCGCGCGAGGCGTTACGGCGATCCGATCGCCAAAGCGCCGCGCACGGGGACGGAACACGACGTGGTTCCTTACCGAAGGCTGCGATAAGGACGTCGCGGCCAGGTAACGCGACCACGTGCCGAAGTAAGCCCGCGGTTCGGGGACAGGACCCGAACTCGTCCACCTGCCCGACAACGGCTGAAGGACCGGCAGCACCGGATCGTCTACGCGCTGGCCGGTTACCTCGATCGCGTCAGCGCTCTTGCGCTGACGCCGCCTTGCCGGCGCGGCTGCGAGCGTCGATCCCATGACGGCGTTGCAAGAGGGCCGTAGTCGCTGATCGCCTTGGATGCGACCGTTCTCGCGCCAATCTCGCCGAGCACTCGCGCAGGACGTCTAAGTGAGAATCACGCCCGGTAAATTCGCTCGCCAGAACGAGATAATTACGCTAGCTCAAGGATGGAGCCTCCTATGTTCCGGCTACAGATGCTCGCAGGGTTGACGGTCCTATCAGTCGGGCTTTCGTCATCTAACGTGAACGCCAGTGACTCTTTCGTAGAAGTCGCGGGAAGAATCTACTCTGAGCGGACGGAGTTCGAGTGCGTGGTGGAGAAAGCCGTTCCCGCGCCAGAGCGTGGATCGACCTGGTACACGAGCAGCCCTATCGGCGACGTGCGGATGAAGGCCGAGCCAACCAACGTAGCCGGAATTGAGTCCGGCAAACCCTCCACCGGTGGGGTGATTCGGTTCTATAGGCTGGGCGCGACCTATCAAGAACTGGTGGTCTACCAGAACGCGTTCTGGATGTCCGATGGCGAGAACATTCTCGGCAACGGAGACGCCAACGGCAAGGTTGCCGACCAGGTAGAAGAGACTCCTCTGTACTTCAGTGTAAGTACGCTCGAGGCGCAAGGACTTTTCCACGGGAGCGATGGCCGGCCCGCGTACTTCCTTTCCCGATGCAGATTCAGTCCGTCGTTGGTTGAACTGTCGGCACCTCAGCAGGCATGGGTACGCACGCGCGCTACCGAGCCCTAGTCGAGCGCCGCGCAGCACTCATCCAGGGACCCAAGCCTTACGCCTCCTCTTAATCCCCCACGAGGACAGAGGCAGCGACCAATTGCGGTCATAGCGATTCCGGATCATGAACTGACGTATCTGCGCGGGGCGGCCGGCGATTGCGACCTGCGCGGCTCCCTGCCCGACATAGCCCGCGTTCCTAATCAGACCCGCGCGCGTCTCAGCGCGAGCTACGCGCGGGCTGTATCCGTTTGCGTTTTCGCAATATCCGGCATATGCCACACTCGGTCCAGGGAGGTTGCGGGGTCCAGAGGCTATGAGGCGGGATATACCCCACTTTTGTCCGGTTGTAACAGGACACTTAGCGCTCCTTGGCCAACTTGGCCGCTACTGGCCCTCCTGCTCCGACTTGCTCTGTCGCGCCACACGCCGCTGATGCCGCAGAGCCCCCTAACAACAACCGGCCCAAGCACAATCTGCCCGTCGCCATTGCTCGCTTCGCGCACCCGCCCATAGAATCCCCAAGTGCATCGCCTCCAACCCAGCGGTTCAGTTCAACAGGGTTTATCGGCCATGCTGCCGCATGACCGATCAAACCCTCTTCGTTATGCGCCGCGATCATGCGTTTGTGCGAGGTTTGTCTCATGAACTCCTGGGTTAACGGCACGTTCACCGTCACGTGTGATCCAGCTAGGATGGATCGCGCCGTGATCGCAGAGTTTCTTGCGTCCTCTTACTGGGCCAAAGGAATTCCTCCGACCACGGTCGAGAAGTCTTTGGCGCACTCTTTGTGCTTCGCGCTGTTGGACGGCCATCGGCAAGTTGGGTTTGCTCGCGTCATTTCGGATTACGCGACCATTGCCTTTCTCAACGACGTATTCGTGTTATCGGAGTACCGCGGGAGAGGTCTCTCGAAGTGGTTGATGGAGTGCATCACAAGCCATCCAGAATTGCAGGGGCTGCGGCGATGGATGCTCGCGACGCGTGATGCTCATCGCCTTTACGAGAAATTCGGCTTCACACCACTCAAGAAGCCCGAGGTCTTCATGGAGCGACACAATCCGGGTGTCTATGACGCCGGCGCCTAACAAGCGACTGTGATCCCGAGTCAAGCGATTGATGATTGCCAGGGCTTGTCGTCGCGCAGCATGGCGTTCAGAGCGGTGACGATTTTTCGAATGCAGGCAGTGAGCGCGACTTTCTTGTGTTTGCCGGCTTCGAGCAGACGCTGGTAGAAGCGTTTGATATCCGGGTTGTAACGCGTCGCGACCATAGCGCTGAGGAAGAGCGCGGTGCGCGAGTGAGCCCGGCCACCACGGATGCGACGTTTGCCGCGGAAGGTGCCGCTGTCGGTATGGATGAATTTGTTCTTCCTCTATCGCATCGGCGCGTCGCTGATGCGCTGCGTTGAGCCTGTAGAAAAACGCTTGAGTCGCGGTTCGTTGTGAGGTGTGATCGCGGTGAGTAGCGGTGAACACCGCTGAACGGAGCTGCGATGGCGCGTTACAAGCCTTACGACTATCGGCAGACGAAGATCCTGCCGGTGCGGTTCGACGAGCAGATTCTTCCTGGGACGTTCGAGCACACGTTGAACCGGTTGATCGATGAGTCGATCGACATGAAGGTGGTCGAATCTCGCTATCGCAATGACGACGGCGGAGCTCCGGCGTACGACCCAGCGATTCTGCTGAAGATCATTCTGCTCGCGTACTCACGAGGCATCACTTCGAGCCGGCAGATCGAGCGGCTATGCCGAGAGAACGTCCTGTTCATGGCGATCTCGGCCGATAGCCAACCGCACTTCACGACGATTGCGCACTTCATTGCGACGCTGGACCGAGAGATCACGAAGATCTTCCGGGATGTGCTGTTGGTATGTGATGAGGCAGGGCTGATCGGGAAGGAGATGTTCGCGGTGGATGGGGTGAAGCTGCCGAGTAACGCGAGCAAGGAGTGGAGCGGAAGTCAGAAGGACTACAGCAAGAAGATCGAGAAGATGGAGCGCGCGGTGCGCCACCTGACGCAGCGGCACCGCGAGGTGGACGCGGCCGGCGAGGACGAAGGTCTAGCCGTTGCTCGCGCCAAGCAGCAGGCGACGCTCGAGAAGGCGCTGGCGAAAGTTCGGGGGTATCTTCAAGGACACGAAGACAGAGTAGGCGCCCGCGGCCGGATCAAGCAGAGCAACATCACGGACCACGAGAGCGCGAAGATGCTGAGCGCCAAAGGCGTGATCCAGGGCTACACGGCGGTGGCGCTGGTGGACGGCAAACACTAGATAGTGGTGAACGCCGAAGCGTATGGGGAAGGCCAGGAGCATGGGCTGCTGATCCCGATGATCGAAGGCGCCCGAGAACACTTCTTGACCGATCCCTTCAAAGAGGCCGCGGTACTGGCCGACGCGGGCTATTGCAGTGAAGAGAATGCGAAGTATCTGAGCGATGAGCACATCGACGGCTACTTGGCGGACCCGATGTTCAGGAAGCGCGATCCGCGCTTCATAGACGCTGCTCGTCACAAGCCGACGCGACCCGACGAGCCCTTTGCCAAACCGAGGCGAGAAGTGAAGTTCCAGGTGAAGGACTTTGCGATCGCGCCGGATCGAAGCCACGCGATCTGCCCGGCCGGCAAGCGCCTCTATCGCAACAGCCGACACCGCGATCTGCAGGGGTTTGAAGCGTTGCGCTTCCGCGGAAACAAAAGTGATTGCCGGGACTGTGCGCTGCGAGCTCAGTGCCTAAGGCACCCCGCGCGAACGGTCGAGCGGCAGGTGGCGCTGTTTATCGGACGGGCAAAAGGTAAACCTGAGACCTACTCTGCCCGCATGAAGCGTAAGATCGACAGCGAGATCGGGCGACACCGTTACAGTCGGCGCCTCGGGATCGTAGAGCCGGTGTTTGCGAACGTTCGCAGCACGCATCGGTTGAGTCGATTCAGTCATCGAGGGCGGCGCAAGGTCACGACACAATGGCAGCTCTTCTGTCTGGTGCACAACATCGGCAAAGTGCAGCGCTACGGCGCGCCATGAGGGGCTCGCTGATGAGCCAATATACCCCACACCTGCCATCGATTTTTCTGATCACTAACCCGACGCCTCGTCCGCACGGCGGGGTTTTTCTACAGGCTCGTTAGGCGCAACTTGGAGGTTCTCCCCATGTTGAACGGCAGTGACCCACAGAGGAATTGCGCTGCGAAAAGACGGCTCAATACCGTTCGCCTCTTAGTACTTCTCCTGCTCCCTGGTCTCTCGCCGCAGGTGACGGCTCAAAATCCACTCCCTCCAAGAGGTGCCGAGCGGAGTCCGGACTGTTTGCCGCGCGCCTCACGCGCGACGATACATTGCGACCCGATTGAGGTCGTCGTACACACGGAGAAGGAGGTCACATTCTCGTTGGAGATCCCGTCGCTCAAGACAGTGCATTGCGCGGCGATAACTGAGATCGAATACACGCAACGGGACACGATTGTGAGCGTCGAAGGGCGGATCGTAAACACGGACTGCGCCGCGTCCAAGGGCGAGTACAGGCTCACGGTCCGTATTCGGGATGAGAATCGCGAGTTGAAGACGCTCGAGTTCCTTGAATCGTGGCAGCGTCAGGATGACCAACCCGTGCAATTCAAAGACGACTATCCAATCGGCGAGAATGCAGACGTCGTCAGCGTGCGGCCCAGCCAATTGGCCTGCGCTTGTACCGAGACGCCGACAGAGTGAGCGAGCGCCAAACACGCATGGACTCACCGTCGACAGGCTGCCGATTCTTGCTGCTCCGCTGGACGGAGCAGGTGATCTGTCCGCCAGGTAGCGACTCGCACTCGGCCTGGATCGCCGGGCAGAGAGATAGCTCCCGCTTGTGACAGAGCAACGGCCGCTAATCGGCAAAGCGTAGACACTCGCAGGGTTTCAGAGAGTGGGTTACACGGCTCGGCGCGCATCTCGGAAAGGACCACGCACGAGGCGGCGCAAGCATCTGGCCGGCCCGCTCCGAAGCGTTACGGCGATCCCATTGGCGAAGCGCCAGGCACGGAGTGAACACGATGTGGTTCCTTACCTTTGATCTCTTTATCATGGCGGTATGTTTTCGATCCGAGGTTCCGACATGCGACGCGTCCCCACCGCCATCTTCGCGCTCGCCGCGACGATGCCCTTCGCCCCCCCCGCTTTCGCCCACCACAGCCAGGCCATGTTCGACGCGTCCCAGGAGGTCCTGATCGAAGGGACGGTTGCACGGTTCGACTGGGTGAATCCACATATGTACCTGGTCGTCGAGACCAAAGGCCCGGACGGCCAGCCGGCGCTAGTAGAAGGGGAAGGCCTCGGGATTACGCAAGCGCTCGTCGACGGCCTCGATCGGGAGGCACTGAAGCCTGGTACGCCCGTCGTCATGCGCGCCAATCCCAATCGCGGCGGCTGGGGTAAGCAGGTCCGCATACTCGACGTCACAACTCAGGACGGCGAGGTTCATCCGTTCTATACGGCGAATCGCAGGACCCGCACCCTCACGCCAGCGGAGAGCCTCGAGGGTCATTGGGCGCCCGCGCGGGCTGCGCTGGGCGCGGCTTTCGGGGCCATGGCGGGCTGGCCGGTCACGCCGGCAGGCCGTGCCGCTCAGGCGGAGCTAGCCGCCGATGGGATCTGCTCTGCAGAGCCCACGCCAGTCCTCTCGATACTCGACGAGCTGCGCACGATCGAGATCGGCGAAGACGCGGTCGTGATGCGGTTCGATAACACGGGCGACCATGTCGTGCGCACCATCCACATGGATGCAGAGCATGCCGCCAACGTTCAACCCACGCTCCACGGCCACTCCATCGGCCGGTGGGAGGGCGAGACGCTCGTGATCGATACCATCGCCTTCGAGCCCGACCCGTCCGGCATCGCTCTGAACGTGCCGGCGAGCCCGGGCAAGCACACGGTCGAGCGGCTGACGCTCGCTGCGGAGCGCACGCGCCTGCGCTATGAGATCACCGTCGAAGACCCGGTGTATCTCTCGGGACCGGCCACATTGGCGCAGCAGTGGGACCACCGCCCCGACCTCGAGTTCTCGCAGAACACCGGGGCCTGCGATCCGGAGGTCGCGCGCAGATATAAGGACCACGTGCCGAAGTAAGACGGATTCATTTCCGCGCCGTCAAACGCGGCGTCAATGCAATCACGATGGTTTCAGTACCAGACATCATCTGCACTTCCCCGTCCTGAATGAAGCATTGCAATTGCATGCCGCGTTGCGCGAGCGTAGCCAACGCTTTGCTACTACCGGACGCGATATCGATCACGGACAAATTGCTGCAACGCTGCAGTGAATCGCCCATCTTGCTCCACCACACCTGTGCGCTGTTACCGCTATAGGTATAGACGAACACTTGTTTCGCGCGACCACAGGCGCGACGCAGCGATTGCTCATCCGGCTGGCCAATCTCTATCCACAGTTCAATCTGGCCGGTCAGGTCTTTGCGCCACAGATCGGGTTCTTCTGAACTGAGTCCACGGCCGAGCGCTAAAGCGGCATCGGCATGCAGGGCGAACGCCAAGAGACGCACCATCAGGCGCTCTTCTGTTTCCGATGGGTGCTGCGCTAGCGTGAGCTGATGGGTCTCATAGTAGTTTCGGCCGAAGTCGCTGACCTGTAGCTCAGCTTTGAACACCTTGGACTTCAGTGCCAAGGTTAATTTCCCTCTGCTGCCTGCGCTTCACGTCTCAGCTGACGACGCAGCGCTTCTTCGCGGGCATCGTCGATGGCCAGCATCACGACATCCAAATCAGCCGAAGTCTCGTCCCGCACGAACTCGCCGCTTAGCTTGCTGTCGGGCCGCAGCTTGCCTTGCGAAAACAACGCCCACATTTCTGGAGCGAATTGGGTGCTCAGCAGTTCGGGAGCAAAACGACCGAGCGTGTCGCGAATATTCACAACGTCGCGCTCCAGCATCGCGAAGGCGTTGTTGTTGCCAGCGGCATTGACCGCTTGCGGCAAATCGATAATGACCGGCCCGGATGCATCGATGAGGACGTTGTACTCGGACAGGTCACCGTGGATCAGCCCAGCGCACAACATGCGAACGATCTGCTGAACGATGAAGCCGTGAAATTCACGCGCTTGCTCGGGAGCGAGCTCCACGTCGCCTAAGCGAGGCGCAGACTCACCCTGCGCATCAGTCAGCAGCTCCATCACTAGCACGTCATTGAAATAGCCATAAGGCTTGGGAACTCGGACGCCGGCAGCGGTCAGTTGATAGAGCGCAGTGACCTCGGCGTTCTTCCAGGCGCTTTCTTGTTCCTTGCGGCCATAGCTTGTGCTCCGGGACATCGCTCGCTCTTGCCGGCTGCCACGCACTTTGCGGCCTTCTTGGTATTGCGCGCGCTTTTGAAAGCTGCGCTGCCCCATGTCTTTGTAAACCTTTGCGCAACGGGCCTCTGCGCCGCAGCGAACGACGTAGACGGATGCCTCCTTGCCGCTCTTCAGTGCGCGGATTACTTCAGTGACGATGCCGTCGTCGATCAGCGGCTGTAACCCAGCGGGTGTTTTCATGGCGTCCAAGGAGCTGCGTGGGCGCGCACGATAGCATCATTGCGGACTCGGTTGGCGAACGTAAGTTGCTGAGTGGGTTGGTGGGCCGTGCCGGAGTCGAACCAGCGACCAATACGTGGCGCTCTCCAAGTCACGCACTCGGCGACCTGGGAAAGACCACCACGTTGATCGGTCGGCGTCGTATCTCAACTATTCGCTCGAACAGCACGTTGCCTTCGGTCGTCACCGCGTAGTCCCCGCTGTGCGTGTCCGAGCCCAGGCCGTGGACCTCGGCCAGCCGCCCGCCGCCGTAGTAGCCCGAGCGGTACTTGATCCAGTCGCCGGGCGCTATGTCTCCCGGCCCGTATTTGGGTGGTGTACTGGACATGCATCCAGTATGCCGCGACCGACGAGGTTCGGCCAGCTCGGGCGGTCTAGGCGGGTCTGGGTCTAGGGCTTTATCGCGCTCGGCCATCGTGACGTGCTCGCCGCCGTACGGTGCCGCATCACGGGCCGCTGCAACTTGTCATAGCCGATCACGGCTGCCTGCTAGCGCAGCATGTTCAGCCAGTTCTGCATTAATAAACGCCGAAATCATTGCCCGATAGACCGCTTCGGCAACGTTGGGATTGGCGCCCAATTCGCGCGACAACGCTACAACCTTTGCGATTACCTGCTCGACTCTTTGAGGCGCCTTTACGTCATCGGTCGTTTTCTTGAAGCGAGCTGCCTGTGTAACGTAACCGCCTCGCTCGGCTAACAAGCCAACGATTTGTCGATCAAGTCTGTCGATGTTCCCCCTGACTTCTTCCAGCGAATTGCAAGTTGCTGCCTTGTTCAAATTGCTTTCCTTAGTTGACGGCGAGCCGTCGCAGCTCTGGCCCGCTCTCCGGGGCGGGCCTTGGTCAGTTCTCAGTGTCGAACCTGACTCGTGACGTTGTCCTCTTCGTACACTTCGCAATTCGCGCGCTCTGCCGGGATTCTATCGGCAGCCGCTCCCTGAGCCAGCGTCAGCACGCGGGTCGCCATCACCCAGGGTTCGAGAAACACCTCGGGATCTTCGATCGTCATGTCGTAGCGGATCTCGTTTCCGACACGCGTGAGTCTTTCGACGATGTGCATGCTGCTGGAGTGGAAGAGGCCGCCTCGTCCCAACCACGTCGAATCGTCGAAGTTGATGGAGTCGATGACGAGCGTATCGCCTTCCCAGGTTCCTAGGCTCTGCCCATAGAACGTTGTGAGGCTCAAATCCAGCGCGCTCCGCTCGCGGCCGTCCGTGGGGATGTCCCGGTACTCGTTGTTGCCGCCGCCGTAGTCGGCATTGGCCGGATAGAAGAAGACGACGTCCTTATCCGTTTGGATGATGCGCGTCGGCGTGCCGTGCCGCGGCAGTCCCAGCGGCTTGCACGTCATGACGGGGTCGTACTTGTTGGTCCACATATCGAGCTCTTGGATCTGGTCCCAGAACTCGGGTTTGTAGTTCGGGCGCCCGAGGATCCCGAACCGCCACGGCGAAATCCACGCGTATTCGATCCAGAAGTTGTCTCCCCCGCCGGTGCAACCGTACTCGGGGTTGATGCCGCCGCCCTTCACCTGCGTTGGGCCACAGCGGCGGCTGCCACTACCCGAGACTGGATTGAGCGGGCGATTCCAGTTGCCGTTGAGGTCCGGCTTCCCGTCGGCGCGGCGCGGCGTCTCAGCGGCTGCAACCGGCGCGGGAGGTTCGCGCGGCGTCAGCGTCCAGTTCAGAGGCTGATGCGTCGGCTTGATCGCCGCTTTCACGCTCGCCGGCACGGGCATCACGACATACAGCTGGCCGGTTTCCGTCATCGTCGTCGTGATGTCGCGGACGACGGTGCCGTTCTTCTTCTCCGTGATCTTGCCGGTGTAGAACGCCTCGGCAGGGTGGAGCGGGTTGTTCCAGTCCTTATAGTTGCCGTACGTGAACTCGTACGTATCCGCGCCGTTCTTCACCACGACGCTCTCGGCCATGAATTTCGCATCGAGTGTGGCGGACGCCGTTGCGTTGGGGACGCCCGGAATCGGGAACGTCACCACGGGCTTGTTGCCCGACCACGTCACCGAGGTCTTATGGGCCGTCATCACGTCGGCGGGTACGCGTTGCGGCCTTGCCGCCATTTGCGGCGCGTTCGTGTTCTGAGTGCCGGCCATCGCGGCCTTCCACGCACCCTGGGGGTTGGCCCACAAGCGAATCATCCGCTCCTCGACGGTGGCGGGCATCGGCGTGGCCTTGCCTTGGCCGGCGACGAGCTCGGCGCCCATCGTGTCTTCGTTCCAGGTGTACGCGCCGCTCAAGACCTCGATCGTGTTGCAGCTCTGGCCGTTAGGCCGAGTGCCGGTGATGCGGATGCGCTCTCCCGACGTCTGGTAGCTGATGTCCGAGCGATACATCGTCACGTTGCAGGGCTGTCCGCCCACTTGGACGGTGCCCGTGCCCTGATACATGAGCGACATGAGCAGATCGTATTCCTCGGTGCTGCGCAGCATGCCCATGTGCCAGGCCCAGTTGAACAGCACTGACTTCAGGTCCTTGGCGCCGGGGGCAGGCGTGTACGCCTCGCCTTCGCCCGCGCCGCGACGTCCTTCGCCGGTGGGCGGCGCCGTAGTGATCTGAGGGCCGAATTCCGAGCCTTCTTCTTGAGCGCTAGATAGGGACGGCACGCCGATCATGAGTGTCGCAGCGATGGCGACACCTGAGCACATCATTCTTGTTCGAGAAGCCATGGTGATCCCCCCCCGATTCACTCAGTTGCCGCCGGTGTTGCCGAGGACCGTGCCATCCGCCCGCGTAAGCGACTTGAGGCCTCCCAATGGACTCCCGTTCCGTGCCGGGGTACCCAACACGGTCACCTCTTCGCCGATCTTGAGCGCCTTCGGCCCGACCTTGGTGATCCCCTGCGAGGCGAGCGCGGTAGCCGAACCGGTCGTGAACGTCCAATCGGTCGTCGTGCCGTCGGCGTTCTTCACCGTCACCACAATCGATCCGTGCGGATTCACGAACTGCAGCTTGGCCAGCGCGCCCGTGACTGTCACTTCTTTCCCCGGGTCGTAGACGCCGGCGGTGGAGTGATGCGCCTGGAGCGACGCACTGGCCACCAGACACCCGAACATGACGACACATCCAAACGTTCGCTTAATCATTTGTTCCCCCGCGAAAATTGTGATCGGCACCAGATGCCATCACATAGCCAGCGAAAAAAAATCGGATAACCCCCGCCGAGCGTGCCGCACGCCCGGGCTCAAATCAAGGACGTCCCAAGGACTACCTCCGCGCGACGCTGGTCGCCCTTCGGCTCTCGACGACGACCAGATCGCGCAGGCGCTCGATGCCGCGCTCATGCTGAGCGAGCGTCAGCGGGCATGATTTGTCCACTGCGGCCGCGCTTCGATCAGGCCTCACTCGGGTCCGGTCCTGGCTGCGGTGCTTTGTCCAGCGGACCGCAATAGAGCTCGCCGACACACGTCCCGATCTTCGGCATGGCTTTGGTGGTACCGGTAGCAAAGGACAGCTCGTCCTCCGGAGGTCCCGGATGCCGGTAGGCGGTGAGCGTGACGACGTTGTCGGCATTTCTCAATGCGAATTCGTAAATGTAATCGCCGTTGCAAGCGAAACTGCGTGCGAGAACGCCGTCATCGCAGCCGGGCGGTGTATGAAAGGTGCCGACCTGGCGCTGATAGACCCTGAGCGCCTCCACCATTTCTTCTGTCATGGTTGCTCCTCGCACCTGCCCGCCGTCGGGCCGTCCGACCAATTCGAAGGACTGCTCATGGCAGGAATCGTGCAGCGCAAAGGGACAAAAAGAAACCCCCCAAGCCGGGAGTGCGAGATATCGAAGGAGCAAGGCTGAGCTCGATGCCGAACACGCGCTTTAGGCGGCGCACCCAGTTCAGCGCCACGTGCTTCGGTGTTGGCCATTCGGGCGCTCGGCTACGCGCCTTCGATCCTCGCCCCGCCGGCGTGATCGCCGCACGTAGCGCCGCGTGCGCAGCGAAGACCACGTGGTACCTGGTCCGGTGTACGCGCGGCGGCGGGACGAGCGCCGCAAGCCGGGCGATGAAGTCCAACGGTGCGAAGTCCGGCGCCGCGGCGTGCCAGCCGTCAGGGTATCCGAGCACGAAAGTCTCGCGTTTGAACGGGAACCCAGGTAGCGTCAGCCCTACGATGCAACCGGGCGCCCGAGTTACTCACTACGAGATTCTCTCTGCCCCTCCACACCGCACCCAGCGGCGGACACTCCCCTAAGCGGGGACCGGGGAGCGGCGAACGCGGTGCTACGAGCGATGACGACCGTATGACTCCGGAACGTCGCACGAAAATCGACGAGCTGTATCGTGCGGCGCTCGAGATCCCTGCGGCGCAGCGTGCGGTGTTCGTGCTCGAGCGAGCGCGGGGAGACGCCGATATTCGCCGCGAGGTCGAAGCGTTGCTCTCCAGTGCGAGCGCTACCGCGATGAGGCCGCGGGACGACGAGGCGCTCGGCACCGATCTCGCCGCCGGAACCTCCATAGGTAGTTATCGCATCGAGGGCGAACACGGGTCACCTGATCTATGCCGCCGCCGGCGCGCTGCGGGCCGTGCGATTCGATCTCGCGACGCTGGCGGTGCTGAGCGATCCAGTGTCGGTCGTGGAAGGCGTGATGATGACGGCGAACGGCGCAGCCAACTACGCCATATCGCAAACGGGTACGCTCGTTTACGTGCCGGCCGGCGCGTCCGCAGTGACCACGTCGCCGCGGTCGCTCGTGTGGGTCGATCGGAACGGGCGCGAGGAACCAATCAAGGCGCCGCCGCGCCCCTACGGGGTCCCTCGGCTGTCGCCCGACGGAGCGCGCGTCGCCGTCGAACTCCTAGATCAGGAGAACGATATCTGGATTTGGGATTTTGACCGGGAGGCGCTGACACGGTTGACGTTCGACGCCGGCTTCGACGTAATGCCGCTCTGGACGCCCGATAGTCGGCGAGTGATCTTCGCGTCCACTCGCGCGGGTGCCCCGAATCTGTACGCGCAGGCCGCCGACGGAGCCGGTCCCGTCGATCGGCTGGCGACAAGCGAGCGCTCGCAGATGGCCACATCCAGCACGCCGGACGGGACGAATCTAATCGGCACGGAGGACGGGCGCGTCATCGTCCTTCCGCTCGCGACGGGCGGGTCGCCCGGCGCCGTCGCGCGACCCCTCTTCAACGGAGGCTTCCCCGAGGTCTCACCCAACGGCCGGTACGTCGCGTATCAGTCTGCCGAGTCGGGGCAGAACGAGGTTTACGTGCGGCCGCTCGTCGAAGTGGACGCCGGCCGCTGGCAGGTCTCGTCGGGAGGCGGGACGCGTCCCGTGTGGGCGAATAGCAGCCGCGAACTGTTCTACCTTGACGAATCGCAGCGGCTCACCGCGGTGCCGGTCGAAATGTCCGGATCGACGTTCACAGCGGGCAAGCCGGTGAGGGTGCTCGACACCAGTTTTGCCAACCCGTTTCCCGCTCGCTGGTACGACGTGTCGCAAGATGGCCAGCGGTTCCTGATGGTCAAGGACAACGCTGCGGGCACTCCGAATGCGCCACCCAGTATGGTCGTCGTCGAACATTGGCTCGGGGAGTTGAAGGCGCGCGTGCCGACTAACTGATTTGGTAGCAACGTAGTAGCAACCGCACGTTGCACCGATGCTCTCGCCATGACACGTTCGGTGCGTCATTGACGTACTATACGTCACTGGTGTATGGTCTCAGCCATGGTCTTCGTCGAGTCGGCCGTGTTTACCCGCCAGGTGCGGGGGCTGCTGACCGATGAGGAGTACGCGGGTCTCCAATGGCATTTAGCGCTGTACCCTAAAGCCGGTGAGGTCATCCAAGGCACCGGCGGACTGCGCAAAGTGCGCTGGGCCGGCGCCGGCGGTGGTAAACGAGGCGGCGTGCGAGTTATCTACTTCCACGCCCTGAGTCAGAGTCAGGTCCGACTACTGCTGATCTATCGCAAGGGCGTCAAGGACGATCTATCAGGCGCGGAGAAAAAGGTTCTTCGTCAGCTCAACGAGAATTGGTAAGGAGCGAGTCCATGAACAAGAAGCTGTTCAGCGAACTGGTCGAGAGCATGACGCAAATGAACGAAATCGTTCGTGGCAAGCGCGCGCCCTCGCGCAAGTTCGAGGTCGATGCAATTACCATCAAAGCGCTTCGCGCGAAGATCGGGCTGAGCCAACCGAAGTTCGCCGCTCTGCTGAATGTCGACGTCGGGACGCTGCGCAACTGGGAGCAAGGCCGACGCGAGCCCACGGGCCCGGCGAAAGCGCTCTTAACCGCTATCAGTAGAGACCCGACTCACGTCCTAAAAGCGCTCGCTGCGTAACACAGGACCAGACCGAAGGGGCCGCTCCTCCCTTCAGCTTTACCATGTCTCGGGTATAGACCGTTACCTATGTGACCGGAATACACCTGAGTGGATTGGTGGGCCGTGCTGGAGTCGAACCAGCGACCAATGGATTAAAAGTCCAGTGCTCTACCAGCTGAGCTAACGGCCCGTCGTTTGCAGTGGCACCCGCTGGCTGCAGGGTGCGGCGGCATTATAGACCGGAAGATCTGCCGCGGGCAGCCGCTTAGCGCGCCGGCTGGTAGCGCGTGGGGTCCGGCACGCCGGCGGCCGCAAAGCCTTCGCGCCGCAACCGGCACGAGTCGCACCGGCCGCAGCCGCGCCCCTCGGCATCGGCCTGGTAGCACGACACCGTGAGCGAGTAGTCCACGCCGAGCTCGAGGCCGCGGCGAATGATGTCGGCCTTCGACAACGTCACGAGAGGCGCATCGATGACGACTGCGCCGCCCTCCACGCCGCGCTTGGTCGCAAGCCGCGCCAGCGTCTGAAACGCAGCGATGAACTCCGGTCGGCAATCGGGATAGCCAGAAAAATCGATAGCGGTTACACCGATCACGATCTTGCCGGCCTCGATCACCTCGGCCAGCGCAAGCGCGAAGCTCAAGAACACGGTGTTGCGCGCCGGCACGTACGTGACCGGGATGCCCGCGCCGCCATGCTCTGGCACCGCAATGCTTTCGTCCGTGAGCGCCGAGCCGCCGAGCTCGCCGATCGGCAAGCGCAGCTCGCGATGCGCCACCGCTCCGAGCGCCGCCGACACACGCCGTGCCGCCGTGAGCTCCGCGCGATGCCGCTGCCCATAGTCGAACGCAACTGTGTAGCACTCGTCGCCGCGCGCCCGCGCAATCGCAAGCGCCGTCGCCGAATCCAGTCCGCCCGACAGCAACACCACCGCGCGCGTCACGGCTGAGCCCCCCGCGACGGAGTCGGATGCACAGTTGCCCGGTCGAGCGCGCTAGCGCTGTCACACCCAGAGCACGGAGTCGGTGCGAGAGAGCCCTCGCGAAAGCGTCGGCACCAGGGATGGTGCCGACGCAGCCTACAGGGACGTACTTGCGGCGGTTTCGCGAGGGCTCTCTCGCGCCGGCTCCGTGCCGGCACCCAGCAACCCCGCACGCGGCTGCGCTGCCAGAGGCAATCGTTGTTTGCCGAGCGAATCATTTGCCGGGGACGTTGCCCCATAGGACCTTGTGCAGCTGCACCTGCAAGCGCACGGGCAATCGATCGGCGAGAATCCAATCGGCAAGAGTGCCGGCCGGCAACTCCTCGTAGCTCGGCGAAAAGAACACCGGGCACGGCACCGGATGCTTGGCCACCACGTCGCGCGCCCAGTCGTAGTCGGCCCGATCGCAGATCACGATTTTCACGGCATCGTGCGGCGTCAGCAGCGCGAGGTTCTCCCAGCGATTGCGGTGCGACTCCTTCGAGCCCGGCGTCTTGATGTCGACCACGCGGGCCACGCGCGCATCGACGTCCGCGATGTCGAACGCCCCGCTCGTCTCCAGCGAGACGTTGAAGCCCGCGTCACAGAGCGCCGTGAGTAGTTCCGCACAGCGCGGTTGCGCGAGCGGCTCGCCACCCGTCACGCAAACGTACGGCGTGCCATGGCGGCGCACTTCCGTCTCGATCTCGGCGAACGAGTGCCACTGCCCGCCCGTGAACGCGTAGGCCGTGTCGCAATACTGGCAGCGCAGCGGACAGCCCGTGAGGCGGACGAACACCGTGGGCCAGCCGCTGAAGCAAGCCTCGCCCTGAATGGAAAAGAAGATCTCGGTGATCTTCAGCCGCGGATTTGCCGCGTCATGCTCCACCGCGGCGGCCACGGCACGTCACCCACTATTGCGACATGCGCTCGAGGCGCTGCGAGGCGAGCCGCGCAGCCGTGGTGTCGGGGAACTGGCGCATCACGTCCTGCAGCGACGTACGCGCAGCCGCCGTGTCACCGAGCTCGATCTGGCAGTAGCCCACTTTGAGCAACGCGTCGGGCATCTTCGCCGACTGCGGATACTGCTCCACGACCTTGCGGAACTCCGGCAGCGCGGCCGAGAATTGCCGCTGCACATACTGCGTCTCGGCGAGCCAATATTGCGCGTTGTCGGCGAGCGGGCTCGTTGGGTACACCGCGAGAAACTCGGTGAAGGCCCTGCCAGCTTCCGGGTACTTGCGCGCCTGAATCAAATCGAATGCCGCCTGATAGCTTTGCTGATCGCTGCCTGCGGGTCGCGCCGCCACGGGCGGCACACTCGGCTCGGCCGCCGCGAAGCCACCCGCCTGCGGCGCGACCGGCGGCGGTTCGAAGGCGCGCGGCGCAATCTCGAGCGCCTGCAAGCGCCGATCGACGTCCACGTAGAGCTCGCGCTGGCGGTCATCGCTATTCGTGGTTTCGAAGCGCAGCGTCTCGATCTCACCCCGCAGCGCCTGACTCTCGGCGCGCAGCTGATCGAGCTCGGTGGCGAGCTGCACCAAGCTCTGATTCTCCACCACGCGCTCGATGCGGATGATGCGCGCTTCGAGATCCGTCATCTTGAGGGCCACCGGATCTTCCGAAGGCGAGAGTGTGCTGCAACCGCTAGCGATCAGCGCGGCGGCAATGGGCAGATGCAGATTCTTCACCGGTAGGTACCTCCTCGACGCGGCGAACGCGGGCGCACAACCCGTCGTTCGCCCGCTATTGGCGTTCAACGATAGACCAGCTCGACGCGGCGATTGAGGCGCCAGGTCTCGTCGTCGCTACCCGTGGCCGCCGGGCGTTCCTCGCCGTAGCTAACCGTGGTGAGCTGTGTGCCAGCCGCGCCCTGCAGCATCAACACGCGGCGCACAGCCTGCGCGCGACGCTCACCGAGGCCGATGTTGTACTCGCGGCTGCCGCGCTCGTCGGTATGACCCTCGAGCCGCAGCGCAACGTTGGCGTTCTGCGCCAGATATTGGCCGTGAGCGGCCAACAGAGCCGTGAACTCGGGCCTGATCTCGGCCTGATCGTAGTCGAAGTACACGACGAGCTGCTCCATCAAGCGGCGCGTCTCCGCGTCGAGCGGCGACTCGACGATACCGCCGCCGGCGCCGTCGCCCGAAGTCGCCGCGCCATCCTCTAAACCGGAGTCAGCGCCATTCGCTGCCTCGTCGGGCAGCGTGTTACCGCGGTTGCAGGCCGTGACGGTGAACAGCGTCGCGGTGAACAAGATCAACAAAGAGCTCTTCATGGGTAGTCCTCAGATAAAACAGGGAAAACGATGCTCGCTAGGATACTGCAACGGCGTTTCCGCGGTTAAGGTCGCGGAAAAGGCCCCCACACGGGCTCGCGCACGTCACCCGCGACGGACGCGATCTGCGTGCGAATACGCCCGTCCGTGCTGACCGATGCCAGCACGCCACGGGTGCCCTCGCGCGTGGCATAAATGATCTGCGCGCCGTTCGGCGCAAAGCTCGGCGACTCGTCGAGCCGACCCGTGGTGAGAATTTCGAGCTCGCCGTTCGCGACGGTCACCACGCCGATCCGATACGTGTTGCTCTGACCGTAGACCACGGCGAGCTGTTTGCCGTCCGGCGACAAACGCGGTCGCGCGTTGTAAACACCCTCGAAGGTGACGCGCTCGGCGCGAGCGCCGGGCTCGGCCGAGACGCGATAGACGTTCGGGCCACCGGCCCTGTCCGACGTGAAGTACAGGCTGCGGCCATCGGGGGCCCAGACGGCCTCCGTATCGATGGCGTTGTCGGTGGTTAGTTGCCGCAGCACCTGCGTCGTGAGGTCGAGCGTATAGACATCGAGGTTGCCGGCATCGCGCGACAGCGTGAGCGCCAGCGTCCGACCGTCGGGCGAGAACGCCGGCGAGCTGTTCACGCCGGCCCGCGCCGAGACGCGCTCCCGCGTGCCGGTGCGCAGCGTCTGCACGTAGACGGCCGATTGGTTACCTTCGAACGACACGTAAGCCAGCCGCCGCGCATCCGGCGACCAGGACGGCGACATGAGCGGCTGCGGTGAGTCGGCCACCATGCGTGCGTTCTCGCCGTCGGCGTCGGAGACGATGAGCCGAAACCGCTTGGTGCCGTCCGACCGACGCTCCTCGCTGACGTAGGCGATCTGCGTGCTGAACACGCCGGGGATGCCCGTGATCTCTTGGAAGATCATGTCGGCGATGCGGTGCGCCGTGGCGCGCAGGTCGGCGCGCCCGGCTTGGAGCCTGAAGCCCGTGAGCTGTTCACCGCGCGTCACATCGAACAGCTGGAACACCGCGGTAAAACGATCCGGCGAGTCCTCCGTGAGCGTGCCGATGACGAGATAATCGGCGTCGAGCACGCGCCAATCCTGGAAGCGCACCTGCGCTGCTTGAGTGGGTCGCGACACCATGTCCGCGACAGCCAGCGGCGCGAAGCGGCCGCTGCTGCGCAGATCGGCGCCGACGACGCCCGCCACATCGAACGCTGG